>Ga0118677_10007970_pt1 | contig 17220 bp, 18 predicted proteins | sample AliMusrvi5mmetaG_FD_86154 | JGI IMG/M metagenome (GOLD analysis project Ga0118677, IMG submission 86154) | reverse complement strand
ATTATTTAAGCCCCGTTCAGTTTGAACAACAACAAATCGGACATTGAAAAATGTCTACGATATTGGGGGAAGTCCAGGCGTCCGCTTCTATTAACAGACGGTTTTTAGCTTTTTTGATTTTGATTAATGTGAAACTTTTGTAAATTATTAATGAATATAATTCGGCGAATATCGTAATGCAGTTCTTTCATATTTCTGCCTTTAAACTTTGTTAAATCAACTTCTTTATAGCCATAAAATTAGGCCTCAATAATGCAGATAGCCACCAATTAAAAATAGCATTAATGCGGTAGATGAATGCTCAATATCTTTAAAAAATGACACGTTCGAAGCCTCCTTAAAGTTCCATTGAATGAGCACGTAGGATAGAATGAGTGAATGACCACTTACAATCTCAACGACGTTCTAACATGGCTTAGCACGCAAGACTATCGCGTCACTAGACCATTCACACCACGCACCAGTTATTCTGACGCCCTACCCCCAGCGAAACTACTCAAGGCGGCCATCCTCGATACCGAGACTACCGGCACCAATCAACTTACCGACAAGATTATTGAACTTGGCATCGTCATCGTTGAATACGCGCCGGATACCGGTCAGGTTTATCGGGTGCTCGAAACCTTTGATGAACTAGAAGATCCAGGTATGCCGATACCGCCTGAGTCCACCAAGATTCATAACATTACGGACGAGATGGTCAAGGGTAAGAAAATCAACGATGAAGCCGTTGAACGATTATTGTCTGATGTATCCCTGATCATTGCGCACAATGCAACGTTTGACCGCGGCTTTGTTGAGGCTAGACTGCCCTTCTTCCAGAAGAAAGCCTGGGCATGCTCCTACGCACAAATGCCATGGAAAGCTGAGGGTTTTGGTTCCGCGGGATTAGAGTTCTTGGCCTATCGTTTCGGATTCCACTTTACGGGGCACCGTGCATCGGTAGATTGCCACGCTCTACTAGAAGTGCTGCAATCAGATTTGCCAGTGTCAGGCATCAAAGTATTTAAAATGCTGCTAGATAAGGCACGCACGCCAGACATTAAGGTATGGGCGCTTAGCTCACCCTTTGAAACAAAAGACAAGTTAAGAGAACGCGGTTACCGCTGGGATGGCGAACGCAAACTTTGGAACAAAGCCGTCTCTAACGATGAGCTGTCTTTAGAAACTGATTGGTTAAAAGCCGAAGTCTATAACAATCGTCCTTTTAAAATTGAGCAAGAAAAGATGGATGCCTACAACCGATTCTCAACGAGAGCTGGCAAAACGGAAACTGTTAACTATGGCTAGCTCCAAGACAATACCTAAACTACAGGCACTTTTAACTGCCCTAGCCTTACTCTGTGGCTTGCCATTGGCAATGGCAGGCGACCTGCCAGATTCAAACCTCACCCCGGGTGCACTCAATGCCAGCATTACTCAGGAAAATATTCAAAGTACGATCTGTGTAAAAGGCTATACCAAAACCATCAGGCCACCCGCGAATTACACCAATAAGCTAAAGAAACTACAGATCATAGAATACGGATATGCCGATACCAATCCACAGCATTATGAGGAAGATCATCTCATTCCATTAAGTATTGGCGGTAGCCCTAATGATCCAAAAAACCTTTGGCCACAGCCACGCATCAGTGAATGGAATGCGCAGAAGAAAGACATTTTAGAGTTGAAGTTGTACAAGCTAGTCTGCAATGGAACAGTCAGCTTAGATGAAGCGCGTCAGGCGATTTCGCGCAATTGGATATTAGCCAATAAATACTATATGCAGCAGCCTTGACTACCCGCCATCCACACACGAAGATGGATGGCTTATAGTTGCAATTAAATGTGGCGGCTAATTAGAAGGTCTTTTCTTATCGATAAGGCCTTGCATTAACTCACGCATCTCCCAAAATGGCACAGGAGTTTTGCCATACATACGGATATTCTTTGGCAATCCACCTTTATCCACAATCTCCTGTGGTGTCATTGCGGTCACTACCACAATTGCCATGGGAGTAAAGTCTTGTGATGCACGCAACACCTTGAGCATTGCGAAGCCATCGATTTCTGGCATTATCAAATCGGTAATAAGCAAGTCTGGTGTATTTTGTGAAATACTCACGAGACCCTCACAAGCATTGTTAATTAACACCACGTCGATGGGGAGACCCCATGAGTCTATGGTTAGGCGATAGAGCATCAACATCTCAGCATCATCTTCAACCACCACTACTTTTAGACGAGAACTGTCACTCGGTGCGTTAGTATGCACAGCCTGCACCATAGCAATCCTACTAAAAGACGCGCGCGTAATACGTCTATGTCCACCAGGCGTTTTCCAACCTTCTAGTACGCCTTGTTCTACCCAAAGCTGCACTGACCGTATGGTGACGCCTAATTCTTTTGCCACATCGCTAGTGGTCATTAAATCCAAGGCTCTTAGTGCTATTTTTTTTGCAGCCATCGTATGTTGCCCTATTTTATGGTCGCTAAATATTAAAGATAGAATTTAAACCATAGGATTCATGTAAGTACCAAGACGATCCCTACAAGCTGTTGATCAACCTAAGGATCTTGGCGTAATATTCACTTCTGAAATCCGCTAAATGCCGAAACTTTTATACTTCTCTAGCTAATGAATCACTATAGTATCAAATAGGTATATTAGTCAATAAAATAACAATCATATTTATAATTAATAGTAATGTTAAATTAGTAATTAAAATCTACTGATTCCCTCTGTTATGGAAAAATTCACACAAAGCGTTCATCTAGTATCGACAACCAGGACTAAGACTTACTTGATTTTTGATGCTAAATAAAGCATTTTAGTGGAATCGCATACCCCTTAATTGATGTCTATTTAACACCGTTTAAGTTGAATTTTTTTACCCATAACAATCTAGTTTCAAGGCAATAATAAAATACTAAAGGTTCAGTTGTGTCGATTAAATAATTTAAAACCAGGTAGAAATTTCTGGCCCTAACGGCCTTGTCATCAGAGGCTGGTAGTCGCTTTGAGGCAAAAGTCCAACACTTGATCTAAAGTATTTTTAAGCGCTAAATTCGCTGCTGCAACTCCGCCTTGCGCGTCATCGCTAGTGGCATTCTCAATCACATCAAAAACCTTCACTGCCAGTACACGCTTGGCTGAGATATCCACCACTTGCGCGCGAAACGTGAGTTGGACGCGACTAGGCTTGCTAGTAAAATCTTGTTCCAATCGTATTAACTCTGTATCAAGCCGGATTTTAGCGGTGACTAACCCTGGGGTGCGCACCACCGCACTAAAGCCACCGCTCTGCTCTAGGATTTCAAACAATAATGGCTCCAGCATATGTGCTGGGGTATCAAGCCAGCGATTGAGGGCGAAGTATTCTATTTGATGTGGTTGGCGCTGATAAGCTATTTGCGAAGTATCAAATCCAGGATTAGCACGTGGCATACTTAAGGCCAACACCACATCGCTGGCCACCAGTCTCGACGGCACCGAAGCGCGTGCATCTAACGTATACAAATGTACGGCCTGCGCTGATGGGGTTCGTAAACCACTGCATGCGGCAAGTAGGGCTATGCCACACAATATCAACGCAAGTCGACAGAGAACTGAAGGGAGACTGGGCTTATTCAACATGTCATCATCGCTTTCGGCTATTAAATTAGCCTTTACTCACCAGGTCCACGTGGTAGAGGGGTTTTACCATAGAGCAACACACTGGGATCTTTCTCCAACTCACTACTGATGCGCCGTAATGACTGGCTTAACTCACGCAACTCGCTGACTAGTTGCTGAATGTCTGGTAGGGTTTCACTGGTGAATTGCTGGGTATTGTCGAGCGTCCGATTTGCGTTCACGCCAGTAGCGGCGATGGTGGTCAGCGTGCTATCAAAAGCGTCGGCACTGCGCTGAATACGTTGCGCAATCTGTGGCAAATCACGACTAAAACGCGCTGTGTTTTCCATCGTCAATGCCGCGTTACCAAGTCCCGCATCAATGCCGGCCGAGCGCGCCGCCAAGGTATGGGACAGCTTCTCAATATCCGCCAAGGTTTGCTTAAACATCCGCTGATTATCTTGGTCAAACAGCATATTCATTTTTTCGCTACTGCGATTAAGATTCACCAAGAGCGCCATGACGGTAGACTCTAGGCGCATCGTCAGTGAAGGCCCAGCCTTGATAACGGGGTATTTTGCGCCAGCGACGACTTTAAGTGCCGGGGAATCACGACCACCTGCGGACAGCTCCAAGAAAGCGAGACCAGTCAACCCTTGCATACGAAGCACCGCTACCGTATCCACTTTAACGGGCGTGCCATGCACAATATCTAATGTCAGTAGCACTTTCTCTACATTATTAGGCGCTAGCGCAATGGTGCGCACGCGCCCAACCTGCACTCCACGATAGCGTACTGGGGCATTCACATTGAGTCCAGCCACCGACTCTGTCATATAAGTTTGATAGACATCATAGGACATCAAATAGGATTTACTGCTACTAAACCAAAGCACGCCGCCAATCAAGCCCAAGCTTAATACCAGCACAAAGATGCCAACCACCGCGTAATTTACTTTTTCTTCCATGCTTGCTCCCATGCGGCACGTCCGCGTGCCCCGTGAAAATACTCGCGTATCAGTGGATGTGCTGAAGTAGATAATTCCTGCATCGTACCCACCTCTATAATACGCCCTTCGCCTAGCACAGCGACCCGATCAGCGACCCGCCATAGCAAATCTAAATCATGGGTGATAATCATCATCGTCAAACCTAGCGCATCACGTAAATTCAAAATAAGTTCATCAATACCAGTCGCACTTAGCGGATCAAGGCCCGCAGTCGGCTCGTCTAAAAACAAAAGCTCTGGATCTAGTGCAAGCGCACGCGCTAGTGCTGCGCGTTTGCGCATACCGCCACTTAACTCGCTAGGATATTGACTCGCTGCAACCGCAGGTAATCCAGTCAACGCAATCTTCAATGCCGCTACTTCATCGATGAGCTCGCTACTCAACTGGGTGTGCTCGTGTAGCACCATGCTCACATTTTCCTGCACAGTAAGCGCACTAAATAATGCGCCACGCTCAAACATCACTCCCCAGCGCCGTCGCATCGACAGCGCTTCAGCATCTCTCAAACCCAGCACTTCGCGACCAAACACCCTTATTGAGCCTGAGCTCGGTTGTAGCAATAAAATAATCGCGCGTAATAGGGTCGATTTACCGCAACCACTGCCGCCGACCAGTGCAAATATTTCTCCAGGCTGGACCTGCAAGCTAACATCATCATGCACTATATTTTCGCCAAAACGCGTTTTTAGGTGTTGGATCTCAATAACTGGGGTGGTGGTTGGAATCTCTGGCATGGCCGCACTCATAACGTTAACCAATTGAATACCACAGAGAATAAAGCGTCTGCCAAAATGACCAAAAATATAGACTGGACGACGCTAACCGTGGTTTGGCGCCCCACACTATCAGCGCTCCCGCCAACCTGAAACCCTTGAAAACAACCGACAAAGGAAATAATAGCGGCAAATACTGGCGCTTTTCCTATTCCAGTCAAAAACGATGACAGGCTCACTGCATTACCAATACGATCAAGAAATACATCGAAACTGACGCTTAGTTTACTACTGGCCATGATCATGCCACCGAGCACACCTGTGATATCCGCATAAAGTGTGAGTAACGGCAACGCAATGATCAAAGCCAGCATTTTTGGTAGCACTAACAATTCAATAGGGCCGATCCCGATGGTCCGTAGCGCATCAATTTCTTCGGTAACCTTCATGGTGCCAATCTGTGCTGCGTAAGCTGAACCGGAACGACCCGCGACAATGATGGCCGTCATCAACGGCGATAATTCACGTAACATGGATAGCGACACCAAATCCACAATAAAAATATTGGCACCAAATCGCTGCAATTGATCTGCGCCTTGGTAGGCAATCACCACCCCCATCAAAAATGAGAGTAGGCCCACAATGGGCAAAGCATCAAAACCGGCCGCTTGTAAGTTATGTAACACCGGACGCCAACGGATACTTCGTGGATGTGCAAGTGCTCGTGCTAGCACCATGGCACACTCGCCTACAAATGCCAGCATGGCCAATAGGTTTTGTAACGCGACCCAAGCACGTCGGCCAATCTTATTAAGTAAACTCAATGTGGGTGGCGCTATTAATTTTTGTGCCAGGTTAGCGCCGGCCACTAAGGTCAGTAACGTACTAAATTCTGGGCGCAAGCCCTCTAGCGTTACCTTGGATCCGCTTCGTTCTAACGCAGTAATTGTTCTATGGAGCAGCCAAGCGCCTGTCGTATCTAAGGCACTCACTTCGGCAGCCGCTAGCAAAAATTCTGTTTGAGAGAGTTGACGGACCGCGTCTAACTGGGCTTCCATGGCCGCGATGCTTTGTACTACCCAAGGCCCGATGCAACGAACAGTCACGCACTCTGCTGCACTTGGTGCAGAGGCTTCAATCAGCAGTTGTGCCATTTGTACGTTAATTTTCAAAATCCAATGCAATCGCTATAACAAACCACCACCCACCAATGCCTGAGACATACCACAAACTCACATTAATGAATGCTTAGTCAGAATGACAGTACACCCAAAAAAATAGAAGGATGTACTTACTATTATTCTCATAATAAGAATAGAATGTAATTAAATCTTTGTTATAGATCAATTGGCATCCATTCACTAACGGTTAGTATGACTGCCTTTAATGATTGCCAACCAAGCACGGAGCCTCCATTAGCTTTGTTATTGGATTACATTGCTGGAAAGGGAAAAAATGTTACTCCATGATCAAGCCGTCAAAAATCTAGGTGCTGAAGATTACCTAGTCATTGCCAATGAACATGCGCTGCTAGAAAAGTTCTTAGACGATCTGCGTGAGGCGTGCGCATGCTGCAAGCTAGGGGAGCAGACAAGTTGTACGACTTGTGATCCTGAAAAGAGAGCTTCATGCCAAGGTCGCCTACCCTCTTTTTTATATTACGTGATTGATCTAGCCGCTAAGCATTTTGATCATGAAGAAAAAATTATGCTGAGCAGACCACACGTGACCAAAGACTATGAGTACTTTCGCCTCCACCATCAAGCACACGTGGAAATTATGCAAAAGCTCAATGCCTTGGTGGATCAGTGTTTTTCACTTGATAAAAACACCGATACCGGCTCTGTTTACCGTCAATTCCACCAAACACTGTCTGAGCTATTTACCCAGCATGACCAAGCTTTTGATGACCCCTTTATCGATTCCACCAAATCTTAGTGGTTACTCAGCAATTGTTGCCAACACTTAAATGGCTGGAAGATCTAGCATAGGTTGCAAAATGTAATGCAGATTAGCCGCGCCAAACTTGGTTCGCAAACTGAATATCAGCTCGTGTAAATCTGCGAGTGTTGCATGCAGCATAAACTGCACCCGTTGCTGACGACCCGTGACTTGCTCCACCATACTGAGCTCTGTTTTCCCCGCCCCAGGGCGCGTGCCATGCCCATGGACTTTACAGCTCGTAAAACCAGTGATTGATTTTTGTAGTAGCAATAAATCCACCAAGATTTCTTCTAAGTTAGGTGGCGCGATAATAATGAGTAGCGCCTGTGCGCTTAAATTTTGTGTCATCGTTAATTCCTATTTAAAAAATCTACGGTAAAAAATAGGCAGCAATACCAGCGTCAGTGCGGTAGAACTCACCAACCCCCCAATGACGACGATGGCTAAAGGCCGTTGAATTTCCGAACCAGGTCCCGTAGCAAATAACAGCGGAATTAAACCAAAAGCGGCAATACTCGCTGTCATGAGCACCGGCCGCAATCTGCGCTTAGCGCCTTCAATCACAATATCGAGCTTGCTCATCCCTTGCGCTTCCAGTAGGTTGAAATAACTGACCATGACCACCCCATTGAGGACCGCAATGCCTAGCAAGGCAATAAAGCCTACCGATGCTGGCACCGACAGATATTCACCAGAAACCCATAGGGCAAATACGCCGCCTATCATGGCAAACGGAATATTGGAAAGAATCAACAAGGCTTGTTTAATGGAGCCAAAGGTGGCAAACAACAGCAAAAATATCAAGCCTATGGCAACCGGTACCACAATTGCCAATCGTGCCGCAGCACGCTGCTGATTTTCAAACTGACCACCCAGTTTAAGTGAATAGCCTTCGTCTAATTTCACTTCAGCATTGATGCGCTGTTTTGCCTCCTCAACAAAGCTGACTAGGTCACGATTACGGATATTGGCAGTGACTACGACCATCCGCACTCCCCGCTCACGATCAACTTTGACTGGACCTTCTGCACGCTCTATTTTAGCCACTGCCGACAGTGGCACATTTGCGCCAGTTGACGAAGTCAGCATTAAGTTGCCAAAGTCTGCCGGCGAGGTACGCAAACCTTGACTACCTCTCACCAACACCGGCGTGCGCCTTTGTCCTTCTTGTACGATGCCAATTTGCTTACCCTCCAACTGTGCCAGCAAAATGGATTCAATCTCGGTAATACTCAAGCCCAAGCGGCCGGCAGCGACACGATCAATCTTGATTTGTAGATACTGCACACCACTATTTTGCGGGGTATAAACATCTTGATTGCCTTTGATAGACTCTAGAATCTTGATGATCTGCTGTGCTTTAGTATTGAGTTGATTTAAATCTGGACCATATATTTTAATCGCAAGATCCCCGCGCACACCCAAAATCATTTCGTTGACGCGCATATCAATCGGCTGTGTAAAGTTATAGGCGAGCCCTGGCATTTGCGCCATCACTTTACGCAACTCGTTGAGCAGTTCCACTTTGGTTTTCATGCGCCAAGTATCTGCTGGCTGCAAAATTAAAAAGTTATCGGTTTGATTTAAACCCATCGGATCCAAGCCCAACTCATCCGAACCTACGCGAGAATAGATTTCTTTCACCTCGGGCACTTGGTTCAAAATAGCACGCTGCACATTCATGTCGGTGACCATACTTTGCTGTAAATTGATGGAGGGTAATTTTTCCACCCCAATAATCAGATCCCCCTCATCCATCGTTGGCATAAAAGTTTTGCCAATTTGCGTATAGACAACACCGGTCAATACAAGCGTGACACAGGCAGCAATGACAATCGCTTTAGCATGGTCCAAACTCCACTTAAGTACCGGCTCATAAATAGCGAGGGCTTTTCGCACCAGCCAAGGCTCTTCATGACTGACTTCTTTAAGTAATAACGAAGCTAGGACAGGAATCACCGTAAGCGATAAGAACAATGAACCCGCTAATGCAAACATAATAGTCAGCGCTACTGGCGTGAATAATTTACCTTCCAAACCCTGCAAGGTCAGTAAGGGTAAAAATACGGTAATAATAATCAACACCCCAGCCGTGACGGGCACGCTGACCTCGCGCACGGCGCGGTAAATGATATGCATCCGTGGTAGGCTCTCGTTTTTTTTGCTTTCAGCGAGATGCGACACGATATTTTCAACCACCACCACTGCGGCATCGACCAACATACCAATGGCAATTGTAAGACCGCCCAAGCTCATCAAATTAGCCGACATACCAAAATAGCGCATCAGCAAAAAGGTGAATAACGCAGACAGCGGAAGAATAAAAGCAATGGTCAACGCCGCGCGGAAATTACCTAAAAACAAGACCAGTAAGATCAGCACCAAGACAACTGCTTCAAGCAAGGCTTTGGTCACCGTATGCACGGCACGCTCGACCAAACTTCCTCGATCATAAAACACATGGGTGGTCACGCCTTTGGGAAGCGTCGGCGCGATTTCCGCTAACTTTGCCTTTACACCGTCTACCACTTGCTGCGCATTTGCGCCACGTAAGCCCAGCACCAACCCTTCAACCACTTCTCCTTTACCATTACTGGTCACGGCACCGTAGCGGGTAATAGCACCGATGCGAACATCGGCAATATCCGCGATTTTTACCGACATGCCCTGCTCAGATCTCACCGTGGTGTTTTGCACGTCTTCTATGGTTTTAAAAGCACCTTCAGCACGCACTAATAATGAGCCTTCGCCGTCATTTAGCTTACCTGCCCCGCCGTTACGATTATTCTTCTCTAACACTTGTTGCAGGGCATCAATGGCCACGCCACGGGCATACATACGCGCGTTATCCGGCACAATTTCAAAGCTGCGCACGTAACCGCCCAATGTATTGACATCAGCCACCCCAGGGACGGTACGCAGTTGCGGGCGGATTACCCAGTCCAACAGGGTGCGGCGCTCTTGTAGGCTTAAGCTATCGCTCTCTACCGTAAACATAAACATCTCGCCCAGTGGCGTGGTCAAGGGCGCCATGCCACCAGAAGCATCTGCGGGTAAACTTGGCCATACCGCATTTAAACGCTCGGCCACCTGCTGCCGTGCCCAGTAAATATCTGTGCCATCGGCAAAGTCGACCGTAATATCGGTCAGCGCATATTTAGCCACCGAACGTAAACCAGTCTGATTGGGGATACCAAGCACTTCCACTTCAATAGGAGCGGTAATACGTGCTTCGACTTCCTCCGGCGTCATTCCAGGGGCTTTAACAATGATTTTAACTTGCGTGGAAGATACGTCTGGAAAAGCATCAATCGGTAAGGCTTGGAAGGCTAACGCCCCTGCGGCAGCTAAACCGATGGTCAGGATTAGCATCAACAGTCTTTGCGTCAATGCGAATTGAATCAGCTTAGCTAACATTATTCAGCCCCTAACCCTAACCAAGTACCTTTGATTGCAGAGACGCCTGATACCGCTACTTTCTCACCCTCTTTAAATGTTGCGTCAACCACCGCATCGTCGCCCTCCTCTGAAATTACAGTAACGGCTTGCGGACGGAAGCCTGTGCTAATTTGCACAAATACCAAAGCCTTGGCCCCTTGTCTTACTAATGCCGATTTTGGCACACTAAAATGCTTAGCTTCACTACCTAAACTAATCTCAGCTTCCACAAACTGGCCTGGTGATAACTTGTCAGCCCCTTGCGTAATCTCGGCACGCAAATGCAAAGTTTGATCAGCCTTGTTGACACTGCGAATGACTGCGACCAATTTGCCACTAGCCTGCAATTTAGGGACTAATACTGGCATCCCAATTTTAACAAACGGCAAACCTTCAAGTGGCGCGTGAATTTCCAGCCAAAGTGGATTCAATCTGCCGATGCGATAAATTGGCATCGCCGTATCGACGCGCTGTCCAGTGGTGACCATTTGCTCTAACACCTGGCCGGCAATAGGGGCTGTTAGCGTAATGCCACTCGTCATGCCGGTGCTTGGATTTAATCGAGAAAGTTCATCTGCGCCCATGCCCGCTAAGCGTAAAGCTTGTTTTAATTGTGCGAGCGAAGCGCTACTGGCTTCATGTGCACTTTCAGTCTCTAGAAAACGACGTTGCGGAATAATGCCATCTTTAAATAACTCAGCATCACGCGCTAAACTTTTGGCCGACAGTTTATTTTGCGTCATCGCTAACAAATAATCTTTTTGTAAACGCAGTAAGTCGGCGCTGGTTAAATGGGCAATTGGCTGACCTACTTTCACTTGTTGCCCAGCCGCCACAAACAGCTGGTCTATTAAACCAGATTGCGGCGCGCTCACTACGCGCTCTTGACCGACTGGCACCACAATTTCTGCGGGGAAACGGCGACTGCTGAGCATGGTGTTTTTGCCAACCGGGGTGACCGTAACGCCTAGGCTTTGTTGCTGGGTAGCGGTCATCACAACGTCAGCAGCCTGCACATTAGAGACAAAGGTTAAATAAACAGTACTAACCAATACTAGGTTTAATAAACGGGCGATGGCATTCACGGTAATACTCCTACGACTTGGTTATAGCGGGCAATATCCCACTGCAGTTGAATTTGACGGGTAGTAAAAGCACGCTCGGTGTCATAAGTTTGGGCTTGCACACGAAGCAAACTGACCAAGTCCGTTTCACCTAAGCTAAATGCTTTTTGTGCCAATTTGGCACTCTCTTTAGCAATCTCATATTGCTTAGTCGCAATAGTCAGTTCAACACGGCTCACACTTAAATTATGCTCGGCTTCATGCATCATGGCTTCAAGCGCTGTCCGAAGCTTCTCACGTTCGGTGAGCGCATATCCTACCCCCATCTCGGCAGCCGCTTTAATTGGCGCGGCACGGGTATCCCCACCAAATGGAATTCTGAGCCTTAACCCAACACTGTCATTGGACAAGTTATCGAATGCACCCTGCGTTCTCCGCATATTGAGTAAAACCTGTAGATTCTCATGACTTTCAATTTGCGCTAGATTGCGCTCGGTTTCTGCTAAATCCAGTTTAGATTCCGCCTCCATCCAGATGGACGAATGACTATAATCTTCCAGACTTGACTGCGTCTCAATGTAACTACTTGGCAACTCATGCAATCCAGTGAGTAAAGAATAACGATGGCGCGCATGCATCACCTCGGCCTCAGCCCGCAATTGTTCTCTTTCTGCACGCAAGGTTTCTTGTTGTGCGAGCATAAAATCAGTTTTGGCCATTTCACCAGCCTGATATCGTTTCTCTACATCTACCTGTAAGTTGCGTGCTAGTTCAAGTTTACTGGAAGCTAAAGCTAGGTTATTGTCATTGAAGGCGATATCCCACAGCGCCTCACGTAGCATGCCCGCCACTTGCAATCTTATACTTTCACGAGTAGCAGCCACATTTGTTTGAAAAGCATCTGCCACTTTAAGGCGATTGCTACGCTGGTTTGGTAGCCAAACTGGCAACTCAACCTCAGCTAGCCACTCGCGCTCATTGCGTCCACTGACTAGCGCATCATTTTGATGGGCTACGATCATGGCAGGTGTGGACGGCAGGATGGCGTGAGCAATAAGCGCTTTTGCCGTGACCATTCCCTCGCGGGACTGCAACGATGCTTGCATGGGGTTGCGGGCGATGGTTTTTTCTAAGACATCGTGTAATTGCAGAGTTGGATTAACTAGCAACGCATCAACGTGGTCGCTATCGGCAGCAAGTGTTGGAACAACCCATGTCGCTGTTGATAAGCACACCATGATCAGTTGTAACCATCGTTTAAAATTCAGCATGAAACTCTCCTAAAATCAAAAAATAACATTGCAAAATGACGCCAATGTTAATTATTTATTGATTTAGAACAGAGGCGGGGCGCGTGGTGCGGATTGAGGTCTGAGATGAATCGGCAGCGAGAATGAAAAGCACGTTGCAAATAAAATGGATAGGCTTTTAGCCAACACCATTGCAAGCACAAATAATATGGCTAACAACGGAAGTGGAAGTAAGTCAAAGCGCTCAAGCAGGGCTTTATTCACCCCGATAGTATGAGAGCCGTTACTGATATTTTTAAAAACTGGGGTTTTATCTATCGCCTGTAACAAGTCATCTGCTGCCATGTGCAGACCCTGACCTTGTTGTGGACTATCAGTTTCAAAATGCGCATGAATCAAGGGTGAGATCATTTGCAAGAAAGCAAACCAAATCACTATTGTCCATAGAATTTTCTTATTAGGTACTGAAAACATCAATCTACTATAACAGCTATTTTCCTAATGACAAACGTGCTTGGCCACAGGCAATCTTGACGCACAATAAGATGAATTAGATTGTACTAAGAAGAATTTAAAAGGAAGACACTTAAAGTAATGAAGCCAATGAAGAGTTGCCATTGCAGGCTTCTCTAAAGATACGTTTAATATGAACGTTTTCTTGGGGTATAAGTTGCACCGCTAGACTCAATATGTCTAAACGTAATACGGCCATTATTAATGTCATAAGGTGACAATTCCAAGGTGACTTTATCGCCAGCTAAGATACGGATATGATTTTTTTTCATCTTACCACCAGTATAAGCAATCAACTTATGTCCATTATCAAGCGTCACACGGTAGCGTGAGTCAGGCAATATTTCCATTACCACACCATTCATTTCAATTAGTTCTTCTTTAGCCAAATCGGTATCTCCAGTAATATTTCGAGGCATGCATTTAGCGACAATCTCTTCAAGATTGCAACATGGGTAAACTGAGGTGTAGACAAGCTAAATTAAAACACCCAAAAAATACATAGCCAATTCGTTGATTATTATAGGCTTACAGGGGTAACTTAGCAATGAATACCCCTAGCTAATTTAATTAAGCAATCATTGTCAGTCTAATTATCGCTAAAATAAATTAACTTTATAGTGATAAGATAGAAAATATTGCTTGACAGGTCGATTGATTACCCGTAAAAAGCAACCTTGGCGTTTGATTTTTTGATTTTTTTGATTCCGCAAGGTTCATTGTATTTTGAAAACCCGAACTTTTAGGGTGCCCCCCTTTTTTAAAGTATGGATATATAAGATATGGCTACAGGTTTAGTTAAATGGTTTAATGATTCTAAAGGTTTTGGTTTCATTACTCCTGATGCAGGCGGTGACGATTTATTTGCTCACTTTTCAGCAATCGTAGATAGCGGTTACAAATCATTGAAAGAAAATGATCGCGTTACTTTTGACGTGACAGACGGACCTAAAGGTAAACAAGCTTCTAACATTCAGAAAGCTTAAGTTACTAAGAATCCAATGAAAATGGCCCTTAATTGGGCCATTTTTTTATCTAAATTTTCACACTAAGTTTATTCATTAAGACATTCACCCCATTTGTAAACTTACCAAGATTTGCGCAGAAAGCTTCGGGGTTCAGCCCGGAGATGGATAGCGCGAGCTCCGGAGGTGCTCATAATGTTGGTGTTCTCTGATTTTCAACGTATTGTTTGATCACTGACAGCGGAGCGCCTCCGCAGGATGCCGCGAAGTAAGAAGGTGACCACAACACGTTCTTCCAATAACGATGAGTAATGTCAGGACGCTCTTTTCTAAGCAAGCGACTCGACACACCTTTTAAGCTATTCACTAACGTTGACAACTGTGCTGTTGGTAAATATTCAACTAGAAGATGCACGTGATCGTCTTCCCCATTCATTTCAACTAATTTCACATCAGCTTTCTCACAGACTCTAGCGAAATGCTCACCCAATAACTGAATCGCATCTGCATCCAATACATGGCGTCGATATTTAGTCACAAAGACTAAATGCGCATGCAATGCAAAAACACAATGCCTGCCTGTTCTAATTGCTTGATTTTTATCCATAGACCAATTATAATATACGCTATGATACGTCGTCAAGCCTATAAATTTCAATTAAAGACCAATTTATCACAAGCTCGCCAAATGCGACGCTTTGCCGGTGCTTGTCGCTTTGTCTTTAATCAGGCGCTGGCCTTGCAAAAGGCAAAGTATGAAGCAGGCAATAAGAAGTTAAGTTATGCAGACTTGTGTGCTGAGCTACTAACATTAAAATCGAGTAATTCATGGCTTGGCGAATCCCCCTCTCAAACGCTACAACAATCACTAAAGGATTTGGAGCGTTCTTACACGAATTTCTTTGCCAAGCGCGCGGACTTTCCGCGCTTTAAGAAAAAAGGTTTGTCTAGCAGCTTCAGATTCCCGCAAGGCTGTAAGTTAGATCAAGCGAACAATCGCATCTTCCTGCCGAAACTTGGTTGGATGCACTATCGCAATAGTCGTGAAGTCTTAGGGGAAGTCAAGAATGTGACGGTGTCACATTCTTGCGGTCATTGGTATATCTCTGTTCAGACTGAGCGTGAAGTATCTGATGTCATCCATCCATCCACTAGTGCGATAGGTGTTGATATGGGGATTGCACAGTTTGCGACATTAAGTAATGGTCATGTTTTTGCTGCTGTAAATAGCTTTAAACAAAAGCAAAAACAATTAGCACGCTACCAGCGTGCTTTCAGTCGCAAAGTAAAATTCAGTCAAAATTGGAAGAAACAGAAAAGCAAGATCGGAAAGCTACATCAAACGATTGCGAATATTCGGAAGGATTACTTGCATAAGACCACCACAATCATCAGCCAAAACCACGCGATGATTGTGATTGAAGATTTGCAAGTAAAGAATATGAGCAAGAGTGCGAGTGGCAATCTAAATAAGCCAGGACGTCATGTGAAAGCCAAATCAGGCTTAAACAGATCGATTCTGGATCAAGGCTGGTTTGAATTCAGGCGTCAGATTGAATACAAGCAAGTCTGGCGTGGAGGTGATGTGCTTGCGGTTCCACCGCAATACACTAGCCAGCGTTGCAGTTGTTGCGGTACGGTATCTAAAGAAAACCGCCAGTCACAAGCGAAGTTTGCTTGTATAGCCTGCGGTTATCAAGCAAATGCTGACGTTAACGCAGCGATGAACATATTAGCGGCAGGACATGCCGTATTAGCTTGTGGAGAGATTGTGCAACAAGACAACTCTGTGAAGCAAGAACTCACTGAGGAGACTTCGCATGAACACGCGTAGCTCGGTAGGAATCCTCGGCATTCATGCTGGGGAGGATGTCAATGGCACCATTTAAGCGTAGACTATCACAATGAAAGACACATTCACCTTAGATAAATTAATTGTAGAGTTTGATGTAGGTCTGCGTACTCTATTTGCTAAACCGCATAGCTTAAGGGCTCATCCGGATGCTGATATTGCAGAGGCCACACTCAATGCTACTGAGAAAAACCAAGTGGCTGCACTCATGCGGGTGAACCATACCGGCGAAGTGTGTGCGCAAGCATTGTATAGCGGCCAAGCGCTTACTGCACACCGTCCAACCATTACAGCCGCATTAAAGCAGGCTGCGCAAGAAGAAACAGAACATTTAGCGTGGTGCGAAACCCGCATCCAACAGTTAGGCGGACATACTAGCCTGCTTAACCCACTGTTTTATGTAGCATCGTTTAGCATGGGTGTAGTCGCTGGTGCTTTGGGTGACAAATGGAATTTAGGCTTCTTAGCAGAAACTGAAAAGCAGGTAGAGGCACATTTGGCCGACCATCTGCAACAACTTCCAGAAGCGGACCAAAAGACTCGAAATATTATTGAACAAATGCAGATAGATGAAGCCAAACATGCAGATCAAGCCATACAGTATGGTGCAGCTGAACTGCCAGAAATGGCTAAATTTTTGATGCAAAAAGTTTCTAAGCTGATGACAATGGCAGCATATCGCCTATAGAAGTAATTACCGGCTTGATGAATGGTGGCAACAATCCGTGATTGTGTGCGCGCCATAGAATTATTAAAACAGAGGTTATTTGAATATGCAAAAATTTAGTGACGTATTGCTTACCTTAGATGATGCGTCGCATGTGCAGAGGATTGAGCTCTTCAACAGCGATGCAAGCCTAGCAGGTGTGATTG
>Ga0118677_10007969_pt1 | contig 17220 bp, 23 predicted proteins | sample AliMusrvi5mmetaG_FD_86154 | JGI IMG/M metagenome (GOLD analysis project Ga0118677, IMG submission 86154) | reverse complement strand
ACTGTCTTGAATTATTCAAAGATCAAGGAGCTTAGGGATGAGAAAACCGAAGGCGATGGAACATCGTCATCCCTAAGCTACATGATAGTTCAATAATTCAAGATATGGCCTACGAATTGATCATGAATGCACGAGCCAACCATCCCATAAGCATCCAACTCATTATAGTGAGCCGCGAAAAAACCTCGCCAACTCAACGTTTACCCCACCCCCCAAAAACTCATGAATCGCGCGAAGTACACCCGCGGGGCCTTGCGTATCGACCCACGGAATCCAGTTTCAACACCTACGAAAAGTGGATCATTCTGAGGGTCGTTTGCGCAAACTCCTTGGAGCCGCGGACGGACGCAGGATGTGGCGCGAGAGAGTTTCGGAAATAGAAAAGAGTACCTGTGTGAATGGGATGGGTTAGTGCGTGGCGGATGCGGGGCGCGGGTGCAACAGCTCAGGGACCTTGGGGGGAGATTAGCCTTACTCGCCATCGTTGCCCTTCGGTTGATCCTTCGCCTCATTTATGATGTGTGGGTTTCAGCATTTTGTTTGGTTTTTGTTTACTCAGAGTCAGAGCCCGTGTCGTAGCGGTTGCGCGGCCGAACCACGCGGATCTGCGCGGGGCGCTGCTGGTTGTGGAGGCGGGGACGCGCCATCTCACCCCAGACCTGCGCGACCTCGACAACGGCCAGTGCGTGGTCGCGGTGGCGGCGATCGCGCTCCTCCCAGACGGGCTTGAGGACATCGCGAATCAGCGGCCCGATGTCCGCGGCTTCGGCGATGAACTGGCGTCCGATGGCCATCCACTGGCGCTCGGGCATGGCGCACCAGCTCTCGAACTCGCGGCGGCGGCGCATGACCTCGCGGCGCTCGTGGGCCTCGGTGAGGTCAGCCCAGTTCGGGTTCATGGCCGCGCGGCGCCACGTTTCACCGGCCTCGCGGATGCGGTACTCGCGCCGGGCGTTGCGGGACTGCGCGACCCACTTGGCGACGAAGCGGGTCAGCGTGTCGATGCAACGGTCGACCGCGGCCATGTCCACGGCGGGAGACGGCGGCGGCGCCTGGATCCACTTCGGCTCGTAGATAGACCAGGACTTGGAGTGCGTCGGGACGAACCCGGCGCGGCGCATCTGCACCGCGAACGGCACGAAGCGCAGAGACATTTCTTGCGTGAGGAGTTGCGAGGTGCTAAGTCGCTAGAGCACAGTTCCCTAGACAAACGAGAGATCAGAGTGGTTGGCTATGATCGTGTGTCAGGGGGCTTTGAGACCTGCCGTGATGGCGGACAATTCGTTTTCAGAAAAGTGGATTCATGGGGCGGCCTCCCGAATGGAAAATTTTTTTGTGTGTAGACTCGGGTCTACGGCTGCTTACTCGGCTGCAGCCTTCTTGGCGGCGATGGTGGCCTCGCGCTTGGCCTTCATTGCTGCCTTGGCCTCGTCGGACATGGGTCCGCGGGGCTTCCGCTCCTTCTTGGGAGCGCCGGGCGCCTCGGGCTCGGGCTTGGGCTCGTCGGCCTTGGGCGAGGCCGGTGCGGCTGCGGCTGCGGCCGGTGCGGCTGCGGCCTTCGCGGCGATGGTGGCCTCGCGCTTGGCCTTCATCTGCGCCTTGGCCTCGTCGGACATGGGCGCCCTCTTCTTGCGCTCCTTCTTGGAGTCTGTGGACTCAGAGTCTGACTTGGCTTCGGCCTCGACCGTGGGCACGGCGAGTACGCCGGTGACCTCGGTGTTGTGCTCGACCTCCTCGGGGAAGAGGATGTCGAGCAGGGCCTTTGCGAACTCGTCGGATGACGAGAAGCGCATGGCGTGTGTGGTGCCCTGGTTGTTGTAGACGGTGGAGAGCGCCGTGCGGATCTGCTGCTTGAGGTTGGAGGCGAGAGAAGAAGACATTTCAGAAGAATGTGGTAGAGGTAGATTCGTGTTGGCCGGGGCACTTTGAGACCTGGCGTGATGGCAGACAATTCGTTTTCAGAAAAGTGGTTTGGCAGTTGAAAAATGTTGGTGGTTTTTCTGATTTTTCTGATTTTTCTGGTTTTTCTGGGTTATGTTGGGGTTGGGGTTGGTGTGGGGGTTCAATCACCACCCCCGGGCGGATCCAGTGAGGGCATGTCGTCATACACCTCCTCCTCCGGGTTGTACACCACCCGCACGGGGTGGGGCGCGAAGAAGTCAATTGTGAAGAACACCACGGATCCCGCGAAGCGCGGAGTCACGCGAATGTTCTCGCCAATACACTCCGCGAGTTGGCGAAGGGCGTCGGTGCGGTAGATCAACTGCTTGATCGTCAACCGCTTATTGCCCCAACCGTCGGCGTAGAACACGTGGTCAATGTCAAACTGGACGCCACCAAAGCCACACTGCATGTGCCACGGCTTGGACGCGAGGTTGATGGAGTCCAGAAGCCGCTCCTTGAGGTTGACGGGGATCTTGGTCTGCATGAAATGCAGGAAGTTGATGACGATCTGATCCTTGAACGCCTCCTCGCGACGTGCAGACCAGGCGGTAGAGAGCTCGTTGATGTCGGAAGAAGAGAGGATAGGCATTTTGTCCGGGAGGCTTTGAGTCTTGGGTTGGCTCGGCGGTATCCGTTTTCCGCAAAACGGATCGGCACATGGACTGGCAGAGAAAGTCACGCTGCTAAAATGTCTATCCCTTCTGACTTCGTCTGCCCCCTCACGCAGGAGCTCTTCACCAACCCCGTCAACTGCTGTGTCAATGGACACATCTTCGAACTCGGCGCCATCAACGAGTGGTTTCATGGCGACCACGACATGCGCCGACCTGGCAATGACAGCTGCCCGACCTGCCGCGCCAAGTTGGGGTCCTTCCGCCCCGAGCGCGACCTACAGCGCCGTGTCAAGGAATGGAAGGCTGCCAACCCGGGTGCCTTCGTGCCCGTTGCAGCCGCAGGGGCTGCGCCTTTCAAGGGCGGTGAGGTGGCGCTCTCCGCAAACACGATCTCCTACTTCGGCAAGGAGTTTGTGAATGTCATCACGGAGGTTGACCCTACAACTCCGCGACAGCCTGGTGTCTACATCATCGGTCTGGACTACTCTGGCTCTATGCAGGAGCTGGTGGACCGCGACGCAAAGGAGGTCTTCTATACCCGCATGGATCTGGCGAAGTATACGATCAAGTGCGTGGCACGTATGCTGCAACCGGATGATTCCCTTGCTCTGGTGACGTTCAGTACCAATGCGCAGGTCGCGCTGGAGCCGACCTTCATGAACGATGCAGGAGTCCGCCAACTCGAGAAGATTCTGGACGGGGTTCATCCCGACGAGATGACGAATATCGACGGGGCCATCACTGCGATGATGGGCATCGCGAACCGCCCTGAGTTGGCAGGTCGTGCCATCTTCGGCGCCCTGCTAACGGACGGCGCAGAGACTGTTGTTCCCCACTCGGTTCGGGGCACAGTGGACTGGCTCTCCAAGCAGGAGATGAAGAATCCCTGGTCTCTCTCGACCTTCGGGTTCGGCTACCAGCTGGATAGCAAGTTGCTGTCTCGGATTGCGGAGATGTCGTCGTCCGGTGGCGGTACGTTTGGGTTCATCCCGGATCTGTCCATGATCGCCACGGTGTTCATCAACTGGGCAGCCAACTGTGCAGTGACTGCCAGTCGCAATGAGACGGTGACCGTCACGGTTAATGGCAGGACAAATTCCTTCAACACGGGTCCTCTGGCAGTGGGTCAGCCGCGGAACTTCCTTGTGGAGGTACCTGCAGGTGCAACGGTCAAGGTCTCGCTGGGTGACAAGGAGGTCACGCCCGTGCGGGTTGCAGAGACGTACCCCGTGGCCTGGAATGCGATGACAACCGCAATGGAGCGGGTCATCAACAATATGAATCTTACGGACACCAAGGTTGTACTGGACATGTTTGACCAGCTCTACCTGCAGTTCAGGGACGACGCAGATCCTCGCGTTCAGGCGCTGATGCGCGACGTGCGTTCCGCTGACCCGACAGAGGGTCAGGTTGGGTTGGCACCTCGCTTCTGGGCTCGTTGGGGTGAGCACTACCTACGTGCGTCCCTGCTGCACCAGAAGCGTCAGCGCCGCATGAACTTCAAGGACCCAGGTTCGCTCATCTACGGTGGCAGCGAGGACTCGCCCTTCGGCAGACTGGCGGATGCAGGTGAGAAGCTGTTCCTCAGTATGGAGCCGCCTACGCCTACGGGCACGGGCCGCAATGGTGCCACGGTACAGACCACGGCCGCACAGCGGACTGCGTACCTTACACAGGCCTACTCGGGTGGCTGTTTCGCAGGGGACATGATGGTGCTGATGGGCGATGGTTCGCGGAGTGAGCGGATGCCGATCAAGATGCTGATGCCGGGTGACCGAGTGTGGACGCCCATTGGAGTCGCAAGTGTTAAGGCGGTGGTCACGATGGGACATGCGAGTGCGAAGAGTCTGATGATGAGCCGAGTGAATGGTGTGATCATCACGCCCTACCACCCGTACCTCCTCGAGAAGGGCGACTTTAGTGGGTGGGTCACGGGCAAGGACACTGTGGGCGACTTTGAGTGGACCGAGCCCGGTCTGAAGCTCTACAATCTGGTCTTGGACTCGGGACACATCATCCATGTGACGAACCCCCAGTCGAGCCCCGAGGGCATTGAGGCGTGCACGCTGGCGCACGGGTTCAAGGGTCCGGTGATTGAGCACCCGTTCTTCGGGACGGAGGCAGTGGTGGAGTGCCTGTCCAAGGCGAAGGGTTGGGAGCGTAGGATGCCCTACTTCGTTGACCTGCAGGTTGTCCGGAAGAATGGGCTGATTGTGGACTGGGTTGAGGGCGATGCCCCGAATGTTCCGGCGATGATGCGTAGTATGACTGGCGTGTAAACACAAAAACAAAGACCTTACTTAGTTACTTACTTTTTACATGGAAAACGGATTTACGTACTGATCGGGAATACAGTCTCAAGAATGCCTCCTCTTAACCAAGCACTCATCGACTCCCTCAACGCACTGGGTGAGCATCCCGATATCTCCATCTGCGACGTCTCCAGTCAGACCTACGACATCACGCTCACCTGGCCCCAACGTGGGTGGATGCGATTCACCGTCGACATCGGAGACGGGCCCGGTACATACCTCATTGACGTACTTGACCGCGAAGGCATCACCTATGCATGGAAGGAACACTTCCTGGCCTACCTGTACGGAAATCTCGAAGGCGTGAACCCGGCTGCCTATATGACAGTTCAATGAAAACGGATCTATACATTGGATCAAGGAATAAGCGCCCACCATGCCTCATCACCAGTGCACAGCGGCAACCGCCGCAGGACACCAGTGTACCAACCTCATCTGGGGAACTCAGGTTCTCTGCGGCATTCATCGCCGCGTACTCAACGTTCGTCTCTTCGCCAACATTCCCATCGAACAACAGCAACCTCCGCAGCCACGATGCCACCACTGTAACCGCATTGCAGTGGACAACGGGTACTGTGTTCAGCACGAGGAACTTCGGCCGCGCCCGGATCTTCCACCTGAACAGCGATGTGTGCATCTACGCTGTATGCGCCGCCGCCAAGGGAACTTCAACCGCTGCCGCCGCCATGAGGTACGCTTCGTCGCGCGGCGACACAACGATCTATTCCAAGCAATGTACTTCCGAGGTGTTAACCTCGTGATCGGGAATCACGACACGTGGCCTATCGTGGTCGCAGAGTGGAGGGAGCAGGTCGGACAGCCGTTTATAACCAACGATCTGATCCGCCAACTAGAGCTGACTCTGGCTCGAGAGGCACGTATCCCGGAGCTGTGGAATCACCACATGGGCGATCACGCGCCGATGAATGACCGCGGTCACATCGGGTGGCTCATCTTCGAGGAGGACTTTCCTGGTCCCCAGATACCGCGCATTCAGCGCCTCCCGCCTCGAGGGGATCTGGAAGCCTTCGCACGGGATAATCAGAACGTCCATACACGGGTGGTCACGCAGCATACGAACTCATCGCTGGACATCCTACTGAACGCCGATGTTCCGTCGGATCAGAAGACGGTCACGGAGTCACACATGTGTTTCATGGATCACATTGTGATGGATCGGATCAAGACGTCGTTGGACGTGGTCCGCGATGTAGACCGCGATGTGAAGCGCTGGTACAGAACAGGAACGTGTCGTCAGGAAGGCGATTTCCTCTACAGGCGAACACTGGATGGTCTTTGGGCCAAGATCAAGACATCGCCCATGAAGCAGGAACTGGAGATTCGCCTATGGCAGGAGATGGTGGATTCTCTGGGGATGTGTTGTGACGGCCACATCACACGGTTAGCCAATGTGCTGTGTGGTTTCGACGACGCCTTCGTACCGGAACTGAGTCCGGCCGAGAAGCTGCAGAACCGTATGGCCGTGATCGCCCAGATGGAAGACAGCATCCTCCAGACCGCAGAAGCCCTGGCAGCCTTCAAGGAGTTCAATGTTCCGAGGGATCAATGGGAGGCGTGGGTGGACGCGTTGTAATCTCAACACTTAGTAATGAAACTCAAGACCCTTCGGCGGTCACACAATCCCGCCAAGAAGTGGGACGCTATTTTTGAACTGCCGAATGGCAAGACAAAGACAGTTCCGTTTGGTGCAAGGGGGATGTCGGATTATACGAAACACAAGGACAAGACCCGTCGTGCGCGATACATCCAACGCCACTCAGGCATGGGCGAACACTGGTCGCGTCCGGACACACCGGGTGCATTGAGCCGTTGGATTTTGTGGAACAAGCCTAGCCTGAAGGCTAGTCTAACGGACTTCAAGCGGAAGTTCGGGGTGTGAAAACGAATTGTCTCAGATCAAGGAAATGGCTGAGCCCCCCGAACCATCATCAACTGCCAAAATGTTCTGCCCCTACTGCCAACACCCCGTCACCCGCCACGAGAAGACAGGAGATGATGCCAAGCACCGCTGGTGCTTCATCCACCTCTACGAGGCCAAGATGATCCCGAACGACGGCACCCCCGCCGAGTGCCACGCCGCCTTCTACGCGCTCTGTGCAGCTCATGTCCCACCCAAGGCCAAGCCCCGCAAGGTCAAGATCAGCCCTGAACAGCGGAAAGCCACTGTTCCCGGTCCATACTACTGGTAGTCACCCGTAGCAGGTCCACCCAAGACACGACCCGCCCGTCCAGGTATCGTTCAGCCAAGTGGTTGAAGGTGTGAACGTAGGTAATCAAAACGGCTGCGACGATGGTCCAGTGCCAATCCATTTTCAATTGAGCGAGATGTTCTGACTGCGGGGCAAACGACGGGACAGTACATCCCTCTTCGTCCCACCAACGGACATGTCGTCACCCTCCTGAATCCCCTCAATCGCACGAAGAGCCTCTGCGACCCGCTCTGGCTGATCAGCAAACTGAAGGAACAGCTGCTGCCTCAGTGTCGACCGCTTAAGCGGGGGGCGAGACGTACGCTCACTCCGTGCAATGGTGCCCAGCGAACCATCAAGAACAAAATTGCCTAGCTCATTTTGCTTCATGTAATCGAGCACCGTGCTGCCCAGTGTATTTTTGCGGTCACGGATGGTCTTAATCTGAGCCTGAAGGGCGCGAATCTCATCATCGGCTGCAATCCACTGGCGGAGAGACTCCTTAATTTCGTCTGTCATTGTACTTCTTGTTCTATTTTCATGAAAACCCTGTAGACCATGATATGGAGTTAATTGATGCACACTTCGGCCGTCTGACTGGCAATCTTTACTACGACGAGACGACGGGTACATATGATATGTTCTCGAACCGAGGGAAGGCTATGCACCTCAACTATCTGACGTTCAGAGAGCTGTTCAAGAACATGAGCACTACGCGTCCTCTCAATATTCTCGAATCGGGGATTGCGAGTGCGGGGACGCAAAGCACGTACCTTTTCAACGAGTTTGTTCGCAAGTACGGTGGACGGTTCTGGTCAGTCGATATCAAGTCTGATCTGGTGAATCGCCACAGCGGAAACATGTGTCCCGCCACAACACTCGTATGTAAGGACAGTGTCGCGTTCTTTAAGGAGTGGGCTGCGAAAAATGAGGTTGCGGATGTCGTGTACCTTGACAGCTGGGACCTCGATTTTTATAATCCAACCCCCGCAGGTGTGCATGGACTTAACGAGTACCGTGCGTTGCTTCCCGCGTTCAGGTCGGGCAGTTTGTTACTGATCGACGATACACCGTCATCTCCTTATTGGCTCGACACGCGTGGCTCGTTATATTCTGACATGACGCGACTTTATGATACGAAGAGACTGTTCCCTGGAAAGGGGATGTACGTACTGTCTGAACCTAAGAATGCGACTACGTTACTACACAATTACCAGGTATTGTACAAGTTCAATTAGAACTTCCAGCGTAGATCACACTCGAGGCATGTCACGAAGGTGGTCATGGGCTCATCCGCAGATCGAGTCTGCATCTGGTAGTAGTCGCAGCGGGTCTTCTTCCGGCACCGGCGGCAGTCCAGGAAGATACTCGCCGTCTGCTTCTTCGAGTGAGTCGCCTTCTCCTTTTCGGAGGTACTCTGCACGATCTCCGTCCAACGCTCTGGGTTCTGAATGAGCGGTGTAGAGTTGACGAAGGCATCGACGGTCATAGTGGGCATGAGTTGACGGTAGCGATACAGGTCAATGGCTCGATTGCGGTACAGATTGAGGAAGACAGGATTGTCCCAGGACTGATCGATAAACCACTCCTGAGCATCCGCAGCGCACTTCTTGAGAATCGCAGTCTCAATCTCGTTGGAGTCGAACTTGTCGCGCACGAGGTTCCGAAGCGGATGGTCAATGTACACGTTCGACGCATGAACCGTATGCACCGGCTGCAGCTCACGATCCGCCTCAGGGATATCGTCGTCCTCCTCCTCGACAACAGCATCCCCTGCATCATCGTCCTCATTCTCCTCCTCGGCCTCGTCGTCCTCCTGAAAGGTCGAAGACTGATAGAACTCATCGTACTCCGCCGACCTCAGATCCTTGTACTGGTTCGCATGAGCGTCGTAGTCATCTGCATTGGCATTGAGTGACTTCATTACGACCAGCGTACCGGAGAAGACATCCTCGTTGAACGGCGAAGGCAGCATATGCTGATTCGCATTCTCCTCGTCTTCCTCACAGGACACTCCAAAGACCGCGTAGACGTCTTCGTCGTGGATCATCTTCCCCTGGAACTGCATGGTCGGTTGCTTGGTCTTCTTGCGAAGCCATTCGAGAACATCGGATGTCTTTGCTGGAAGGGTGGTCTCGGTCAGTGTGCCGGATGTCGAAATGAAGAGTGCGACAACCATCTTTAGTCTGAGTTACATGTGGATGTCTAGATTCATTTTTTCAAAAATGCTGCGGCTGCTGCGGCTCCAGCGGGAAGTGGGATACCAATTCCAGCCGCTGCCGCCGAAGGAGTGGGTGCTGGGAGTTTCCGAGCCGCTGGTAACGGACTTCCCAAGACTTTCCAGAACCCTCGCGAGATGTATTGGATGGGTCCATTGCTCATGGATGCCAAGGACACAGCCGCAACGATACCTAAGAATGCGATCAACAGAATACCAAAATAGACTGCAAAGTCAACCCACGCCGCGTTCGGCTGGAATGTCGGGAGTTTCAGTTTGGGAAGGGGTGTAGGGCAATTTGCTTGACCAGGTGAGTACATTGTGTTTGAGATCGTGAGGCCAACATCGGCAGGGAGAACGGTGCCGATTGTCGTGCGCAGCCTCGCAATGTCTGCAGACGCAACATTCACAGAGTTCTGAAAATAGACAACCTGTGGCCCCGACGTTGATTTCCATCCCAGATGACGTTCACACTCAGAGTCGGAGATCGTATATTGTTCGAGCCTACCATTCACCCATGTAAAGTACGGATCGGTTGCGCCGTCTACGAGCGATGCGATCGACCAATCCTGACCTGGCGCAGCTGTCGCCGATCCATACTGCCCCGTTGCTGGATCGACAATACCCAGTCCCTCCTTTGTGGCAGGATCGAGGACATTCACAATCGATGTAAGAAACGTTACATTTGGTCCGCTGTCCGCAGCTTTCAGCGGAATGAACAGCCAAAGCGCGTCAGACACACAGTGAAGAACCGCGTCCGCGTTCACGTGTTCAACTGCAGTCGGAGCGGGTGCGTAGAGCTTTACTTGATTGAACACTGCAGTCACTCCGTTGAAATTCACGGATAATGGAACTGCGGGTTGAAGTAGCAATGTATGTTCGCTTCGCGTCAAGGTTACAACGGACGACGATGCTGATGCAGATACTGTCAGGTTACAGCTCGTACACTGAGCTGATCCAGCGATCGTGATACCGGTGTCAAGAGTCACAGCGGGTCTCGGGTCAATTACATCCCGCTTACTACACTTGCTACCGCCTCCACCCATTGTTCTAGTGTGGACAAAACAAGTCTGCGAAAGAGAACAAGATGGCGTCTACTTCTGAACCACGTGGAGTGCTCAACTGGTGGCAAGGATTGATCCTGGCCGCAAGTAGTGCACTGATCGGACTTGTTGCTGCATTATTTATACTGAAGCCTGGCGGAACCGGTGCGTCGAATGCGCCTAGCTGGGCAGTACAGCTTCTACGTTTCGTACCCCATTTCCTTATGCTCTTCGGTATCCTGGCGGACGCATTCACGTATGAGGGCGTATACTGGACAGGCACGGCGGTTGGTCTGATTTCTACCTTCATCGGTCCGTGGATCAGCACAGCGGTAGGCAACCTCATTGGAGCCATCAAGACACAGATGGGTAAGGGACGCGGTGGCGCTGCGCCCGGCGAGTACGATGGTCTGAAGATGTTGGCAATGCAGGATCCTAGCGGCAGTGGAACACCCGAGACGCTGATTGTGACTGCAAGTATTCTGTCGTACTACATTTTCGACCTGATCACCAATCTGAGCATGGTAGACGCTGCGGGTGCGATCGTCATATCTGCCCTCCTGTACGGTGGTCAGGCGTTTGCGATCGAAGGTGGAACGGACAAGGCGTTTGGATCGGGTGCACTGGGTATCGTCGTCGGCGGGGCATTTTTCGGCATAATGGCGGCATCGGCGCCAGGTTTCCTCCCGTCGAGCGCGATCCCGGGTAGCAAGACAGCAGGTGCTGCGGGTGGTGCTGCGGGAGTAGGACGCGGGGGTGCAGGTACGGGTGCGCTGGGTGCACATACGCCCACAGCTGGGGGTCCCGCGTCCGCACCGGCGCCGTGCCCCCGCTAAGCATTCATCAGCTTCCGACACAGGGTGAAAAACATGGAGGGTTCCGAACCCGTATAGCGTCCAATCTCAACACCTGCCTTCAGAATGATGAACGTCGGAACATACTGAACCTTAAACGTTGCCGCGATCCCCTGCGGGTCATCCTTGGTGTTCACGCCAATGAAGTAAATGCCCGGAAAGTCCTCGATCAGATCTGCGATGGTCGGCTTGATATACTGGCACGGGCCGCACGTCGGAGACCAAAAGTGATAGGCAATACGGTCGGGAGTGGTCATCTTTGTTGTATAGTGCAAGAAACTCGTAAGCTACTCTGTCTTCTCAATATGAACCGTGGTCAGCTCAGCACGAAGCATCGGCTGTCGCTGAACCGTGGATTTAGCCAACGTCACATTACGGAGTTTGCACATCTCCGCAAACGCCTTCATCAGGTGCCTATCGATGATGTCCTGGTCGAGCGTCGCCAGGTTGCTGCGAACCCATCCGGTCACCGCCGCCGCCGAGACCGCCGGACCCATCAGTGCAACCGGACAACCGGGGAACAGCTCATCGGACGGACGAGCAGCGGGAAGCTCGATCACCTTCCCTTCAACGCTTTCACGAGCCATCCGATCCACCACATCGTTCTGCTTGGACAGATCGTCTGCGCCGCCCGTGTGTGCGCGAACATGGTGGAACCGATGCTTGAACTTGCTCAGACGACTCGCGATCCCTTCGATCAGATCACGATGCAGAACGTCCTTTCCCATGGTCGTTTTCCATCCACGCGATACCCAGCCCGGCATCCACTCAGTTAGGCACTTGATCGAGTATTCGGAGTCGGTATAGATCACCAGATCCTCATTAAAGGCACCCTTGGACTCGAGGATCGAAACTGCGTGGAAGATACCCGACAACTCAGACCGCTGGTTGGTCTGCGGCTCATCATCGGGAACACGGGCAGACGTCGACCATTCGGGGTGCTCTGGAAACCAGACCGCATACCCGGCCTTGGCATCCTTCCGACCGTTACCTGAACAAGCTCCATCTGTAAACACGCGCATGACTTACTTATGCTTCGCTACCCAAGATTCCTTTTTCATACGCATGAGGATCGTCCCATAACTGGGTGGAGACCTCACCATGGATCTCGGGGAGGTGAGTATACACGGGCATTCTGGTCACAATACACCTGGATACAATTGCAGGTTGGAGCAGGGGCTCTTCAATGTGAAACCAGATACGACAGCGAAACGACCGCTGTTCTAGAGACCTGCGCAGCATTTGCTGACAGGCTGCAGTCAAAAAGTGGGCATGCCACACAATCAGTACACGAATGCGAATATGAGCTTGAGAGGGAGTGAAGGACATCCATTGAGCCACCCAGGGGGCAAAGTCATCAATGGAATTCATCTTCGCAGCATCCACCTCTTCAAAGTCGCATCGGTGTGTATTGGCCTTCACGTATGTGCTCCATGCATCCCGTGATGACCTGTCATTGAGTACTTCATATAAGATGCGATGAGGAGGGGGGAAGAGTGATGTCATTGTCTTAAGAACTGGGAGTCTCCGTAGACGGCTGAACGATGCGCTTTACCGGGATATCCGCAGACACCACATACAGGCTGTTCTCCGTCATGATGATGTACATCTTCTCCTCCTTGAGGCGCATGATGGACTCGATCGGCGACGTGTACTCCGTGTCCGACTTGACCAGGCACTTGCTCTCGTTTGTCACGCCGATGCAACACGCCTTGGAGAGCGAATCGGAAAAATAATCAAGGTAGATCGGCTTATCATGCTCGATCGCCAACTTGGCTACATGCGCCATAACTGTCGCTGAAGGGACGCTCATTTGTGAGAGGTTGAGGTTGTGTTTGCGTTTATTTTAACGTGCGGCGACATCCTCCAACTTGAAGCGAGACTTCATCGTCAGTGACGGCGTCTCCGTGCGGGGAATCGCAAGAATCTCGGCCACCTTGGGCTTGACCTCCTTGACTTTGGGTGCGACGGCGGCCAAGAATCGGACGAGGTGGTCCACGTGCTCCTCAACGGGAGGAGTCTTCTTCTGGGTGATGGACTCGCGCAGATCGTCCACGACCGTGACCACGAAGACCGCCATAGTTGACTCCGGGATCAGTCCGCGGGAGTACAACTCCGAGGTATAGACTGCGAAGCCGCGCTTGGTCTCCTTTTGCTTAGTCCAAGCGATCAGCGCATCGGCGAACCCCGAATCCGACGAGGAGGGTACGATCGTGACCGCGGACGTGTCGTACAGCGAATCGAACATCGAAACCTGTGTCATGAGGTCTGCACGTGCATCCTCACTGAGCTTCACGATGTCGGAGTACAGGTCGGCTAACATACTCGCATAGAAGTTCTGGCGGATGCCACGATCGAAGAGGAGCGTGGTGACTCGCAGACGGAACATGGCGTCCCGCGCGGCGATCTTGGACTTGATCAGGTCGGTCAGCTTGGCGTAGGTAGGCTTGGACAGCTTGTTGATAGCTGCATTGATTTCGTCGTAGTCGGGATCATCCTTCTCGCGCACCTTGCGGAGAGTCTCGACAAGGACATTTTGACGCCAGTTTGCAACTTCCACCACCGGTTCACGACGAACGGGGCGGCGGAAGACAGGACGGAAGGACGTGCGTAGCTTGGAGAAGATCTCCACTACGCTATCGGGAAGAGGCTGCCGGACGGAAGGGCGAAGAGCGTAGATTGAAGTAACGGACTCCATTTCAGCGCCCCCTTTCCTTATCGAGAACGCAGGAATTCGTTTTCACGTTCGATGCATATCCTATCAAATGGAGCTTACCGTTGGACAGAAGTATTTCAAGGTTCACAAGACGAAGGGACATGAGTATGGCCCCCGCGAGTTCCTCGGGGTGACGGAGTTTGGGTACTATACGTTTGTGGGTCCGCTTCCTGGTCAAGTGATCTCCGATTCACCTGAGCTGTGGGACTTTTACTCGGTCGATGACGTCCGCCCTACTGCGACCATTCCTCCGGATTCATGGCGTGAGGGAGCAGATGGTGCGTACGATCCAAATGTTGAAAACGGATTACCCCGTTCTCAGTAAGGAGATGGCGGCGGACAAAATGACGTGGACTCTCTGGTATCACGACCCTTCAAACAATGACTACAGTCTCAGCAGCTACATCAAGATCTACGAGGTCACCTCCGTCGCAGAGTTCTGGAGTTTGATCGATGGCATCCCGAAGGATGTCTGGGAGTCAGGCATGTTCTTCTTCATGAAGACTGGCATTCGCCCCCTCTGGGATGCCCCAGAGAATGACAAGGGCGGTGCTTGGTCTAAGAAGGTGGATGCGGCGGACACGCACACTGTGTTTATCGACTGCATGGTCCACTGTTTAGCCGAATCCTTCCTCAAGAGCCACAATGAATCGGTGGTGGGCGTCACGGTGAGCCCAAAGGGTCAGTTCCATATCGTGAAGGTGTGGAACTCAACGACCGCGGTGTGTGACCGCAAACTATTCTCCCCTTCGCTGAAGATGAAGCTCGGTGACGACATTGCGTACAAGGCGCATAACCTGAGGCCGAAGTAATCTAAATACACTCACAGTTGTTCAGAAACCAATAGTACGAGACGTAGATCAGCCAGACATGAAGTGTTGTGGTCGAGATCACGAGAATGGTGTTGGTTGTTTCCGTGTCCATTACCTTTTTCAATGTGATTAACAATGAAGACTGCCTACACGGTCGGTCGGTTCCAGCCTCCGACCATCGGACATGGCGCCCTCATCCGTAAGGTTATAGAGGAGGCGGGTGATGGTGGTGAAGCCTACGTATTTGTGTCGTCGGTCGTCGACAAAGCAACAAATCCATTAACGGTCAAACAGAAACTTCCAATTCTGGAAAAGATGTTCCCAGACGTTCATTTCATAGACACATCTGAATGCAAACCTGCCCCGGGTGCCAAGGAAGATATGCCATGCGGTGGGCCACTGAACGCACTAGAATGGCTGAAACGACGTGGAAAGGCAAACATTACGCTCGTTGCCGGGCTGGATCGAGAGGACGACTTTGGACCCGGTGCAAGAATCTGGACAGCTGACAAAACCCCGAATGGGTTCGAGTTCCTGGGCGCTACGCCGAGAACGAAGACCATTGACAAGCCGGGTGACTTGAGCGAGAACAATATGTCAGGAACGAAGGCGCGTACACTCGTGGAACTCGGAAAGAAACCGGAGTTCTACGCAGCCGTCGGATACACGGGACAGGAAGGGGTGGATGAAGTCGAAGCAATCTACAACACTATTCACGATTGGATTCCCGAATCTAAACAGTATCTGGCCGATCTTGAAGAGAAGAGGCGTAAACGGGCGGAGAAGAGGGCCGCACCCCCGGCGGATGAGCCGCCGAAGGCGAAGAAGGCGAAGAAGGCGAAGAAGGCGAAGAAGGCGAGGGGAGGCGGCGGCGACGACGAAGGTGATGACGACCTCAGGTCACCCGACGTCGAATATACTCCGATCTACCCGGCTAAGGCTGGACGCCGCAGAACCCGCCGACGTCGTCGTACCCGCAGAACTAAGCGGAACAAGGCATCAAGCAGAGCTTAATGTCGCCAAGATTCGCAATCACATAGCGAATCATCAGGAACCAATCATTTTTCATGTGAATCTCCAGGTTGTTCGAGAGGTTTGAGCACTTGGTGAACAGCACCAGGTGCGGGAGGCTGAATGTACCTGAGACAATCTCATCCGGCTTGGACTTGGTAATTGCCATGTCAGACGTTGAGTCACCCATCGTGACCGTCTGAGATGCAAAGGGTCCCTTGCAGGTGAAGGTGAGCGTCCCACCCACGTTCTTGACATCCACGGTCTTGGCGCTCAGCAGCGTCATATCGCGGCAGATCTTCTGGAAGTCCATACTCGGCATCGTGATGCGCGTAGCGAACTCCGTCTCGGGCATGTTGATGTCCGACTCGTCACGGTCCAGCAGGTTCAGCTTGTTCTTGATCCTGCGCTTCTTCTCGCCGTTCTCCAACGTAATGCACAGGTGATTGGACTCCGACTTCGAGACCGAGAACGTGATGGTATCGTCGTTCGTCACCGTCTTCACGATGCGGTAGAAATGGTCGGTGTTCAGACCCACGTCCAGCTTGGGGGCCGTGTGGTTGTACTGATATTCCTCGAACTTGGACGCATGCAGTCGCATGTGCGTGAGCACAGTGCGTGTATTGTCCATTGCGATCATGCGGATACCGTCCTTATCGAACACCAGGCTCATCTCCACCAGCATGGACTTGAGTCCCTCGGCGAGGATACGGATCGGAGCCGTCTGTACAGTCTTTGCGATTACAATGTCGTCAGACTCCGGCATTTATCAATGCTTACGATTTCTCCTGAAAGTAGATGTACGCGCACGACGCCCTTGGCGTCTCCGACGGTGGGACCTGCGACGACCGCCCTTCCAAGCCCGCTTGGGTGGCCCCGCCGACACCGGATCGCCGGGGACTGCGAACTCAGCTTCAGTCCGAGCTAGGAAATCTAACATTTCGGCCAGCTCGTCGTTGAGTTCTTGAATACGAGGGTCAGACAACGACGACCGCCTAGCAGCCAGAGCTAATGTAACTGTGTTATCGGCATCGTTTAATGCACCGCGTACCGGCACTGTCGCTTTTAATTCATCCGCTTTCTCTGCGTTGCGCACAGTTGATGAGAGTCTGGCCGCACGTTCTGCACGAGCACTGACCATTTGGTCGTGTTTCTGTTCCGCGGTCTGTTTTGCGGCAACTGCGGCGACCTCACTAAGTGCCTCGTTTGCTCTCCTCGTTCTCCACCCAGCACGCCGAGCCGCCGCCACTTTCTCTTTGACACGGTCTACTTTGGCTCGCAATGCATCCACCGCATCGCTTAACGCACTGCGCTGAGGTACACCCGGGAGGTTGAATCCACGACCAGCCTCGTCGAACCCTACAGTGGGAAGACTTGAGTCCGTAACAACAGAACTTGCAGAGTTGTTTCGAGGACCGAGGGGAAGGGGGCTCTCTCCCACTGAGGCACTTGACTCGTTGCCTAGTGCTGCCGCTGCCTCCTCCGC
>Ga0118677_10007968_pt1 | contig 17220 bp, 12 predicted proteins | sample AliMusrvi5mmetaG_FD_86154 | JGI IMG/M metagenome (GOLD analysis project Ga0118677, IMG submission 86154) | reverse complement strand
CATCTCTCCCGCTTTCATAGGATTCCAACTGGAAAAAGGCCAAGTATTTTTTAATATAAAAAGTACTCTTGCTCAAATTGGGATGGATGCAATCGGTACCCATTATGAGCTCGATCAAAAAAAAAAAGAAGCGAGTATTAAGCTCGAGCTCATCGCAAGATCCCCGATTGCACAAGCGATGCTCAGTTACATTACTATGGGCTCTTATATAGGCAAACTTTTCGCAGCGGATGAAAGAAGAAAAGTCCGGAATCCTGATTATCTTATGCGCATGTTTAACAGGATTGATCGTTGGGGCAGGCCTCTACTATATCTTGGCGATCCACAAGGAAGTGATGAACTCATCCTGGAAAAAATCGATGGATACACTGTGGCCTTTTTAAGCCTTTATCCTGGCACCCTTTCTTACGATCCGCAAGTACAGGGATTTCTGCCTCTACTTGGAAAAGCACTTTGCCATCCGCAACTTAAAATGAGAGAAATTCTGCAGCTCAACCAAATATGGAATGAGGGATCTGAAAGAAAAGTGGAGCCAGGCGAGATCCTCCTTGTAAAAACACAGCCCCTACATATAAGAACTGCATTTGGAAAAGTTGTTGATTCCTTGCTGCCTAGCGGATATCACCATACATCTGCATCCGTGTTAGAACCCGATACCAAAGCCTCTGGAGATGTATATGAACTATTCGGAAAATCAGATGAAGCTATTAAAATCATCCCCCTTGAATTCTACACCTTAGAGCCCCACAGAGAACACGTCTTCTTTTCAGACAGAGACCAACTGCAAACATCACTAGAAGATCCAAACGCCCTTTTTACCGCATTTGAAACAGCACCGATGCCCCTTCACCACAGAACTGCAGTATTCGTCGTTAAAGGAGAGCAACTCTTAAACCTTTCCCCCAAAGACTGGATTGCAAGAGAACCTCACACGCATGAGTTCCCAGGCCTTATCTATCATCCTGAAAGGCAAGCCAACATGGTAGAAAGATATATCGAGCAGCAGCCTTCATTCCCCTTTTTAAAGGCGATGGAAGATGGTCTTATAACTTCTCAAGGGGTCCTATTTTCTAGGTATTTCCCCTCCCCTCTTATGAAGAAAATGCTTATGGGAGATCTTGTACAGCGTTGTTTAAAGGGTCTTTACTTCCAATATGCCTCATTTTCCTGCGCCGATTTTTTTTCTCATGAAGATCGATCTCTACTCCAAGACCTTGCAAAGTTTGCCATACCTACGTTTTGGGTTGACAAAGTAAGCGGAAAGATTCTGCAGTACGTGCCTAAGCCTAACAAAGATACGGGGATGTTCGCTCCCTTAGATCTAGTAGATCCTTTTGTGAGATCCACCTCCTTCGGAGTGTACGGATCTCATAGGATTCCTGGCAACTTTGAAGCAGAACTTACTCACCTTCTGGAAGGACTTGAAAAAATGAGACAGGATCTCGATCACTCCCTTTTGAATAAAAGCACCCCTATTGCCCTAATTACAGGAGGAGGACCCGGTGTCATGGAACTTGGTAATAGAGTGGCTAAAAAACTCAACCTTCTTTCCTGTGCTAACATCGTTGACTTTCGTCAAAAAGACAACTCCGTTGTCGAAGAGCAAATACAAAACCCCTACGTTGATATCAAGATGACCTATCGTCTCGATAGGCTAGTCGAAAGGCAAGCAGAATTCAATCTTGACTTCCCTATTTTTCTTCAGGGAGGAATCGGAACAGATTTTGAATATACTCTAGAAGAGGTCAGAAGAAAGGTAGGATCAACATCTGCAACACCTGTTCTTCTTTTTGGGCCTGTCGAATATTGGAAGGAAAAGATTACCTCTCGATTCCAATGCAATCTTCAATCCGGAACAATTGCCGGATCTGAATGGGTAAGCAATTGCTTTTACTGCGTACAAAATGCAGCGCAAGGGCTTAAGATATACAAGCAATTTTTCACAAATAATTTACCGATTGGGAAAAACGCGCCTATCTACCAAGATGGTTTTGTTATCGTCAAATAAGAAAGACTCTTGGGACTTGAAATCCAAGAGTCCTTAAGAAAAATCTCGAATCCGTTTAGAATCCCCAAGAAAAGCCGACTTCTCCGTATTGAGTACGCTCGAGAAAGAACTGTCCTTCGTAGGAATAGCCATGATGGTAGTCAACAAATAGACGCATCTTACGACCAATACCTTGTAGCTTTGAAAGCTCGTATCCCATCTTAACAAACAGATCGAGATTCCAATTTCTTACTTGCCAATTTTCAAAATGAAGCGCAAGAAACGGTGTTCCGTAAAGTCTATGGTAATAGAGTTTTTTACCAAGAACTCGCAATTCTGCTCCATACTTCACATAAAAAGTGTCCATAGGAAAGGATTGATCGCTATGTAAAATGAATCCCGGCCCCCCATAAGCTCTTAAATGTCCTGAAAACTGATACGAAGTGATAAAGTCGATAGCTTCATAGCTAGGGTTCTTTCTTTTGTAGAGGTATTCTGGGTGGTTTACAATGAACTCATCTCCCAAGTGGGAAGAGATATGGTAGAGTCTCATACGGAAAGACCACTTATCAAATCCATAGGTCAAAGGGATCCCTAAGAAATAATCAGCATTCACAAGTTCACAAGATTCATTGTGAGGCTTATTCGGAATATGCCAGTAGTTAAATACAGTCCATACTGATCCCTGGATACCAATCTGCATGTCTCCGTGCCATCTAAAGATATCTCTCCATCTAAACATAGGAAAGTCATCCCCGAGAGCGACCGCCGCTACCTGTTTACCAATAACCTTATCTCCATACCGATATGCGGCGGAATAAGTAGGCTCTCTTGGGTCTGCAACTAAGGGCTGAAAGACTACAGAAGATTGAGGAAACCAGATACCGTTAACACGAGGTTGCTCAGTATATTTAGTTTTAGCGAGCTTTTCTTCTTCTGTGAGGTTTTTAACTACAACAGATTGTACTCCAGGAAGATCTCTTACAAAAGAGATAATACTGTCAGCGATAAGTTCGTTGGTGGGAAGATTCGACAGGAATACATGGTGATCTTTCACCGTAACAATAACACGATATTCGTAAAAGTGCATGTCAACAAGTGCTTGGATGTAACCTTCCAAGTAAGGATCAGTTGCGCTCTTGATGTCTTCTCCTGGAACGCTATCAGCCCTTGTCAGCAACTCATTGGGAACATAAGAGACATGATCTGCAAACTTACTAAGGGATGCATCAATCGGAGCGAGCCCCTCTTCACCTGCATCAATATCTCCATAAAGAGAAAGGCATCCGGTAAAACAAGTAAAAAAGGCAACTAGTGCGGCCGTCGAATTTCGCTTCATTATTTTGAGCTCTTTTGCGTTTTCATGTTTTTGTAAATTACTGCGATCTAAAAAAAAATGCGTACTGGTTCCGAGGCTACATAATAGGTAAAAAAACCGCAAATTGTATTTTTAAAATCCCCATAAATCTTGCAAAAAAACTCTTAGAAGGGATTGCTTCCTTAGGTTATAATGAGCTAAACCTCGGAGGAAATTCATGCATCACGGTATTAAACATCATCCACTCTTAGATATGAGCCAGTCTTTTGCAGGAGTTCTTCTCGATGCCTACGGGGTATTTTGGGCAGGAAATGCGGCCGGAGCGCTCCCCGGAGCTCCGGAGGCCATGAAAGCCCTTGCGGCCGCTGGGAAGATAGTCGGCATCCTTTCGAATGCCACACGGCTTGCTGAAGTTGAAATAGAAAAACTCGCTCGTCATGGAATACACATTGGAGAGCATTTTCATTTCCTTATCACTTCAGGAGAAATAGCCAGACAAACGGCACTATCTAACGCTCTCCCCTTTACGACTTCTTCAAGTAAATACTTTGTTCTAGGAGGGCCTTATCCCGACTCCTGTATCCATGCTGAGATCTTTGCTGGCAGCCCCTTTTCAGAAACGACAGATCTTTCGGAAGCTGGGTTTATTTATGCCTCAACTCCTCAAATTCAGGGAGAGGATCAAACAGACCCAACCGTATTTGAGCCACATGTTCAAAGTTGTCTATCCTCTAATCTACCCATGTTATGCGCCAATCCTGATCTATTTGCTCATGAGGGATATCCTCCAAAAGCTGTAGTGCGCCAAGGAAGCCTTGCAAGGCGCTATAAAGAGCTGGGAGGCTCGGTGCACTACATCGGCAAGCCCTACTCTCCAGCCTTTGCTAAAGCTATGGAGCAGTTCGCTAAACATAGCATCCATAACCCTTCAGAGATCCTCATGATTGGAGACACACCAGAAACTGACGTTCGAGGAGCTAAGCTATTTGGGATGTCCTCCGCCCTTATCACGAAAACAGGGATTATGGCAGACCGATTAGAAGCTCTGCATCCAACCGAGAGTGTAGCCTCTATACTTTCCGATGATCACCCCCACTTCTTCCTAGAGAGGCTATCGGTATGAGTTTTACACTACATCCTAATTTTTCCTCCAAAATACACCTCATTGATCTTCCCCTCTGTAAGGTCTTTTTAGAAAATGAAAAGCACTATCCTTGGCTCCTTTTGGTTCCTCAAAAAAACAACATAAAAAAAATCATAGATCTTTCTTTTGAAGACCAAATGGTTCTTACCCAAGAAATGGGCCTTGCTCAGACTCTAATTTGGGATCTCTTCTCCCCTACCCAAATCAATGTAGCCGCTCTTGGTAACAAGACTCCTCAACTCCACATTCATGTAATAGGAAGATTTGAAAATGACCCTGCCTGGCCTGGGGCTGTCTGGGACCATCCTGAAAAAAAACCTTATACAGAAGAAGAATTAGATGAGATTTCTCTCAAGCTAAAAGAAGGATTTTTATCAGCTTTAGAAGAGACTGGATCCTACAAATTTTAAATTCTTGAGAAAAGTCTTGATTTAGCAAACCCCGACCAGTAAGATATTGTACCTTTCCAGGGGGGCAATAGCTCAGTTGGTTAGAGCAACGGACTCATAACCCGTTGGTCCCTGGTTCAAGTCCAGGTTGCCCCACATTTCTATCCCGTTCATTTCATTAGAGATAAGCAATAACAAGCTTGAACAAATACAAAGTTTAAGTTTACATTGTTTATCGACGGTGCAATGGCGGTGCAACGAAAAACAATCTTAACCAGCAACGCCATCCAACCCAAAACTCTTTTAACAAAAAAGGTTGGAAACATGGCATCAATATACAAACGCAAAAACAAAGACAACACCTCTGTATGGCGCGCTGTCGTTCGGATCAAAGGCTACCCTTCTGTCAGCAATCACTTCGAAAGAAAGCAAGAGGCAGAAGATTGGGCATCCGGGATAGAACGGCAAATCAAGCTCGGTCAATTTAAGTTCGACCAACACAACCAAATCCATACATTTGCAACACTAATCCAGCGCTACCTCAATGATGGAGCTATCGAACATCACCGTTCCGCTAGCGATACCCGCCGGCACCTCACTTACTGGCAATCACGTCTTGCATCCTATGCTCTAGTCCACCTCACCCCCGAACTCCTCGGTAAAGAGAGACAGCTTCTTTTAGAAACACCCTCCCCTTATAATAAAAAACGAACTTCCGCTACCGTGAACCGGTACATGGCCTCTCTATCCCTTTTGTTCAGCTACGCAGTGAAACAACTTCACTGGATTACCGACAACCCCTGTGCCAGCCTAACCAAGCTTAAAGAAAATCCTGGTAGGGATCGTATTCTGACTCCAGAAGAGATCGATCAACTTCTAACAGCTTGCCAAGAGAGCCGATCCCCCTATCTTTATCCTATAGTTTTAATTGCCATCACAACTGGGGCCAGACAAGGAGAAATCCTCAACCTCGAATGGAGGCACGTTGACTTCGACAACAAACTTGCCTATCTAAAAGAAACTAAAAATGGAAGACCGAGAAGCATTTCTCTTTCAGATCCTGTTCTTGAAGAGCTCAAAAAACTCTTTCAGAACCGACAACCAAAGAAACCTCTTGTCTTCGCTAGTAAAACGGCTTTTGGAAGAGTAGACATCAAGAAGGCCTGGCAAACAGCCCTGCGCATAGCAGGGATCGAAAAATGTCGCGCTCATGACATGAGGCATACTTTTGCAACACTTGCTGCAGCTCAAGGAGCGTCTAATTTAGAGCTATCCACCGCCATGGGGCACCGCACTTTGCAAATGCTACAACGCTATACACACCTAGATGTCCAGGTGACTAAGAAATTCAGTAAAAATATCTCAGATCAAATCCTTAAAGGAAACTCTTTATGACTCAACAAACACTCGAGCCCCTCAACCCGGCTCCCCTTCAAGAAATTCTGCCTGAAGGACTTCTGCCTGAAGGACTTCTGAATGAAGTCCGCCATATGATTGATCAGACTCGAAACTCGATAGCCACGAAGGTAAATGCCACGCTTGCAATGGGATACTGGCGTGTCGGGAATCGAATTCTCAAAGAAACCCTACAGGGACAGCGAGCTGAATACGGCCGTAAAATGGTTGCAACCCTATCACGACAATTAGTCGTCGAATACGGCAATAGCTTTTCCGAAAAAAGTTTACGTAGAATGATGCAATTTGCTGAAATCTTCCCAGATGAGCAGATTGTCGTAACGCTGTTACGACAATTGGGATGGTCTCATTTTATTGCCCTCATTCCTATCAAAGACCCTATCAAAAGAGACTTTTACGCTGAAATGTGCCGGATCGAAAAGTGGAATGTACGTACCCTCCGAAAAAAGATGAATTCCATGCTTTATGAGCGCACGGCTCTCTCAAGAAAGCCCGAATTGGTTGCCCAGGCTGAACTGGATGCCCTACGCACAGAGGATCAACTCACCCCTGAGCTAGTATTCAAAGATCCCTACATTCTTGAATTTTTAAACCTTAATGATCGCTATTTCGAAAAGGACCTTGAGGCCGCTATCATGCGGGAACTGGAGCATTTTTTGCTGGAGCTAGGTGCAGGTTTCTGCTTTGTTGCAAGGCAAAAACGTATCACGATCGATCAAGAGGATTTTCACCTAGATCTTCTCTTTTTCCACAGAAAATTACAAAGACTTATCGCCTGCGAGCTTAAACTTGGGGACTTCAAGCCTGAGCATAAAGGACAGATGGAGCTCTATCTACGCTGGCTGGACAAATACGAACGGGGCCCAGGTGAAGAAGCTCCGATAGGTCTTATCCTTTGCGCCGGAAAAAAACAAGAGAGGATCGAACTCCTAGAACTTGATAAGGCCGGCATCCACGTTGCCGAATATCTCACAGCCCTACCCTCCAAGGAAATTCTAAGCCAAAAACTTCAGAAAGCCATCGAGCATGCCCGCAAGCGGTTAGAAACTCAAGCGGAGACTGAGGAGTAATCATGCAACAAATAATCCCGTTGCCAGACATGCTGCATGATCAAGTTCCAGAGGGGCCATGACAGAGGAGAACTTACAAACAACCAAAGATATTTTATGGGGATTAGCAAACCCCAGGAGCCGACCTACTGAAGAGGAACAGTATGAATCCTGGATGAATCAATCATTCTGGTCTATTGATGAATTTTGCGCATTGATGGGAGGACTCACCCCAGAAAATTACAAAAATGAAACCAAGGGGTTAACTAAGATTACGGATGAAGAATTCATAAAAAGAGATGCTTTTGTAACGAAGCTCTTTAGCCAATTCCTTGATGACATGGACAAAACCTGTATACTCGATGAGTTTACCCCCTATGATGAAAATATGTTCATGAGTTCCTGGAAATTCATCAAATGGACAGCAGAGAAACAGATGCTACTGAAAAAGCGGTTCTTCAATGCACTTCCTCTTATTTTAAAAGAGCTCTACCTTGAATTTCAGCCTATAAATGTTACTCTTAGAACTGCATCACACCACAGCAATGCCTATCATAAAGCGCTATACCTCACCCACGCAAAAAAACTGCTTAAAAATACACCTACCCTAAAACCAAACGAGATCTATAAACATCCCCGCATGGAAAACGTAGAACGGCAGATAAGGCAACTAGGAGGGAACTACAAAAAGCGCACATTCTTGGAATCGTGGATTCCCGAAATCGTCGAACTACCAAGAGGCAGACCCAAGAAAAAAAACACCTAATTTTACTATCTCCTCAGTTCCTGAAAAATACAGTGTCAACCTCTTTTTTCCCATCCAATAAAATATTTTTTTCCCATAGGAATTAAAAAATAAAGCGCTAAAAAATACAGTCTGCACTCACCTGCGATTTTTTTGCGGTATCATTGAGCTTAATTCAACCCTAAGAAGGAGCTTCAATGCAAAACCAGCTTTATTGGTCACCCCAACAAATTGTAAATAGCGGCAAATATCCATTCACTATAGGGCAGATGCGCTATCTACTCCTCTATCGCCACCGGAACGGCCTAGAAAAAGCCATAAGAAAGGTAGGCAAGCGCTTAGTTGTAAGAATGGATCTATTCGACTCCTGGATCGAAAGTCAATCATCTCAACCCTTATCACCTTGAGTCGGAAATGCAATTTCAGGATCTTCTATTAATACTAGAGTCTAAAACAGGGCACCTTCCGAAAAGAAGTGACTCAGGATTTTCATCTCGCTGCCCTGCACACGATGATAAGAACCCGAGCCTTTCCATTTCTGATAGCCAGGGGAAAATTCTGCTAAATTGCTTTTCAGGGTGTTCTATAGAAAACATCTGCGCTTCCCTTGATATAGAAGTATCAGATCTTTTTGCAAAACCAGTGGAAGAGCAAAAAACTAAAAGGACTGTCTACTCCTACACTGATGAAACTGGCAAGGAGCTTTATCGCAAAATCCGGATCGAACCTGGCTTTAATGGGCAGACAAAAAGCTTCTACTCAGAACTTACAGACGATAATGGAACCATCGTAAAGAGCTTGGGTAGTTGCAGAAAAGTGCTTTATCGATTACCTGAGCTCTTACAAGCCATCTCTGAAAACACACCAGTCTTTCTTGTCGAAGGAGAAAAAGACGTGGAAAACCTAAGGGCATACAATCTCCAAGCTACCAATGCCCTAGACTCCCTAAAATGGACCGATGAGTTTACAGAAGTCCTTAAAGAAGCAGATGTCATCATTCTCTATGACAAGGATCAAACAGGCCTTAAAAGAAAAGATAACCTCTGCAAAAACCTATACAAGAGAGTAAAACGGCTACGTGTAGTTGATCTACCTGGCCTTGAATACCAAGAGTCTCACGGAGCTGATATAAGTGACTGGCTTAGCATGGGACATACGACAGCAGAACTTATGGATCTTGTTTCTAAAACGCCCGATTACACCCCACCAAATCCGAAAGGGAAGGTAACATCTGTCAATCTAACTGCGTTTTTAAATATGGAACTTCCCAAAGCTGAAATGCTCCTCTCCCCTATTCTTCCGAAGCAAGGCATTGTTCTTATTTATGCCAAACCAGGCGTTGGAAAAACTCATGTAGCACTAGGTATAGCTTATGCCATAGCAACAGGAGGAGCCTTCTTAAAATGGTCTGCACCTACACCAAAAAAAGTTCTCTATATCGATGGAGAAATGCCGGGTAATGCTATGCAGGAACGCCTCCGCAGGATCTCCGTTTCCACCGATTTAAAATTACCAACAGAAGACTACCTCACCCTGATTACTCAAGACCTCCAAAATGGGCCTATGCCGGATCTATCGACTAAAGAAGGAAGAGATTCCATAGAAGAGCATATTGAAAAAAGTGACTTAATCATCATCGACAACATATCTACCCTATTTCGAACAGGCGTAGAAAATGAAGCAGAAAGCTGGCAACCGATCCAAAATTGGGCTCTAGACTTAAGAAGGAGGGGAAAAAGCATCCTTTTCGTTCACCATGCAGGAAAAGGAGGACAACAAAGAGGCACATCCAAAAAAGAAGATGTTCTCGATACGATAATTCTTCTCAAAAGACCTGAAAACTACCGCTCCGATCAAGGGGCTCAATTCGTAGTAGAATTTGATAAAACAAGGCATTTCGCAGGTGATGATGCTCAATCCTTTCAAGTTCAATTAAGAGAGGCTGATGATGGTCTATGGCACTGGGATATTATCGAAGCAAGCATAGATAATGAAACTACAACAGTAGCGGACCTTCTCAATAGCCACCACACAATCGATGCGATCGTTAAAAAAACAGGGCTAACAAAATCTCAGGTGGAAACACGAAAAAAGAAAGCAAAAGCACAAAATCTTTTAGACTAAATCCCATTTCCGATTTTCCGATCCCCCTAAAGAAATCGGAAATCGGAAATTCTTCAAAAGAGGTAATAAAAAGTTATGAAAAGTAATGAAACTATACCCAAAGAGCTATCCTCAAGACAGCTGCAAGCACTTCCCTACATCCTTTCTTGCCCCACCTATGAAGAGGCTGCCCGCAAGGCTAAGATCAGCCCCAAACAGCTTTATCAGTGGTTAAAGGACCCTATCTTTAAAGAAGAGCTAAAGCAGCAAAGGAACGTCATGTTTTGTGACTCCCTTGCCTTTCTGAAAGCTGCCACACAAAAAGCCACCGAAACGCTTATCGGTCTCCTTGATAACAAAGACCCTCGGATCAAACTACAAGCCTCCGAAAAGGTTCTTACTCTATCTTACAAAGCAGCTGAACTCTATGAAATCGAAGAACGACTTACTGCGATTGAGGCTCTTCATAACAAAAAAGCACCTCGGAAATAAATTGAGAGCCTACGATGAGAAAATTCTGGTCCAAAAGAATTGGTATGATTGAGAAAACAGCACATTCGCTCTATGGAGAAGAATACTTTAAGCAGTGGCTTAAAGAAAACCCACTAGATCCAACACAAGATCTCTGGGCACTGCAAGATACTGTCCCCATAGAATTCCGCATGTTCTATATTTTTCATATTCTTGATCAGCTTAAAAAGGCAAGGCGCTCTCTTTCTTGATCTACATGACTCTTTACAGCTGCCCAATACTGGCAAAAAGAGCACTGCTCAGTCGGATCGGGGGTATGGTCAGCTTCTAAGCACTTTCGGATTTCAAATAACTTTGGCTCTATCCAGGAATCATCTCCGCTGTAGGGGAGCACAGAGATAGAAAACTCCAGATTTCCATTAAAACTGTCCTTCGAAGCATCTCCATTACAGTAGACAAAATATCCCGTATTTGAAACCTGAAAGCCCTTTCTTCTGAGAAGCCATTGATAGATCTCCATCTGCCTTTTATAAGACTGGCGGTATTCCTCATCGAGTGTTATCTCCTTAGTCGTTGAAGTGGCCTTGTAATCCACAACAATGAGCTCCCCATCCGGCTTAACCCAGATATCATCTACAGCACCAGTAATGATGAAATTTGTCGGTTCATGGAGGTATTGGATTCCCTTAAGGTTCATACGCCACTCATCGAGATCAGGATGAGCAAAAGGAACTGCTTCTATCCCATGGGCCAGGCAAAGGGGGTGAACACTCCCCTGGGAACGATATTGATTAAATTCTTTCTTAAGAAGAGTGTCTACTGCGTTATTAAGAGTGAATGGGTAAGATGGGGGACGGCCTGTTCCACACCGCCGATCTAAATAGAAACAGCAAGGGCAGTTGAGGAAGTCCTCGATTTTTGAGCGGCTGAGCTTGAATGGCATAGCATTTTTAATAGAGAAAATATTTTTCTTTCTTTGTGGCTTGTATGTTAAATTCAATTTTCACCCCCTCCAACAAATACGCTGATAATTAAAAATCCAAACCCGAATTAATGATAGATTACTATTCAATCATCCCTAGGCTTAGGAAAGCGCAATAATGCAAGAAAATCTAAGAGCCGTTCGGCCTCGTTTACGGGATTTGTAAACCAATCAGTAGACCAAATGCGAAAAATCTTTCCCCTCCAGCCCAAAGCCTCTAGAAGTTGCTGACGAATACGATCACGGTCTCTGGCTGAACGACTACTATGATAAGTAGCGCCATCGCACTCAATTGCGGCAAGATACTCATCTGGTCTATCTGGATGACGGACGGCTATATCAATCCAATATCCCTGTACGCCTAGCTGTGGATGCACTTCATACCCATGACGTCGTAATAGGTCTGCTATCGCCTCTTCGAAGGGATTTTCTGTCTCCCCAAAGGAAGGATTAATAGGGGCTAATTGACCTTTTTGAGCAAACTCGAGGTAATGTTTAAGAATGCGATGTCCTAAAGACGACTGTTCACTTAGGATAATATCTTCTGGTTGCATTGAACTATATAATTCGATACGCTGTCGAGCTCGCGTAAATAAAACATTTAGACGTCTCCAACCTGCAGATCCATTGATGGGCCCGAAAGTTTGTCTGACTACGGAGCTTCCTGGCATCTTGCCATAAACAGTCGAAATAAATATTATGTCACGCTCATCACCTTGAACATTTTCCAAATTCCTAATGAACACTTTCTTCCCACATGCATCAAATTGGTCAACGACCTCTCTTAATGCTGGGATTTCTCGAAGCTTTTGCTCAAATATGTCTTCAATCATTTCGCGCTGTGGCTGATTAAGGGTGATTACACCAACTGAGCTCAGAGAATCCTTCAATAATTGGAAAATTACTGCTTCTACAATTTTTTCAGCCTCAGTACGATTGCTTCTATTGATATAGACTGCATCAGGAATATAATTATAATACACCCCTAACCTAGCATCATCTGTATGACAAGCTGGGAGAACAATGAGGCGATTATCATAAAAATGATAGTTAGAAAAGGCGATGAGATTTTGATGCTGAGAGCGATAATGCCACCTGAGCTGCCTAGGAGATTTAAACACCTGCAAACACCTTTCAAGAATGCTATGGACTCCATCCTCTATGGCTCCTTTTTCCTCGTCTTCATCACCATCATCACTTGCTACTTCCTCAAAAAAACTTGAAGGAGGCAGCTGTTTAGGATCACCAACAACAACGATCTGTTTAGATCTCAACACAGCACCAAAAGCTTCTGGTAAACGCATTTGGGATGCTTCATCGATGACAAGTAAATCAAAAGTTAAGGCAGATTTAGGTAGATACTGAGCAACCGATAAAGGACTCATTAGAAAACAAGGCTTTAAAGCTTGAATAGCACGACCCGCTTGAGCCATGAGCTGTCGAATTGGAAGATGACGAGAGGTTTTGCCGATTTCATGCTTAAGCAAAACTTGTTCCGTCTGTTCACTTGCCCTAGCCGCCCTACGCCCTTCAGGGACATGCCGCCGTGCAATATCAGCTGCAAGAATTGTTCCATTCAATCGGATGATTTTTTGATCCATCGCAGAAAAACGCTGCCTAATGCTTTCTAAAGTGTACCCAGTTTCAGCCGAGAGATTAGGAATCTGCTTATGTAGCAAATGTAAGCACGAATGATAATAAACATAATCAAAGGCATCAGTAAGCTGGGCAGCATGGAAACGGCCTCTTTCTAAGTGATGAATGAGATCAGTAAGGCCTAGGGATACGCCAGTTTCTCGACATTTATTGTAAGCAACCCAAATATCGATTCTATCAAGCCATGTCAGAGCCTTTTCAAAGCGACTTTTGGCAGAATGTATTTCATCAAGAGATAATTCTTTATTGGGGGACAACCATAGAACACGATCAATAGCGCATAGTTCCTGTAGTTTTTCTACCGCTGATTCCCATTGCTGCAGGTAGCCCCCCCCCCGATCTAGGGCATCACAAACCCCATTTAATTCCATAGGCTGTGCGAACAATTTTTTTACTAGCGAGGAAGGAATCCCCGACTCCGCTATTTGAAGTCCCCATATAAGGATTTTTTCAAATATTGCAAGATGCTCACAATCCAAAGAGTTACTGGAAAATATCAAAAGACTTAGCAGTCGCTTGGCTTGCGCAGAAGAAATTAACTCTGTAAATCTCTCACGAGCATGAATAGCCGCCTTGATCTGTCGTGGCGTTAATGAAGTTGGTGCCAAGGCTTGAAACCGCTGCAAAGTCAGTTCTATGTTACTCAACTGTCCTTGCAATACAGATCTCAGATCGGACCAAGAAGAAGAGCGATCTACCCGCTGCCCAAGCATATCCAACTCGGAGTAGCATATCGTCAAACATTGATAAACCTCTGCAAGCACCGTGAATTTAATGGATATAGGTGTGACTGGCTTCGCTAATGAAATAAGGACTTCTAATTCCCGATAATGTGGCTCTACTATGGATAGAATCCTACTCAAATCAGCATCGACTTGGATAAGTTGATGTATATATTCTTGAGATGTTTCTAGACGTTGAATAGTATCATCTGATACCACAAAAAGATTAATTTCATGTCCATCGGGGATCTTTTGTAAACGATGAGCGGCAACATCCAACCAACTCAATAAATCTTCTAAATCCTCTCTAACTTTACTCTCTGCCGCAAAACATCCTTCAAAAAGCTTTTTTCTAATAGAATCATTTAGGAATTCATCTCGACGCTTACACCAAAGAAGTAGCTGATCTAAACCATGAAAACAAGGATCGTTTGTATCGACTTGTTGTAATAAACTACTACATATTTTTTTAGCTCGAATGACATCACGACACAAGAATGACCGCCAACCTGTCTTTCGACTTGTTTGCAGATAGACTTCAAGAAGCTCAGTTGTGGGCAATTTATCAAGAAAAAAACGCATCGATAGTGCTTGTCGATCTTTAATAAGAGTTTTTATTTCTGCAATAGCGTCTGCCAAAGCCCTACCATCGATAGAACCGAAGCTCAAAGTTCTAATAAAAGAAAATGCGCAAGGGGCTGATCTAAAAATCTCATGACAAACCTTGAGTAAATCCAAAGTAACAACTCGCATTTCCTTGAGACCAAGTCCCTGCTGCAAAAGAAAAAGAGCCCTTAGTCCCCTATCCAATTGTTCTGCTAATCGCTCTGCCTCAAGAACGTAGTTTTCAATATCATTATAGCTAAGAACCTTGTCATTAATGCTTCTATAAGGCTCAGTAGTACGGTCATTATTAAGCAATCCAGAAAATCTGACCAATAAAGGTTGAATTCTCTCTAATGACAATGATCCAAACTGGTGTCGTTCATTCGACTGAAGCCATATAACCAACTTTTCTAAATCTGCAAAGGACGAAAACGGCAAGAGCTTTTCAGCTTGTGAAACGGTCAAGGCAAAATGTTGCTCCAAATACCCCAAATGCAAAATTGATACATCATCAATAGGTGATTGCATCAACAACACATCTTTCACCTCTCCATGAATCGAAAACAGTTTATTAGATTCGACTAGATTACTGGATAAATCTCGAATCAATATCAAGGCATCTCGTATCGCTTTAACCTGGGACTCTTCTTGCCAGATACTATTAAGAGAATACGCAAAATCTATTCCAATTCGAGGAAATGGGGAAATTAATTTCAGATTGTTCTTCCATGTAATCCAACTCTCAATCGAGAGAGAATTAACTACATTATTCCCCTGTAGCTGTATTAATGTATCTAGTAAACCTACTGTAGCTAATGCACCATTCTGAAGCGCTTCTTTTATTTGGTATTTATCAATCGATGAAAATGACTTAAGCGCAATTCCACATAAAGGATGATTCATAGCATCGCAGCCCAGTTGATCAAAGTGCCGCCCGAAATCGGCCAAGATTTTTCGACAAAGGCTTACATCATCAGCCCGCCATTGTAACACATTCGACCAGCACATAACACGTAACCCATCTGCCGCAGAGCCCAATGACTGCCGAGCCTTTTCTATTTTCCACAAAACATCATGCATTGTAGGTTCACCCGGTATGTCAATCGATCGGTTCATGAGTTTTGCGTGGGCATTTAATTGCTGGCGCATCTCTCGTAGAGACATTAGATCATGACGGGTGGTACTAACTGGAAGAAATGTCTGGTTTAACCGCTGTTCAATACTTTCAAGAACAACCTTTTTGCAAGATTTATTACTATGCAATTCCAAGCAAAATGGGGCCAATCCTGCTGCCTCAAGCCTTTTTGACACAACGTCCAATGCAGCCTTTTTCTCAGAAATAAATAGCACACTCTTACCACGCCCCATAGCCGTTGCTATGAGATTAGTAATAGTCTGAGATTTGCCAGTTCCAGGAGGCCCTACTATAACAAGATTTTTCCCTTCTAATGCATCTATCAAGGCCTGATGTTGAGAACTGTCGGAGTCATAGATACATGGCAATTCGGCAAGTGGATGCTCGTCAACGGAATACTCTTCCTCAGCTCCTAATACCCCTTCATTAACAACCCCATCTTTTTCAATGCCAAATAATTTTTGCATGAGCGGATGGTCTATAAGCATCTGATCTTTCTTAATATCTAAATCAGCCCACAAGGCAATCTTCTTAAACGAGAGCAGAACCAAACTTAAATGGGGAAGCACCTGCCAGCCTTTTTGATTATTGCAGGCATCCGCTACCTCTTGTAGATAACTACTGGGACTCTGTTCGTCCTTATAAATGGGAAGCTGAAATCCAAGCTCATAATTCAATTTTTCACGTAAAGTAATGTTATCCCTTACAGCCTCTTCCTGTTCGAGAGCTTCTAAATGATACGTATAGAGTCCTGAAATAGGATCTACTTCACCCCGACGAAACTGTACAGGCAAAAGAAGTAATGGTGCGATGTGCTTTGATGCACTATCACCCTGAGTAAGGGTGTATTGGAGAAAACCGCTTACAAGGAACAATATGTGACTACCGGCCTCATCTATTGCAAGCCGATTTTCCTCTCGCATCACTCGAACTATACGATCAAGATTTTTAGGATATTGTAGCGTCTGTAAATCGCTAGTAGAAGCATGTGAATATTCCAATTCATATGAGGTGGACAACCCAAGTTGATTCGCATAATTACTGGCTTCTAGATGCTCGCTTGCTTCCTCATCGGACGGCAATGGAACATATTGCAATTGAAGAGACTTTCCTGACAATAAGGCCTTATAAGGCCAATCTAAACCAACACCTACAAACCGCAATGATCGACGAGTATATCGAAAGTTCACTAATCGATTGCGTGCCGTAAGATCCAATAATTGAGAGCGTAGACGCCCAAGAATTGCCGTAAAATCGCCCCCACTTACCGAACCTTCAACAGTGGATAGATCTTCATTATTTCCAAAAGAACCCATATTCAACGACCTCATGCAAATTAATCTTAAATTTTATAACACAAAAAATCAGCAGCGTTGGCCGATTGATCCCAAGTGACGATTGCCATAGTGGAACGAATATTTCCGTTTAAGTAACCGGTTCCATAGCTGCCATAGCTGCCAAGAGTGGTTTGATTCAGAAGAGGAATATTCTCACTCT
>Ga0118677_10007967_pt1 | contig 17221 bp, 12 predicted proteins | sample AliMusrvi5mmetaG_FD_86154 | JGI IMG/M metagenome (GOLD analysis project Ga0118677, IMG submission 86154) | reverse complement strand
ACCTTTCAACCCACGCGGCAATCCTTGCAGGGCTACCACATTCCCGAATGGTTCCGCGATGCGAAGTTCGGCATCTGGTCCCACTGGGGACCGCAGTCGGCCATTGAGAACGGCGATTGGTACGCCCGCAACATGTATATCCAGGGGTCGAATGAGTATCGCTATCATGTTGAGACCTACGGCCATCCGACGAAAGTGGGATACAAGGACCTGGTGAACGACTGGCATGCCGCCAAGTGGGACCCTGAGCATCTGATGGGTTTGTACAAGAAAGCCGGGGCAAAATATTTTGTCAGCATGGGCGTTCATCATGACAATTTCGATCTTTGGAACTCGAAGCACACGCGCTGGAACGCGGTGAACATGGGACCGAAGAAAGATGTGGTTGGCACGTGGCAGAAGGCCGCGCAGAAAAATGGATTGCGGTTCGGCGTAAGCGAGCACTTGTGGATCAGCTACAAATGGTGGGCCGTGAGCCACGGCGCGGACAAAACGGGCCCGCTGGCCGGTGTTGCCTATGACGGCGTGGATCCGAAGTTTGAAGACCTTTACCATGACGCCAATTGCGCACGCTTTGTTGACCGGCTCGATTGGACCGACGATGGAATTCCAGAGACGTGGAAGCAGCACTACCTGGACCGCATGACCGACCTCATCGACAAGTACCAACCGGATTTCCTTTACACCGACGGCCACCTGCCTTTCGAAGAGTACGGGATGAAGGTGGTTTCGCACTTGTACAACGTGAGCGCGCAACTGCACGGCGGCAACAATGAAGCTGTTTACACCAGCAAGGACGGCACGGATTGCGCTATCGGCACCTGCCTGCTGGATCACGAACGCGGCGTCGCCGACGGCATTGCGGCCAATCCGTGGCAGACCGACACCTGCATCGGCCAATGGCACTACAACCGCGGGGAGAAGTACAAGACTGCCAAGAAAGTGATTGACCTTCTGGTCGACATCGTAAGCAAGAACGGAAACCTGCTGCTCAACTTCCCGCTGCCCAACTCCGGTGAACTGGATTATGAAGAGCGGAGAGTGCTTGAAGGCATCACTGCATGGATGGAAGTGAACAGCGAAGGTATCTACGCTTCGCGTCCGTGGAAGATTTACGGCGAAGGCCCTTCGACAAAGGTCAAGATTGAAGCGAGCAACTTTAACGAGGACAAGCAAAAAGACTTGACTGCCGACGATGTCCGCTTCACAGCGAAAAACAGCACGGTCTACGCATTCGTGATGGGCACGCCTGAAAAACAGGCTTGCATCTGCGCGCTCGGCCTCGCGAGTTCGCAGGCTCCGGGAAAAATTCTCAAGGTTGAAATGCTCGGCCACAAGGGCGATTTGAATTGGAAACAGGATGAGTGCGGGCTGAAGGTCGAGATGCCGGCGGAGAAAATTTCCGACATTGGCATCACGCTGAAGATTCAAACGGCTTAACTGATTCACGCAACAATACCGGGTGTCCCAGATCTCGTCCGCCCCAGCAGACGGGACCTGGGAATCCACAATCACAAACAGCATCCTCTTTGAGTGCTGCACATTTTACACAATATATATGGGCGACATTTCCTCAGCGGCGGGATGTACCATGAACAAGTGCCGCCCATGAAAGAAACAAAAAACCTCGCTCCCGAAATTCTTCTTCACATCGCAAAGGTACTGAATCTCCCCCTGCATGGCATCGTCGCAGTCATTGAATTGCTGGACGACGGCGGAACTGTGCCCTTTATTGCGCGCTACCGCAAAGAGGCCACCGGCAACCTGGATGAAGTGCAGATTCTGGATATCGAAGAGAAACTCGCCTATTTCCGCGATTTGACGGAGCGGCGGGAAACCATCCTCGCCTCCATTGCAGAACAGGGCAAGCTGACCGACGAGTTGAAGGCGCGCATTGAGGCCACGCTCGACAAGAGCGAACTTGAAGACTTGTACCTGCCCTACAAGCCCAAGCGCCGCACCAAGGCTACCATCGCGCGAGAGAAGGGTCTTGAACCGCTGGCGCAATACCTCTGGGCGCAGCAGAATACCGCAGAGCCGTTGGAGACTTTTGCCGCGCGCTTTGTGAATGCCGAGTTGGGCGTGGCCACGGTAGACGAAGCGCTGGAAGGCGCGCGGCACATTGTTGCCGAGTGGATCAGCGAAGATGCCGACCTGCGCAAAGCGCTGCGGAAACTGGTCTTCGATGAAGGCGTCGTCGTCAGCCGCAAGGCAACGGATGCGGTGGACGAGCAGGACAAATTCAAGATGTACTACGAGTACAGCGAGCCGGTGAAGACCATCCCCTCGCATCGCATGCTGGCCATCCGCCGCGGTGAAGGCGAAAACGTGCTCTACTTTCTCATTGAGGTGGAACCGGAACGGGCCATCGCCATCATTCAACGCCACGTGCTGCGCCTCAAAGGCGATTGGACGCGGCAGCTTGAAATGGCCATCGACGATGCATGGAAGCGGCTTCTCAACAGTTCAATTCAGGGCGAGATTCGCCTGGAGCTCAAGCGCCGTTCGGACACGGAAGCGATTCGTGTTTTTCGCGACAACCTGTACAACCTGCTGCTTGCGCCGCCCGCCGGACCGATCTCCGTGCTGGGTATCGATCCCGGCCTTCGCACCGGCTGCAAGGTTGCCGTGGTGGATGAGACCGGCAAGCTGCTTGATCACACCGTGCTCTACCTGCACACTTCAAAGCACGGCAACGATGAGTCCGTGCCCAAACTCGAAGCGCTGTTGCGCAAGCACAACGTTCGCGCCATCGCCATCGGCAACGGGACGGCATCGCGAGAGACCGACGCCTTTGTGCGCGAGTTCCTGCGCGACAAGGGAATCGAAGGCGTCTTTTCTGTAACGGTGAGCGAATCGGGCGCCAGCGTCTACTCCGCTTCTGCTGTCGCGCGGCAGGAGTTTCCCGATCTCGATTTGACGGTGCGCGGCGCCATTTCGATTGCGCGCCGATTGCAGGACCCGCTTTCAGAATTGGTGAAAGTCGATCCCAAGTCTATCGGCGTGGGCCAATATCAGCACGACGTTGACCAGCGCCAATTGCAGGAGTCGCTGGAGACGGTGATTGAAAGTTGCGTCAACAAAGTCGGCGTTGACCTGAACACTTCATCGTGGACGCTACTGAGATTTGTTGCCGGCATCACGGAGCGCACGGCGCTGAATATCGTGAGCCATCGCAATGAGAAGGGCAGCTTCCACTCGCGCGCGCAGGTGCTTGAGGTGCCGGGCATCGGCCCCAAGACTTACGAGCAGGCGGCCGGTTTTCTGCGTATTCGCAATGGCGACAATCCGCTGGACATGACCGCGGTACACCCTGAGTCGTATCCGATCGTTGAGCAGATTGCAGGGCTGCTTCACTCGTCGGTGGAGCAGATCATTCAGCAACCGCAGCTTCTCGAACAGGTGGACCCCAAGCAGGTGTCCGCTGGAACGTACACGGTGAATGACATTCTGGCCGAACTGCGGAAGCCGGGACGCGATCCGCGCGACAAGTTTGTTGCGCCTGTGTTTCACGATGCGGTGCGGGAGATGGCCGATGTGGAGCCGGGGATGGTGCTTGAGGGCGTGGTCACCAACGTGACCAAGTTCGGCGCATTTGTGGATATCGGCGTTCATCAGGATGGGCTGGTGCACATCAGCGAACTCTCAAACCGCTATATCAAGGAACCGTCAGAGGCTGTAAAGACGGGGCAGATTGTGAAAGTGAAGGTGCTGAGCGTGGACGCGAAGGCAAAACGGATTGCGCTTTCAATCAAGGCGCTGTCAGCGCCTGCCGCGCGACCGGTACGCAAGCAGGAAAAGCCAGATGCAAAACCGCAGCCGACGATGGATGAGAAGCTTGCCGCGCTTTCGACGAAGTGGAAGGTCAGGTCGTAGAGTCGCGGCGGGCGTCGAGAAATCAGCTTGGTCGAGCGCGGACGGGGACGTCCGCGCTACAGCCGGCCAGGAGGCCAGCGCTACAGGGCTATTGCGGCGCTGCGTTGCGGTTGCGGCGCTGCGGTGGAGAATGCTCTAGTTGCCTTGACGCTTTTGCGCGATGACCAGTCCCCGCGGCGTGGGTAGACATACTACGGAAATAAGTCCCTCGGCTTGCAATCTAAAAGCGGCCTCGCGCACGATTTTCTGGTGCGAACTGGCATCGTGGATCAGGATGAGTCCGTTCGGGTTGATTTGCGGAAGGAAGTGACGGACTTCTTGCTCGCGAATGGATATCTCGCTATCGCTGTAGAACAGGTCGATGGCGCCCTCGATCTTCATATCGAGGCTCGACTCGTGGCGCAGATCGATCCATTGAGACAGGCCGGAGTCTGCGATCTTCTGGCTGGCTTTGGCGAATACAACCGGATCAAGTTCGCAACTGACGATTTTGCCAAAGCCGTTTTGCTTCAGGCCTTCCGCCATCCAGATGGTGCTCACGCCGAGAAAGGAGCCGGTTTCGACAATCAACTCCGGTTTGATCGTGGTGACCAGCGTTCGCAACAATTCCAGGACCTCCGCTTCGGCAGTCATGGAGTCATACATGCTCCAGCGCTTGGGGTGAGGGCACTCCGGCGTGGCGCGGTGATACTCAGGCAAGAGAGCGCCCTTGGCCCGTTCGGCCTGCAGCAAGATTTTATGCTCCTGTTTCAGCTTCTTTCGAAAGAGTCCCATATTTCACCTGCCGCGCTTTTGCGCAATCGAATTTGCACGTTGATCTTACCCGCAGTTCAGAACTGCACTGTCTCTTCAAGACGGTGAGTTATGCCCAGATTTGTAACTCAGCTTTGCATCGGCCGATCCAGAAGGGAAACCCAATCGGCTGGATGGACGGCAGACCGCGGAACGCGGGAACGATTCAACTTGTAGCGCAGTTTCGTCAGACCGTGCAGTTTTTCGCCGTCTGCGACGAAAGGAATGAGCCGCGCGGCTGAACGGCCGAGCGCGGCCCGCTGTTTCTGAAACCGGCCGCCGTCATTCGGCCGGAACTGCGACCACGCGATGGAGTGAACAAACCCTGCTGCGCCAAACTCGTCGCTACGTAAAACATCTTCGACAAAGACCCGGATGGGCCCTGGAAAAACATTGAGCGCATCGTGGAAGGCTACGACACCCTGCGGATTGAGGTGCTTGATAAAGCCGTCGAAGTCCGTTTTGGCGCCTTCGTATGTGTGGTCGCCATCGATCCACAAAAAGCGGATGGGGCGGCTCCAGGAAATCGACACCTGGTGAGAATAAGCCAGGTGGATCTCTACCTGGTTGGCGACTCCAGCCGCCTCAATGTTTCTTAGAAAATCCTTATAGGATGTTGCCTCCGGATCCGATTCGCAATCCAACAGGATTGGCGAGTTATGCGGATCAATGGCAACAATGGGCCCCAGACCGTAATGGGCCGCCACTTTGGCGAGCATGACCGTGGACTTGCCTTTGAAACTGCCGGTCTCAACAATCGCCCCGCCGGCCGGCACGCAGGCGGCAATCGTCCCCAGAAGGCGGGCTTCGTTTTCCATCAGATATCCGGGAATCTTGCGCGCCGCATCCCAGGCATCGTCAAGCACTGCGTCCAGATCGCGGGGAACCTCTATCGTAGCCAAATGCCTTCTCCTTGGAACCGCTGGGAAGAGTGTATTACGCAATGCTGGCAGAGCGTAAAGGCGGGGAATCGCCAGTCCATTATAGACGGCTGGCCATATGTTGCGCCCTAGGACGGCACCGGACTTTCCGGTGTAATCTGCGCGGTGCGCCTCACTTGGCGGGTTATAGGACTATTATGGTCGCGACGGCACGAAAAGTGCCGATAGGTACTTTGCAAGAATGCGGGTCTGCGCAAGGGCCCGTAGCCGTCAGGCAAGAAGGTGGCAAATGAAAGTCAAGGACAAGGAGGCGCCGCCGGCAGCTGTGCCGGGCGGAACAGATGTCGGGGGCATCGCCAAAGGCGGGGACCTGCCCGCGCCGGTGAACGGCAAGGCTTTGCGGTTGGGCAAGGATATCGACTATGAACGCGAATTGCGCCGCCTGCAGATTGAACTGGTGAAGCTGCAGGAATGGGTTCGAAGCGAAAAGCTGCGAGTTGTGGTGCTGTTTGAGGGCCGGGACGCGGCAGGCAAGGGCGGCGCCATCAAGCGAATCACGGAGTCGCTCAACCCACGCGTTTGCCGGGTGGTGGCGCTGGGCACGCCGACCGAGCGCGAACAATCGCAGTGGTACTTTCAACGGTACGTTGCTCATTTGCCCGCAGCGGGAGAGATTGTGCTGTTTGACCGCAGCTGGTACAACCGCGCCGGCGTTGAGCGCGTGATGGGCTTCTGCAGCGAGGCGCAGTACCTTGAGTTCATGCAGAGCTGCCCGGAGTTCGAGCGCATGCTGGTGCGGTCGGGGATTCGGCTCATCAAGTATTGGTTTTCAGTGAGCGACGAGGAACAGGAACGGCGCTTTCAGGACCGCATGAAGAACGTGACCAAGCGCTGGAAACTGAGCCCCATGGACCTGGAGTCGCGCAAGCACTGGGCGGATTACTCGCGCGCCAAGGACGAGATGCTCGCGGTTACCGATACCAAGCAGGTGCCTTGGTACGTGGTGAACGCCGAAAACAAAAAGTGCGCACGGCTGAATGTCATGCGGCACTTGCTGTCGCAGTTTGTCTATCGGGACCTGACGCCAGAGACGCTGGTGTTGCCCAAGCTCGAAAAGACGAAATACGTGCGGCCGCCGATCCAGGAGCAGAACTTCATCCCGGAGATTTACCGATAAGCGAGCGGGGCGGCTTGCCTGGAACTCCCGTTTCACCTTAGTCTTGGGGCGGGGGTTGGACTTTGACGGATTTGCAGACTGGTGTGATTCCCACGCCTGAGCGCGGTTCGCGCTCCCCTTCGCTCAAGCTCTCAGGGCTGCGCAAGGCATTCGGCGACGTTGTGGCCGTGGATGGGCTTGACCTTGAGGTAGCAAGCGGCGAGTGCTTCGGATTGCTGGGACCCAATGGAGCGGGGAAGACAACCACCATTGAAATATGCGAAGGGCTCACCGAGCCTGATGCGGGACAGGTGCAGCTGCTGGGACTGGACTGGAATACCGGCGCCCGCGCTTTGCGGCAGCGGATAGGCGTGCAGTTGCAGGAGACGCAGTTTCCCGACAAGCTCACGGTAGAGGAGACGCTGCGGTTGTTTCGCAGCTTCTATCGGCAGGGCATTTCGGTTGACGAGTCCATCCGCACGGCGCAACTGGAAGAGAAGCGAGGCGCCCGCGTAGGTACGCTTTCAGGCGGGCAAAAGCAGCGGCTGGCCATGGCCTGCGCGCTGGTCGGCGATCCGGAATTGCTGTTTCTTGACGAGCCGACGACTGGCCGCGATCCGCAGGCGCGTCGCCACTTGTGGGACCTGGTGGACCAGTTGAAGCTTGCGGGGCGGACCATCATTCTGACCACCCACTACATGGAAGAGGCAGAGCGGCTTTGCGATCGCGTGGCCATTATAGATCACGGGCGCGTCATCGCTCGTGGCACGGTGCAGCAACTGATCGCTTCAGTCGGCGCGGAACACGTTGTGGAGTTTGCCGTGACCGGCGAGGAGAGGAGTCATGGCGTTGTAAATGCCGCGGCACTGCTGGCCATTCCCGGCATTCAGTCGCATCGCGTGGACGCCGGCTTGCATCAGCTTTCAGTGAGCGAACTGCACGTGGCCGTGCCGCGCATCTTTGCGGCGCTCAGTGCGCAGGGATTGCACTTGAGCGAGTTTCGAACGCATTCCGCATCGCTTGAAGATGTATTTGTCGGATTGACGGGAAGGAATCTGCGCGATGAATAGACTGGAACAAAGCAGCCTTTACCAGCTCACCATCGTGCGCTTTCGGCTGATTCTGCGCGAGCCTGAGGCCATCTTCTGGATTTTCATTTTTCCGATTTTGCTGGCCGTGGGGTTGGGGATTGCCTTCAGGAACCGGCCCGCGGACGTACTGCGAGTGGGCGCCACGACCGGCCAACTCGCACGAGCACTGGCCGAAGACAAGGGATTGTCGGCCTCGACGATGGACGAGGTCCGGGGTGCAAAGGCATTGGCCACCGGCAATATTTTGTTGCTGGCGATCGAATCGCCGGCTGGCGTTACGTACAAATTCGACGATACCAATCCCGATGCGCGCACCGCGCGTATGCTGGTGGATCGCGACCTGCAAGCCGCGGCGGGCCAGCGGGATGCGGTTCATGTGCAGAACCAGTTGGTTCACGAAACCGGCTCGCGCTACATCGACTTTGTGATACCCGGCCTGCTGGGCATGAACCTGATGGGGTCGGCGATGTGGGGGCTTGGCTTTTCGATTGTTGAGGCCCGACAGAAGAAATTGCTCAAGCGGCTGGTGGCTTCACCCATGCCGCGGTGGCAGTATCTGATGTCGTTTATTCTTTCACGGCTGGCCATGCTGGTTCTTGAGGTGTTGGCTTTCCTGGGCTTTGCGCGTCTGGTCTTCGGCGTGCCGTTTCGCGGACCACTGTGGCAGTTGGGATTCTTGTGCGTGCTCACTTCGCTGGCATTCTCTGCCCTTGGCCTGCTGGTGGCCTCCCGCGCCAAGAATATGGAAGTGGTCTCAGGCTTGATGAACCTGGTGATGCTTCCGATGTGGATTCTCAGCGGCATCTTTTTTTCAGCATCGCGCTTCCCGATTGTGATTCAACCGCTGGTGCGCGCGCTGCCGCTGACCGCAGCTATCGATGCGATGCGCGGGAACATGCTGCAGGGCATGAGCCTGGGGCAGTTGGGAATTCCTGTTGCGATATTGACGGCGTGGCTGGTGGCGGCTTTTGGCGTTTCGCTGCGGATCTTCCGGTGGCGGTAGGTTCGCAATGATACCTCTTACCGCCGCTGGATGAATCTCACTTCTTCTTACGAGACTCACTGAGCCGAAGCAGGACGATGCCATGACGCGGCACCTGGGACTCGTATCTGTCTTCGAAGACGCCGATATCCTTTTGACGCCACAGGTCGCGCACAGTTTGACGCCCGGTTCTGCCCAGGGCGTTCCAATCAACCGAGATCGAAGAGGGTCGTTCGGTCAGGTTGAATAGGCCGACTGCGATCGATCCGTCTTCAAGCTGCTTGGCGAGAATGAGTTCCTTTGCGGACTTGTGAATAATTACGGCCTGCTTGCCGAGGGAATCCTGGTCAATATCGATTACCTCGGAGTTGCAGAGGATGCCGATTGTGAAGGGATCGAGGGTTGCCATGTCTCCCGAGTAAAAGAGCGGGGAGGCCATCAGGGACCACATCGACATGTAGCTGTATTGTTCGTCGGGTGTGAGGGTGGTGGGCTTGGCGGGCGCTTCGATGTTGTGGGCATCGCCGACTGTGCCGATGAGAATGTAATCGGGGTCGTTCCAACCGCCGGGACCGGCGAATGCATTCAGCGCTGCATTGGCAAAGCCAACCGAGTAGAAGCCGGGCAGGGAACTGTTTGGCTCAGCGCCGACGTCGCCGGTAGTACGCCAGGAATTGCCGCCAATCTGGCGTGCCCATGTCCATACATCGGCGAAACCGTACTGGCACAGGTTGAAGACGACATCCCTGTCCAAGCCTTTCACGATGGCACCCATCTGCGCGTAAGGTTTTTTGTATTCGGCCTCGGTCTTCTCCTTGATCAAATCCTGATAACTGCACATGTCGTACTTGAGGAGGTCAAAGCCCCAGGCCGCGTATTGGCGGGCGTCGGCTTCCTCGTGACGAAGAGAGCCCTCGCGGCCGGCACAGGTTTGCGGGCCGGGCGAGGTGTAGATGCCGGCCTTGAGGCCCAGGGAATGAATATAGGCGGTGAGCGCGGCCATATCGGGGAAGTGAGTCGTGGGAAGGATCGCGCCATCCTTGTCACGCACCAGCTCACCGATTGCCGCATCCTTGACACCGGGCTTTCTTTGCCAGGCATCGTCGATGTCAATGTACTGGTACCCATAATCCGCCATACCCGATGCGATCATGGCGTCGGCAGACTTGCGAACCACGGCATCCGTGGGATGTTCGTAGAAGGTGTACCAATCGTTCCAGCCCATCTGCGGAGTCAGGCCGATGGTGTCGCCCACGACGATCCTGAATGGCCGGGTGTCTTTTCCCAGGCTGTTCGCCGCCAGCAGTGTAACCTCGTATTCGCTGCGGGTAGCGGGGGTCTTGCCGGAGATAATCCCGGTATTCTCGTCAAGCTTGAGCGACCGCGGCAGGCCCTTTGCAGAGAAACGGATAGGGCGAGTGCCGGTGCATGGAATGCGATACAGAAAGGAGTGGCCGGGCCGGGCGCCGTAAACTTTCGGCCCGTTGATATGCGGGGCTGGCGGCGCTTTGGGCGTGAGCGGTTCAGGCAGACCCTGCCCGAACGCGGCTGTGCGAGGCACAGCCGCAGTCATCAGGGCAATTGAGAGGATCAGAGCCAGGGTTTTGAGTTTGCGCGCCATTTTTCCCTCCTACTTCGATACCACGGAAGGATAGCGCAGACGGCGGGGAACGGGACAGCTAAGCGGTCACCCGGGCGAGTTTGGTAATGCGGCCGGTCTCGTTCCAGTCGGACACATAGATGTTGGCATTCTTGTCGATGTGAACGCCGTGGGCGGCGCTGAACGAAGCCGTGGTAATGGCGCCGGGCTCGACTTTGTAGTTGGCCCACTGGGATTTTTGCGGATTGTCGCCCAGGAAAGCCACCGGTGTGTTGTCTTTATCGAGAATGGTGACGCGGCCCTCCAGTTCCGATATCACTGCAAAATCACCGTGGAAGCTGATCTGGCAGGGGCGCCGCAGATGCTGGGTGACGGTGCGGACGAACTTGCCGTCAAAGTCGAAATGGCAGAGGCGGCGGTTTTCGCGGTCGCAGATCAGCATCAGAGGCTGGTCGTAGCGCGTGTCCACTGAGACACCGTGATTGCAGTCGAACAGGCCCTCGGTGTGGCCCTTGCCGCCGTAGCTTTTTTTGAAGTTGCCCTTCTTGTCGAATTGGAAGAGGCGGGAATCCCCATAACCGTTGGCGATGAAGATAGAGCCATCCGGGCCGGGCACAGCGGCGGTGAGCTTCCACTCATTCGGCTCCTTGAAGCCGGCTTCGGCGGGAGCGGTGATTTTTTGCACAACGGTGCCATCGGTCTTGAATTTTACGAAGAGCCAGTTCTCTTTGGGAGTACCCTTCTGCACCGTGGTGTAGAGATACTCTTCACCATCTTCTTCGGCGTAGACCATCGAGTGAACTTCGGGAAAATCGTGGGCAATGGTTTTGAGCAGGACGCCGTCCTGGCCATAGACGAGCACTCCCGTCTCGCTCTGGGTACTCACGTAGACATGGCCTGCCTTGTCAGTGGCGATTCCGCCGTGCGTTCCGCCAAAGGAAGTTCCCGCGGGTAGTTGTCCCCATCCCTGGACGATGTCGTAAGTCCACTCGCCATTTCCTGTATGCATCGCTGCTCCTTCTGAGTTAACGTTGCCGCCGCCAGGCTGTGCCTTCGCTTGCCCGGTTGCCAGTGCTGTAACCGCGGCGGCTCCTGCAAAGCCAAAAAACTGCCGCCGGCCGAATCCTTGTGCCTGAGACTGTTTTGAATTCATTGGGTGTTCCTCGCGTCGGCCTTGGCCGCAACCTCGGTGGGCGCAGGTTGAGCCGGCGTGTTGTAGAGATAGACATGGCGCAAACTCTTCATCTTTTCAATTTGCGCCGCGGCAGAGGCAGTGACTTTGGTCCCGCTCAAATTCAAGTAAGTTAGTTGCGACAAGGCGGCCAGCTTTTGGATGCCGTCTCCGGTTACGCCGGTTCCTTCAAGATGGAGCGCGCGCAGATGGGTGAATTTTGCCAGCGTTTCGAAGCTTGCATTGGTCACCGGGGTGCGCGCCAGGTTCGCCTCGACGATGTACGGCGCGAACTTCTGGAACCCGGCGAACTGCGCGTCGGTAAAGCTGGGCGCAATATCAACCGTATTCAGAATCAGACCATCGGAGGGCTTGCGCGAAACCGGCACCAGCTTGGCTCCCTGGCCCATGTCCATCGTGTTAATCTCGGCCATCAGGCTGCTGTAGTCGCCCACCGGCTGCGGCGGCACTTCTGGTTGTTCCTCGCGAATTGAAACTCCGGCTACCGTGGTTGCGGTTGGCGAAGCGCCCTGCTGAACCCAAGCCGAAAGCCACGCAATCTCTTCCGACTTGAGCGGTGGCTTGCCCTCGGCGGGCATGAACTGCTTGTGGCTCGGCGGCAGGGTCACGCGCTGGAGCAGCGCACTTTTGTCCGGGCTGCCAGGAACAATCACCGGCCCATCCTTGCCGCCCTTCATCAGCGACTCGTAGGAGTCCAGGCGAAGGCCGCCCTTGACTTCGCTCTCGCCGTGGCATGTAACGCAATTGGCGTCGAGAACCGGGCCGACGTGTTTTGTGTAGAACGACGCGGGGTTTTGAGCGCCGGCATTTACGCCGCCGGGCGCTACCCAGCGCTTGAGCTGCGACGGCATGTATTGGGTGAGGTAGGTGCTCCCGTGCGTCAAAGTGCCGCCCTGGTGCGCGGTCCACATGAGCAGAAAGAACACTCCAGTGAGTATTGCAGGATAGAAGTGCGGCGTGGCGCCGGAGATCCACCAGGGACGCGCCAGCAGGCACAAAAGGACGATGATCGAGAGCCAGATGCCGCCCCACATGTGGTGGTTGACGACCGCGCCTGTGGCGCCTCCGCCAAACGCCAGCAGGAAACCGAGAGCCAACGAACCGAGGCAACATGCGAATGCAAGACCAAGCACGAATCCCGCGGCTTCGCGCAGCGCCGGACGGAAGCGTCCCACAATCTCAAGCAGCGGGACAAGCACCAGGAGCCCAACGGGAAGATGCACAGCGAGCGGATGGAAGCGGCCGAGAAACTGCTGCCAGTCGGCGTGCTGTTTTCCATCCAACTTGAAAATCCAGGGCAATAACAGCAGCGCGAGGCTGAGCAGCAGCGAGGCCAGCCAGACCACTCGTATAGAGCGGCTGCTGGGGAGCAATCTGTCGGCAAGGGCGGCCAGTTCTTTCACCGTTTTTGACACCCGAGCCATTTGTTTTCCGGGAAGCAATCGATCTGTATGCTCCACTAGCTCTTTCCCTTTCATCATGCAAGGAGACCCGGAACCACGCTTGCCGGCACCGGTCCAGTGAGTTTTTGGTCCAGACCTTGCGATTTGTAGGTCAGCTTGTTGTGGTCGATTCCCAAGCAATGCAGAACGGTTGCATTGAAATCACGTACGGTTACCGGGTCTTTGGCCACGTTGTAGCTGTATTCATCCGTCTCGCCATAGGTGATGCCGGTGCCGGAAAGGGTGGCGGGCAAGCCATTGTTAGGATCATAAGTTAGTGTGAAAGTTCCGGCGGGTGTTGCGAATGTTGTCAGGCGACCTGCGGAATCATAATCGTAGGAATAGTTGCCGGCGGGAGCGGTGATATTGGAAACGAGGCCGTCAGGCGTCCACTGGTAGTACAGTGCGCTGCGAGGGACGGGCTGAGTAACGGATGTCAGCCGATTGAGATCGTTGTAGGTAAGCTGGATGGCCTGACCGTCGCGAGCGGCGGAGGCGAGGAGGCCATTGCCGAGCCATGCGAAGCTATTGGTGGTTCCGGGCTGGCGCAGCGCCGTCATGCGGCTTGGCTTCAGGCTTGACGTGTCCACGCCATCCACCAGGATGCGGCCGGCTGTCGGCTTGTCAATGCAGCCGATGAGATTCAGAAGCGTGGATTTGCCGCTTCCGCTGGGGCCCGAGATGGCCAGGAATTCTCCCGCGCAGACGCGCAGGCTGGCTTGGTCGAGGGCGTTCACATAGCTGTGGTCCATGGGGAATCGTCGGGTGACCGATTCCACGTCGACCAGTTCTGCCGCTTCACTCATCACGTTGGCTGCTCTCCTTCCCGGAGTTTCTCTCTTCTTCAAGGAAGGTAGCCGAGGATTTGTCGGCAGGTCGCACGGTTCCCGACAAGAGGCTGGAAAAGCAGATGAAGGGTGCGGAAGCGCGGATGAACCGGGCTCAGAAACTGAAAGGCCCCATCCTCAGTGCCGGGTTGCTGCGCAAAAGATAGGGCCTCCACTCAAGGGCGGTTGGACTACTTGGGTTGGGCGTCGGCCGGGGGAGGAGTGGTGGCCGGAACCGTGGGCGTCTGCTGCGGTGGCATGCCCATTACCATCACCTTGGTAGCCATGAAGGTCCCGTCTTTTACGGCGCCTTCGACGCGCATCATGTCGCCCACCTGCACGTCGGCAAGAGTAATGGGATTGCGGCGTTTTCGGAATGTGGTGTTCTCATCGGCTACAAAAGCGCACGAAACGTTGTCTCTGAAGCCAAGCAATGTAACGCTGGTGCCGCTTACCGCTGTGACTTTGCCCTCGAGCCAGGTTTTGCCGTAGTTGGCCAGCATCTCGCGCATCATCTTGGCGCGCTCCGGGTCAATGAGCAGAACAACCATGGCGCCCACGGATTTAGTGGCTTGGTCAACCTGGCCGATGGCGGCAATGGGGTCGCCGATCTTGATGTCGGTTGGTTTGAGCTGCACTGGCGCGGCCATGGCGTTGGCCCCCGCTTCAGGTGTCTGGCCGGGCATGGAGCGCGGCGCCGGCTGCTTCATGATGCGGGTGTTGGCGCTGAAGCTGATGGTATACACTTCGCCCAATTCGTTCTTGATGGTGTAATGGTCGGCGGCCACTGCGGTGACCGTACCCTGCACGCCACGTCCTGGAGCCATGCCGGGTCTGGCGCCGGGATCCATGCCGTGTCCGCGCGGCGTGCTTGGTTGCAGGCTTTGCCATCCGCCCGGACCCACGCCGGGCGTTTGCAGCGGGGGCGGCGCTGGTGTCGCATCCTGGGTATATGCTGTGCCCAGCGCAAATCCGATAAAAATTGCGGAGAGTATTCCGGCCTTCATTTGAACTCCTGTTGAGAAACGAGATTTCTGTCTAGAGCCTGTTATGAACTATGGGACGGCAGCGACGGGAGCCAATTTTTTCTCAGTTCTAGGAGCGAGGAGCGACGCACACCGGGTGTCTGCTAGCGACGAGCAACGACGAAATGGGGAAAATTGGCCCCGTCCCTTTCGGTTGCGGCGCAAATTCGGCCATACTTCATTCTCGCCCACGACGGTGGACCCTCCACAGCCTTCGGGCTCGGCTTCGTCTGGCTGAATTTTCGCTCGCAACGCTGTCCGCCCTATAGTTCATAACAGGCTCTAGGATAGACGCAGCAAGTTGTCGAGAGTTCGCAATGTTCGACTTGGCGCACGCTATGGGGATCTCTGGGCGGCTATCAGTTGCTCGAAGGCTGGAATCCCGCGCAAACTGGCGAACTCATTGTCGGCAATGATCTTGCTGGGGTTGGTGTACCCCTCGTTGAGCGCCAGGCGCAGGTAGTCGATTGCCCGGGCGCTCATCCCCGCGCGAACGCAACTCTTGGCCATGTAGTAGTTCATGGCCCCGCGATCCTTCGTGGACGAAGGGTTATCGATCCTCGGGCTCGTCTTGTTATCAAAAATCGTCGGATCCAGCGCCAGCGCGGCCTGGTAGGCTTCGGTGCCCTTCTTGTATTTGTGCTGGGCCATCAACGCGGTTCCCAGGTTCTTTTCAGTGATGGCGGACTTCGACTCGATCTTTAGAGATTTGCGGTACATCTTTTCGGCGGCGCCGTAGAGCTTTTGTGAGTCGAAGACGGTGCCCAGGTTGTTCATCACCTTTGCGTTGCCGGGCGCAAGCTTGAGCGAAGCCTGGTAGCACCGTAAAGCCTCATTTACGTTGAACATCATCTGGTAAGCAATGCCCAGCTTGTTCTGGAGTTCGGCCGAGTCCCGCGGGCCCTTCTTGTAGGCCTCGATGGCAGCCTGGTACCGCTGCTCTGCCATGAGCGTGTCGCCAAGTTCCTCAGGGGATACCGGGACAGATGCCGGCGCGACTGCTGGTTGCTCAGGCGTAGGTGTCGATGACGGGCTCTGTGTTGAAGGCTGCGTGATCGGTTGCGCAACGACGCCCAGCCCCGCGGCAAGTGATGCCAGCAGGGGGAGCCAGAGCAGCAGGCTGTGTTTATCGATCCTCAACATGTTTCCTCCTGTCAAAGGAGCAGGGGCGACAAACATGCATCATCGTCTACAGAGAATTAGAGCATCAATTCGATACTTCCGGCGAGAAAACGGCCGATCTTGGGGTTACAGGGCGGGCCGGCAGGAAATGTAACCCCGCCGGCCTCAAGCGCGCCGATCAGCCATGCCTGTTGGACTGTGTACGTTAGCGTCCGGCAGCCGGTTCCGCTTTCTTTTGCATCTTTAATATGGGCTTGTCCACGCGCACCAGCAGAACGTCGTGGCTGGCCATCTCGATGGGCTGATTATCCGTGAGGGTGATGGGTTTGCCGGTCCAAAGGTCCCTGCCCGCCTGCGCGCCTTCAAGGCCCAGCCGCGCCAGGCTCAGGTGGAAGGGATGCGAGGCAAAGCGCCCGTTGTCAGCCGTGTTGAAGACCGCGATGGCCAGAGCGCCTCCGGCCAGATGCCGGGTCCAGACCTCGACTTCGCCCTCGGAGTAGCCGCGGGAGCCCTGTTTTCCCAACTTGTCCTGGTCAATGGCGATTACGTCGCGATTGGTGAGGATGGCCTTGATCTCAGGCTTCATGTTGGGCAGGTCGTTGCCGGCCAATAACGGCGAGGCCAGCATGGCCCACAGCGAAAAGTGCGCTCGGTTCTCGGCCAGTGTCAGTTTTCCGTTGCCCACCTCGAGCATGTCGGGATCGTTCCAGTGCCCGGGCCCTGCATAGCGCTCCAGCCCGTCCTGGCTGAAGCCGATCACCGCGATGCGGTCCCACTCGGGCGAAACGTCGCCGGTGGTCCGCCACAAGTTGCCGCCTGCCGCCGGAGCCCATTCCCACGGCGCATCCCAGCCATACTGGCAGAACGAGTACACGATCGGCCGTCCGGTGGCCTTGAGCGCCTTGCCCATCTTCACGTAGGCAGCCTGCATAATCCGCATCTGCTCAGCCTTGTCGTTGGGGGCCTGCTTTTCCATCACTTCCGGAATGAAACTGCACGCGTCGTATTTCAAATAATCGATGCCCCAATCGGCATACATTTTGGCGTCCTGCTCCTCGTGGCCCAGCGAACCCGCGTAGCCGCCGCAGGTCTTGGGGCCAGGGCCAGAGTAGATGCCGATCTTCAAGCCTTTGGAGTGCACATAGTCGGCCAGCGCCTTCATGTCGGGGAATTTGGCGTTGGTATGCAGAATGCCGTTCGCGTCGCGTTCCGCCTCCCATGTGTCGTCGATATTC
>Ga0118677_10007966_pt1 | contig 17226 bp, 16 predicted proteins | sample AliMusrvi5mmetaG_FD_86154 | JGI IMG/M metagenome (GOLD analysis project Ga0118677, IMG submission 86154) | reverse complement strand
CGCTCGAACGGCTCCATCACCTCCGGCGGGAAGCCGCCGGGATACGTGGGGAACGGCCGTTCCAGGACGACGCCCATCATCTCCCAGTGGCCGGTGGTCGTGTCCTTGCCGGCGCCGCGCTCGGCGAGGCGACCGTAGGTCGCCTCGGGATCCGGCGCCCCGAGGGGCAGCCCGACCACCTCGCCGAGACCGAGGGCGGCCAGCTCGGGCAACTCCACGCCGCTGCGGCGCAGCACGTGCCCCAGCGTGTCCGAGCCCACATCGCCGTAGGCCGCGGCGTCCGGAAGCTCCCCCGCGCCGCACCCGTCGAGGACGCACACGAAGACCCTGGTCATGACTCCTCCTCCCCGGCGGAGCCGGCCCCGCCGTGGCGCCGCGCCCGCGGATGCGTCTCCAGGAACACCTCGCGCAGGTGCTCGACGGTGACGTGCGTGTACAGCTGCGTCGTCGCCACGTTGGCGTGGCCGAGCATCTCCTGGACGCTGCGCAGGTCGGCGCCGGCGGCGAGCAGATGCGTGGCGAACGAGTGGCGGAACGTGTGTGCACTCGCCTGGCCGAGCATGTCGGCGCGGGCGAGGACCTTGCGGATGATGTAGTCGACGCCCTGGCGCGTGAGAGGGCCGCCGCGGGCGTTGAGGATGAGTTCGGCCCGGCGCCGGCCGCGCAGGAGCACCCGGCGGCCGTCGCGCCCGTAGCGTTCGACGGCCGTCCCGGCGGCGTGCCCCATGGGCACGACGCGCTCCTTGTCGCCCTTCCCGACGCAGCGCACGAGGCCGCCCTCCACGTCGACGTCGCCGTCGCGCAGACTCAGCAGCTCGCTCACGCGCAGGCCGCAGCCATACAGCAGCTCGAGTGCGGCCAGGTCGCGCTGCCCGAGGGGCCCGGCCGGCACGACCTGCCCGAGGAAGACCTCGACCTCCTCCACCGACAGCACCCGAGGCAGGCCCTGGGGCTTCTTCGGCGTGCGCAAGCGCGCCGCGGGATCGTCGTCACGCTTCCCTTCACGCACGAGATACGCGTAGAAGGCGCGCAGACTCGCCGTGCGGCGCGCGACGCTCGCCGCGGCGCCGTCTCCGCCGGTGCCGGCGAAGTACGCGCGCACGTCGTCCTCGGACGCCTCGGGCGGGGTCACGGTCCGCACCTCGAGAAACGCGGCGTAGCGCATCAGGTCGCGCTCGTAGGCGGTGACCGTGTTGACGCTCATACCGCGCTCGTAGCGCAGGCAGTCGAGAAACTCCGCGACGGCGGAGTCGGGTGGGGTGTGCGAGCGCGATCCGCCGGCGGACGCCTTCACGGTGGGTCCCCCGCTACGGCCGGGCTTCGCCCGCCAGCCGCACGAGCGCGTGCACGAGCTCGTAGGTCTGCTGCAGGTGCAGCAGGCTCATGCTCTCCTGCGGCGAGTGGACGTGCCGGAAGCCGGCGGCGAGGTTCACCGCCGGCCGCCCCTTAAGGTTGAAGACGTTGGCGTCCGAGCCGCCGCCGCCGCCGACCGGCCGCCATTCGAGTCCCGCCGCGGCCACCGCGGCGGCGGCGAGGCGCAGTTGCGGCGAGTCCTCGGCGTGGACGTAGCCGCGGAACTCCTCGCGCACGTCGATCTCCAGGTCCACGCCCGTGTCGGCGGCAGCCACCGACAGCGCCTCGATCATCCTGCCGACCTGGGCCGCGAGCTTGTCCTCGTCGCGACTGCGGGCCTCCGCGTGCACGATGCAGCGCTCGGGCACGACGTTGACGGCGGAGCCGCCGCCGACGATGCCCACGTTCGCGGTCGTCTCCTCGTCGAGTCTGCCGAGGTCCATCGCGACGATGGCACGGGCCGCGGCCACGACCGCGCTGCGGCCCGCCTCCGGCTCGATGCCGGCATGGGCGGCGGTACCGCGGAACTCCGCCTCGACGGCCTTCAGCGTGGGCCCGCCGACGATGACCGTCCCGGGCGGGCCCTCGCTGTCGAGCACGAACACGACCTCGGCGGCAAGCGCATCGACGTCGAGCGCCTTGGCGCCCTGAAGGCCGATCTCCTCGCCGGCCGAGAAGACGACTTCCACACTCGCCTGCGGCGGCTCCGCGGCAAGATCGCGCAGCAGCATGAGGATGACCGTCACCGCCGCCTTGTCGTCGCCGCCGAGGATGGTCTCGCCGTCGGTGTGCACGACCCCGTTCTCGACGAGCACGGTAGGCGCGCGCTCGAGCGGTACGGTGTCGAGGTGGGCTGAGAGTGCGATGGGAGTGCCCCCGCCGCGGCCCGGCACGCGCACGATCAGGTTGCCGCAGGCGCACCCCGTGACGGCGGCGGTGTCGTCCTCACGGATCTCGAGGCCGAGGCCGCGGACGTAGTCCGTGACGGCGTCGGCCATCGCGCGTTCCTCGCGCGAGGGAGAGCGGATGGAGACGAGCCGGACGAAGAGGTCGCGCAGCTCGTCTAGGCCGGCGCGCACGTTTCCTCCAGCTCATCCTCGCGCTCGGTGCGCAGGCGCGCGGCGGCACCGACGAAGTCGCGGAACAGCGGCGCCGGGCGCGTGGGGCGCGACTTGAACTCAGGATGGAACTGGGAGGCGACGAACCACGGGTGGTCCGGCAGCTCGCAGATCTCGACCAGACGGCCATCGGGCGTGGTGCCGCTGATCACGAGGCCGGCCGCCTCGAGCGCGGGCCGCAGGTCGTTGTTGACCTCGTAGCGGTGGCGGTGACGCTCCCACACCTCGGCGGCGTCGTAGGCGGCCTGCGCGCGCGTCCCGGGGACGAGCATCACGTGCGAGGCGCCGAGCCGCATCGTGCCGCCCATGTCCTCGACGCTCTTCTGCTCGGGGAGCAGGTCGATGACCGGGTAGGCGGTGTCGGGGTCGAACTCGGTGGAGTTGGCGCCGCCCATGTCGCAGACGTCGCGCGCGAACTCGGCCACGGCGCACTGCATGCCCAGGCAGACGCCGAGAAACGGGACCCTGCGCTCGCGACAGTACTTGATGGCCTCGATCTTGCCCTCGATGCCGCGCTGGCCGAACCCGCCCGGGACGATGACACCGTCCGCCGGGCCCAGCCGCTCCTCGACGGTCGCCGGGGTGATCTCCTCGGAGTCGACCCAACGGAGGTCGAGCTGGCGCCCGTGATGGATGGCCGAATGCTTGAGCGCCTCCCACACCGAGAGGTACGCCTCGTGCAGTTGCACGTACTTGCCCACCAGCGCGATGGTCACCGGCCCGTCGCAAGCGTCGATCTTGTCCACGAGGCCGCGCCACTCGGTGAGGTCGGGATCGCCGCACTCGAGGCCGAGCATGCGGATGACGAGCGCGTCGAGCTTCTCCTTGTGCATGAGCAGCGGGATGCGGTAGATGTCGTCGGCGTCCCGTGCGGAGACGACCGCGTCCGGGTCCACGTCGCAGAAGAGGGCGATCTTCTCGCGGATACCCTGCGACAGCGTCTCCTCGGAGCGCGCCACGATGATGTCAGGCTGGATACCGATCTCCCGCAACTCGGCGACAGAGTGCTGTGTCGGTTTCGTCTTGAGCTCGCCGACGACGCCGATCATGGGCACCAGCGTGACGTGGATGTACAGCACGTTGGCGCGTCCCACGTCTTTGCGGAACTGGCGAATGGCCTCGAGGAACGGCAGGCTCTCGATGTCGCCCACGGTTCCGCCGACCTCGGTGATGAGGACGTCGGCGCCGGTGCTCTGCGCCAGCCGGTGCACGCGGCTCTTGATCTCGTTGGTGATGTGCGGGATGACCTGGACCGTGCCGCCCAGGTAGTCGCCGCGGCGCTCCTTGGTGATCACGGCGTTGTAGATCCCGCCGGTGGTCACGTTGGAGTCGCGCTGCACGTACTCGTCGATGAAGCGCTCGTAGTGGCCGAGGTCGAGATCGGTCTCGGCGCCGTCCTCGGTCACGAAGACCTCGCCGTGCTGATACGGGCTCATCGTGCCGGGGTCGACATTGATGTACGGGTCGAACTTCTGGTTCGCGACCTTGACTCCGCGCGCCTTGAGCAGCTGCCCGACGGACGCCGCCGTGATGCCCTTGCCGAGCCCGGACACGACGCCGCCGGTGACGAAGATGTGCTTGGTCATGCCCCGTTCCTCTCTCGGTGCTGCCCCTGTGGCACGGCGAAGCCCGTGCCGATCTGCGAAGGATTTTGAGGGGCCGGGGTCGCGCCCGTCCTGCTTTGACGGGCCGGCGCGAGTGTATGACCGGCGAGCCCACGGATCACGGTGGCAAGTATAGCATCGGGGCAGACGCCCGCAAGGAGCAAAGCGCGGCGGCCGGCGGGCGTGCCGGCGCGGCCGCGGTCGGGCGGGCAGCCGCGACGCGCCTCAGACCGGGTGCCCGGCCTTGGCGAGCAGACCCTCCGCGTGGCTGCGCGCGGCGCCGTCGTCCGGCGCCGATCCGAGCATCCGGCAGAGCTCGGCGACGCGCTCCTCGCCCTCCACGCGCCGCACGACCGTGAGCGTGCTGCCCGCGGCCACATCGCTCTCCTTGACGATCGCGAACTGGCGTTCGGCGAACGCGGCGACCTGCGGCAGGTGGGTGATGCACAGGACCTGCCGCTTGTCGGCGAGTCGCGCGAGCCTCTCCCCCAGCGCCGCCGCAGTGACGCCGCCGATGCCGGTGTCGACCTCGTCGAAGATGAGCGTCTCGACGTCGTCGCTCAGCGTCACGATGCCGCGGATGGCGAGCATTGCGCGCGAGAGTTCGCCGCCGGAGGCCGTCTCGCGCAGGGGCCTCGGCGGGACGCCCGGATTGGCGCTGAACAGGAACTCGACCTCGTCCGCGCCGCGCGGCCCGAGCGCTTCCCAGCCTTCGCCGCGCGGTGAGACGACGATGCTGAAGGCGGCGTGCGGCATGGCGAGACCACGCAGTTCCTGCTCGACCCTCCCCGCCACCTTGGGCGCGGCGGCACGCCGCGCCTGGCTCAACCGGTCCGCGGCGGCAAGGGCCGCGGCCTGCGCGGCATCGGCTCGAGCGACGAGCGTCTCCTCGTCGGCGGCGGTGAGGTCGAGGCGGCCGATGCGCGCACGCGCCTCGGCGGCGTAGGCCAGCACCTCGTCGGCCGAGCCGCCGTACTTGCGCATCAGTCCCTTGAGCTTGTCGTAGCGCACCTCCAGGGAATCGCGGTGCGCGGGGTCCACGTCCAGGTCGTCGAGGTAGGCGCGCAGCGCCGCCGAGACATCGTCGAGCTCGGCGGCGAGGCCGTCCAGCCGCCCGGCGACGTCCTCGAGCGCCTCGTCCAGCGCGGCCGCTTCACCGACGAGGCGCTGGGCCACGCGGACGGAGTCGAGGGCAGCGCTCTCGGTCTCTCCGGCGAGGAGCGAGAGCGCCCCGCCGGCGCGCTCGAGCAGCTTGCCCGCGTGCCGCAGACGCTCGCGTTCGAGCGCCAGGCGCACGTCCTCACCCGGTGCCACCTCCGCGGCCTCGATCTCGCCGAGCTGGAAGCGGAGCATCTCCAGATCGCGCTCCCGCTCGCGCGCGTCGCCGCGCACGGCGGCGAGCTCGCGCGAGGCGGCGCGCGCCTGGTCGTAGGCGGCCGCGTACTTCTGCGCCGCCGCCGCGACGCCAGTTCCTGCGGCGCCGTCCAGGAGGTCGAGCTGGCGTTCGAGCTGCAGGAGGCGCGCGTGCTCGAGCTGCCCATAGAAAGCGAGGCGGCTGCGCAGTGCCTCCTCGATGGCAGCGGCCGAGCTCAACAGACCGTCCAGATGAGCGCGCGAACGGCCGCCGCGCGGCAGCTCGCGCGCCACCGCGAGCGTGTCGTCACCGTGTTCGAAGAGCGCCTGCACCAGAGCGCGGTCGGCGCCCGGGCGGACGAGCTCGTCGCCGCCCTTCTGCCCCATCAGCAGGCCGATCGCCTGGGCCAGCAGGCTCTTGCCGGCGCCGGTCTCGCCGGTGATCACGTTGAGGCCGGGCGCGAAGGCGAGCCGCGCCTCGGCGATCAGCACAAGATCGTCGATGGCGAGCTCAGCGAGCATCGCGGCGATCGAACAGCTTTGCCTCGACGTTCTGGTAGAACGAGCCCTCGCTCTGCACCATGAGGCGAGCGCGCTGCGAGCCGGCCACGATGCGCACCTCGTCGCCACAGCACAGCCGCCCGGCCGGCTCGCCGTCGACGACGACCTCGGCCTCCTGCAGAGGCGAGACGTTGCGGGCGCTGATGGCGTGATCGGGACGCAGGATGACCGGGCGGAAACCGAGAGAATGCGGGGCGATGAAGTTGAGCACCAGGACGCCGGCGTCCCACTCCACGATGGGGCCGCCGCACGAGAGACTGTAGGCGCTCGAGCCCGTCGGCGAGGCGACGATGAGGCCGTCGCAGAACATCGTGCCCACGGTGACGCCGGCGACCTCGTACTGCAACTGCAGGACGTGCCGCGGCGCGACCCGGCTGAGGATGACGTCGTTGACGGCGGTGAGCACGCGGCCGTTGACGTGCACGTCCACGGTGAGGAGCTCCACGACGCGGTTGTCGCCGGCGAGGATGGCTTCGAGACCGCCGGCCCAGCCCTCGCGCGGCAGCGCCGCGAGAAAGCCGACGTTGCCGTAGTTGAGGCCGAGCGTCGGCACGCCGCTGCCCAGAAGGCGGCCCAAGGCGCGCAAGATGGTGCCGTCGCCGCCGAACACGACGCAGACGTCGGCGGTGCGCAGGGCCGCCTCGTCGACGATCGCGTAGCCGAGAGCGGACGGATCGTCGTGCCGGGCGGCTTCCTCCGACGTCATGAGCAGCTCGAGGCCGAGAGACTCGCGCAGCGCGGCCAGCTTCGCGAGCGCCGCCGTGGTAGCCGCACTCGTCACGCCGGTGACCACGACCACGCGATGCACGCGCTCAGGCATGGGCGATCTCGACGGCCCGCGCCGCCGCATCCGCCGCGTCGACGGGCGGCGCCGGCGGCCGTGCACTCCCGTCACAGAAGTAGACGAAGTACTCCACGTTCCCCTTTGGGCCGGGATGACCGGAATCGCAGATGCCCAGCACGAGCGCCCCGCGATCCACGAGCCACGCGGACACGCGTTTGAGCACATCGCGATGGACGCCGGCGTCACGCACCACGCCCCCCTTGCCGACCAGCTCACGACCGGCCTCGAACTGCGGCTTCACGAGCACGAGGCCGCGGTAGCCCCGGCGCAGGGATTCTAGCACGGGGCCCAGAGCGACCGTCAGGGAGATGAACGAGAGGTCGGCGGTGACAAAGGACGGCTCGAAGGGGAGATGATCGCCGCTCAGGTAGCGCGCGTTGGTGCGCTCCAGGACGGTCACGCGCCCGTCGCCGCGCAAGCCGTAGTCGAGCTGGCCGTAACCGACGTCGACCGCGACCACCCGCGCAGCTCCGCCCTGCAGCAGTCTGTCGACGAAACCACCCGTGGAGCTGCCGAGGTCGCAGACGTCCTCGCCCTCCACGGAGACGCCGAGCGTCGCCATGGCGTGGTCGAGCTTGTCTCCGCCTCTGGAGACGAACCTCGGCCGAGCGGCCACGGCGAGCGCGGCGGCTTCCGCGACCTGGGTGCCCGGCTTGTCGGCGAGGCGACCGTCTACGGTGACCTCGCCGGCGAGGATGGCCGCGCGCGCCTGCGTACGCGTCTCGAACAGGCCGCGCGCGACGAGCAGCACGTCGAGCCGCTCGCGCATGGCGCCTCCTACTTGACGCGGGCCAGGCCGGCGGGGCGCAAGAGCGCCGCGGCCGCGACGGCCTGCGGAGTGAGGCCGATGTCGCGCAGCAGCCGCGCCCGATCGCCGTGCGGGACGAAGGCGTCGGGGAGACCGAAGCGCACGATCTCCACGCCGCTTCCGAGCTGCTCGAGCACCGCGCTGCCGAAGCCTCCGGCGAGCGCGTTCTCCTCGATCGTGACGAGGCGCCGATGGGTCGCGGCCAGCTGAGACAGAAGCTCACCGTCGAGCGGCTTCGCGAAGCGCGCGTCGACCACGGTCGGCGTCTCCCCCTGCGCCGCCATGAGCACCGCCGCCTCGCGGGCGATGCCGACACCGGTGCCGATGCCGACAAGAGCTACGTCGTGGCCCTGCTGCAACACGACGCCGCGGCCGACTTCGAGCGGCACGAGCTCGGCCGGCGGCGCGAACGGGGCCGCCAGGCCACGGGGATAGCGCAGCGCCACGGGACCATCGATGGTCAAGGCGGTGCACAGCATGTGCTGCAGTTCTTCCTGGCTGGACGGCGCCATCACCACGAGATTCGGGATCACGCGCAGGTACGAGATATCGAAGGCGCCGTGGTGCGTGGGCCCGTCGTCGCCGACCAGCCCTGCGCGGTCGACGGCGAAGATCACCGGCAACTTCTGCAGCCCGATGTCCTGCACGAGCATGTCGTAGGCGCGCTGCAGGAAGGTGGAGTACACCGCCACCACCGGCCGCATGCCGCCGATGGCCAGCCCGGCGGCGAACACGGCGGCGTGCTCCTCGGCGATCCCGACGTCGTAGAAGCGCTCCGGGAAGCGGCGCTCGAAGACCTCGAGGCCCGTTCCCGCCGTCATCGCCGCCGTCACGGCGACCACACGGTCGTCGGCCTCGGCCAGGCGCACCATCGCCTCGCCGAACGCCTGGGTGTACGTCGTGCCTGCCGCGGCAGCCTTCCTGGCCCCGTTGCCGAGGTGGAAGGGCCCGGTGCCGTGGTAGGTGTCGGGGTGTTCCTCAGCCGGCTCGTAGCCCTTGCCCTTGACCGTCTTGACGTGCACGACCACGGGGCGACGCGTCTCGATGGCCTGGCGGATGCTCTTGCGCAGGGCATGCAGATCGTGCCCGTCGACGACGCCGATGTACGCGAAGCCCAGCTCCTCGAAGAGCATCCCGGGCACGAGGAACGCCTTCATGGACTCTTTGACGTCCTTGCCCAGGCGATAGGCTTGCTGGCCGATCGCAGGGATGCGCGCGACGCCTCGTTCCAGGTCTTCGCGCAGCTTCGTGAGGCCGGGGTCGAGGCGGATACGGTTGAGGTAAAGCTGCATGGCGCCGACATTGGCGCGGATCGACATCTGGTTGTCGTTGATGACCACGACGAGCGGCGTGCGCAGGTGACCGGCCTGGTTCAGCGCCTCAAAGGCCACGCCCCCGGTGAGCGCCCCGTCGCCGAGGACGCAGACGACGTTCTCGGAGGTCTCCCCCGCCAGCCTCGCCGCCTCGACGAGGCCGAGACCGTAGCTGATGGAGGTCGAGGCGTGCCCGGTGCCGATGATGTCGTGCTCGGACTCGCACCGGTTCGGGAAACCCGAGAGGCCGCCGTACTGGCGGATCGTGCTGAAGCGGTCGCCTCGCCCCGTGAGCAGTTTGTGCGCGTAGCACTGGTGCCCCACGTCCCACACGATCTTGTCGTCGGGGCTGTGCAGTACGCTGTGCAGGGCGACCGTGAGCTCGACCGTGCCGAGGCTGGCCGCCAGATGGCCGCCGACTTCGCTCACACAGCAGAGAATGGCCTCGCGGATCTCCTCTGCGAGCAGCGTCAGTTCGTGCTCGGAGAATTCATGGAGGTCGGCAGGGTCGGAGATCCTGTCCAAATACGCCATCGTCCACGGAGTATAGCACCGGGCCCGGTGACCGGCCGCCGGCGCCGCCGCGGCGCGGAGCGCTACGACCGGCGGCGGCGGACGTACGTCGTGAGCGCCGCCAGGGCGCCGGTGTCTCCCGGCAAGGCGACGAGGCGCTCGAGCGCCCGCGCGTGCGTCGCCGTCGCCATCCGGCCGGCCTCGTCCATGCCGAAGCGGGACACGTACGTCACCTTGTCCTGGATCCTGTCCTTGCCGACAGACTTGCCCAGCTCCTCTTCATCGCCCGATTCGTCGAGGATGTCGTCGACGATCTGGAAGAGTAGCCCCAACTGCCGGGCGAAGGCGCGGTAGGGCGCCGCGTCGCCCGCGCCGCTGAGCACGGCGCCGCACACCACCGCAGCCTCGATCAGGCGGCCGGTCTTGAGCTGGTGCAGGGTGCGCAGGTCGTCGTCGTCGCGAGCGAGCCCCGCCACGTCCATGTACTGGCCGCCGACCATGCCCTGGACGCCGGTGGCGGCGGTGATCTCGCGCAACGCCGCCACGAGCGCGGCGGGCGGGCCCTCCTGTCGCGTCAGGAGAAGGTGGAAGGCCTCGGCGAAGAGGCCGTCGCCCGCAAGGATCGCCACGTCCTCGCCAAAGGCCACATGGCACGTCGGCCGGCCGCGGCGCAGCGTGTCGTCGTCGATCGCCGGCAGGTCATCGTGGATCAGCGAGTACGTGTGGATCAGTTCGAGCGCCGCGGCCGTCGGCAACACGGCGGATGGGTTCACGGCGAGGCTGCGCGCGGTCGCCAGCGTCAGCACCGGGCGGATACGCTTGCCGCCGGCGAGCAGGGAGTAGCGCATGGCCTCCACGAGCCGCGAGGCGCGCGCGTCGGCGCCAAAGTCGAGCCCCTCCAGGTACTCCTCGACCAGAGCTAGCAGATCGACCGGATAGGCGGCCTGGGCGTCGGCGTCCATGCCGCCCTCAGCCGGCGACGCGACCGAGTTGCTCGAGGAGGCGCCCCGCCTCCTCGACGAGCTCGGTCGCGTGCTCGAGCAGGGTCATCTCGACCTCGCCGGACGCGGCCGAGGACAGGCGCGGCTCGAGCTCCTCGAGTTGCTCCAGGATGACGCGGATGCGCGCGATCGCCTGGGCCGGCTTGAGGGCCGCATCCGCGGCGGCAGGCTGCTCAGCCATCGGCCTCTTCCCTCTCGCGCTGCACGGCGCCGAGGATGCCGTTGACGAAGGAGCCAGCCTCGTCGGTTGAGTACCGTTTGGCGAGGCGCACGGCCTCGTCGATGGCGACCTCGGGCGGCGTGGTGCCGCTGACGATCTCCCACAGAGAGAGGCGCAGCAGACTGCGCTCGAGCGGAGCCATCCGATCGATCGACCACCCGGTAGAGTGGCGTGCGATCACCTCGTCGAGCGCTTCACGCTCGTCCAGCACGCCCTGGACCGCGACCGCCGTGAACTCGTCCGGCCCGTAGCCTTCGCGCAGCCGCTGTCCCTCGACCAGCTCGGCCATCGACATGTCGGTGACCTCCGTCTGGTAGAGCAGGAAGAGCGCGTCCCGACGGGCCTGCTTGCGGCTTGGCCGTACGGTCACCGGGAGCCGGCCGCGATCAGAGGGGTTCGATGGCGAAGAGCGGCTGCCCGTACTGCACGGTATCGCCGTTCTCCACGAGGATCTGCCGCACGACGCCGCCGACGTCGGCCGTGAGCTCGTTCATCATCTTCATCATCTCGAGGATGCAGAGCGTCTGGCCGGCCTCGACCTCATCTCCCACTTCGACGAACACCGGCGCCTGCGGCGATGGCGCCCGGTAGAAGGTCGCGACCCACTTCGAGCGGACCACGTGGAATCCGTTGGTGCCTTCGCCGGGCACGGTGCCCGAGCCCTCCGCCGGCGGAGCAGCGGGAGCGGCTGCCGGCGCCGGCGCCGGCGAAGCGCCGGCCTTGCGCACCGTCATCTTGAGGTCACCCTGCTCGATCACGACCTCGTCGACGTCGCTCTCCTCGACGATGGCGATGATGTCGCGCACGCGGTCGCCGGCGTCCGCGGAGAGCGCGTTGCCGACCTGAGACCCGAGATAGGCCGGGATCTGCGTGCCGAACACGTTGCTCTCCGGCCCGATGGCGTGACGCTCGAGGTATGCGCGCGCCGTCTGCGGGAACAGCGCGTAGCTCAGGAGGTCTTCCTCCGAGCGCGCAAGGTCGCCGATCTCCTCGCGGTAGTCCTCGAGGGTCTCGTCCACGAGGTCGGCCGGGCGCACGTGGATGGGCTCCTCGCCGGCGAGCACGCGCTCGATGACCTCGTGCGACACGGGGCCCGGCGCGGCGCCGTACTTGCCGCGCAGGTAGGCCTTCATCTCGTCGGGCACGATGTGCCAGCGCCGACCGGACAGCACGTTGAGCACCGCCTGCGTGCCGACGATCTGCGACATCGGCGTCACCAGCGGCGGGAAGCCGACCTCGGCGCGCACGATGGGGATCTCCTCGAGGACCTCGGGCAGCCGGTCGAGCGCGCTCTGCTCCGAGAGCTGGCTCTCGAGGTTGCTGATCATGCCGCCCGGCACCTGGTGCGAGTACACCTGCATGTGCGTGAGCGACGTGACGCCGCGGTCGTGGCCGGTGTCGAGCCGCACCTGCTCGAAGTACTTGGCGATCGTGAACAGCTTGTCGAGGTCGAGCTCGGTGTCGTAGGGAGTCCCGATGAGCGCCGTCACCACCATCTCCGTCGCGGGCTGCGAGTTGCCGAAGGCGAGCGGCACCGTCGCGGTGTCGATCACGTCGACGCCGGCCTCGACGGCTTTGAGGTACGTCATCGGGGCGAGGCCGCCGATGTAGTGGCAGTGCAGCTGGATGGGCACCGCGATCTCGGCCTTGAGGCGGCCGATGAGCTGCTCGGCGTAGTAGGGCGAGAGCAACGCCGCCATGTCCTTGATGCAGAGCGAGTCGGCGCCCATGTCCACGAGCTTGTGGGCGACGTCGAGGTAGTGATCGAGCGAGTGCACCGGCGAGATCGTGTAGACGACCGCCGCCTGGAAGTGCTTGCCGGTCTCCTTGATCGCCGCTGCGGCGGTCTCGAAGTTGCGGATGTCGTTGAGCGCGTCGAAGACGCGGAACACGTCGATGCCGTTCTCGGCCGCCTTGTAGACGAAGCGGCGCACGATGTCGTCGCCGTAGTGGCGGTAGCCGACCAGGTTCTGGCCGCGCAGCAGCATCTGCAGCGGCGTGCGCACGACGTGCTTCTTGATCAGCCGCAGGCGCTCCCAGGGGTCCTCGTCGAGGAAGCGCAGGGCGGCGTCGAAGGTGGCGCCGCCCCAGCACTCCAGTGACTGGTAGCCGATCTCATCCATGGTCTCGAGGATCGGCAGCATGTCCGGCGTGCGCATGCGCGTCGCCCAGAGCGACTGGTGGCCGTCCCTCAGCGTGGTGTCGGTGATGCGGACTCTGCGCGCTCGCATGGATGTGCTCCCGGGCCCGGCGCGCTAGGCGCGGCTCAGGTACTCCCCGGTGCGGGTGTCGACCTTGACGCGCTCGCCTTCCTCGATGAACAGCGGCACCTGGACGATGGCACCGCTCTCGAGCGTGGCCGGCTTGGTGGCGCCCTGAGCCGTGTTGCCCTGCACGCCGGGGTCGGACTGCGTGATCAGCAGCTCGACGAAGTTGGGCGCCTGGACCTCGAACGGCACGTTGTTGAGGTAGAAGAGGTCGACCTCCATGTTCTCGACGACCCACTTCAGCGCGTCCTCGGCCATCACCGGAGAGATCGACACCTGCTCGTAGGACTCGTTGTCCATCAGCACGACCTCGTCCTCGGTGGAGTAGAGGTAGGCCATCTTGCGCGACTGCGTGTGCATGCGCTCGAACTTCTCGCCGGAGCGGAAGGTCCTGTCCAGGACCGCACCGGTGGCGATGTTGCGGACCTTGGTGCGCACGAACGCCCCGCCCTTGCCGGGCTTGACGTGCTGGAAATCGACGATCGTGAACGGCTGACCTTCGATCTCGATGGCCATGCCGGTCTTGAACTGGTTGGTGGAGACGACTTCTGCCATGTGTTCCTACTCAGGGGTCGGTAGACGGGTGTGCGCGGTAGAGGGCCATGATACAGCAAGGCCGGGAGGCAGTGCAGCCTCGCGGCGGGAGCGGACGAGGCAGGCGTCAATCGACGACCTGGAGCTCCTTCGTCGCGGTCGTCAGCCGCTCGCAGCCGTCGGCGGTCACGAGGACGGTGTCCTCGATGCGCACGCCGGCGAGTCCCTCGACGTAGATGCCCGGCTCGACGGTGCACACCATGCCGGCGGCGAGCGTGTCGCCTTGCGTGCGCCCCAGCCCGGGCGCCTCGTGGACTTCGAGGCCCACGCCGTGGCCCGTGCCGTGGCCGAACCGGGCGCCGTGGCCGGCCGCGTCGATCACGGCGCGGGACGCGGCGTCGACGTCGTCGCGGCCGTGGGCCCCGGCGCGCACCGCGGCGAGCCCCGCCAGCTGCGCCGCAAGGACGACGTCGTAGATGCGGCGCAGCTCGTCCGTGGGCTGGCCGGCAGCGAAGGTGCGGGTGATGTCGCTGCAGTAGCCGTCCACGCGCGCACCGGTGTCGATCACGACCAGTTCTCCCGCCGCGATCACGCGCTCCCCCGGGATCGCGTGCGCCTGGGCGCCGTGCGCCCCGCCGGCGACGATCGCCGGGAACGCCTCGCCCTCGGCGCCCAGCCTCTGATACTCCTCGCGCAGACGCCAAGCGACGTCCATCTCGCGCCGTCCCACGAGGCCGCCGGCGACGACCGCCGCGAGCGCCTCGTCGGTCACGCGGCCGGCGCGCCGCATGACGGCGATCTCGTCCGCATCCTTGACGGCTCGCAGCCGCGTGACCGCGGCTCCGACGTCGCGCAGGCCGCCGCCGTACCGGCGGCGTACGGTACGGTACGAGGCGTAGCTCAGCGCCGCGCCCTGGATGCCCAGGCGGCCCTTCGCACCTGTCGCGCGCAGGGCTCCGACAGACCCGTCCAGAAGCTCGCCCCGGACTTCGACGAGCGCGAACCCGTCGACCTCCTCGCGCACCTGGTCCCAGTAGCGCGCATCGGTGCAGATGAAGGCGAAGTCCGCGCCCACGAGCAGCGTCGCGTCGGCGCCGCGAAAACCGGAGAGGTAGCGCACGTCCGCGGCTGCGCTCACCAGGAGCGCGTCCACGCCGAGCCCTCCGAGCAGGCCGCGGCAGCGCTCGAGCCGGCTCGTCACGGCCGCGCTCATGCCGCCCCGCCCTCGGCGCACGCGACAGCCAGCGCGGCCAGCGCCTCGTCGTAGCCGCTCGCGCCCTTGCCGCTGACGCGCACCGCCGCGAGGTCGGCGATCACGGACGTGCGGCGCCACTCTTCGCGCTCCTCGACCGCCGAGAGGTGGACCTCGGCGATCGGCGCACCGATCATCTCCAGTGCGTCGCGCAGCGCGTAGCTGTAGTGCGTCCAGGCGCCGGGATTGATGAGGACCGCGTCGGCGCCCTCACGCACCAGCTCGTGGATCTTCTCGACGAGGGCGCCCTCGTGGTTGGTCTGGAAGCAGCGGACCGCGAAACCCAGGCGCGCGCCCTCTGCCGTCACGCGCGCCTCGAGCTCGGCCAGCGTGAGCGTGCCGTAGACCGCCGCATCGCGGCGCCCCAGCATGTCGAGGTTGACCCCGTGCAGGAGCCAGAGCAGCTTCAGCGCGTCAGCAGCCATTCCACCGCCCCCATCTCGAGCCCGGGAGGCACCGACACGCCCACCACCGGGCGTCCCAACTCCTCGAGCAGCACGTAGCCCACGCCCTTGTCGCTCGCCTTCTTGTCGCGCCCGATCAACGCGACCACCTCATCTGCGGTCACGCCGGAAAGCCGTGCGGGGCCGCCGACCCCATCGAGAAGCGCACGGGCGCGCGCGGCAGAGTCGGGGCTGAGTCCGGTGAGTCGCTCAGAGAGCCAGATCGCAGCGCGCGTGCCCAGGCCCACGCCCTCCCCGTGGGTGAGACGCTCGAACCCGGTCGCGGCCTCGATCGCGTGCCCGATGGTGTGACCCAGGTTCAGCACAGCGCGGCGGCCGCTGATCTCGCGCTCGTCCTCGCCGACGACCGCGGCCTTGAACGCCACGTTGCCGGCGACGAGTTCCTGCGTGACGGAAGCCGCGGTCGCGCCGGCGGCGGCGAACCTCTCTACCCGGCGCAGCAACGCGCCACCGCTCAGAAGGCCGTGCTTGGCGACCTCCGCCGCGCCGCTGCGCAGGTCGCGCGGCGACAGCGTACTCAGCACGTCGAGGTCCGCCACGACCAGCCCCGGCTGGTAGAACGTGCCGACGTAGTTCTTGGCACCGCGAAAGTCGACGGCGACCTTGCCGCCCACCGATGCGTCGACCTGGGCGAGGAGCGTCGTCGGCACCTGGACCAGCCGGACCCCGCGTTGGAAGGTCGCGGCGACGAACCCGGCGAGGTCGCCGATCACGCCGCCGCCAAGCGCGACCACGGTGTCCGGCCGGCGCACTCCTCGGTCGTACAGGATGCCGTACAGCTCTTCCGCCCGCGCCAGGGACTTCTCGCGCTCGCCGGCCGGGATCACGACCTGCGACGCCGCCACGCCCGCGGCGCGAAAGCTCGACGTTACCGCGTCGGCGTAGAGAGGAGCGACGTTGTCGTCGGTGATCACGACGACCTGGCCGCGAGGCGCCCGGCGGGCGTGCGCCTCCCCCAGCCCGGCCAGCAGTCCTCGCCCCACGACCACGTCGTAGCGCCCGCCAACGGTGCTGACTCCGAGCGTCCTCACGCGCGCCTCCCCGATCCGGCTCGGGCTTGCGGCGCAGCGGCGGCCCCCGGCGCCGCGGTCCCGCCGCGGATGACGCCGACGACTTCGTCGACGACTTCGTCGAGGGCTCGGCCGCCGTCGTTGAGCACCACCGCGCCGGCGACCTCGCGATACAACGCGTCGCGTGCGCTGAGGAGCGCGCGGAAGGCCGCCTCGTCTTCGGCCAGCGGCCGCGTCCCCTGCGGGGCGCGACGCGCCCGCTCCCAAAGGACGTCGGCGGGCGCCTGCAGCCAGAGGACGAGAGGAGCGCCGGCGAGCGCCGTGCGCACCGCCTCTGTGGTCACGGCGCCGCCGCCCAGTGCGACCAGGGGCCGGCCGCCGGGTCGGGGAGCGGACAACACCTCCAGGACGACGCCTCCTTCGAGTTCCCGGAAGAGCCGTTCCCCGCCCCGGGCGAAGATCGCCGGGATCGGTCCGTGCGTCGCCTCGACAACGAGGTCGGTGTCGACGAACGGCAGGCCGAGCCGCGCCGCGACGAGCCTTCCCACAGCGCTCTTGCCCGCCGCCATGTACCCGACCAGGACCGCCGCCGGCCGCCCGTCGTGCCCCTGCGCCTCCGAGGGCGCCGCGCCGCTGTCCGAAGGTCCGCTCACCTGAGCCGCGTGCGTGCGCGATACGCCTCGACGGCGCCGATGACGTCGGCGACGGTGGCGCCGCCGAAGCGCTCGAGCGCGGCGTCGGCGAGCGCGAGCGCGACGACAGCTTCGAGCACGATGCCCGCCGCCGGCACGGCGCAGACGTCGGCGCGTTCGTAGCGCGACGCGACCGGCTCGTGCGTGCCGAGCTCCACGCTCGCCAGAGGGTTCGCCAGCGTCGCGATCGGCTTCATGGCGGCGCGCACCACGATCGGCTCGCCAGTCGAGATCCCACCCTCCACGCCGCCGGAGCGGTTGCCGGCACGCACGTAACCTCTGCCGTCCTCGTAGCCCAACGCGTCCTGCACCTGGCTGC
>Ga0118677_10007965_pt1 | contig 17228 bp, 15 predicted proteins | sample AliMusrvi5mmetaG_FD_86154 | JGI IMG/M metagenome (GOLD analysis project Ga0118677, IMG submission 86154) | reverse complement strand
AAGGCCACTGCTCGATTTTAGTACCCCTGGCCACTCTCATGCACTTGACTGTTCAGCAGGAAATCCATTCCGTTCTCGCGCAGCGCCTGCATCCCAGTGACCGCTAACAACACAATCCCAAACGCAAACATCGGCCGCGCCCGCACCAGATTGAAGGACAATCCGGGACGCCACGGCGCAACCACGTACATCGCCACCACCGACACCATGGGCCCCACCAAGCCCGCATAAATTAACGCCCAATAATCCGGTTTCAGCCAGACGAACAGCACCGAACTTATAGCATAAGTACCTGAATGCAGGGCATCCATGAAACCAATCATGCCAAAGCGCCCATTCCTGCGCAGTTCAACAATGCGCGGATTCATGAGCCCGAGGATCAGCACACTCGTCGAAGTAACCCGCAGTGGCCACGTCACATCGGGACGTCCCATCCACTCTGCAAACAGCGGCGCAAATATCACCAACACCAACCACAATAGCGTGTTACGCAACAATTCATACGTCCACGCCACCTTGAGATCCTCCCGGTCCAGATCCTTGGCCCGAACCAATTCGGAAAACATGTTGAACGCCGTGAGTTTCGTCGCAAAACTCTGGATCGCGAATACCACCGCCAGCAGGGCGAAATCCCGCGGATCCAGCAGGCGGGTGACGATGACCGTCGCGACCAAGCGGACGACATTGGAGAAGACGAACCACGAACCCAATTTGCGCAACCCAGTGATCAAGGCTCGCCTGTGCTCGGAACGGGTCATAGGGCGCACTCTGCTGGGCAGAGATCAATATTCCGGCAGATTCCTTCATCCATGAGCATCAGCGCACCCTTCTCATAGTTATGCCAGAACGGCTGCACCCACCCGGCGTCGAAGATAGCCGACGCCACGGGACTAACGAAATGCGGAACATCGATCCCGATGTCACTCGGAAGCGAGCAGGACCCCATCGAACAGGCAGCGGCCATCGTTGCCGACATCGCCAATGCTTCAACCGGCAGGCGGTGCAAGGAACCCGGCAACATCTCCACCGTTAGCTCGGGCAGACTCTCCTGCAACCTTTCAAGCAGCCATGCGGCGGCGGAGGCGTCGCTGCGCGGATGAGCCTTAATCACCACATGCGTACTGCCAACATAGCGGGTAACCCGGCAAATCAGTTCGGCATGCGCTGAAAGAAAATTCCGGTTTGCCTCCCAAATCCGCTGCTGGTTGCACTCCGGCAGCAGCAGAATCACCGCACAAGGCGGTAGAGCCGAATTCCAAGTCTTCAATTCGGTCGCCCACTCAGGCAGGTCGCAGAACCAGTTGAGAACGGCTTTCAAATTGGGCAAAACGACCAGATCAGCCAGGATCTTCGGAGGATTGGACCGGAAGGTGAGGACTTGGTCAACCCCATCAAAGACCAACAAGCTTGATACGGTCCTACTCAATCTCATGAAAATAAGGGTCAGGGCTAGACGTAGAGGCGCCTGTTGGGCTCGTAACCACACAATGGCTGTGCGCAGCGAGCGTTGGCGGTAAAGGTAAGGGTAATCCAAAACCGTTTGCCTCATGGGCAGGATGGGGCCATGTGGATATAAAACGCGCTTGCTATTCCTACAGGCATCAAGCACGATTGAACTATAATCGTGGAGAAAATCGAAATATACTGTGTGCACGTGACGCCCGAGATCCTTGAGCCCAATGCCAAGTTCTAGCTTCAAGACCGTATCGATCTGAGCCTTGTGGTAGGTCAAGAACCGGATAGCCCTGAGCAGAGGAAACCTGCACGGCGGGGCGGAACGTTCGAGTCTCAAGTGGAGCAAGCGAAGACCTGGATGCTTCAATAGCGCAGCACTGGCGAATGCTCCCATCGCATCCTTGGATGCGCTAATATTGTGTTCAATCAGAATGATGGCATCATTGACTTGGAAATGCTCAATGACTGCCAGCGTGGAGCAGAACTGCACGGGACTGCTGGCGAGAAAGAGACTGAATCGCCCTATAGAAGGTGACACCATTACTTAACCTTGATTTTCAACTGATAGCTTCGATGCCCCGCCTATCCTTGAAGCGACAATAGAATGCTCAGATCTCAGCAACGGGATGCCACGCAACAGTGGATAAGCCAAGCCGCTTTGTTCTGAGTAATAGAGGTCGCCCATCGGAGTAAGGCAGGTTTTAGTGATAGGGCATCTCCAGCCAATTTCAGCCGGCAACCCCTTGCAATCCTTTTCAATTACCAAGCTGCCGCTGGGATTCAGGGGATTGGAGATGTGTTCTAGCAAGCGATATTCGGCTACGGTGTAGCCCATGCGCTCCGCGATTTCCTTCAGATTTCTCACATACCCATGATGTTTCATGCGTTGCTGCGCCATAGGACTGGCAAGTTCATAGATCGGTTCTATCAGAACAACCGCACGTTTTGCAATTCTCAGCAACTCGCGCAATGCTTCCTCCTCCCTTCCGCCATTGGGTTCAAGCGAATGGGAAGTGTAAACCAAGTCTATTGAATGGTCTCCCAGCGGAATAGAAAATATATCGGCAACGAAAAGCGTCGCCGTGACCTGCTTATGGCTCAACCAGGAATTACCCACCTCACACCTGGACCAGCTCATGTCAAAACCATAGGCCATTGTTGGCTTGATTGGCAGTTCATTGATAACACCTGCAAGAGTTGTTGCTTCGCCACATCCCACCTCCAACAAACTGCACTCTTCTCCGAGAAAACGGGCTAGAATTGCTGCCAACTGAGAACACCAATTTCGATTCAAATCAGGATTGGACTTAGCATAATCGACGTACGACCCTGCCTGGAGATCGTATGCAATCAAGGTGGCCATCGGTAGATTTACACCTTGGTCCAATACTTGCCTGGCATACTCCATGGCATTCTCGCCGCGGTCAAAAGCGGCGCGCATGCCTAGAATCAGTGTCTGCAGTTCTGGAATTTCTGATTTCATCGAGATAACGTCTTGAATTCTGGAGTAATCGCGTTTTTAAGTGCTTGGTGATTTTTCACCGTGGTAAAATCATGCTGTACCAACCGCCCGGCTCTCCTGCCAGCGGAACAAAAACTCGGCACGTTCCCAATCGTCGAGAGTATCTATGTCACAGACCCGCTCCCCTGGCATCACCCACATCAGTGAATCCGACCGGTAGATCCGGTCACTCTCAAGCCAAACATCTGGAGAAGCCAAGTAGAACAACCCCGCGTCATGAAAGACGGGTTCAAGGTCCTGGGATCTCATGTGATAACAATCCGGAAACAACATCTTCAATCCGGTTTCTCCATCTCGGACAAACGAGCGGAAAACTGGATAGGCGTACTGGCAAACCGGAATCAGTATTCTGCCATCCCCATGACGGCTCCAAGAGTCATAGGCGTTGCGAAGATCCTCCGGCCTCAACAAGGGAACAGTTGGATAGATCGCCGCCACACACCCGTCCTCGGCACCAACCCGACGAATCGCGTCTTGGATGACCGGCAGGGTGCCCGCTTGATCGTTGGCTAGATCGGAATCACGACGAAATGGCACCTCGGCCCCGTGTGCCTCAGCAATCCGCGCAATCTCATCATCGTCGGTTGACACAACGATCCGCTCAAACAGTCCTGACTCGGCGGCCGCATGGATCGCGTGGGCGATCATTGGCCACCCGGCGAAGTCCCGGATATTCTTCCTCGGAATCCGCTTGCTACCACCGCGGGCTGGTATCAGTGCAATATTCATTGTTAGATAGCTCTGAACTGTTCTTTTTGCTGCCGGAAATCAACCGATAGCTTGCAGGCAGAAGCCGACAATAGCGTCGGCGTTGAGCATCCAATCCGCATGCCGGGCAAGTGCGGCACTGCGGTTGAATCGACGGGTTGGCCCCTGTCTGGTTGCCGCCAGCATGCAATCCCCGAGTTGCTGCCAATTTCCTGGCTCAAACAGGACAGCGCCCTCCACCCGCTCTACCCATTCCGGGTTGCCACCAACGTTTGATAAAAGGACCGGCACCCCGGCATCCAAGGCTTGCAGCAGCGAGATGGAAGTTCCATCAACAACTGAAGCACTCACGTAAACATCCGCTCGTTGGATCAGCCCGATAATCTCGGACTCTGGAATCCGCCCCAACAGGCTCACGCGTTCAGCTAGGCCGAGATCTTCTATTAATTCACCTATCTGCGCCTTCAAAGGACCATCGCCCGCCAGCAGCAAGCGCAGCGCCGAATCCCTCGTGGCCGCATGACCAAACGCCCGAACCACATCCATGACTCCGTGAAGTTCGCTGAAATTGCGCAGCGACAGAATCCGCGGACCAGCCGAAAACTCTTCCAAGCCTACTGCCTCTGAGGTCCCACATCCCACCAGTGAACTCGCGGTTCTTTCCAACCCCCACGCCCGGACCAGCATCCGTCCCGCATAGCCAAAAATCTCTTTCGCCGCCTTGGCCACCGCTTCACAATCAACCAATAGCCCCGCGCTCATGCCTAGCAACCGGCGAACTCCCTCAGCAGCCTGGCTATCTAGCTTGGCTTCATGCAGCACATCGTATGCATAGGAAACAGCAATAAAAGGCAACCCCTCGAGCCGCGATGCTATCCGCAGCCCCTCATGCAATGGCCCCCCGAAATAAAAGTCAACTTCCTCCAATTCAAGCTGGCGACCCTCGCCGCACGAAGGTTGCGCAAGCTCATCGAAACTAATGAAAATAGCCTCGACTCCACGCTCGCGGAACGCCCGCAGGAATCGCGCTTCGTGGACACCTTCCGCCACTCCTATCACGCCAACCTTCATTGTAAGTTTTCCCTACGAAGGATTTCACCGGTCTTCAGAGAAACTGACAGCACCTTCCCAACGACAACCGGAAGGTCGTAGGGCGGCATTGATCCCACCGGTGCCGGTCTCAACACCGTCAGATCCGCTCGCTCTATCATCCGGCCAGACGGGAGGTCAACGGCCGCACGGATGCACCGGCGCTGAATAACCACCGTATCCCGCTCGTTATCCTCGACCTGCTTGTTGCCGTCGCCAAGGGCCGCCTCTAACTCACGACTCCGCTCCACCATCTCCCGCCATGAGCGCGGATCCATTGAGAAAGCGTGATCCGGGCCCTCACGGCTCACATCGTCGGTGAAGTGCTTTTCAATGGCGCAGGCCCCGAGGGCGATGGCTCCCAGCACCGTCGCATGGCCCGGAGTATGATCGCTGAGTCCAAGAGGCAAGCCGGGAAACATCGCCCTGAATGTCTCTAACACGCGGAGCCGTACAAACCGGAAATTCTCCAAGCTGCCTGTGTAATTGGTGTTGCACTGCATCAAAACCGTCGGCACGCGACACTCGTCCAGCAACACACTCATCGCTCGCTGAATATCCAGCAAATCCGATGCCCCAGCCGCGAGCAAGACGGGTTTGCCCTTGCTGCCCATCTTGCGGATGCTTTCCAACCAAGTAATGTCACCGGACCCCACCTTGTATGCGGAGACATAAGGATCGAGTTGATCAATCATGTCGAGATCATAAGGCGAGGTGAAAAAGTCGATGCCCGCCTTGCGGCAGGTTTCGACAAGCGTCTCGGTCCATTCCCAAGGCACGGAGGCGCCTTTGTAGATTTCGAAGACCGATTGTTTCCACTTGGACTGATGCGAAACTCTGGAGTTCATTGCATCAAACCCTTCCTTGCTCACAATCGTCTCCGCACGGAAATGTTGGAATTTTGCAGCATCAGCTCCCGCGTCCTTCGCAAGATAAATCAAATCTTTTGCCCGCTCCAAGTCTCCATCATGGTTCGCGGCGATGTCCGCGATGAAGTAACTTGGGTGCGTCGGCCCGAGAGACTTTCCGTTGATTTGCAATGGCTTCATGGTGTAATCGTCTGGTTTAGTTGGGATTATTGCAGGGCCTGTGGTGTGCGAGATCAGCAAACATATCTGCGGCGTTTGGCAATGGCATCCCTAGCGCCGTGGCGAGGGCCGTCGAATCCATGCCGCCATGATAACCGCTGCCATTCAGGTCACGTCTCCCCGGCAAAACTTTTGCATCGAGGAAACCAAAAGCGTCAGCCAACCCTACAGCGAAATCGTATTTCGTCATCACCTCGCCGATCCCCCAGTTGTAGATTCCGCTGACGCCAGATAGTTTAGGATTCATCAGCATCTCTGCGAGGAAATGACTCGAAATGGGAGTGAACCAAGCATCCACATAACCGGTGACATCTCCGCCTCGAATAAACTGGCTCAGCAGCCACTCGGCCAAAGACCGGACTGATCCATTAGGCGTGAAGCCCACCGGCGTGACCCTTAGAACCAATGCCTCAGAATAGGTCTGCAAGACTCTTTCCTCCGCCTCCCTCTTGGTACTCGCATAAATTCCTGCCGGTTGACACACCTCGGATTCTTGTCGGCAACCTGCTCCAAGATTGCCATAGACCGCCTCGGTAGATATATGCACGAAGCGGGCCGAAAGGTTCAACGCGAGTCTCGCAAGATGCTCCGATGCGCCTACGTGAAGCTGCCGTGTGTTACCTGGATTGCGCTCGCACTCGGCATGGCTCGTGTTCGCCGCTAGATGAATTACAAGGTCAGGTGCAATTGCTTCCAGCATTGCGGTAACGGCAGCGGCATCGGTGAGATCAACATGCACAAACCTCATCCCCGGAATTCGGTGGCGATCTTCACGCCCGCAACCGACCACTTCCAATGATTGCCCGAGAGCCTCGCGGCAAACCGCGTATCCGACCATGCCGCTTGCGCCAGTCACCAGTACTTTTTTCATGGTAGCGTGTCGTACCGGTTAATAGAACCTTCCGCTTGCCAACATTGCCATGCACTCTCGCTTCCCGCGACTCTTATGCCTAGAGGTGTTCGGCGATGAGCCCCCGGAGTTGCTCCACGCTGAGAAATTCATCGTTTGCGCCGGACGAGTAGTTGAAGCCGACCTGCACGGCTGCTGCGCTGAAATGAGTAAGATAGTCGGCGAGCTTCCAATTGGGCACCTGGGGCAGGATGACATAATACTTGCCTAGGTCGTAGGTGGTGAAAGAGTCCGAACTGGTGATCATCTCCTCGTGGACTTTTTCGCCGGGACGAATGCCAATAACCGGGTGCTCACACTCGGGACCGATCGCCTGCGCGAGGTCAGTGATCCGATAGGACGGTATTTTTGGCACGAACAGTTCGCCGCCCCAAGCATGTTCAAGCGCGTGGAGCACCATCTTGACGCCGTCTGCAAGCGAGATATTGAATCGCGTCATGTTGGGATCCGTGATTGGCAACACCCCACTCTCCCGTTTCTTCAGGAAAAATGGGATCACAGAACCGTTCGACCCCATGACGTTTCCATATCGCACGACGGAGAACTTGATGTTCTGGGTCCCCCGAATGTTGTTGGCTGCGATAAACAGCTTATCGGATGTCAGTTTGGTGGCCCCATAAAGATTGATAGGCGCACAGGCCTTGTCGGTGGAAAGCGCAACGACCTTCGACACATCGGAACTCAACGCGGCTTTGATCACATTCTCAGCTCCGCCGACGTTGGTTTTCACACATTCGTCGGGATTGTATTCTGCAATGTGCACATGCTTCATCGCCGCCGCATGAATCACATAATCAATTCCTGAAAACGCGCGTTTCAAACGGTCCAAATCCCTCACGTCACCGATGAAAAACCGGATGCACGGAAACTCATTAGGCGGATATTCCTGCGCCATCTGGAACTGCTTTTGTTCATCGCGCGAGTAGATGACCAGGCGTTTGACTTGAGGCCATTTGGCGAAAATCGTCTTGGTCAGTTCTTTGCCTAGCGAACCGGTGCCACCGGTAATTAAAATGGACTTATCGTTGAGCATGATGATGAATTTTGAGTGATGCTTAAACTCTGGGATTAGCGCGCGTGTGGCCGACTGCGGCCCAGACCGATTTTTTTTACCGCCTGTTCCGCCAAAAAATAAAGCCGCACCAAGCCCATGAACGAATCAAAGCCTTTAGCGGTGGGAGAGGGCTTGCCGAAGCTATCGATTGATTTTCCGTTCAGACTGGAGACGTGGAGTGCGGATGGATCGAGTACTGGCATGTCTTCCCGCAACGCGAGCAGGGTCAGCAGGGATTGGTCCCAGCGATGTTCGTGAAATCCGGGCATTTCGCCGTCCACTCCATTTTCCAGTTGCCCGCCAACGAGTTCTAGGCGCTGGCACAGGCTCGCCCATTCCTGCACAAAGGCTAGCGTCTTGGGGCATTTCCGCCAAACAGACCAGGACGCCTGCACCTGCGCTGCATCCATATATTGCGGGCCATCCAACTTCGTGGCCTTGAACACCCCACTTTTGGTCCACAATTTGTTAGCTCCCCATTCTGGAATCCGCAGGCCCGCGACACAGGGCCATCCGCGTTGCGACAAAAAACCATCCCACTCGCGCAGAGATCGGCTGATGGCCACCGGTTCCCGCCTGCCGACGTCCTGATAGATCACCAAATCGTCAACCTCGGCCTCGTCCAGTGCCTGGAGAATGATATAGGGTTTCCAAGCATACCACCCAAATCCGATGGAGTTAGGAAAAAGCTCGGCGTGGCGGACGGGAAACCCATCTGCGGCCAACCGTTCCTTGGTCCAAACATGCAAGCGGTCCACCTCGCCGAACCAGCGTGCGGAAAGGTTCAACAATCTCTGCCTAACCCGAAATGCCGGGGTGGCGAACGTGACAAAATGGAGACGCGGCACAGAGGGAAGAGGAATCACTAATTTCTAAGCACGAAATCCTAAGCATGAAATTCTAAACGAAGAGGAAGAAAGCACGAAATCTTAAGTACGAAATCCTAAACACAGAGGAAGAACGCACGAAATCCTGGGCGAAGAAATGAGGCGGAGGTGATGATAGATGCTCCTTTTCGGTGTTCCGTTTAGAATTTATGATTTATGATTTCACCAAGGATCGTCCTCACGGGCTTGAAACTGGCAGAATTCAATTGTCGGAACTCGGCAGGCGTGAGGGGTTCCCGGTCATAGCGAAAAAATCCCTGAGGGCCGACGCCAAAACCGTCCGCTTGATGCAACTCAGGATCGGGTGCAGGAAACACCCGCTTCTGGAAATGAATATAAGCCACCTCCTCATCCATGATTCCTCCCTCTGGGTGCAAATACGCCCGGTACGTCCGTCCTTGGTGCCAGTAAAATATTTGACAGGGGTGGTTTGGCGGGCACTCAGTCTCAAACCGGGTGATTCTAAGGCGACTCGGTGGCTTGATGTCCGCTATTACCTCGCGATGATACTGGTTGAAGCCGTGGTATCGCATAATGCGGTGAATGCCTTGCCACTCGTCAAACTGCTTGCCTGCGGGATCCCTGAATACATCTTCATAACCCTGCGTGCCAGGCGTTGGCAGCATAAAGGCATGGTTTACCTTGGTTTCATTGCGGTAAAGCGAGAGGTGCCCCCGGCAGTAAATGCGATCATGGCTGCCCAGAATCACCTCTGGAAGATAATGCCGAAGATTGCCATACAGCAAATCCAAGTCAGTATGCCCCCAGTAATCGTATCCTTTGAGTTGGTCCGCTAACACAAGCCCCAGCGCAGGCCTCAAACTGCAAAGCGCGTGCGGTGATGGGATTTTAACAAATGATCCGACTTGGGTGCAGAACTGATCCGTCAATTCCGCCAGTGACATTCGAAGTATTTTGAGATTCGGCGGCAACGGAATCGCGACGTCGGATTCCCGGACCAGCAGCCAGTCAATGGTGGGATTCCGAGCAATGGTCGCCAGCGTGATCGGAAAGTAATTCGGCAACTCGCCGAAATAGAGGACCACCAAGGCAATGGATGAAACACTCACGGATCTGAAAATGATTCACCCGGAAATTCCATGGAGCAAGGAAACCGCCCAATGCTGCCAGTTTAGAAGGATGATAGGCATCCTGCCTGTCATGGAAGACGGGCTTCCAGCCTGTCGTTTCCTGCGCAGACAGACTGGAAGCGCTGTCTTCCCTCACAGGCAGGATGCCTGTTTTTCTTTCAAAAAAGGCACTACACTGACTTGTTATTGAACGGAGTGTCGGCCCAACTCTTCTCGATAGATTTCGAGATGTTTACAGGCTACGATACGAGGATGATGATTGCGCCGCATCTGATCCCGTGCACGCAGCGCTCGTTGGCGAGTGCCTACGGGATCCGAGAGTATGGCCCGCACAGCACTTAGAATCGAATCAGGATTGCCGGGATCGAACAAGCAACCGGTATCGCCGTCGCGGATGAGATCGGGAATGCCACCAATCCGGGAGGCTGCTACCGGCACACCGGCGGCCATCGCCTCTAACACCACCATCGGGCAGTTATCTTCGAACGAGGGCAAGACCAGCAGAGACGAGCGCCTGAGTTGACCATCTAACTCATCGCGGCCGAGCAATCCGAGAATCTCGATGCTTGGCAGCTTATCAGCAAGCCCAAGCACTTGTCGCGCATAGGGATGGTCACGGCTCAGTTGGCCGGCGATGGCGAGCGTGCATTCGCCGTCCCGCAACATCGACTCACAGGCTCGGATCAGACCCAGCGGATTCTTGCGCTCATCGACGGAACCAACAAAAAGAATCCGTGGGCAGGCAGGCGGAGTGGGTTCGATGGCAAAAAACCGCTGGTCAACGGCGTTTGGTAGCAGCCAGGAGCGTGGGGCCAAATCCTTGATTAGATCTGCGGTGTAGTGGGAGATTGCGATCACCCCACCGGTGCGAGGCAGGCAGAATGCCTCCAAATGGCCCGCTAGCTTATGAAAGAGTCTGTGCCCAGGCCGCTTGGCATGGACCCGCATGTTGCCATGGATCGTGATTAGATTCGGATAGCCTGAAAACACGGCCGACATCGAGCAATCGCGCTCTGTTCCTTGCCCGTGAACGAGATCGGGACGAATGGTTTTCAGACACCGTCGAACACCGAGAATGCAACCCGCATAACCCATGCGCAACCAGGCCCAAGAAGGAACATAGACCGAGTGGAAAATAATGTTGGGAGCGAGATGCATGCCCGTAGGCAAGCGCACTCGGGCGCAGGAAATGACGTGAACTTCAATTTGATCCGAACATTGCGAAAACCCCTGCAACAAGGCGGCCGGAGCCGTTCCGAATTCCGGCGTGAGCGAGGAGTAATCCCGCCGGTCTTCCCGGTTGTCGGTGGTGAGCAAGGCTAGCCGCAGCATGTTCGACGTGGTAGGGCGCACCCGGTTGCGCAAGAATGTCTGCTACAATTCACATCGACGGTCACAGACCGCCGCTACAATAGCGCAGACACTTAGGACGGGGTCGCGCAATCGTGCCCTACCCTTGCCGAATCGCACGGTAGTCGAGCCAAGTGCGGCTACAAGTGAACCATCCGCACGCCAAGACCGCGAGAAAGCAGAGGATGCCAAGCGTCAACGCGGCTACGAAATCACGCGAATGGGCGCAGAGATAAACCCCGATGATCATTAGCACTGCGGCTGCAACTCCCATGGCAGCCGTTCCATACAATTCGCCCAATCGAAACGAACAGGTGCGCGGGCCCACCAGAGAAAAATAAGGGATTCGCACCAGCAGTGGAGTCACGGCGAGGGCCGCAGCGACACCCGCCGTCCCAAAGCGCGGGCACAGCAGCGATGAAAACACGAACATCAAGGCGACTTCTAGCAGCAACGCCAGTGATACCAGTTTGGCCTTCCCAGCAATGATGAAAAGTGTGCCCAGATGGTCGCCCAAGGCCATGACGATGAATCCCAATGCAAACCAGAAGGTCGTCCAATCCCCGGCATAGTAGTCCGGCCGCGAAAGCAGAGCGACCGCATAGCGATTCACCAAAAGCGCGAGAACCAGGCCAAGGCCGGTCATCCACAGCGACAGGACGGTGGCCACCCGGTAATACTGAAGAAAGCGCTCGCGCTGTGCCGTCACGAAAAGATTCTGCAGCTTAGGGAAGAAGGCATGATAACTTCGCAGGGCAAGCAAGGCCGCCATCTGCGGGACGCGGAAGGTCACTATATATAAGCTAACTGATTCAAGGCCACAGGTGCGACTGAGGACCATCGATGGGATACTGCCTACGATGGCTGGTGCCACCGACCAGAACATGATGGAGATGCTATATACCAGGATTGGCTTGGCTGTCTGCCAGTTGGTGTGCGACGGATGGTAACGCAAGCGGTGCGGTCCGTGCCGCAAAAGACGGCGCAGCAAGACAAACTGGGTGAGATTGACCGCAAACGCGGCGAATACATACGAGCGCAGCCCCCAACCGAGACTAAGCATGATGACAAAGCCGGCCAGATTGATCCAAGGAACACAGCCGCTAATGAAGAGCGTCCAATGAAAGCGCTCCTGACAGAGCAGCGCCCCAGCGTACGCACGCAGAGGAAATGTCATGGCGTGCATCAGGGTTAAGCCGACCCAGATGAACTGCGCGTCACCTGCAAGCGTGGACGAAATCTTAAAGCAGTCAACCAACCAGAAGTTCATGGCACAGCTGACCGCAGCGATCAGCAATCCCTGCAGCGCTAAAAGGCTGAGAATCGTGGACCAAGCGCGGTCGATGCCACCCTGCTCGTTTGCGGCGAGCGGCCCAGCCAGCATCCGGCCCGCAGCCGCCCCTACACCTAACTCCAAAAACAGCAGATACCCGGCAAGCTGAGAGATCAGATTCCACAAACCGATCCTTTCCTTGTCCAAGAAGTGGACAGCAACCGGCAAGGACACGAGTCCACAAATGGCCAGTGATGCAAAGGAAAAGTATCCTCCAGCGAGATTCAAGAAGGGGCCGCTGCTTAGCGTGCGTCGAAACTGAGAACGAAAATGAGACATGGCAGACACTCACGCAATCCGGATCATCCATTCACAATCCAGTCGCGGCCCGTTGGCGCACCGCCATCGGCACCCACCTTTCCCGACCCGTGGCGGCGAGTTGCGCCGTCGGCTCTGCGGGTTGTGCCGCCAATTCCTGGACGCGGATGTTATCCAAGACTTTCAACATCCCGGCACCCAATAAATACAACAAAAACATTCCCCTGTATGAGCCAAACACAAACCAATAGTGGATCGGTTCGATCAGGTACGGCACGCACAGAAAGAGCAGTGCCGACCAGCCCGGCCGCCCCTCGAAATAGCGTATCAAGCGCCAAGCCTTCGCGGCACATACGAACAACATGCAGGTGGCAACCAAAAGGCCGGCAGCTCCAACAAACCGGATGGTCTCGACATGGAAGCCGTGGTAGCTACCCTTGCTCATGAAGAAATCCATTTGTTCGTCCTCAGTAAGATATACTTTACTGGAGGTGTTCAGTCTAAACTCAGCAGCCGTAAAACCAAAACCATCGCCCAACAACTTGTTCTTGATGTAGCGGTCAGTGGTCAGAGCCAGTCGCCACATCTTAAAACGCCATTGCGAACTCTCCAGACCTTCATGCTTCACCTCTTCCGACGCCCCGATGGGCAGGAAGGACAAGGCTCGCTGAGCGGCACGGGGCAAGCTGGATCCAAGCCCACCGACTAGCACGATGGCCAGTATCAACGATGCCATCCCGGCGGCAAAAAGCAAATCCATCGGTTTGCGCCGCACGAGCGTGCCAGCAATAAAAATGAAGGCGAAGCGCGTGAGCTGGCTGCGGAACCCGCTCATCAGAACGGCGGCAAGCGCCAGCAACAGGAGCGCCGGGCGGTACGGTCGAAACGGGTTCAAGGAAGCAAGCGGACGCCAGAAGGTGCAACAGAGCAAGCCCAAGGCTAAGCCAATCTGTGCCAAATTGTCAAAGCGCGTGTTGAGATCATAAGACAAGCCTTGTCCCACGGCTCCTTCCATACCAATAATTGCCGCCGCATAATCGACATTCCCATAGACCCGCGCTGCGGCACCCGCAATGGTGCTGGAAAAGCCCGTGGCGGCACTCAGCAAGCCATCGCAAACCCGGATTCCAACACACAGATAGAGGACAATTCGAACGGTCTTCCACTCTGTCCTGACCGCGCCTAAAACGAAGAAACCGACCGTTGCGATAAGGAAATCCAGATAGGCCTTGCCCCCAATCATTCCCCCTGAGCTTCCAAAGATCAGCAGGCCAGTGGGATTGCGCAGGTAAGTCTGGATCAACAACAACAAATTCAACAAGACCAAGGTTTCCATCCATGTCCAGCGCCATATAAAGTCACGCGAGCGGGACAAAAAGCGCAGCAGCATGAAGCCAACGACGATGGGTGTGGCGATATACCATGTGGCCGGAGAGCCCGGGAGAAAGTTCAAGCCACCACTCAGACATAGGGAGAGAGGAATCAAGACCCAGACGTTACGGCCCAAGGCGAGGAGCAAGACAAAGCAAAGTACACCGCCCTCCCAGGCAATCGCCTCCATCTGCGCAGTGGCGGCAGACACGCCAAGGAAAATCGCCCCGAACGCCGCAATGATGATGACTAAGAGGGTCTTTAGTTTGTTGGAATCCATGGGAAATCCGGTATTTTTGAGGGACGATAGGTAACGAATCAGGTCGCCTAGTGAGATCTCGCCTCAGACGCAAGACTAGAAGACCGCTCGCCGAACGCCCAAGAGAAGAAACTTGACCTAACGACGAGATCTTTACCTTTTCAAGGGCTTGAGCTAAAAACGCAGGTTCACTGGCGGTTCAGGGGCGACGGCGGTCATAGACGCGCCGCTACAGGAGGCATAGATAGGCTTGTGCGGTTTCTACTCTTTGACAAACTGGCCGTTAGAGATCAGTAGTGTTTGTTTCAGTGGATCATCGCTGCCTTCCAAGTGTTCGCCGTGGTCTCCGAATTTCTGTTGAATAAATGCGGCGAATCTCAGATATTCGACTTTCAGTTCACCCAGCACGACAGAGTCGCCCGAGGGGTCGACATCTTTCTTGGCTTGCGATATGCTGATGTAAAACAGCATATCTGGCTTTTCATGGGTCGATTCAGCCGTAATCTGGGCGGTTTCCCACTTGCCGGTCTTTTCGAGTGTTTGGCTCCCAATGGCTCCTCCGCCACCATGGACGAAAACGAACCCGTTGACAGCCCGGTTGCTTTTGGGGATGAAGTAGCGGCAAGTAATTCGATAGGTTTCTTTAGTTGTGATAGGCGGCAAGACATTTCCGAATGAGCCGTAGGGATTCACGGCCAGTGGCTTCATTGATAAGCGAAGCCCCTTTTCACCGCCCTCCACTTGCTTGAATGCGGGAATAATTTCGGACAAGACAAGTTTGCCCAAATCCTTGCCGTCAAACACCTGATGCAAGGCCACATACGTGTCACCTCGGTAGCCCTTCGCGCCGACGAACTCACCTAACACCTTGGCGGTGGTACTGCCTAATTCCTTCTTCGCAGCGGATTTTGACCGAACATTTTCGATTGGGCTATCCATGCTGACTTTGCCGCTGCGATCACGGAATACCAGCACCTCAAGGTTATCGCCGTAGCGCCTCAGTTGGTATGCGGGCTGACCATTGCCACCTTGGCCTGCGTATTTCATCAAATCCCGGGCGGCGATCGTCTCGGCATCGCCAGTGAGTTCTTCACGCATGCTTTTGGCGGCGAGAGCTGCATCCAGCTTGCCGTCTTTGGTGAGTGCAATTTCCTGCGACTTCAATTCCTTCTCCATTTTGTCGGTAAGGGCAACGACGATTCCGGCGTGGTCTTTGAGAATCTTGTCACGACCATCCAAGTATTTGCCGCGCATATTTCTGAGTTCGAGAATGGCATTTGCCGTTAACTGTGGCAGAGGGGTTTGGTTCTTTTTGACGGCTTGGATTTCGTCTTTGAAAGGAATCACTGTTTCGAGCTTGCCAGTGGACTTCGCTTTTTCGAGTTGTCTTTCCAAGGCTCCAACATAGCTGGTGTCGAGTTTCCCGAGTTGCTCGTCGCGTTGGGAATTCGCGGTTTCTCGATGTGCCCTGAAGACCTGCTGAAGATCATCGAGCGAAGCCGCCAGCGCGATGGTTGCCATCAGCACGCAGGTTATCAGGCAGTGGAGAAAAGCACGGTACATAACTCAGCAAGCTAAAGTGTCGGGCCGGGTGGGCTTGAAGCGTGACCGCAGGAGGCGCAACACGAGAATGGCGGCCACCAGCACGGCGGTGCCGGTGAGAGCCAAGCCGGCGCGGCCTTCGAAGATGGCGCCTCCGGTGAGAACGAAACCGATGACAAACACGGCGTTGATCGGAACGGAGATGAGAATGTAAGGCAGGAACGGCACGGCCAGCAGGCCAAGAACGTAATTCTGCACAAACAATGGCACCCCGGGCGTCACCCGCAACAGGATGGCAAGACGGATCCTGTCGGTATGGCCCAAGCTGCGCCAGCGGTCCCAGCGAGCACCCAAGAGACGCGCGACAAGTGAACTTGCAGGACCAGCGGCGACCAGATAGGTCCAGGAGATGTTGAGGGCAGTTGCACCAATTGCCAGCGCACAACTCGTCCAGTTGCTCCCCCAGGTAGCACCGGCTAACAAGAGCAAGGCGCTTGAAGGAAATCCAAAGCCCGGCAGCAGCACCAGCGCGGCAAACAACACCACCGGATAGGCACGGCAGCAGCCAATGATCATGTCCTTGGCTAGCCATACCATGCTAACCCAATCCGGCCCGTGGGTCAGCCATGCCACACCCGCGACGCATGCGCCGACGAGCATGATTGCCAAACACCAACGGGCCTTTAGGGATAACGAATTGAGCATGACGAAACTACGATGCGGAAAGAGCTAGAAGTTTTGTCAGACGGAGGTCAAGGGAGATCTGAGTCCTTGCTCAGGCCTTGACCACTTGGCCGGGGCGGGTGGTCACGGTGGCCATGGCGTTGCGGGTATCGATGATTAGTGAGGCGTGGGCGGCGAGCAGTTGCAAATCAAAGGCAGCATGATGAGTGGCGATGACGACGCAATCGGAGGCGGCCAAGGTCTCGGCAGTGAGTGCCACCGAACTGGTTCCCGCCCAGTTCTGGTGCTCGCGGGTAGGACCTACCACTAGGACATGCGGGTCGTGATAGCTGACCTCGGCCCCCAGCCCGCTGAAAAGGTCCATCAGATTAAAAGTGGGCGACTCGCGCATGTCATCGACGTTCGCCTTATAAGCCAAACCCATGAGCAGAACACGACTGCCGTTGACTGCCTTGCCATGGGAATTGAGGGCTTCCATGGCACGGCGCACGACATACTCGGGCATACTCCGGTTAATCTGGCCGGCCAGTTCGATGAAGCGGGTGTGCACGCCGAACTCGCGGGCTTTCCACGTCAGATAGAACGGATCGATAGGGATGCAGTGGCCGCCGAGCCCGGGTCCCGGAT
>Ga0118677_10007964_pt1 | contig 17230 bp, 6 predicted proteins | sample AliMusrvi5mmetaG_FD_86154 | JGI IMG/M metagenome (GOLD analysis project Ga0118677, IMG submission 86154) | reverse complement strand
CCTCGAGGCAGGCGGACAGTTCGGTGCCATCCACGGACTGTCCTTCGACCCCGTAACCGACCGCTCTGTCCAAGAGGGAGCGACAAGCGAATTGCTGCTCCGTCGGAGTTGAGTAGGCGTAGTGGTTGTCGGCAATAACTAACACCAGCGGCAATTTTTCCACCGCCGCCTGGTTCATGGCCTCGTGGAACGCACCGGTGGAAGTTGCGCCGTCGCCGATACACGCCGCACCGACCGTCCCTGAGATGCCTTTGAAACGATGGGCCAGGAGCGCCCCGTTCACGACCGAAATCATCGCGCCCAGGTGGCTGATCATCGCAAGCAACCCCTCTTTGGGCCGGCCCCGGTGGATGTTGCCGTCACGCCCACGCATCGGACCCAGCAGCGATCCCAAATAGGTCCGCACCCCGTCCAGGATCGGCTCCCCAAACGCGAGCCGCCCCGCCCCGTCCCGAATGAGCGGCGCGAAGATATCCCCTTTGCGCAAAGCCAGCCCCACCGACACGCTCAGGGCCTCCTGGCCGCGCCCCAGGAAAACGCCGCCGTGGATCTTACCCATGCGATAGAGGCTCGCGAATTTGTCGTCCAGGATGCGCGCCATGAGCATCAACCGGTACGCTTTCACGTGCGTATCACGAAATGAGGAGACCTCGTCAACCGCGTTGTGGTTGAACAGAGTGTGAACCATGGGCGGCAATCTAGCCGTCGGAATGCCCCTTTTGCAATCGTTTCTTTGCGTGTCTTGAAGGCCGGCGAATTTGTCTTGTTCCAGGGCAGCCGCCGGGTTACCCCTGTGCGGGCGGCCCAACCGAACCGTCCCGCCCGGGCTCTGGATTGACAGCAATCGCGCAAGAATCGTATTCACCCGGCCCAGGGATTGGCGTTGAAAGTGCTCTATACGGACCGAATTGTTGCCGATAAAATGCCACAAATGACTATTATTGGACGCGCCGGACTGTGAACGCGCATAGGTTTCAGATCTTGTTCGTTGAGGATGATCTCCGGATGCCGGAGGTCCTGGCGGGGCTGTTGCAGGATGACCACGTCACCCTGGTCAGTGCCAGTTGCGGGTCTGAGGGGCTGAAACTGGCACGGGAGAAGCCGCTCGACATGATCCTGCTCGACCTGGGCTTGCCGGACATCAACGGTTTCGAGGTGCTGCGACAGCTCAAGGAGTGCCCCGAGACGCAAACGATCCCAGTCATTGTGCTTACCGCGTGGAACAGGACGACGGACAAGCTGCGGGGATTCGAGCTGGGGGCGGTCGATTATCTGACCAAACCATTTGAGCCCGCCGAGCTGCGCGCGCGCCTGCGAGCGGTGCTGCGCACCAAGCAACTGCAGGACGAACTCACCCAAACCAATCGCGAGCTGATGGCCGCGCGGGTCGCCGCCGAGGGGGCCGGGCGCGCCAAGACGGAATTCCTGGCCAATATGAGCCACGAAATCCGCACGCCGATGAATGGCCTCATCGCCATGGCCAGTCTGTTGCTCGACACCCCGTTGACCCACGAGCAGCGCGGTTACGTGGAGACGATCCATGCCAGCAGCGAATCCCTGCTTACGATCATCAACGACATCCTCGACTTCTCCAAGATCGAGGCCGGCAAGCTCGACCTGGAGAGGCAGCCTTTTAACTTGCGAGCTTCAATTGAAGACGCGCTTGATCTCCTGGCGGCAAACGCGGCAGAGAAGAAACTGGAGCTCGCCTGCCAGATGGATGATGACGTTCCGGAGCAGGTGTGCGGCGATGTGACCCGGCTTCGCCAAGTACTCGTCAATCTTATCAGCAATGGAATCAAGTTCACCTCCACAGGTGAGGTCGTGGTCCAGGTGAGAGTATTTTCCGTGCCGGACCGAACCGACAAGGAACCTGGAATCTGGCAGCTTCATTTCCTGGTTTGCGACACCGGTATTGGGATCCCGGTGGACCGACTGACCCGCCTGTTCGAGTCTTTCAGCCAGGCGGACGCTTCGACGACCCGCTGCTACGGCGGGACCGGCCTTGGCCTGGCGATCAGCAAACGACTGGTCGAGCTGATGGGCGGCAAGCTGTGGGTCGAAAGTGTGCCCAACAAAGGGTCCACCTTCCAATTCACAGTCCCCTTGCAGGCCGTGCCCGGTACACCGCCTCCCGCGCTCGATCGGCCAGAGCTGCAATTCACCAACTTGCGATTGCTGATCGTGGACGACAACGCGACCAACCGACGGGTTCTTACGCTGCAAACCCGCAAATGGGGTTGTGTCCCGCGCGACGCCCGGAGCGGGGCCGAGGCCTTGGAATGGCTTCGCGCGGGCGAGGGCTTCGATCTGGCGATTCTGGACATGCAAATGCCCGGCATGGACGGTTTGATGCTGGCCAGCGAAATCCGCAAGCTGCCGATTGGCAAGACCATGCCGCTGGTACTGCTAACTTCGATGGGCGTGCATACAGACCGTCCGGAATTCGCCAGTGCGGCCTTCGCGGGCTGCCTGGCCAAACCGATTAAGCCAGCCCAACTACGGGATACTCTGAGCCGCGTGATCTCCGGTGCCAAAACCATCGTCCCAGTGACTCTAGTCGCCAGCCCTAAGCTGGATGCGTCACTCGCCAGCCGTCTGCCTTTGAGGATACTGCTGTGCGACGATAATCTCATCAATCAGAAGGTCGCGGTCCGACTGCTCCAGCAGATGGGCTATCGGGCGGAGGTAGCCGCCAACGGGCTCGAAGCGTTGGCCGCCCTGGATCGCCAGCCATACGATTTGGTCTTCATGGACGTGATGATGCCCGAAATGGGCGGCCTTGAAGCCGCCCGCCAGATTCGCGAGCGCCAGAAGCAGACGGTGCAATTCCCCAATTACAAATCCTCGATCATCATCGTTGCTATGACGGCCAGGGCGATGCAGGGAGACCGCGAGAAATGCCTGGCCGCTGGTATGGACGATTACATTGCCAAGCCGGTGCGGCCGGAAGACCTGCGTGCGATGGTCGAACGGTGGGCTGCGGTAGCGCAACAGGCAGAAGCGGCGAAGATGGCGACCGCTCGTGAAGAGATCTCGGAGGAAGCGACTCCGCCGACGTTGAGCAACCCGGCCGCTGCGCCAGCCCAGGACGCTCCAGTGGACATGTCACGGCTGCTTGATTTCACTGACGGGGACCCCGACAACATGCGCGAACTGGTGACTCTTTACTTGACCCAAACGAAAGAACAATTAGAGCAACTCGGAGCCGCCGTTAAGACCGAAAGGGCCCTGGATGTGCGACGGCTGGCTCATAGTTGTGCCGGCGCCAGCGCCACCTGCGGTATGCAGCGGCTGGTGACCTTATTACGTGAAATCGAACGCCAAGGCTTTGAGGGACAACTCACGAACGCCGCCCAGCTTCACCACCAAGCCAACGAGGAATTCGAACGGATTCACCATTTCCTGACGGCGTATTTAGCTGAACACTCCAGCCTCGCCGGCAAGAAATAGCCATGAAGCAGGATTTACGGGGATTCAGCCAGTCGGTCTCACATTCAACGAGCAGTGGTATTTTCCTGGCCCCCGGGCAACTCCGTGAGGGGAGGTTTCTCCCCGGCTTTGCCCTCTAGTGTCTTGCGAATAGTGGCTAAGAGCTCCTCATGGTCAACCGGTTTTCGGAAGCAGCCAACCACGTCGGGTGCCCGGCACTGGGCTTTGTGTTTGGCCGGGTCGTCGCCGGTAATGATGATAATCGGAATTTCCTTGGCCTCATCCGTCCGCCGCAACCAGCCCATGATCTGAAAGCCATTCCAGCCAAGGCCACCACCGCTGCCCACATCAAGTGGGAAGTTGATGTCGAGGAGGATGAGGTCGGGTATCTCCCGCCGGACGGCGAGAAGCGCAACTGAGGCGTCCGGCGCTGTGAACACACTGTAACCTCTAGCCTGCAATAACCCAGACAGGGCCTTCAAAACCACGAGGCTGTCATCAATGATTAAAATCTTCTTCTGGCTCATCATCATCGTCTAGCATTTCGCCTGGATCCTATGCACGTCAGCCGCCTGCCCCAAGCACGGCAGGCAACAGCCGGGTCATAGTTCATAACCGTTTCAACTGTCCGGTTAGCTTTCACGAGATTACCGTCGTTCGGCCGCTGGTTTCGAGCAAAATCGAGGCCGTGCTGCACTTCGCGGAGCTCTCTGTGACGTAGTATGGGCTTCGCCACTTGAAATGTCGATTCACGATCGCTCAAACCCCAGCCCAGTAGCTGTAACATATGCTCGGCGTCAGTGCCCGCAACGCAAGCCAATTGCAATAACAGAGAAACCAACGAATCGGGAAGCGGTAACTCCGCAGGACGACCGCGCCTGGAGTTCCTATCGCTGACGAGCTGCGCGAAACGCTCGGGAGCAATAAGTGCGTACAAAGCGGCGAAGAAGTCGTGGGTGTCCTCCGAGGGCGAGTCGACCAGAATAGGTGGCTAGGCGTGTGGAATGAGGTTGTCGAGTTTAGATTCATAAGATGATGCAACCCGATTGAAGCGGAACAAATTGCCCTGTAGCACACGGAAAATATTGCCTGGTTGATAGACCATTCATAGCCTTGCGAATACCCGACAGGACTTAGACCAAAACCGGCTCGAGGAGGAAACCGCGCCTGCCGGAGCGGGCGGGGAATGGCTGGTAACAAACAGGATAGAGGTGCGGCAATTTGCGGTGGTTTGGCGAATCTTCGTGCAGGTCGTCAATCCGTGCATGCGGGCCATGGGCACTTGAAGAAAGATTGAGTCGAACTGCATTTCATACGCCAAGGCCGGGCCGCTTGGCCGCTCGCCGCGCTATCCGATCTACCGAAAGCCAGTTGGTCCACCTTGGCAAAGGCTCGCCAAGCGATGAGGTCATCGTCTACGACCAGAATGGCAATGACTTGCAAAGTCCAAGCTCCGGGCGTTAAGCGCCTCGGGAGTCGTTTGAGGCGCAAAGGAACGATTGTTCTACTAATCCAAGGAGGTCCCGAGGAATTAGGTTGTTGATTGTTGTAGTCAGGTGGTATCTGAGCTGCTACAAATGAAAGGCGGAAAGCGGATCAGTACAAGAAACCACTTCATGAACTTGACGCGGAAAGTGCTAGTCATTGGCGCGGAACCCGCCACGATCTCGCTATACAGCAGCCACCTTGAGCCCGCTGGCTTTTCCCTGGCTTCGGCCAGCCTGGGCGATCCTATCATCGAGAGAGTGCGAGACAGCAAAGCGGAAGCTGTGCTACTGGATCTTAGCTCGCCGAGCCCAAGCGGGGCCGAGGCATTCCGCCGCATCAGGAGCGAGCCTGATTTCGGGTCCTTGCCGCTCTTCGTGTTGTCGAACGGAGCCGGGGCGACGCCCTCAGACAACTCGATCCTGGATGCAAGAGTGAAGGTTTTTCAGGAGGGCAGCGCTCCCCCGGCCGAAGTCGCGCGAACCATCGAGGAGATTCTCAACGCCAGGAAGAACGGTTCCATTATAGCGAACGTTCCGCAAGTGCAACCCCCGGTCAACGACGATATCCCACTGGACGATGACCTGATCCAGGATGTGCTGCCTATGACCAGGAAGCTCTGTGAGGTGGTACGCACCTTCTGCCGGACCTTAGAGCGGGAGAGGAGGATTGACCTTCTAGCGGTGATGCGGCAAGAAGCGCGCCGCCTCCGCAACTCGTTCTCGGCTGCGAACTTCGAAGTATTATCGGCATTCACCTCCGCTTTGGAACGACTGTTCACGGCTTTGTCCAAGGACGTAGGCACGATAAACGGGTCCACGCTGAAAACGATCTCCTACGCGATGGATTTTCTGGTCCAAGCGGCATCCTCCAACTCAGGGGATGAAGAAATGGAGCGCGCGCCCATCCGGATGCTTGCGGTGGACGATGACCCCGTGTGTCTGCGGACGCTCACGATGCTGGCCTCGAACACGAAGGTTCTGGGCCTCGTCGCTTGCGACGGAGTCGAAACCGCCCTTCGCGAGTTGAAGGCTGGCGACTTTGACCTGATCTTCTCGGACATTCTAATGCCAGGAATGAACGGGTTTGAGTTCGTCGCCGAGTTGAGAAAGGAGCCTAAGTACCGCGACACCCCGGTTGTCTTTGTGACTGCTCTGTCCGACTTTGAAACAAGGTCCAGGTCAGTGCTCAGCGGCGGCTGTGATCTGATAGCGAAGCCGTTCACGGCCGGCGAAGTGCTGGTAAAAGCCCTCACTCTTGGGCTGAAGCGGCGGTTTGACTCCGCCGCCATGGTTGCGCAGGTCGAATCGTCGTCACAAGAGGTGAGGCCCAACCGCGCCCGGGTAGAATCCCAAGTGCCCTCACCGAACAACAGGGGGAATGGGCAGGCAACTCCCCCGCCGGGAAGTCAGGGACTCCAGGGCCTGGCGGGTCGCGGCGTGATCGTTGTGGAAGGACATGGCGGCATAAGGTCAATAAACATGGTTGCCGCTGAACTCCTGGGTTACAGTCCGGATGAAGCTACCAAGGGAGATATTCGAACCCTGTTCCCGGACGAACTGCAGTCCGAGGTGAATAAGACTCTGTTGAGCCGAGTCATCGTGGGAGGAATTAAGAACCAAAGCGGTATTGAAATGACCGGGCGTCGCAAGGACAATTCGACGATCCAGCTTCAGGTCGCTATGGGCGAGACGCGGGTGCAGGACACGCGCACAATCATTTGCCTGCTACAAGCGGTTTCCCCGACTGTAGCAGCGACGGAAGAAGCGTCCGAGCTGCCTGTTGGCACAAACCCATCTTCGTCGATTGGCATGAATGCCGCGTCGGCAGTAGTCGCAAACCCCGTGATCGCAGAATCGACTTCTCGGATCGAGAAGCGCGACGCGACCTTGGCGGAGCGAACACGGGCCAAGGAATATCGGGAAAGCTGCGGGAGCGAGCGCGCAGCCTTGCTCGATGAACTGAAGACCCCACTGCGAGGTCAGAATTCCACCGTGGACGACCCAAGCCGGGAAACCGAGGTGCTCAATGCGTTCAGCAAAGCTCGTGTCGTTGAATTAGAGCAGACTCCCACCTTGTCTGATTTCCAGGCCAAAGAACACCTCGATCGGCAGAGCGAACTGGAATGCAAATGTGCCACTATCCAGTCGCAGGTGAACTGTTTGAGTGAATCGCTGGCGAAGGCGGCCGCGGACCTCACTGCGGCTGAGCAACAAGCGACGGAACTCGCGGAGCTGCGCCGGGTTATGGAGCAGGACTTGGCGGCCAGTCGCCAGCGGGAAGAGAATCTGCGCGCGGAGTTGACAGCGGCGGAAGCCACCTGGGCTAAGTCGGACCAACGTCATGGAGCGGTGGAGCAGGAGTTATGTCAGGCGCATGAAAAGGTCGGGAAGTTGGAGTCTCGCCTGGTCGAGTTGGAGAACAAGTTCCTCGAAGAAGTTGGTCAACGCGAGAAATCGGGGCGGCGGTTGGCTGAACTGGAACAAACGCGGGTGGCTTTGGAAGAAGAGATTCGGCATATGGCCGAACGCGAAGTCCAACTCAAGTCGGAGTGCACCCTTCTGGAACAGCAAGGCCAGGTCTTGACCGAGTCGCTGAGCCGAACGCAAGCGCTGTTAGAAAAGGCAGTGGCCGACAGGGCGACGGCCGAGGGGCAAGTTTGCAAGCTGGTGGAGCTTCAAAGGCATTTGGAGCAGGAACTGGCAGCGAGCCAACAGCAGCAACAGCATCTGGGAGTTGAGTTGAATGCGGCGCAAGCCTTGGTGGATGAGTTGGAGAAGACCCGCGCGGCACTCGGGCAGGATCTGAGTCAGGCGCAAGGAAGCGTTGGGGAGTTGGCGGCTCGGCTGGTCGAATTGGAGAACAAGTTTTGCGAGGAGGCGGGCCGACGCGAGCGCTCGGAGCGGCGGGCAGCCGAACTGGAAAAAGCCCGCGCGAGGATGGAAGGTGAAATCAGGGAGTGGGCTGGGCGTGAAGATCGACTCAAGTCAGAGTGTGCTCGGCTGGAACAACAGGGCCAGCGCTTAACCGAGAACTTGAGTGATAATCAGGCCTTATTGGCGCAAGAGGCGGCGGGCAGAAAGGCGGCTGAGGGGCAAGCAGCGGAGTTGGCGGAACTGCAGAAGTCCATGGAGCAGAACTTGGCGATGACCCCGGGACAGAAAGGGAATTGGGAAGCCGAGCTCGCGACGGCCCAGGCCACCGTGGCCGAGCTGGAGCATAAGAAGGCGGCGCTGGAGGCCGAGATTCGGGAGCGAGCCGAGCGTGAAGGCCAGCACAAGTTGGAATGTGCTCAACTCGAACATCAGGGCCAACGGTTGACGGAGTCATTGACCAAGACTCGGACCTTATTGGTGGAGGAGGTGTCTAGCCGGAAGGCAGCCGAGCAGGAAGCCGCAGAGCTGACGGAGCTGCGGAAGGCGTTGGAGCAGGAGTTGACGGCGAACCTGTGGCAGATAGAGGATTTACGAACCGCGTTGGCAATGGCGAAGGCCACTGTGGTCGAACTGGGTAAGAACCAGGCGGCGCTGGACCAGGAGTTGGGTAAGGCCCAGGATATGGTTAGTGAGTTGGTATCCCGGGTGGGGGCCTTGGACAGCAAGCTGCACGAGGAAGTGGGTCAGCGCGAGAACTGGCAGAAGCGGGCGGCCGAGTCTGAACAGACCCGGGTAGGGCTGCAAGGGGAGATTCGGGAATGGGCGGAGCGAGAACGCCAGTTCAAGTCAGAATGTGTCCGGCTGGAACAGCAGGCCCAACGGTTGACCGAGTCGTTGAGCCAGACCCAGGCGACACTGGCGCAGGAGGCGGCGGTTCGGATGACGGCCGAGCGGCAAGCCCGCGAGCAGGCCGAGCTGCGAAGATCGTCGGAGCAGGACTTAGCGGCGAGCCAGCGGCAGAAAGAGAATCTACGAGCCGCGTTGGCAGCGGCGGAGGCCACCGTAATCGAGCTGGATAAGAGACAATCGGCGCTGGACCAGGAGTTGGGTGAGGCCCAGGGTAAGGTTAGCGAGCTGGCGCCTCGGGTGGGGGCATTGAAGAGCAAACTGCACGAGGAAGCGGGTCAGCGCTCGAACTGGGAACAGCGAGCGACCGAACTGGAACAAAGCCGAGTGGCGCTGGAGCAGGACTTGGAAGCAAGCCAGCGACAGAAAGAGAGTCTACGAGTCGAGTGGACAACGGCGCAAGCCGCCTTGGCCGGGATGGAGCAGAAGCAAGCGGCGCTGGAAGGGGAGATTCGGGAGTGGGCTGAGCGTGAAGGCCGGCTCAAGTCAGAGTGCTCCCGGATGGAATTGCAGGGTCGGGGATTGGCCGAGTCATTGAGCCAGACGCAGGTATTATTGGCACAGGAGGCGGCGGGGCGGAAAGCGGCCGAACAGCAAGCGGAAGAACTGGCGGAGCTCCGGAGGGCTTTGGAGCAGGACTTGGCAGCGGATCGAAGCCAAAAGGAGAATTTGGGAGCCGAGTTGACAGCAGCACAAGCCGCTGTGGTCGAGTTGGAGCAGAAGCACACGGTGCTAGAAGGGGAGATTCGGGAGTGGGCCGAGCGTGAAGGCCGGCTCAAGTCAGAGTGTGCCCGGTTGGAGCAGCAGGGTCAGGGGTTAACCGAGTCGTTGAGCCAGGCGCAGGCGCTACTAGCGCAGGAGGCGGCGGGCCGGACGGCGACTGAGCAGCAAGCCGGAGAGTTGTCGGAGTTGCGGAGAACGCTGGAGCGGGAGTTGGCGGCGAGTCAGCGGCAGAACGAGAATTTGGGAGCCGAGTTGACAGCGGCACAAGCCGCCGTGGCCGAGTCGGGGCAGAAGCGGGAGGCGCTGGAAGACTGGATTCGGGAGTGGGCTGAGCGTGAAGGCCGGCTCAAGTCGAAGTGCGTCCAACTCGAACAACAAGGCCGAGGGCTGGCCGAAATGGAGAAGAAGCTGAGCGAGGAAGTAGGCCAACGGGAGAACTGGCAACGCCGGGCGGCCGAACTAGAACAAGCCCGAGTGGCACTGGAAGGCGAGATTCGGGGGGGGGCTGAGCGCGAAGGGCAACTAAAGTCCGATTGTGCCAAGCTGGAACAGAAGGGCCAGGCATTGACCAAGTCGCTAAACGAGATCCAGGCGTTGTTGGCCAAAGAAACGGATGGCCGGACGCTGGCCGAGCAACAAGCAGGCGAGTTGGTGAAGCGGTTGAGAGCTTTGGAGCAGAACCTGGCAACGAGCCAGAAGTGGAAGGAGAATCCGCGAGCCAACCCGAAAGCTGACCAAGGCTCGGTTAAGCGGCAACTCCCGCACTCGCGCGTTGAGCGAAGGCCCCTTAACCTTTTGCAGCGCCTTGGCCAGTTCGCGCGTCGCAGCATGATGCTCAGCCGAAAGCCTTTCAAGCTCATCTCCAAAGGCGACAATGGAGAGTTGCCCCGCACCCAAGAGCCGGAGCAGCCAAACGCAGGCGTGGTGGCACCGGACCGACCCATACGCGCCGGCGCGGGGATTGCTCGGAGGCGAGATCAGGCAGCACGTCGAACACCTAGCAGGACTGTAGAGAGAGTGCGCCGCTTCCGAGCTGCAGTTGGCGGGAATCGAAGCGTCACTGGCGCAAACCGGGGCCCGACTGGCCGAGGAAGAAGCAAGCGGGGAAACCGCAAAGGAGAGCGAAAATAGGGTCAGCTCTTGCGAGGCGCGCATGTTGGTCGTGTAAACCCTCCTGCGCTACAAGAGCCTCGGCAGCGTCGTAAGCGTGCGACGAGAGAGCAGCCAGTCGCGGTCAATACAAGCCCGGGGGTTGTTAATGTCTACGCGTCGTTGCCCAACCCCCGGCTTCCGGCTATACAGCCGTGACCAAGCAAGCGTCGTCCGAGCCGTCCGTAGTTACTAGCGCCTTCGGGAAACCAGTGGGTTTGACGACTTTGGCCAGACACTCAAGCAAGTCGTCGATATGAGGAGGCTTGTTCAACACGGCATCCACGTGGGGCATGTCCCGTTCTTTTTCATCGAGCATCATGCCCCAACCGGTCAGCAGAATGACCGGCGTTTTCGGTGAAGAGGCTTTGACCCTCTCCGCCACCTGCTTCCCGTCCATACCTGGCATCCCTAGATCCGTGACGACCACGTCGAACGGCTGGCCTTTGGCATTGGCCTTCTCAAACATAGCCACACCAGCCTCTCCCCCTTCCGCCGTCTCTACCTGATGCTGGTGAAACGATAGAATCTCCTCGACCATTTCCCGCAGCAAGGGCTCATCGTCGATGAACAGCACGCGCAAACAGCGTTCCGGCTGCGCCGATCCGCTGACCTGTGCGGCCTTCGGCTGAGTTGGCGGACTGACCGGGAGAATAAGGCGCGCGGTGGTGCCTTTGTTCAATTCGCTCTCTATCTCGATGCGGCCGCGGTGCCGTTGCGCGGTTCCGTAAACCATGGCCAAGCCCAGCCCGGAGCCGCCCCGCAAGCGCTTCGTCGAAAAGAACGGTTCGAGACAATGCTGCCGCGTATTCTCATCCATCCCGATGCCGTTGTCGCTGACCTCCAGTATGACGTGGGTGGCCTTTCCGTTCTGTCCGTGCGCGTCAGGCAGGCTCACCGAGCGGGCGCCAAGGGTGATCAGTCCGCCTTTGGGCATCGCATCTATGGAATTGAGAATGAGGTTGGTCAAGGCTTCGCGGATTTCAAACTCGTTACAGAAGAGAGAAGGCAGGAGATGGTCCACCCGCGACTGGACCTGAATAGAGACCCCATGGCTCTGTGGGATGTCGCGCCAGCAGGGGCTGGTCAACTCTTTCACCTGCTCTATCAGATTGGCAGGGGAGACCGGATGCAGCGCTTCACTATAGTCATGCCGGCGGTAAAACTCGCCCAGTCGCGCCACAATCTGGGCAATGTCCTCCGCCGAGATCCGGATATTCGACAAATGTTTCCTGGCGCTCGCACTCAAGTTGGGCTCCTTCTGGAGCAGCAGCTCTGAGAACGCCAGAACCGGCGAAAGCGCGTTGTTAACATCATGGGCGATGCCACTCGCCATCTGGCCCAGGGCGCGCAGGCGTTCCTGCTGCACCACGGATTCCTGGGTTTGGCGCAGTTCGTCGTAGGCCGCTTGCAGTTCGTTGCGGGAACGGGCCTGCTCGAAGAGGCTGCGGCATTTGTCCTCAGCCGAAAGCACCTTGAGTTGCAACTCGCGCTTTTCCGAATTGACGGCGGCCACCTCTTGCAGGATCTGCTCGTTGACGTGGCGCGCCTCCTCCAGCACCAGGACGATCATGCTTACCCCAATAAACAACTGCAACACGGCTGAAAAGAGCAAGCCGGAGATGATGAGGGTGGAATACTTTTGCGAAACGGGGTAAGTGATCAAGTAAACGCCCCATAAGCAAAAACCGAGAACGAGCAGGCCCACAGCCACAAATCGCCGCTGGTTCCGCAGGTGGTAAAAAGATAACCCGGAGAACATGCTGGCCAGACCGATGAACACGAACACCGGCCATTGCGCCTTGAAGGGATCATCCACGACAACGCTTGCCGTATAGCTCCAAGTGGCAAGGAAGGCGATGAACCAACCAAATAGGCTCTGCGGAACTTTCATTTCCAGGAAGGAGACACTGCCCCAGAGCAGGAACACGGCCGAGAGGCAAATGGACCACAGGCGCAGGACCCGCACAACCGGGTCCACATCGGGGTTGGGAACATTGATCCCGATAGTTAACCAGAGAGCGTAGAACAGCCAGGCCGCCGTCCAAACAGTAAAATAGTACCGCTTCGTATAGCGGTTCAGGTAATAGAACAGCCCTACCAGCACCCAAACGCTGAGCAAGGAAACGAGCAAAGCTGCCCGCAAGTATTGGCGTGGGAAGTTTTCATCTAATTGGCGCAGTTGGTGTACAAGGTCCATAAGACAATGTGGCTCAGGTCTTGGTTAACTGGGTCAGGCTGGTTATTAAGGCCTGCCATCTCACTCCTCCGGCCGGGTTGAAGTTCTGGCTGTCCGTGACCTGACGAACCCGCCTAGTCGCTCTTCCCCCAGCGGAGAGTGGTCTCCAGGCATACCCGTTCTGTTGGGCGGTTCTCATTGGCAAAGTCTCAGCTCTGAGGCGTCAAGCGCCTTCAGAAGCGTCTCGGAAGCAGCACTTCTATTGCCAATACGGCAGGCTCTCAGGAACTAATTCTGGGGTTGGTGTAGGCAGATGGTATTTGGATTGCTTCGCACGAACGACGAGAAACATCAACGGAAGGGGACAATTTATGGACTTGATGCGAAAAGGGTTGGTCGGTGGCGCGGATATACTCGACGCCAGGGAGGACGGCTTCATTGCGGCGAGCGTCCCGCAGGCGGAATTCCCGGTTAATGGCGATAGGCCAGATGAAGAGGATTTAATCCAGGATGTGCGGCCAATGACCAGGAAGCTCGGTGAAATCGTGCGTACCTTCTGCCGGACCCCGGAGCGGGAGAGGCGAATTGAGCTGCTGGCGGTTATACGGGAAGAAGCCCGCCGCCTCCGCAACACGTTCTCGGCGGGAAACTTCCAAGCCTTGGCCACCTTAACTTTCGCTTTGGAACGATTATTCGCGGGTCTGTCAAACGATGTGGCCGGAGTGAATGGCTCCACGCTGAAAACGGTCTCTCAGGCGATCGATTTTCTAGTGCAGGCGACCAGCTCCGACTTAGGGCAAAGCGAGATGGAGCGGTCGCCCATCCGGATGCTCGCGGTGGACGATGACCCCGTTTGTCTGCGCATGCTGATGATGCTGGGCTCGGAAAACAAGGGTTTGAGTGTGGTCGGATGCGGCGGAGCCGAGCCCGCCCTTCGTCTGTTGAAGACGGACCAATTCGACCTGATCTTCTCGGACATCCTGATGCCCGAGATTAACGGGTTTGAGTTCGTGGCCGAGGTGCGCAAGCTGCCTCAACACTACCCCACGCCTGTAGTTTTCGTGACGGGGCTGTCAGACTTTGAGACAAGGTCGCGGTCTGTCCTCAGCGGCGGCTGTGATCTCATAGCGAAGCCGTTCACGGCCGGCGAAGTACTGGTAAGAGCACTCACCATTGGGCTGAAGCGGCGGTTCGACTCCGCTGCTGCGGTGGTACATGGCGAACGGAAGCCGCCACAGTTGAGGTTGAGGCCCAACGGGGCGCCGCCAGTCGTCGAATTGCCTTCATCGAATAACGGGAGTAATGGCCACGCAACTTCGAAGCCGGGGAGCGTGGAACTCCAGGGGGTGGCGGCTCGCGGTGTGATCGTTTTGGAAGAACATGGCGGCATCAGGTCAATAAACATGGCTGCTGCCGGACTCCTCGGTTATAGTCCAGAGGAACTCGCCGATGGGGATATTCAAGCCCTGATTCCAGACGAACTGCAGGCCGAGGAGAATAAGACCCTCATAAACCAGGCACTCGCCGGAAAGTTCCAGCTCAAGAGCGGAGTCAAAATGACTGGGCGTCGCAAGGACAATGCAACCGTCCAACTCCTGGTCGCCCTCGGCGAGACCCGGGTGGGGCAAAAGCGCTCGATTATGTGCCTGCTGCAGGCGGCTTCTCCGACTGTGGCAGCGATCGAAGAAGTGTCCGCGCCGACCGATGGCGCGAGCTCGGCGCCGGCAATCGATGCGAACCCCGTGACGGCGGCATTGACCCCTCCCCTCGATCAGCGTCCCGCAAGCCTGAAAGGGTTGATACAGGCTAAACACTATTGGGAGAACTGCGCCAGCGAACGCACGGCTTTGCTCGATGAGCTAAGAAACAAGATGCAGGGACAGAATTGCGACATAGCAAACCTGCGCGGAGGAGAAGAGGCACTCGACGATTCGCAGGAACGCCAGGCTAAAGAACAGCTCGAACATCAAAGCGAGCTGGAAGAGCTGATACGAGCTAAGGAATATTGGGAAGGCTGCGCCGGGGAGCGTGCGGGTCAGCTCGAGGAGCTAAGGAACCGCGTGCGGGGGCAGGATTGCACAATGGAAAACCTCCGCCGCGAAAGCGAGGTGCTTAAAGGGTTTTGCAAGGCCCGTTTCGCTGAACTAGAACAGACGCGCAACTTGCTGCAACGCCAGGCTAAAGAACACCTCGATAGTCAAAGCGAGCTGCAGTGCAGGTGCGCTACCATCCAGGCACAGGCGGACTCGCTAACCGAATCGCTAGCGAAAGCGGTGACAGGGCGGAGGGACGCCGATCAAGCAGCGGGAGGGTTGGCGGCTAGCCAGAAACAGGAAGAAGACTTACGAACCCAGCTCAAAGCGGCCGAAGCCGCCTTAGCGGATCTGGAGAAGAACCGAATCGCGCTGGGAGAGGAATTGGGTCAGGCGCAAGAGAAGGTGCGTGAGTGGGAGTTCCGGACGGGAGAATTGGAGAGCAGGCTGCGAGCGGAACTTGGGCAACGCGAAAACTGGGAGCGGCGGGCGGCCGAACTGGAACAAGCCCGCGTGGCGCAGGCAGGGGAGAACGGGCAGGAGAAAGAGAGTTTGCGAACCGAGCTGAAAGCGGCCGCAGCCACCGTGGCCGTGCTGGAGCAGAAGCAAGCGGCGATGGAAGCCGAGATTCGAGAGTGGGCTGAGCGTGAAGGCCAGCTCAAGTTGGAGTGTGCCCGACTGCAACAACAGGGCCAGGAATTGACTGAGTCGTTGAGCCAGACCCAGGCCTTATTGGTCGAGGAGACGACCGGCCGAAGGGCGGCCGAGCTACAAGCCCGAGAGTTGGCGGATGAGCGCGAGATCTGGGAGCGGCGAGCAGCGGAACTGGAACGAGCTCGGGAGGCGCTGAACAGCGAGATCCAAGGGTGGGCTGAGCGTGAAGGGCTGCTCAGGTCGGAGTGCGCCCGGCTGGAACAACAGGACCAGGCGTTGACCGAGTCGTTGCGCCAGACCCAGGCATCTTTGGCCAAGGAGGCTGCTGATCGGACGGCGGCCGGGCAACAACTAGTCGAGTCGGCCGGACTGCGGAAGGCGTTGGAGCAGGAGTTGGTGGCGAGCCGGCAGCAGCAAGAGAATTTGAAGGCCGAGCTGAAGGCGGCAGAGGCCACCGTGACCGGGCTGAATGTGAAGCAAGCGGCGCTGGATCAGGAGTTGGGTCAGGCTCAGGAGCAGACCAGCGGGCTGGCGACTCGGATGGAAGCGTTGGAGAGCAAGTTGCACGAGGAAGTGAGTCAGCGCGAAATCCGGCAGCGGCGAGCTGCGGAGCTGGAACGAGCTCGGCATGCGCTGGATGGCGAGATCCGGGGGTGGGCTGAACGTGAAGGGCAGCTCAAGTCGGAGTGCGCCCGGCTGGAACAACAGGACCAGGCGTTGACCGAGTCGTTGCGCCAGACCCAGGCGTCTTTGGCCAAAGAGGCTGCTGATCGGACTGCGGCCGAGCAGCAGGTTGTAGAGTCGGCCGGACTGCGGAAGGCGTTGGAGCAGGAGTTGGCGGAGAGCCGGCAGCAGAAAGAGAGTTTAGAGGAGAAGCTGAAAGCGGCGGAAGCCGCCATGGCCAGTCTGAAGAAGAACCGAACGGGCCTGGGGCTGGAGTTGGGTCAAGCGCAGGAGAAGGTCCAGGAATTGGCGTCTCGGCTGGGCCAGTTGGAGAGCGAGCTCCGAGAGGAAGCCGATCAACGAGAGAACTCGGAGCGGCGGGTGGCCGAACTGACACAAGCCCGGGCAGCCCTGCAAGGGGAGACCCGAGAGCTGGCTGCGCGTGAAGGCCGGCTCGAATCGGAGTGTGCCAGGCTGGAACGGCAGGGCCAAGCATTGACCGAGTCATTGAATCAGACGCAGGCGTTATTGGCGCAGGAAGCGGCGGGCCGAACAGCGACGGAGCAGCAAGCCGGAGAGTTGGCGGAGCTACGAAGGACGTTGGAACAGGACTTAGCTGCGAGCCGAAATCGGGAAGAGAATTTGCGTGCCGAGCTCAAGACAGCAGAGGCCACGGTGGCCGGGCTGAACATGAAGCAAGCGGCGCTGGACCAGGAGTTGGGTGAGGCGCAGGTGAGGACCAGCGAGCTGGCATCTCGGATGGAAGCCTTGGAAAGCAAGCTGCACGAGGAAGTGGGGCAGCGCGAGATTTGGGAGCGGCGAGCTGAGCAACTGGAACACGCTCGGGAAGCGCTGGATGGCGAGATCCGGGGGTGGGCTGAACGTGAAGGGCAACTCAGGTCGGAGTGCGCCCGGTTGGAACAACACGACCAGGAGTTGACCGAGTCGTTGAGCCAGACCCAGGCGTCTTTGGCCAAAGAGACTGCTGATCGGACTGCGGCCGAGCAGCAGGTTGTAGAGTCGGCCGAACTGCGGAAGACGTTGGAGCAGGAGTTGGCGGCGAGCCGGCAGCAGCAAGAGAGATTAGAGGACAAGCTGAAAGCGGCGGAAGCCGCCATGGCCAGGCTGAA
>Ga0118677_10007963_pt1 | contig 17234 bp, 15 predicted proteins | sample AliMusrvi5mmetaG_FD_86154 | JGI IMG/M metagenome (GOLD analysis project Ga0118677, IMG submission 86154) | reverse complement strand
CTCGCCGTCCCGGTCGGACGGGAGGCGGGCTGGGTTCTGGAGTTCCATAAGAGTGTTGTCGCAGCGGCCCTGCAAATGCTATCTTACGTGTCCAATTCTTGTGAAAGTCGAAGGGTGGCCTTGACGGGCGGCGTGATGATGAACCGAATCCTTAACGATCTTCTGACCGCGGAACTCGAATGCCAAGGGTTCGAGGTGCTCGAGCACCGGGCCGTGCCGCCGGGTGACGGTTGTATCGCGCTGGGACAGGCCATCGTGGCCGGAGGATAAGCCCATGTGTCTTGCCGTACCCATGAAGATCGTCGAAATCCGTGCAAACGGAACCGCGGTCGCGGAAATCGACGGCAGCCGCCACGACGTTGACCTCTCGCTGGTTCCCGGCGCCACGTTGGGCACTTACGTGGTTGTGCATGCCGGCTACGCGATTGAGAAGATGAATCAGGCTGAAGCCGACGCCATTCTCCAACTCTTCGAAGAAATGAGTCGTTAGTCGAACCGTCCGCGAGGTCGTATGGATGCGGAAAGCAACAGGCTTCTGCAGGACGAACGGCGCGAGAAGAACTGGAAGCGCTGGGGCCCCTACCTGTCCGAACGCCAGTGGGGAACCGTCCGCGAAGATTACTCCGCCGACGGCAGCGCGTGGACCTACTTCCCGCACGACCACGCCCGCAGTCGCGCCTATCGCTGGGGCGAAGACGGGCTCCTCGGGATCACCGACCGCGAATGTCGCCTCTGTTTCGCCCTCGCCTTGTGGAATGGTCGGGATCCGATTCTCAAGGAACGCCTGTTCGGCCTGACGAACGAGGAGGGCAATCACGGCGAGGACGTGAAGGAGCTCTACGCCTACCTCGACTCCACGCCGACGCATTCTTATATGCGGGCGCTGTATCGCTATCCGCTGGACCCGTTTCCCTACGACCAGCTCGTGGCGGAGAACCGGCGCCGCGGACGGCGGGAGCACGAGTTCGAGCTGGCCGACACGGGTGTGTTCGACGGCGGACGCTATGCCGACGTGGTGGCCGAATACGCCAAGGCGGACGCGGACGACATGCTGATCCGGATCACCCTGCACAACTGCGGCGACCGCGACGCGGTGCTTCACGTGCTGCCCACGCTGTGGTTTCGGAATACGTGGATCTGGGGCTGCCGGCACGAGGGGTGCACGCTCAAGCCCTTGATGCAGGCCGCCGGACCGGGCCTGGTCACGACCACCCACGAGACATTGGGCGACGTCGCGTGGCAGGCGGCGCCCGATCCCGCGGGCGCGGTGCCGGACTTTCTTTTCACGGAAAACGAAACCAATACCCGGCGCTTCTCGGGCGTCGAAACCTACACGCCGTACGTCAAGGACGCGTTCCATGAGTACGTCATCCGTGGCGACCGCCGTGCCGTGAACCCCGCGCAGCGCGGCACCAAGGCCGCCGCGCATTACCGCATCGCGCTGGGCGCCGGGCAGAGCGCGGTGCTGAGGTTGCGGCTCTCGGCCGGCCGGGGCGTGGCGGACCCGTTCGGTCGCGGCTTCGACGAAACCGTGGCTGCGCGCGAGGCCGAGGCTGACGAGTTTTATGCCGCGCGCCTGCCGCAGGCCGCGACGGCGGCGGAGCGCACGATCGCGCGGCAGGCCTACGCCGGGCTGCTGTGGAGCCGGCAGTTTTACCACTGGGTCGTGTCGGATTGGCTGGCGGGCGATCCCGGCATGCCGCCGCCGCCGCCCGAACGGGCCGCCGTGCGCAATGCTGACTGGCCCCACCTGTTCTGCCGCGACGTGCTGTCCATGCCCGATAAATGGGAATACCCGTGGTTTGCCGCCTGGGATCTGGCATTCCACATGGTTGCCATGGCGCGCGTGGACCCGCACTTCGCCAAGCAGCAGCTCAGCCTGCTGCTGCGCGAGTGGTACCAGCATCCCAACGGACAGTTGCCGGCCTACGAGTACAATCTCAACGACGTGAATCCGCCCGTCCATGCCTGGGCCTGCTGGCGCGTGTACAAGATCGCGGCCGCCGGGGGAACGCGCGACCGCGCCTTCCTGGCGTCGGCGTTTCAGAAACTGCTCGTGAACTTTACGTGGTGGGTGAACCGCAAGGATGCCGCCGGCCGACATCTGTTCTCGGGCGGTTTTCTGGGGCTCGACAACATCGGCGTCTTCGACCGTTCCAAGCCGTTGCCCGAAGGCGGCCAGCTCGAACAGGCCGATGCCACGGCCTGGATGGCGTTCTATGCCGGGACCATGATGTCGATTGCCCTGGAACTGGCCCTGGAGGATCCCATTTACGAGGACATGGCCAGCAAGTTCTTCGAACACTACGTGGCCATTGCCGACGCCATGAACAACCTCGGCGGCTCAGGATTGTGGCACGAGGAGGATGGGTTTTACCACGACGTCCTTAAGCGTGACGGGCAATCGATTCCGTTGCGCATCCGCTCGCTGGTCGGACTCATTCCGCTGCTCGCCGTCGAGGTGTTGCACGCGGAGACCATCGACCGACTGCCGGGATTCAAGAAGCGGCTGAACTGGTTTCTGCGTTACCGGCCGGATCTGGCGGCGAACATTTCCTTCATGGCCAGCGACACCGGCGGCGAACCGAGAGAGCACCTCCTGCTGGCGATTCCGTGCCGTGGCCGGTTGGAGCGGCTGCTGGCCCGGATGCTGGACGAAAAGGAATTCCTGTCGCCGTTCGGCATCCGGTCGTTGTCCAAGGCGCATGCGGCAGCACCGTACGTGTTGCAGTGCGGCAGCGGCACGCAGACCGTCGCGTATCTGCCGGGCGAGTCCGACACCTGGCTCTTCGGGGGCAATTCCAATTGGCGCGGGCCGGTTTGGTTCCCTGTGAACTACCTCCTGGCCGAAGCGCTGGAACGTTACCATCACTTCTATGGGGATAGCCTGACCGTCGAGCATCCCACGGGCTCCGGCCGCCGCGTCACGCTCGGCGCCGTGGCGCTCGATTTGCATCGCCGACTGACTGGTCTTTTCACACCCGATGCGAACGGTCGGTGCGCCTATCATGGGGTCGATCCGCGTTTCGTCAGCGATCCGCATTGGCGCGACGTCGTGTGCTTCCACGAATACTTCGACGGCGACACCGGGCGCGGGCTCGGGGCTTCGCATCAAACCGGCTGGACCTCGCTCGTGGCCGGCTCGCTCGCACATCTCGCGGCGCAGCGTGGCGCGGGCTGAGATCGTTCGGACACTCCTTGTTGTGCCCACACAGCTGCAGGCGGATGGGGACATCCGCCCCACATCAAGTAGCACCCAGGGCGAAGGGCAATGTGGGGTCGACGTCCCCGTCGACCTTTGTGGAAGCGACCGCCGTGGTTCGTCTGTTCCTCGAGCCCCAAAGACCAGACGACCGTTTCTCCGCCTTCGTGATGGTCAGGCCTGCCTGCATTCGGTAGGGTATCGCTTCATCGACAAAGGGCTCCGCGTGAACGCTACGAACAATAACCACACCGATACTCAGCCGGCCGAATTGCTGCCGGCGCCTCTGGCTGAGCGCCTGAAAGGCGAGGGGGCGTTGGCGGGCGTTACGGCTGTGGCCGCCTTCGACCTCGACGACCGCGGCCACTACGCGGGCGGCTGGCTCGTGCTGACCGCCGACCGTCTCGGCGTGTTCCGGGGCCACGACAGCGAGTGGACCGGCGACTGGATGCCCATTGCCTCGTTGACCAAGGCTGCGATCGTGGATGGCCTCGGCGCGAGCCTGCTGCGCCTGCAGCAGGGCGACCGCATTGCCGGTGAGATTCGCTTCACCCTTCGCCACGCCCGCGAGGTGGCCAAACTGCACCGTCAGCTCGAACGGCTCGTCGAGGGCAAGCCCGTCGCTGAGGCGCCGGAGCCGCCGCGCAAGGACGAGAAAAAAATCCGTTGCGACACCTGCGGCCGCGTGATCCCGCCATGGAGCGAGATCTGCCCGGCCTGTCTCTCCAAGCGGCGCGTGCTGAGCCGGCTCCTCGACTTCGTCAAACCCTACCGCTGGCAAGCCCTGATCGGTTTCGTCATGGCCCTGTTCGGCACGTTATCCGGCCTCGTCCGCCCTGCGCTGACCCGGCCGATGATGGATCGCGGCCTCGGGTTGGGCCCGGGGCATAGTCCCGACTATCCCACGCTGCTCATCTACGTGGGCCTCTTCGCGGGCCTGATGCTGTTTTCCGCGGTAGCCGATGCCGTGCGCGAACGCCTCATGGCAACCCTGGGCTCGCGCATGAGCCGCGACATCCGCGACCGCACGTACGCGCACCTGCACAGCCTCAGCCTCAGCTTTTTTTCCAAGCGGCCGACGGGTTCCCTGGTCACGCGCGTCACCAGTGACAGTGATCGCATCTGGGACTTCGTGGCCTTCACGCTTATCGAGGTGTCGATGGCGTTCATCACCATCGTGGGTGTGGGCGTGGCGATCTTCCTGCTCGACTGGCGGCTCGCGTGCATCGTGGTGCTGCCCGTGCCGCTCATGTTCGGGCTCACGTTCTACTTTCACCGCAAACTGCACCGCGGCTTCGATCACGTGTTCCACAAATGGAGCCTGCTTACCGCGACCGTGGCCGATGCGCTGCCCGGCGTGCGCGTGATCAAGGCGTTCAATCAGGAACCGCGCGAGATCCGGCGCTTTGGCGGACGCAATCAGGACTTCTACGAATGCGAAGTGAGCATGATCACGCTGTGGACCCTGTTCGGGCCGGTCATGCAGTTCTGCAGCCAGATCGGCACGCTGCTGGTCTGGGTGGTGGGCGGTTACTGGGTTGTGCGCGGCCGGATGAGCGCGGGCACGCTCATGGCGTTCGTCGGCTATATGTGGATGTTCTATGGACCCATTCACATGATCGCCCACATGGACCGCATGTTCAACCGGGCGGCGGCGAGCGTGCAGCGCATTTTCGAAATCCTGGACACCGAGCCGGGCATCTTTTCCAAGGCCGAGGCGCGCAAGCCCGAGCGGGTGGAAGGGAAGATTGAATTGCGCGGCGTGAGTTTCTCGTACGACGGTGTGCGCAAGGTATTGGAGAACGTGGACCTGACGATCCAACCGGGCGAGATGATCGGCCTGGCAGGGCCCAGCGGCGGCGGGAAGACCACGCTCGTGAATCTGGTCAGTCGCTTCTATGACGTATTGGAAGGGCAGATCCTGGTCGACGGCATTGACGTGCGCGAGTACGACGTGGGCGCATTGCGGCGGCGGATCGGCATGGTGTTGCAGGAGCCGTTCCTGTTCCACGGCACGGTGGCGGCCAACATCTCCTATGGGCAGTCTGAAGCCACGACCGATGACATTATCGCGGCGGCGCGGGTGGCCAATGCTCACGAATTCATCGTGCGGTTTCCGGATGGCTACGATACGCTCGTGGGCGAGCGCGGGCACACGCTGTCCGGCGGCGAGCGCCAGCGCATTAGCATCGCCCGCGCGATTCTGAATAATCCGCCTATTTTGATCTTGGATGAAGCCACGAGTTCGGTCGACACCGAGACCGAGAAGTTGATCCAGCAGGCTCTCGACCGGCTGGTGGCGCACCGCACGACCATCGCCATCGCGCACCGCCTGTCCACGCTCCGCAAGGCCGACCGGCTGGTGATTCTCGACAAGGGCAAGGTCGCGGAGCAGGGCACTCACGACGAACTTGGCCGCAAAGAAGGTGGCGTTTACGCCAAGCTGATCCGTCTGCAAAGCGAGATGCAGGCGGTTATGGCGATTTCGTGACGGTGAATCGTGATCTAGCCGCAAAAGAACACAGAGACCACAAAAAGGGAGTGGTTTGTGAATTGTGTTCGCTTTGTGTTCCTTGCGTTCTTTTGCGGCAATCCAACTGTCCTCGCGACGGCCATCTTGGCCTGGGAAATGTATGGACGGGATCCACTGGAATGGCATAATAAACATGCATTGATAGAGCATATCGTGCATAAAGCGAGGGTGAGGCAATGAGGACGACATTGGATCTGCCTGAGGCGTTGATGCAAGAGGCGATGAAGGCCTGTCACCAGAAAACGAAGACGGCGGTGATTATCGCGGCTCTGCACGATCTTGTCAGGAAAGGCCGGATCCAGGAGCTAAGGCAATTCAAGGGCCGGGTGAATCTGGACTTGGATCTGAACGCCGTTCGAAAACGCACATGAAGGTCCTTGTGGACAGCTCCGTGTGGGTTGCCTATTTCCGCGGAACGGCGGACCTGCCATTGCTTGATTGGCTGATTGAGGAGGGGACGGTTGTCACCAACGACCTCGTTCTTGCCGAACTCACGCCGCCGCTTTTGGTGCATCGGGAGGACAAACTCGTCAGGCTTCTTCATGACATCGAGCGTTACCCGCTGACACTCGACTGGGATGGAATCATCCAAATGCAGGTGACCTGCCTGCGAAACGGGATCAACAAGGTAGGCATTCCCGACCTGATCATCGCCCAATGCGCCATGCAAAATGACCTGTCGCTATTCTCGTTGGACAAGCACTTCCAGTTACTGGGCCAACACGTTCCTTTGAACCTTCAGTGACGAAGGCCGGGGCGCCCGTCAGTAACGCCTTTGGCAAGACGGAGTTTTAAATCATGAACCCGACAACCGCAATCCCCCGCGAACTCGAAGACAAAGTCAAGCGCGAGCTCGAATCAGGCGAACGCATCCTGTGGATGGAGCAGCCGATTCCTCGCTATTTCACGGGCATGTCAACGAGTGCCTTTCTCTTTGCCATTCCTTGGACGGCTTTTGCGGTTTTCTGGATCTGCGGGGCGTCCGGGTTCAAACTGCCTGATTTCAGCAAAGGCGGCGCCAACTTCTTTCCATTGTTCGGCGTGCCTTTCGTCCTGATCGGCATCGGCATGCTGTCCGCTCCCTTGTGGGCGTATCGAAAGGCATTCAAGACGGTCTATGTCATCACCGATCGCCGCGCCATCACGTTTGATGCGGGATGGACAACAACCATTCGCAGCTATCCGCCGGACCGACTGCGGAATGCGTATCGGAAAGAGAAGCGGGACGGGACCGGGGATGTGGTGCTCGGTCAGCGCGTCTGGTCGGGATCGGAAGGCGGGCAGCAGGCGCCGGACCTGGGTTTTCTGAACATCCGCGACCCGAAGACCGTGGAACAGATGCTGCGGAAGTTGGCGGGGCCATGAAACCCGCTTGACGCCGGAACAGTTCCGGTCCAGTTTCAAGTCAATGGTGCACGCGCGTCGCTTGGCGGGTTTACGTCAAGGGCCACAAAGGCTGGTCTTAAGCATACGGGGGCGGCGATGGAAATTCTAACAGGTGTGGTATTGGGTTTCGTAGCGTGGGTTATCGTGCGCTGCGTGCTGGCAGGCTTTTACACGGTGGATCAGAATCAGCGCGCCGTGAAGACTGTCTTCGGCCGGGCACAGCGTCTGGGGAAGCTGACGACATTGAATGACCCGATTGCCGAGTCGTTGCGCGAGGACGAGCGGGATCGCTACTGCTTTCCCCAGGTCCGCGTGATCATGCCGGGCGGTCCTTACTTCAAGTGGCCATGGGAGAAGGTCTACAAAGTGTCGGTCGCCACCGAGACAGCCAACATGGCGTTCGATCCGCAATCGCCCCATGCCAATCAGGACGGGACCGTCCTCGAAGCCGTGACCAAGGATCAATTGAACACGGGGCTGTCGGGCCAGATCCGGTTCCAGGCCTCGGAGAAGAATCTCTACGCCTACCTCTTCGGCGTGACCAATCCGATCGCGCACGTGATGGGCTACTTCGTCTCCGTGCTGCGCGAGCGCATCGCGACGTTTGAGGCGCCGGGCAAGCAGGCGGCCGATGCGGCGTCGGATACGGTGTCGGTCGAGGGCATCTCGATCAACGATCTCCGCAAGAACCTGCGGGATCTGAACGAGCACATGGATCAGGAATGCCAGTGTTCGCAAGCGCGTTACGGCATTCGACTCGACGCCTCGCTCATCACCGGGATCGATCCGCCATCCGAGGTCGAGTCGGCGTTGGCCGCGATTAACACGGCCCACAACCAGGTGTCGTCGGATATCAGTCTGGCCACAGCCGCGGCGGACCAGCGCATTGTTGAATCCCGACGCGCCGTGGAAATCGAGACCTTGAGAGCCGAGGCGGAGGTCGAGCCTCTGCGGCGTCTGGCCGCCGAACTCGGGGATCTCAAGCAGACGGGCGGCAAGGCCGCGATGGACGCGTATCTAAGAAACGCCAAGCTGGCGCTCTTTGTTCAGGCCAATCGCGTGATCACGGAGGTGAAATCATGAGCCATCTACTCATAACCGCCGTCATCTCGTTCCTGGCCTTCCAGATCGGCATCCCGATTTTGCTCGGAATCGTGCGCCTGTTCGGCGTCTATGCGATCGTGCACGAGCGGCAGTGTCACGTCTACGTGCTTTTCGGTAAGGTCATCGGCATCCTGAACGAACCGGGGCTTTGTTTCCTGTGGCCGCGGCTGGGCTGGAAGGCGGTGTTCGTGGGGTGGCTGGGCCGGTGCCAGGTGACGGATATGCGCCTGGACCAGGAATACCTGCGCAGTCAGCCGGTGAACTCCGAAGAAGGCGCGCCCATGGGCATCGGCATCTGGTACGAGATGTTCATCAGCGATCCGGTGGCCTACTTGTTCAAGAACATCGACCCGCGGGGTTCGCTGGCGGCCAACGTCAGCAACTCCACGGTGCGCTGCCTGAGCAATCTGCCGCTCGCAAAGATGCTTGTCGACCGCCATGCCATGAGCAAGACGGTGCGCGACGAGGTGACGCCCAAATCGAACGAGTGGGGCTACCAACTCGGCTCCATCTACATCCGCAAGGTTCACTTCCGCGATCCTGAGATGATCCGTCAGATTGAGAGCAAGGTGGTCAATCGCCTGCGCCAGGTCACGGCCGCGATCAAACAGGACGGCGTGAACCAGGTGAGCATCATCACGAGCACGGCCGAACGGCAGGCTGCGGTCGAGTTCGGCAAGGCGGCGGCGGTGCGGCCGTCCATTGTCGGCAAAGCCATGGCGGAAATCAGCCGCGATGCCGAGGTGGGCGACACCATGTTCCAGTTGCTCGAAACGCAGCGTATCGTGGAAGGCGAGGCCAGCCTCACGCTGATCCGGGCGCCCGCGAATCCCCTGCTTGCCGATCTGTTGGCCGCCGGGCCGGCCGCCGGGAAGTCCGGCGCGGCGCAGGCGAGCCCGCCGCCGTTGAAGTAGCCGACAGGGCAGCATGATACGAAGACTCGGTATCTTCTTCATGGCGGTGGGCTTGGCGTTCAGCATCGGCGGATTCGTCATGCTGGCGCAGCCGGATGTGCCCGTGCGGTTCAATGGGGTGTTGACCACTTCGGTCAAGCCGAAGCTGTTCATCGCCCTATTCCCGCTCATTCACGTTGTCGTCGGCGCGTTTCTGGCCTTTGATTTGCCCCGTTATTGGGCGGCGCGGCGTGAGCAGCGGTGGAAGGCTCGTGGCAGTTTTTCGGACGTGCGGATGCCTCACGCGCCGCCGCCTTCACCATTCCTTCAGAAGCATGGCAGCCTGTTGATCGGGGTGCCCATGTGCCTGTTGTTTCTGACCTTGGGGCTGTGGATCATTCACATGGGGTGGCAGGGCCATACGTCTGCGCAGGAATTGTCCAGGCGCGAAGTCCCCGCGGTCATGTCCATGGGGGTTCTTTTCGCGTGGGGCGGGATTCAGGGAGTTGTCCTGCTCATTGGCGGCGAGCGTTTGCCGAAGTGGGGGCATGCCGGTCTGCTGTCCGTGTTCATCGTGTGCCTGGCGACGCCCTTTTTGTTGGCAGGCATCTTAACGCCCGATCGAATTACATCGACCGCGTCCATTGGCCCCTTGATACTCGAACAAGAGGCCGCCGGCCGCAGTGGTGGCTACGTGTTCGTTGCTTTGGGCGTGCTTTTGCTCGTCGCGTTGCCTTTCATCGTCAGAGGCGTGTTGTCCAAGGGGCGCTGAGGAGCAGGGGTACGTTGGCTGGAACTTTGCTGGGGGACGTGTCCATGCGTCCCGCGGAAGTCTCAACGCCGCCACGCCCGAAGGCTAATGCCACGCGTGGAGCCGCCCCGCACGGATTGACAGCCCCCCCTGTTAGGTGTAAGACGGCACCCAATCAAAGGGGCCGGTGCATCATGTCAAGAACTTCGGGCAGATTGGCGACGTTTGCGGCGGTGGTCACTCTGGCCGTCTTCGCACTGAGCGATCCTGCTCGACTTTTGGCGGCCACACCCGCCGAGGACGGCATTGCGCTGGAAGTCGTCTACGACACGTCCGGCAGCATGAACGAACCGGCCCCGGATGGCGCCGGCGGCAGCAAGCCCAAGTACCAGATGGCGATCCGCGCCCTGGGAGCGATCGTCGATCGCCTGCAACTCTATGTGACCAACGCGCCTGTCAACGCACCCCGCAAACTTCAGTTCGGCATGATCGTGTTTTCCGATGGCTCCGCCAAGCAGGCCGTTCGCTTCGGTGACTTCAAGGCCGACGCGATCCTCGTGCAGATGAAGACCCTGGCGAAGCCCAGCGGCGGAACGCCCCTGGGTGTTGCCGTGAAGATGGCCTGGCAGACGGTGCTGGCCTCCCCGCTGACGAAGAAGCACGTGATCGTCGTGACCGATGGCGAGAATACGTTGGGGTCGGATCCTGTCGCCGTGCTGCCCGCGCTCCGCGAGCAGGCCACGCGGCAGGGCGCGGCCGTTTCCGTGCATTTCGTCGCCTTCGATGTCGACGCCAAAGTGTTCGGCCCGCTCAAGAAGCAGGACGTGACCGTGATCGGCGCGGCGAACGCCAAGGAACTCGACGGCCGGCTGCAGTACATTCTCGAGCGCAAAATTCTATTGGAAGACGAAGAGCCGCCGAAAGCGGCAGGCCAGTAGGCCGGGGTAACAGGAAGGAGCGAGAGTATGTTTCGAGCGATCAAGCGGCTTTTCATCTGGCTGGGGTTGGCTGCCGAGAAGGCCACGGAAACCGACGCCATCAACGAGGCCGTCGTGGAGCGCGGGATACGCGACTCAAAGGCCAAAGCCGACAAGGCACATTACGCGAACGGCCAACTGGCCGGACAGATCGTGTTGCTCAAAGACCAGATCAAGCGGCAGCAGCGCCAGCGCGAGGATCTCCAGGGCGTGCTCCAAGCTGCCGCCGCCGCCAACGACACCGGCAATGGAGCCCACTACGCGGAGCAGTTGGCCGATGTCGAGAATGACCTCAAGGACAACCAGGCCCAGCTCGAGAGCCTGGAGCAATTGTACCAGCAGAACACGCAGATCATCGCGCAGAGCCTGCGTGAGATTCAAAAGTTCCAGCGCGATTTCGAGACGGTCAAGGCCCGCGTGGCGATCGGTCGCTCGCTGGAGAACCTGGCCGGCTTGATGAAGGGCTCGATCAGCGAACTGCAGGGCATGATCGGCGGCGAGATGAGCCAGTCCATGGACCAGCTCCGCAAGACGGCTGCGAACGGCGAAGGCCAGATGCGCGCCACGCTCGACCTGGCCAAGGAGATGGGCTCCACCATGCAGCGCCAGCAGGAAATGCGGCAGGCGCGCGGGGCGGCATTGTTCCAGGAATACCGGAAGAAAATGGGCATGGTCCAGCCCGAGACGGCGGCCCCGGCTGCCGCGACTCCAGTCGCCGCGCCGGAACGACAGAAGATCAAGGAATAGGGTTTCAGGAGGGTTCACAACATGACAGCTCGTGGAAAATTCGTACTGACGGTTTTGCTTTTGGCGGTGGTGGGTTTTGGGGCGTACCGGTGGTGGGACAAGCTGGCGCCGACGGGCAAGCCGGTGACGCCGTCGGTTAATCCGCAGGAAGTTAAGAAGGCCATGGACACCGCCCAGTCGACGGCCCAGGCCGCGGCGGGCGTCGCGAGCAAGCTGCTCGCAGGCGACAAGGCCGTGTCCCTGGTGGACGGCTCCTCGATTCCGCCGGTGGCGGGCATCAGCGATTACGACAAGCCGATGAAGGACGGCAAGCTCGTCGTTCAATTTCCGATCAACGTGTGGCCGGGTTGGGCGCCGATCATCGTGGCCAACAATGGCATGGCGGCCAACGAGGGCAGCGTGTTTTACAAGAAGTATGGCTTCTACCTGCAACTCTCGATCGTGGACGATCCCGTCAAGGCGCGCGACTTGTTCGCCAGCGGCCACAGCCATGTGCTGTGGGGCACGCTCGACATGATGGCGCTGTTCGCGCCCGAACTGGCCAAGGACTCCCGCACCCTGCCCGTTGTCTGCCAGCAGATCGACTGGTCGAACGGCGGCGACGGCATCGTGGCCCGGGGCGATATCCACAACATCAACGACTTCCGCATGAAGAACGGCAAGCGACGCAAGGTCGTGCTCGCGCAGAACTCGCCGAGCCATTACCTGATCACCTCGCTGTTGATCGATGCCGGCATCGATCCCGCCGAAGTGGATTTCAAGTGGGCGGGCGATGCGCCGGCCGCGGCCAAGATCTTCGTGCAGGACGCCTCGTTCGATGCCTTTGTGGGCTGGTCCCCGGATATCTACACGGTCTCGGAACAGGTGCCCGGCACGCGGCTCGTCGTCAGCACCGGAAGCGCCAATCACCTGATCGCCGACGTCTGGGCCGTGCGTAATGATTTCTACCGCGACAACCCGGACATCGTGGCCAACCTCGTCCGCGGCATCTTTGACGGCGTGGATATGGTCCGCAAGGACATCCCCAATGCCGCGCGCCTGCTGTCGGCGGCCTTCAGCATCCCGGTCGAAGATTGCACCGCCATGATCGGCAAGGACGGCGGCATCACGACGGGCGATGCCCACCTGACGAACTATCGCGAGAACTCCAACTTCTTCCTGGACCCGATGAATCCCGCGAATTTCGAGGTGGTGTGGAACCGCGCCTCGATCATGTACCGCTCCCTCGGGGCCATTACGGCACCTGTCGCCGCCGCCAAGGTGAAGGCCGCGGGCGTGCTCGCCAAGATGTCGGAGGAGTACAAGGACGTGCGCGATCTTTCGCAGCCGACCTTCAAGCCCGGCGCCATGTTCAAAAGTGCCGAGGCCGAGAACGGCGAAATCCTGACCAAGGCGGTGATCGTCTCGTTCGAGCCGAACCGCGCGGTGCTGAACTCGCAGTACGATGCCAGCATCCCGGTCGTGCTGGAAGAGATCGGCAAGCTCGCGGGCTCGTTCGGCAACGCCTACATTGTGATCGAGGGGAACACGGATGCCAGCCGCAAGGGCATCGTGCCGGGCGACCTCGTGCGCCAGCTTTCGTACGATCGCGCGGATTCCGTGCGTAAGGCGATCATGGACAAGTATCACTTTGATCCCAACAAGTTCAAAGTCGTCGGCAACGGCTGGGATAACCCGCTACCCGGCATGACTGACGCGGGCAACCTGGAGCACAATAAGAAGAACCGCCGGGTGGAAGTGAAAGTGTTCCCGTTGGAGAAGGAATAGTGTTCGCGTTTCCGATCGCCGCTTTCGCTTTTTCGCTGCTGCTGGCGCTCGCCGTGCGGTTCATGCGGCTGGAAGTCCGCCGTGAGATCACGCGGACGACCAGCCTGGCGCTGACGGCGGGGTTCGTCGGCCTGATGCTGCTCGGCTGGTGGGTGCTCACGCGCGGGGAACGCGTCGAGGATCGCCTCGTCGCGCCGTTGATACTGCCCAGTCCCAGTGAGGTACTTGGCGCGTTTCCCTCGTTGCACTTTGAACAGGGGTTGGTGCGTAGCGCCGTGGTGTCGTTCGGGCGCGTGACGAGCGGGTTCTTCCTGGCCGTCATCGTCGCGTTGCCGCTCGGGGTCTACATGGCGACGTTCCCGGCGGTCTCGGCGTTCTTCCGTCCGCTCGCGCTGATCGGCGCCTATGTGCCGATTGTGGTGTTCGTGCCGCTGACGCTCGTGTGGTTCGGGATGACCGAGACGCAGAAGGTTGTGTTTCTGTTCATCGGTTGTTTCGTGGCTCTGCTGCCGCTGGTCATCAAGGATATTTCGAACGTGCCTTCGGCTTATGTGGACGTGGCCGCGACCAAGGGCGCGACGCAGTGGCAGATCGTGCACAGTGTCCTCTTTCCCGTGGCCCAGGCTGACATCTGGGACCACATGCGTGGCGTCTACGGCGTGGGGTGGGGTTGGATCATCCTGGCCGAGGTCGTGAACGCCGAGAAGGGCCTCGGCTACCTGATTTCCGTTTCGGAGCGGCGCGGGCATACGGCGTCGATGTTTGCGGTCATTGTCGTGATCGTGGCCATCGCCATTGCCTGTGATCAACTCTGGCGCTGGGGCGGGACCATGCTGTTCCCCTATCGGCAGAAGGATTGACCGCCGTGTGAGAAGAGAAACTACGAAACACGCGAAATACGCGAAAGTTGTAGGCAGCGTTGTTTTTCGCGCCTTTCGCGTGTTTCGTAGTGGCTGCATTTTCCTGATTTGAGGCTTATGACGATGGCGAGCGAGAATAAGGACAGGGCGGGTGCTGGAGCCGCGCTCCCGGAGCGCGTTCGTTTTCGGAACGTCAGCCGCATCTTTGGAACCGGCCCGACGGCGCGCGTGGCCATCAAGGACGTCTCATTCGTCGTCACCGACCAGCCGGATGCCGGCGAACTCGTGACGCTGGTGGGCCCGTCCGGGTGCGGCAAGTCGACTGTCCTGCGCATCATCGCCGGGCTCGGGCCCCATTTCCCGCCGACACAGGGCGAGGCGACGGTGTTCGGGAAGCCGATCGAGGGACCATCCGCCGACCGCGGCATCGTCGATCAGAAGTATTCGCTGCTCCCGCACCTCACGGTGCTCGATAACATTTCTTTCGGACTCAAACTGAAGGGCGTGGGCCGGTCGGAGCGTCAGGCCCTGGCCCGTGAGTGGGTCGCGAAAGTGGGCCTCGACGGCGCGGAAACCAAGTATCCGGCAGAACTTTCCGGCGGGATGCAGCAGCGCGTGGCGATTGCGGCGACGCTGATCTTGAAGCCGAAGATTCTGCTGATGGACGAGCCGTTCGGCGCGCTGGACCCCAAGATCCGGCTGCGTATGCAGGAATTGCTGATCGAGCTGTGGAAAGAGCAGAAGGCGACTGTGTTCTTTGTGACACATTCGGTGGAAGAAGCGATTTACCTCGGAGATCGCGTGTTCCGGATGGGCTCCAATCCCGGCCGGCTCGTGGAGATTCTGCAACTACCGCGGCCGGAGGAACCGCCCGAGACGATGCGCATGAAGCCGTGGTTCCGCGAAGTGACGCAGGAGCTCTTGAAACGCCTCGAAGAAGACGCCCCGGCGGCGGGCGAACTGAAGAGTTTCACGCGGACGAATTGATCCTTCCATGGATGACGTGGTTCCAAATTACCGGCAGGAGTTTCTAAAGAGCCCGCATCACGTCGTCCTGGGCGTGCTGACGCTGGGACTCGGCTTCCTGAGTGCCAGTCCGCTTGGCCTCATCGTGGGTGCAACCGCCTATGCCTTGGGCTGGATCTATCTTCCAGACATGCCGCTTTTTCGAGGTTCTGTAGATCGTCGGAACGAGGCAGCGCGGCGCGCGGCGGCCCTCGCGCAGGTTGCTGATTTTGTCCACCGCCGGGACAAATTGTTGGCCGGTCTAAGTTCGGGGCAGCGCGCCCGTTACGCCGAGTTGGCCGACGTCTGTCACGGCATCGAGGCGGCTAGCGCGGACTCGACCCTGACACCAGCCGATCCCGGCGCCGACCCGCGCCTGCGTAAGCTGGACGAACTCATGTGGACCTACTTGCGGCTGGTAACCATCGAGGAGTCTCTGGATCGGTTCCTGGAAACGGAACGGCGCGAGGATTTGCCCAGCGTGGCCAAGGATGCGGAGCAGGAGGCAGCGCGTCTGTCCGACGAGGTCGAGGCGCTCAAGAAGAGCGGCGATGCCGCCCTTGACGCGAAGCAGCGTCTGCTGGGGTCACGCCTGGAGCGTCTCGACGTGCTGCACAAGCGGCTGCAACGTGTCGAGCAGGCCCGGCAAAACCAGGAACTCGTGGTTTCCGAGGAAGAACGCCTCGATCAGCAAATCAAGCTGATCCGGGCCGACGCCGTCGCCACCAAGAATGCCGAGGCGTTGACCGCACGCATCGACGCGACGGTGGAACATCTCGACCAGACTAACCGGTGGCTGGCGGAGATGGATGAATTCAAGGACGTGGTGGGCGAGATGCCGTCAACCGAGTTCCGGGTGGGCTTCGAGTCGGCGAACGCGCCCGCTGCCGCGCAGGCGGTGCCGCCGCCGTTGCGCCAGACCGCCAGGGGAAGACTTCATGACTCCGCGTAAACCAGCCGCACCGTCGGATACCGCTACCCAAACGCCGCAAGCCGTGGTCGCGCCGCTGCCCTTGAAGGATTGGTCGCTCGAACTCGCGCACCGGTGGAATAGCGACGCGTATACGTTGTTCGTTTTGCACGGCAACGTGTTCGACGTCTACCCCGTGCAGGACGGTCCCGATCTGCGCTACGTTTCGCTGAAGACGTTCCTGTCCCGGCGTTTGTTCCCGGACCGCGGTTTTCTTCTGTTCTATGACGTGGGCGATGGACTGACGTTCGGCACGCCGGACATGCAGAAGCGGTTTTTTGCGTGGCTTGACGTATTCGACCAGGTCGAGAACACCGCCTATCACGTGCAGGGGCCGCCGCGTGATTTCGTGAAACTCGCGCCCTTGCTGCGCCGATTCTTCCTGTGGTCGGGCGAGCAGAAGCAGGAGCAGCGGGGCGTGACGCTGATCGTCGATTATCCCGAGAAGATCGTCCCGGCCACCGCCGAAGGCGGCGCTCCGCCCGATGAGCGCACCGCGCTCGTGTCTTTGCTGAAATGGGCGGCCTCGCCGGATTTGCGCCGGTGCGACATCGGCGTGATGCTGGTCGTCGAGTCGCTGGCTGAGTTGAACGGCGACCTGCTGCAAAGTGCGCACGTGGCCCAGGTCAGACTGGATCTCCCGGACGCGGGCGAGCGTGAACGTTTTCTCCAGTCCACTGCCGTGGCCGGTTTGGCCGACGGCCAGCCGCTGTCCGAGTGGAGCGACCTGACAGTGGCCGATCTTGCTGCGCGCACCTCGGGGCTCGGGCTGATCCGCGTGCAGAACCTGCTCGCCGAGGCGGTCCGCAACGGGGCGCGCGTGACGGGCGATCACGTGTCGGCCGGCAAGAAGCGTTTCATCGAGGAGTATTGCCGTGGACTGGTGCGCTTCAAGGATCCCAAGCCCGGTTTGGGCCTCCAGTGCGTGGCCACCCATACTGCCGCCAAGCAGAAGCTCCGGGACCTGGCTTGGCTGATTCGGAATCAGAAGAACGATGTGCTTGAACGCGGCGTGCTGCTGCCGGGCCGCGTGGGCGTC
>Ga0118677_10007962_pt1 | contig 17234 bp, 16 predicted proteins | sample AliMusrvi5mmetaG_FD_86154 | JGI IMG/M metagenome (GOLD analysis project Ga0118677, IMG submission 86154) | reverse complement strand
GCCCCAGTGTCCCCGAGGCGCTTCGTCCGCTCGCCCGCGATGCCAAAGACGCCTTCAACCACGGCCGGTATCTCGAAGCCGAGCGAGCGTATGAGAAGATCGTCAGCCAGACGCCCACCAACATCTACGCCCTCTCCAACCTGGGCGTCGCGCGGTTCCGCGCCGGGCATTTGAAGCAGGCGGAGGAAACCTTCAAAAAAGTGCTCGCCCTGGCCCCCAACGACGGCTTCGCCCACTCCACCCTCGGCATCATCTACTTCCAGCAGGCGCGCTACGACGACGCGATTACAAACCTCACGCAAGCCATCACGGCCGATCCCAAAAACGCCGCCTCGCACAACTTCCTGGGCATCGCCGCCGCCAAAAAAGGATGGCAGGAAGCCGCGCAAAAGGAACTCGATACGGCCCTGCAAATGGACCCCGACTACGCCGACGCCCACTACAACCTGGCCGTCCTGCTCGCCACCCTGCAACCGCCCCAAAAAGAGAACGCCGCGCAGCACTACAACCGCGCGCTGGAGCTAGGAGTGAAGCCGGACGCGAAGTTTGAGGCCTCGCTGAAGTAACAAGCGTGCCGCTTGACCAGCTTCGCGATCCCGCGCGCAAACGTGCCGTTTGATCTTCTTCGCGCTCCCGCGCGACTCCGATGGCTTGCGTTGTGTGTGGCGTGGCGGTTCTCGTTACCAAGCTCCAGCTTGGGAACGTCCGCTGTCTTCGAAGCTCCAGCTTCGCAAACCGCAGAAGGCCGGACAGCCCCCGCAATAGAATTGCCGTTGCATATGCGGTCCCAAATGGAGTTTGGGACCGAGGAAACGAACTCCCTACCCGCAGACTTCCTCAATCCCCAGGCGCAACGCTTCCACGCACTGGCGGATCTGCGCATCCGTGATGCAATAGGGAGGCATCAACACCAATGTGTCGCGTGTGACGGGGCGTGTTAAAAGCCCATGCTTGCGCGCCGCCATGCAGACGCGCGCCCCGGTTTGCAGGCCGGGAGCGAAGGGACTCCCGTCGCGCTGCACGAGGTCGATCCCGGCCACGAACCCACATTGCCGGATCGCCCCAACGTTCGGGTGGTTCTGGAGCGCGGCAAGCTCGTCACGAAGCAGGGCGATCTTCCCCCGCAACTGCTCCAGCACGTGCTCCTCTCGGAATATCGCCAAGCTCGCCCGAGCGGCCGCGCAGGCAAGCTGGTTGCCGGTAAAACTGTGGCCGTAAAAGAAACTCTTTATCTCCGCGTAATCCCCCAGGAAGGCCTCATACACCGCCTCCGTAGTGAACGTTGCGGCCAGCGGCAGGTAGCCGCCGCTGAGGCCCTTGGCGCAGGCGACAAAATCAGGGATCACGCCCTCGTGCAGCGAGGCGAACATCTTCCCAGTGCGGCCAAAGCCGGTCATCACCTCGTCGGCAATAAGGAACACGCCGTGCTGGTCGCACCACGCCCGCAAGCGCGCGAGCATTCCCATAGGCCAGAGCCGCATCCCGGCGGCCCCCTGGATGAGCGGCTCGATCACCACGGCGGCAAGCTTCTTCGCGTCAATCGGGTCCGCCGCGCCGGGAGCCGTGCGCGCTTCCAATTCCTCCATCGAGTCTACGCGGATGGAGGGGAAATAAAACGACGAAAAACGCCCGTGGAAGGCATTGATCCCACCCAGGCTCGCCGCCCCCATCGTGTCCCCATGGTAGGCATTGGAGAACGACAGGAATTGAACCCGCTCGGGCTGCCCCCGGAGCTGCAAGCATTGGACGGCCATTTTCACGGCGCACTCGATGGCCGTGCTCCCGTCGTCGGAGAAGAACACGCGCGTGAGGGGGTTCTTTACATCCTGGGGCCAAAGGGCGACCAACTCCTCCGCCAGCGCAACCGCCTGCGGATTGGTGAACCCGAGGAATGACGTGTGCGCCACGCGCTCCAACTGCTCGCGAATGGCCGCGTTAATCTTCGCATTGCAGTGGCCGTGGATATTCGTCCAGATGGACGAGTTGCCATCAATATACTCCCCTCCCTCGCTATCGCGAAGCAACGCCCCCTCGCCCCCCACCAGCACGAGTGGTTCGTGATCCTGCGCGCACCAGTCGCGCATTTGCGTGAAGGGATGCCAGCAGTGGCGTTTGTCAGATTCAATCAACTCCGCCGTCGTCATGATTTGCGGGCCCCAATATAATTCAAAATAAACTGTGTTTTCGCGTTCTGCACTTCGTCGGGGACCGGTTCGCAATGGCCAGTTCCCGGGACTTCGAGATACGTCACATCGAAGCCCTGCTTTTTCATTTCCGCAACGAGCTTGTCCGAATGGAGCCCTTTGTTCACAGCGGGGTCCCCCACGATGTGAATGATGAAATAGGGAATACGCGGCATGGCCGCAACCTGGCAAACCGGCGAATGCTCCCGGAACAAGGATTCCAAGTCTTCCTTATATCCCAAAAACGCGTGGTGAATGGTGCGCGGCAAATCCGGGCGCTCGTGAAAATGCGCCTTGAGATCGCACACCGGGCAGATGGCCACGCAGCCGGAAACCTTGGGCTTCGCATACCGGGTGTAGAGCAGAGCGCTAAAGCCCCCCATGCTCCCGCCATAGGTCAGCAGCGGAATGTCCGCAGAAAGTCCGTAGACTTCGTAAACGGATACCACGAGGTCATCGACAAACTCCCGGGATTGCCGGTTCATCCACGACCACGGTCCGTAATAGGGAAAAACGACAAGAAAACCGTTCTTGGCCCAGTTTAATTCTTCATCGTTCGGCTCCGTGCGCAAATCCGGGGAGCCGAGGCCATGAAACGATAGGATAACCCCGCGAATGGGCTGCTGCACGGAGGCATCGCCGATCCACGCAACCTCTTTAAGTTCCGTTTTATTCATCATATGATCAAATCGCCCCGAGGCTAACACACGGAAAACCGGATCAATAAATCAAAATCCCCGGCGTTAATCCCCGGATTCTTCGTCCTCCTCTTTCTGCCAGCTTCCGCCGCGCGACGTGATCATTTTTTCAATCGCCGTCACATCCTCGTAGGCGGCCCGGCGGCGCTGGTATTTCCGGAAGAGCAGATCGCGCAACTCCACGAGATCCTCCATCAGCGCCGGTTCGTGATAAGTCCACGCCTCCGCGCTCGCCAGTTTGCTCTGGACGCGCCAGACATTTCCAAACTTTACGGCGCGCACTTCGCGCTTTTCGCCCTCGGGGGTTCGCTCGGTCCAAACGTGTTTGTTGTGCATGAAAAAAATTGCGGAAGCGGGGATTATAGCCAAGACTTCGCGCACTTTGAAGGCTCTTGGCAAAATCATTTTTTACCTCCTGGCAACCGTGGTCCTCGGCGCACTGCTGGCCCCCTTGCTCTATTGGGGCGGGCAATGGCTGGCGGGGCACGGCATTCTGACCTGGCTGGCCGAGACCCCCTTCCGCAAATTCTTCCACCGAGGCCTGCTCGTGGCCGCCCTGGCGCTGCTGTGGCCCACGGCCCGGTGGGTGCATATTACCAACGTCCGCGCGCTCGGCCTGGAGCCCAACCCGTGGCGCTGGCGCGATGCCGCCGCCGGTTTTGGAGCCTCGTTTCTGGCGCTCGTGCTGCTGGGCGCAATATTGATGGCCTTCCGCGTCGTCGAACTGCGCTCTCAGGTGAACATGGCCGCCCTCGGGAACATCGTGGTTTCCGCCGTGGTTGTCTCGATCCTGGAGGAATGGCTTTTCCGGGGAGCCATCCTCGGCCTGCTGGCCGCTTCGCTTTCGCGTTTTTCCACGCTCTTTTGCACCTCGGCGCTCTTTTCGGTGCTTCATTTTCTCCAGCCCGATACCGCCAACCCGCAGACCATCGGCTGGTTCTCCGGCTTTGCGTTGATCCCCGGGGCGTTCGCCCAGTTCCGCGAGCCGTGGCTCGTCCTCGGCGGGTTCACCACGCTCTTTCTCATTGGCTGGATTCTCGGCTGGGCGCGGCTGCAAACCCGCTCCCTCTGGATGGCCATCGGCCTCCACACCGGCTGGGTCGTCGGCTTTATGAGCTTTTCCAAAGTCACCAAGCGCCTCTTGAAAATGCAAGAGACGCTCCCGTGGTTTGGCAACGACCTGAAAGTGGGCTTGGGCTCCGTGGCCACGGTGCTCCTCACCGGCCTGCTCGTCTGGGCCTACCTGCGCAAGCGCCAGCAACCGCTCTACCGATAAAACGCCGCGATCGCTTCCACGACGGCGTGAAGTTGCTCGGGCGGCAGTTCGGGGTAGATCGGCAGTGCGAGAGTCTCCTTCGCGGCCCGCTCGGCCTCCGGGAAATCCCCTTCCTTGTAGCCGAGATTGGCAAAGCACTCCTGCAAATGGAGCGGGAGCGGGTAGTAAATGGCGTGACCGACATGCGCCTGCGCGAGGTGCTCGCAAAGCGCATCGCGGCGCGGGGCGCGCACGATGAACTGGTTGAAGATGTGGTGGTTGGGCAGCCCGCTCGCGGCGTAGGGCTCCGAGGGCAGCGTCAGCACGCTCTCCAGGCCCGCTTTCGCAAACGCCGCATGATAAAGCGCGGCATTCGTCCGACGCTGGGCCGACCACGCATCCAGGTGCGGCAGCTTGATGGCCAGAACCGCCGCTTGCAGGGCGTCCAGGCGGAAGTTGCCCCCCACCATTTTGTGAAAGTAACGTTGCTCGCCGCCGTGATTGCGCAATGCGCGCAGTTTATCCGCCACAGCCGCGTCTTTGCAGACGACCATCCCGGCGTCGCCAAAAGCGCCGAGGTTTTTCGACGGGAAAAAGCTGTAGCAGCCAAAATCGCCCATCGCACCCGCGCTCCCAGTGCCGTTCTTGGAAGGATACTGCGCGCTGAGGGCCTGGGCTGCGTCCTCAATCACAGGGAGACCATACTCGGCCGCGACTTCCAATACGCCGTCCATGTCGCAGCAGAGACCGTAGAGATGCACCGGCATGATGGCCCGGATCGTCTGCCCCGCGTGGCTGACCAGCTCTCCCTTGGCGTTCTTCTTGCACCCGGCCAGATACTGGCGCAGAGCGGGCACGGAAATGTTGTAGGTCTGCGGATCAATGTCGATGAACGCCGCAGCCGCGCCGACACGGGCAATCGCCCCGGCGGTCGCAAAAAACGTGTAGGGGGTCGTCACCACCGCGTCTCCCGCCGTCACCCCCAGGGCCATGAGCGCGATGAGCAGCGCATCTGAACCACTGGTCACACCCACCGCGTGCGCCGCGCCGGTAAAAGCGCAAATGGCCTGTTCAAACGCCTCCACCTTCGGCCCTCCGATGAACATCTGGGAATCCATAATGCGATCCACCTCCGCCCGGATTTCTTCGCGGAGGGTCTGATACTGCGGCTTAAGGTCAAGAAGAGGCACTTGCATGATCCGGCAATTTTGTCAGGGGAAAGGGGGGCTTGGCAATCGCGGAATGCGGCGAACAGCCCAGAGCCCCGGGTGGGGCGTGTAACCAGCGACAAAAGCACCAATGCGTAGAAATACGAATTATTCTTCCCTTTTGCATTAAAACTCCGTAAAACAACGCACAGTCGATGTTTTATTCAGCCATAGCCCGTATGAAAACCTTCAAACTGACCCTCGCCGCAGCCCTCTTAACATTGCTGGCCCAATCCGCCTTTGCGGTCGGGGCTAAGAACACCATTTTCGTATCCTTCAACGCGGCTGGCTCAACCTCTACCTCGGCCTCCGGCGCCAGCACGTTCAATTTTGACAGCCTGACGGCCGGTCTGAACTCCAGTGCCGTTTGGAGCGGGGTCGGCAGTTTCACCTCCCTCAATGTGGCGGCCAACGGCGGGGTGGGAAACTCCGAAGCATTGGCGGACGGGAGCGGCACCTCCACCACCCTGACTTTGACCACGCCGAGTTCCTACTTTGGCCTGTATATAGAAAAGGCGACTCCGAGCGAAACCATCTCTTTCTATAATAACTCCGGCACCTTGCTGGGCACCTTCACGACTGCCGACCTGCTGAAGGATTTGCCGATCACCTATTATACCGACCCGAACACTGGCAGCCGTACAGCCCAGCCGTTCGCCTACATCAATTTCGAGGCCGCCCCGGGCTCCTCCTGGTCTTCGGTGGTTCTGACCTCCAAATCTGGCTCCTTCGTTGCCGACAATTTAGCCAGCGGAACCACTGCCTCACTCCCCGGCACCGCGCTGGAATACATCAATACTGTGAGCAACACGGAGGTCAACCAGGCCCCCGCCGCAGACCTCAGCGGGCTGGCGGTGATGACCCCGGAGCCCTCCCCGGCATGGGCCGTAGGGGTGCTTTGCTGCCTGACGGCAGGCGGTTCAGTAGTTCGCCGCTTCCGGGCCCGCAAGTAGGGCTCGCCTGAAAGCGATGTTTTAGGGCGCGTATCCCATTTCGTCGAAAAAACACCCGCTCAAACCCACCGGAAATCCGGTCATTGCCAAGCATGCCTTGGCAACGAGATTCATAAAAGGGATTGCTCTCCATCGCAAAATGAACGATGGTTCATTCCGTGATCGGTTCCTCTTCCAATCCCCCCAGCCCAGCCCTCCGGCGCGAGCGGGAGAAACAACAGCGCCGCGAGGCGATCCTGGACGCCGCAGAGCGGGTCTTTGCCGCGCAGGGTTTCCACGGCGCTTCCATCGACCGAATCGCCCAGGAAGCCGCCTACGCCTCCGGGACCATCTACCTCTATTTCAAAGATAAGGACGCCCTCTACTCCGCCCTCCTTTTGCGCAAGCTCGCGGGGATGGTGGACTGCGTGGAAGAAGCGGCGCAAGCCGGGGCTGACCCGCTGGAATCCCTGCGCCTGGCCATCCGGGCTCAGTTCGAGTTCAACGACCGGAACCGCGAGTTTTTTGAAGTTTTCACCCGGCACCGGGTCGCGGAACAGGCCGAACACGCCGAGGAATGGAAGCGCGTACACGAGACGCTGGAGCGCCATCACGCGGTGCTGGCCCGCCTCATCGAACGCGGGCAGCGCAAAAAAGTCCTCCGCTCCGGCGACAGCCGCACCTATGCCGCCGCCCTGCTTGGGTCCATCATCCACATGAGCCACGAAATGGAGATTTCCGACGCACCGCTGGGCCGGGAAGCGGATTTTGTCTTCGATCTCTTCCTCAAAGGGGCGCAGCGCCCCGCCTCCCCTTCCCTATGAAACACTCCCTTCTCTGCGCCGCGTTCGTCGCTCTCTGCGCCACCCTCTTCCTCTGCGGTTGCGGTCGAAAGAACCGGCAGGCCACGTATGAAACCGCGCCCGTCCAAACCGGGGATATCACCCAATACGTCACCGCAACGGGCACCCTCAACGCCGTGGTAAGCGTCGATGTGGGCAGCCAGATCTCCGGCCGCATCCAGGCGCTGAACGCCGACTTCAACTCCGAGGTAAAAAAGGGCGAGGTGATTGCCGAAATCGACACCTCCATCTACCAGGCCACCGTAAACCAGGCCAAGGGCGACCTCGAGAGCTCCATAGCCGCCCTCGACCTGGCGAAAATTAAACAGGAGCGCCAGCGGAACCTGATCGCGCGCCTCGCAGGGCCGCAATCGGACCTGGACACCGCGGAAGCCGAATACCGGCAGGCAAAAGCCACCGTGGACATCAAAAAAGCAGTCATGGACCAGGCGAACGCCAACCTCGCCTATTGCCGGATCGAAGCCCCGGTGGACGGCATCGTCGTCAGCCGCAAGGTGGACGTCGGACAGACCGTCGCCGCCACGATGACCACGCCTGTCCTTTTCACCATCGCGCAGGACATCAAAAAAATGCACATCATCGCCAATGTTTCGGAGGCAGACATCGGGCAGGTCAAAAAGGGGCAACATGCCGAGTTCACCGTGGACGCCTTCCCCGACGAGGTTTTCCAGGGGAATATCTCCCAAGTGCGCCTCTCGGGAACCTGCACCGATAACGTCGTCACCTATGACACCGTCGTGGATGTGGACAACCCGGAGCAGAAACTCTTCCCCAACATGAGCGCGCAAGTTTCCGTCCTCGTGGCGCAGCGGCGCGGCGTCCTGACCGTGCCCAACGCCGCCCTCCGCTTCACCCCGGCGACTGGGACAAAATTCGAAAACGCCGATGTCGCCGCGCTCAAAATCGGGCGGGGCCAGCGGGTGGTTTACATGCAAGGCAAGACTCCCGGCACCTTGAAAGCCGTTCTCGTCAAGATCGGCATCACCAGCGGCGCGGACTCCGAAGTGCTCGAAGGGTTGAACAAGGGCGACCTCGTCATTACCACCTCCTCGGAGCCCGACGCCAAATCCAACGCCGGCGGCCCGCCCCCCGCGATGTAATCGCCCACGCTCCAAACTCCGCCATGAAGTCGCTCTCTTTCCGCCCGTGGATGGCCGCACGCACCGCGCTCCGCGCCCTGCGGCGCAACAAAATGCGTTCCATCCTCACGGCCCTGGGGATCATCATCGGCGTTGCCTCCGTGGTCGCGATGGTGGCCGTTGGCAACGGGGCGCAGGTGCGCATCGAATCCAAAATCTCCGCCCTGGGCCAGAATTTGCTGACCGTTTTTGCCAGCAACCGGCGCACCAGCGGCGTCAATAGCGGGCTCGGCAGCGCAGGCACCCTCACCGTGGCCGACGCCCTCGCCATTGCACGGGAAATCCGCGAAGTCGCCGCCATCAGCCCGGAAGTCTCCACCAGCGCGCAAGCCATCGCCAGCGGACGCAACTGGTCGACCAGCGTCACGGGGGAAGGGCCGGATTATCTGAAAATCCGCGACTGGCCGCTCGCCTCCGGCGCGATGTTCTCGGAGCGGGAAGTCCGTTCCGCCGCCAAGGTCGCCGTCATCGGGACCACCACCGCCAAGCAACTCTTTGGCCCCGTAAACCCCGTCGGCCAGATCGTGCGGGTAAAGAAGACCCCTTTCGTCATCATCGGCATGCTCAGCAGCAAAGGCGCTGGCATGGGCGGCAGCGACCAGGACGACCGCATCATCGTCCCCTACACCACCGTGATGAAACGGATCACGGGGAGCAAATACCTGCGTTCCATCAACCTGCAAATCGCCAGCGCCGACCGGATGGCCTCCGCGCAAGCGCAGATAGAAAGCCTCTTGCGCCAGCGCCACCGACTGGCCCCCGGGACCGACGCCGACTTCCGCATCATGAACCAAAAGGAGATCGCGGATACGGTCAACTCCGTCACCAACATCATCACCTTGCTGCTCGGCTCCGTCGCAGGCATGTCGCTGGTGGTGGGAGGTATCGGCATCATGAACATCATGCTGGTGAGCGTGACAGAACGGACCCGCGAAATTGGCATCCGGGTGGCGGTCGGAGCCAAGGGAGTCGATATCATGCTCCAGTTCCTCATCGAAGCCGTGACGCTCAGCCTGCTGGGCGGCGTCATCGGCGTGCTCTTAGGCTTCGGCGCATCCCAAAGCGTCGCCCTCTTCTTCGACTTCAAAGCCATCGTCTCGCCCGGCTCCGTCGTGCTCGCCTTCAGTGTCAGCGTTGCCATTGGCGTCTTCTTTGGCTTTTACCCGGCACGCAAAGCGGCTTCGCTGGACCCCATCGACGCGCTGCGCTACGAATAACAGAGAGGCAATTTATGAAACAATTTTCAAAAGCCCCGCAAACAGTCCCCTTCTTCGGGGCCATCCTGGCCGTGTTTCTTGGAACCTCCACGCTCCCCGCCATCGCAGTGGAAGCTTCTCCTGCTCCTCTGGTGGAAGGAAACTCTGCCTTCGCATGGAGCCTGTATGGCGAACTTGCGAGCGCGGAAGGAAATCTTTTCTTTTCTCCCTACAGTGTCTCCTCGGCCTTGGGCATGACTTATTGCGGCGCACGGGGGGCGACGGCCAACGAGATGAAGGAGGCTCTGCGTTTTCCCCTCGCCCCGGAACAACTGCCGCCCGCGTTCAAGACCCTCAACGGCGCATTGCTCGCCAATGCCCGCAAGGATAAACAGACGCTAAATATCGCCAACGGGTTATGCCTGACGGGCGGCGATGTCAGCAAAGAGTTCAAGGCGCTGCTCAAGGCTGACTTTGATGCCGAGATCTTCCCCGGCGATCTCAACACCATCAACGCCTGGGTCAAGCGCCGCACCGAGGGGAAAATTCCAAAGATCCTGGAGAGCCTCGATCCGAGATCCGTTTGCGTGCTCTTGAACGCGATCTACTTCAAAGGCATCTGGGAGAATCCCTTTGAAAAAGGGCGCACGCACGACGCCCCGTTCAATATCTCCGCGAACCACCAGGTGACGGTGCCCTTCATGGCTCGGCGCGGCGGTTTCCAAATCCTGGAGAAGCCGGATTTTCAAATGGTGGCCATCCCCTATAGCGGGAAGCATCTCTCGATGGTGATCCTGCTTCCCAAAGAGACAGAGGGTTTAGCCAAACTGGAGAAGCAGGTGGCCCAGGGGGCGGGACAACCCTGGCTGGCGGAGCTGGACGTAGCGCCCGCCCAGGAAACCGAACTTTCCCTGCCGAAATACAAGCTGGAAACCGATTACGACCTGGTCCCCCCCTGCAAAAACCTTGGCATCAAAGAGGCGTTCGGCGCTCAGGCTGATTTTAGCGGCATGGGGTGGACCAAAGGGGCGCTTTGTATTGACCAGATCAAACACAAAGCCTTTGTAGAGGTGAACGAGGAGGGTACGGAAGCCGCAGCGGCCACGGCCGTTGGAATCCGAATGACGGCGATCCGGCAATGTCCCATTTTTCGGGCAGACCACCCGTTTCTGTTCCTGATTCGGGATCAGCAAACCGGCACGATTCTCTTCCTGGGCAGAATGGTTGATCCCAGCGGCAAATAACCCTCTACCCTTTCGGCAGCGTCCCTGCCTCGACGACAACCACCGCATCCACCACGCGGCGTTTTGGGGCAACCAACCCGGCGGAAACCACCATCTTCATCGCCTCCTCCAGCGTCAGCGAGCTTTCCGTCAACTTGCTGGCCGAGACGGCGACCACAAGGCCGGTCATCGGATTGGGGGCGGTCGGAATCACCACCGTCGTCATCTCCTCTTCCAGTTTGTAGTCGTAATACTGGCCGGTGACAAAGCCGATCAGGCGCGCCCCCTCGGCCGGGTAGTCGAGATAGACCACCCGCTGGAAATTCTCCATGTTTTTGAACGACTTGAAGGAATCAATGACCTGCTTGACGGCGGTGTAAACCGTCGCGGCGACAGGGATCTTCAAGAGCGCCTTTTCCATGTTCTCCAGTATCCGGCGGCCAAAGACATTGGAGGTCATAAACCCGAGGGCGATAAAAGCGCCCAGCGTCACAAAAAACGGAACGAGCGGCACCCGAACGCCCAGCAACTCCTGGAGCGCCGGAGCACTGAGATTGTTGATGCTCGTGTAGGCGAATTGCACAACCCAGATCGTCGCCAGCAGCGGGATGGCTACCACAACCCCCGTGAGCGCCTTGTTGCCGAGGCCCGAGAGGACCGGGCGAAATTGATGAGCAGCCGAGAGCACTCGGGGACCGCAAATCCGGGCGAACGCCGCCGCGTTTTTCTGCCAACGCGCCACCAATGCCGCAAACTCGGGAAGATTCTTCGGGATTTCCATGGAAAGAAGCTAGAGTAGCGGCGGAGTGGCGCAGATTCACGCAGTTTTTTGCGTGGGGGCCATGCCGGGGCGCTCCCCCGGCGAAGAATCGTTGCAATTCCCCTCCCGTGCGCCTATTTCATTTTCTTTTCCATGCCGCTTTACCGTCGAACTCTCGCCTACTTCCGCCCGTTTCTGGGGCAAACGCTTTTTGCGACATTGCTGACGCTCGCCTCCATCGGCCTGAATCTGCTCACGCCCTGGCCCTTTAGCTACATCATCGACGGCGTGCTGACCCCGGTGAGCGCGAAAAACGCCGCGATCCACGCCCAGTTGGCCCATTGGTTCGACGGCACCTCCCCGCAGGCGGTGGTGCTCTGGCTTTGCGCGGCCATTGTGGGGTTCAAGCTGCTGGGCGGCATCGTCAACCTCATTACGAATCTTGTCTTTGTGAGGGTGGGGCTCTCGGCGCTTTTGAAGTTGCGCACGGAACTCTATGCCTGCTTGCAGTCGCTGCCGCTCAAGTTCCACGACTCGCGACGCTCGTCGGATTCCAGCTTCCGTGTGGCCTACGATTCGCAGGCCATCCAGACCATCTATAACAAAGGCTTCAGCAATATCTTCCAATCCACCATGACGATCTTCAGCGCGTTTGCCGTGCTGGTGCGGATCGACTGGAAGCTGGCGCTCATATCGCTGGGCATTGTGCCGCTGATGGTCGCCACGATCCGATATTACGCGCTGCGGATTCGGACGGAATCGACCATCATCCAGGAGCGAGAAAGCGCCGTGCTCACGGTGGCACAAGAGGGGCTCGCGTCCGTCCGCATGGTCCACGCCTTTGGGCGCGAGGACTGGGAGGTCAACCAATTCCACAAGAGCGCCCGCCAGAGCATGGAGGCGAACCTCAAATTGACCGGCACGAACATGCGTTCTGCGTTGGTCATCAGCACCTTGATGGCCTTTGGAACGGCGGCGATGTACGGCCTGGGTTCCCTGCATGTCATCAGCAGCACGCTCACGCTGGGCAATTTGACCGTCTTCGTCGCTTACCTGGCGATGTTGTACACACCGCTGGAGCAGTTGACCTACACCGTCTGGGCTTTGGAAGGGGCGGCCGCCGGGATGCAGCGTTGCTTTGAGATCCTCGACCGCGAGGACGACGTGAAAGACGCGCCCAATGCCGTGACGATCAACTCCACGCAAGGCTCCATCCGCATGGAAGGCGTCACCTTCGGCTACGACGCCGACCGCCTGATCCTCAAGGGCGTGGACGTAGAGGTAAAGCCGGGCCAAACAGTGGCCTTTGTGGGCGGCACCGGCGCGGGCAAGAGCACGCTTATTTCGCTGGTCCCACGTTTCTACGACCCCAACAGCGGCCGGGTGCTCCTCGATGGCCGGGACATCAAGACCATCACCAAAAAGTCGCTCCGCTCGCAAATCAGCATCGTCCTGCAGGACACGCTCCTCTTCTCCACCACCGTCCGCGAGAACATCGCCTACAGCCGCCCCGGTGCGAGCGAGGCGGACATTATCGAAGCCGCCAAGCGCGCCCAGGCCCACGACTTCATCATGTCCCTCCCCGGGGGCTACGCCGCGCAGGTGGGCGAGCGGGGCGGACATCTCAGCGTGGGCCAACGCCAGCGGCTCGGCATCGCCCGGGCGTTTTTAAAGAACGCGCCGATTCTGCTGCTGGACGAACCGACCAGCGCACTCGACCCGACCACGGAGGCCGCCATCATGGAGACGATTAAAGAGCTTATGCAGGGCCGCACCACGCTCATCATCACCCACCGCATCGCCACCGTGCACGACATGGAAAAAATCGTCGTCCTCAAAAACGGCTGCATCGCGGAGCAAGGCAACGGCCCCGAACTGGTGGCCCGCGGCGGCGCTTACGCGGATTTGTATCACTCCGCGAATTTGCACTAAGACCTTATGACCAATATTCAGCCAGACCGGACCATTGAGCAGGATTGGTATAGCAAGCCGATCCCGGAGGGGATCGAGTGGGGCGACGGGTGCTATTTTGAAACCACGCAAATCTTCCGTTTCTTCCGTTCGCGGCACCGGCCCGGCGTGGTCATCGGCCCCAACTCCTCGTGCTACTCGGGCTGCTCCTTTTCCATCGGTAAGGAGGGGCGCTGTACCGTGGGCGAATACACCCTTCTGAACGGCGCACTCATCATGGCGGAGGAGCTCATCGAGATCGGCAACCACTGCATTATCTCGTGGAACGTCGGCATCGCCGACAGCGACTTTCACCCCATCGACCCCGCCCAGCGCTACCTGGACTCCCTGGCGCTCGCCCCTTTTGCCCCCAACCGCCCGGCGCGCCCGGAAATCAAGACCGCCCCGGTGCGCATTAAAGACAACGTCTGGATCGGCATGGGCGCGGTCATTCTCAAAGGCGTCACTATTGGCGAAAACTCCGTCGTCGCCGCCGGGGCCATCGTGACCAAGGACATCCCGCCCAACACCATCGTGGCGGGGAACCCGGCGCGGGTTGTCAAAGAGTTACCATAAGAACGCCCACACCCTTTACAGGCGGACCGACTTCAAACGCTCCACTTCCTTCTGCGACAACCGAAGGGTGCTCATATGCAGGATCGGGTGGGTATCCAGGAAAAGGTGCGGGGAAGGCTCGCGGTCCAGGGATAAGGTGAAATCGGTGCGGAAACAGCTCGGTTTACTGCACCCGCCTGTGCAGGGGCAGCACGTGCGCACGCGGACTTTTTCCCAGTTCAGAGGCCCCAGCATTTCCGCCAACAACAGGGAGCGTTTCCATTTGGCCCGCGCTTGAGAAGCGGCACGTTGGCTGCTCCACGCCAGCAGCAGCCAGAACCAGCAACTCATCCCCACCCACTTGCTCCAAAGCTCTTTCAAATCGCCGTGCGCATAGAGAGCGCCGACGCCGACCGAGCCAATAGCCAGGAGACAGGCCAACCCAAAGTACAAGCTCGAACGCTGAACGCGCTTTTTGGTGATTCCACAGATGAATTGGGCTTCCTTTTGTACAGGGGTGGCTTCCTTGAAACGCATGACTCTGAGCGATTGAGGTGAGGGATCGGCTTGCTGTTACTCCTTGCGGCGCTTTTCCTGGTCTTGCAAATCGCTGAGGTGGAGGTTGAGTGCGCGGACGGAAATCCAGATTTCCGCAAGCGAGAGCCCCAGCGACGCCAACATCAGCAGGAGACTGACGCCAAAAAACCACTGGCCCACTAGAATCCACCCCTCGAACAGCGCAAACATGCACAAGACGCAGAAAAAGAGGCTCGAAATCCCCGCCGCCTGCATGTGCTTGATCAACTCCACGCGGTAACGCAGGTTATCGATCTGGCCCCGGAGAATGGCGTTTTGGTCGCTCTTGTATTTGTCGTGGAGACTGCGGACAAGGTTGGCCAGCGTCACGAAACGGTTCGTATAGGCCAGCAAAAGCAGCGACACCGTCGGGAACAAAAGCGCCGGCGTGCTCATCGTGAGTTCAAGCGAAGTCGAGTCCATGGAGATAATGGCGGACCCTATCGCAGGCGTTCTCGGAATGCAAACCTCCCATATTTCAATAAATTCCGCTTTTTTGTGCCTTTTAGATGGAAATCCGCATGGCTTATTGAAAAAATCCCCCTTTTCGCGGAACCTGCTCCGGGCGCCGCCTGCACCATGAAAAACTACCTCGTCACCATCGGCCTTGAAGTCCACGTCCAGCTCAAAACCCGCAGCAAAATGTTCTGCGGCTGTCCGGTTGAGTTCGGGGCGGAACCGAATACGCACACGTGTCCCGTCTGTCTCGGGATGCCCGGCGCGCTCCCGGTGATGAACCACCAGGCGCTCAAACTGACCGCGCTGACGGGCCTCATGCTCGGATGCAAAATTCCCCCTGTCTGCAAGTTCGACCGGAAGAATTATTTCTACCCGGACATGCCGAAGAACTATCAAATTTCGCAATACGACCTACCCCTCTGCCTGGGCGGCAGCGTCCCGCTCCACGCGCTGGCCTACCCCAAGGACGTGCAAAAGGAGATGGAAGGCAAAGACAAGGCGATCCCCCTCACCCGCATCCACCTGGAGGAAGACGTGGCCAAGAGTTTCCATTTCGACAGCTCCACCGGCATCGACTTCAACCGCGCCGGAACGCCGCTCATGGAGATCGTCAGCGACCCGGATATTGCGACCCCGGAGGAAGCGTTCGCCTATTTGACCTCCCTCAAACAGATCCTCCACTACGGCGGCGTGAGCGATGCCGACCAGGAAAAAGGGCAAATGCGCTGCGACTGCAACATCTCGCTGCGGCCGGAGGGGCAGAAGGAATTGGGCACCAAGATCGAGATCAAGAACATGAACACCATCTCTGGCGTGCGCTCGGCGCTGGCCTTTGAGATCGAGCGCCAGACCGCGTGTCTGGACCGGGGCGAAGTCCTCCTCCAAGAAACGCGCCGCTGGAACGACCAGACTGGCCAGACGGACCTGATGCGCATCAAAGAGAGCGAGGCCGACTACCGCTACTTCCCCGATCCCGACCTGCTCCCCGTGCAAACGGATGCCATCGTGGCCGAAGTCACCCCCCTCGTCCCGGAACTCCCCACCAAGAAGCGTGCCCGCTTTGCCGAACAATACGGCGTAAGCTCCTATGACGCAGGGGTGCTTGCCAACGACCTCCCGCTGGCCGCCTATTTTGAAAAAGCCGCCGCGAACGCTTCCAAGCCAAAGACCGTGGCCAACTGGATCTTGAACGAGCTGCCCCCCCTGCTCAACGCCGCGTCGCTCACCATTGAAGAGTGCCCCATCCAACCGGAGAGCCTCAACGAACTGGTCTGCTTCCTGGACGAAGGAAAAATCAACGGCAAGCAGGGCAAGGAAGTCTTCGCGGAGATGTTTGCCACCGGCAAGGCCGCCGCTGTCATCATCGAAGAGAAGGGCCTCAAGCAGGAGAGCGACCTCGGGGCAATAGCGACCCTCTGCGACCAGGTCATCGCCGCCAACCCGAAGGCCGTGGAGGAATACAAGAGCGGCAAGCTCGCCTCCATCAACTTCCTCAAAGGCCAGGTCATGAAACTCTCCAAAGGCAAGGCAAACCCGGGGATTGCCGGGGACGTATTAGCCCGTAAGCTCGCATAGGGGTTCCCTGCAACAGACACTCGACGAACCACATACCAACTGTTAGGCTGACCAATCTCATGTCCGACGTCCAGAACACCCTCGCCTCTTCCGCCTCGCTTACGGGAACCTCTCTCCATACCGGGGAGAACACCACCATCACCCTGCATCCCGCGCCCGTCGGGCATGGCTGGAAGTTCAAGCGCGGCGACCTTCCCGACGAACCGGTCATCGACGCCCACTGTTCCCACGTGAAGACCGTGGAGCGGGCCACCTGCCTTTGCGAGGGAGCCGTCAAGGTGCAGACCATCGAGCACGTCCTCTCCGCCCTCTACGGGATGGGAGTCGATAACGCGCTCATCGAAATGGACGGCAACGAGCCCCCCATCGGCGACGGCAGCGCACAACCCTTTGTCGAGCTGATCCTGAAAGCGGGCATCGTCGCCCAGGACGCCCCGCGCGCCTATTACGCCGTCACGGAACCGCTCCACCTGGAAACCCGCAACGGCTCGCTTTTGACCATCGTCCCCGACGACAAATTCCGCATCTCCTGCACCAACGTCGGCCCCGACGGACGCTTCCCCCAGTTTTACAGCACCGAGATCACCCCGGCGATCTACGAGAAGGAAATCGCCCCGGCCCGCACCTTTGTCTATTACGAGGACGTCAAGCCGCTCCTGGAC
>Ga0118677_10005980_pt2 | contig 17243 bp, 7 predicted proteins | sample AliMusrvi5mmetaG_FD_86154 | JGI IMG/M metagenome (GOLD analysis project Ga0118677, IMG submission 86154) | reverse complement strand
TATCAATGCTTGAAATTTGAGGCTTTTCACAATTTTTCAGATGAGTCATGCGGCGACTTACTCTCCAACTCTATCCGCCCACCCGGCGGTTGCTGCTCGCATGTAAACAAAGCCGGGGGCGTTGACCGGCTGGTCATTATGAAATGCGTCGCTAACAAATCCCGCATACTCACCCCACAGCGGGTCGGTGCCGCGGTTTTTGGCAAACCGGTCCAAGCCCGCAATCATGCGCTCGATGAGCGGCTTGAGTTTGGCCCGATCGGCAGGCTTGGTGTTATACCAGCGCACCAAGGCGCGCAAAGTGCGGCTCTGATCCCAGAGATGGTAATCGGATTGGCCCTTGGAAATATCCGTGCTGTCCGGCAAGAAAACCAACCCGGTCTCAGGATGCAACATGGATAGAAGAAACTGTTCATGCCCTGTTTCCACCTCGCGACCGGTTTGCTGGTCGCCGGTGATTTCACGCAAGTCGGCCCACGCCAGCAGGGCCCGGGCGGTGCAGTCGCCGCAGTCCCATTGTCCGTGATCGCAGGTGGCTTTCGGCAACATCATCGACGCAAAATTCGGCCGGTAATACCCCCCGGGGCCGAGCACGCGAGAGGAGGAGTTTTGCATGAACCCACTCATGGCCAAGCGCGCGGCTACCCGTGGCTCGTAGGGCTCCTGACGAGCACTGTGCCACGACTGCCGGAGCTCGGCTCGGCACTTGTCGAGTGCCACCTTTGGTTGGGCCGGCCCGACCGCGCCGCCGGTCAAATTGACCTTGGCCCACGCGTCCAGTTCGATGGTATCGAGCGCCGTGACGGCAGCCCCCGCCGCCACGTTGGTTTCACCCCGCAGGACCTGCAACTTAGACAGGGCGAACGCAAAGTCAGCAACCCCCCGCTGGCTGAGTTTGGTGACCGTCAGGCGCACAAAGCGCGCGGTCAACGATGGGAAGCGATAGACCGGCGCGATGGCGCCGGGATTCGGCTCATCGGCGGCCGTGCGGTCGACGAGCACCCGGGCATCGGAGAAATCGGCGTTCGCGGCGGCTTCGATCTTGAAGCGCACGGGAAACAGAAAACCCGGCCGCGTGGGGTTCCAGCCGTATGCCTGCGCCGGGACCAGGCGCACGGCCTCGAAGGCCTGCGGCTGCCACAGATCCACCGCGACCCACTTGGTGGTGTCGGCGGACTTGGCGAGAGCGCTGTGATAGCCGTTGAGCGGCTCCTCGGCTGTTAGAGTATTCGCCAGGGCGAACAAACCTGATAGAAGAAGCGCCGTCCGCCCAAGGGTCCGGCACCGGAACAGGCTGAGGTAAAGATTGTTAGATATCATTGTTAGAGTTTTATTCACTTGACGGCATCCGACTCTGCGGGACTGACGGTGGTCAGCACGCCATCGGTCAGGTTGATTTTGCTCCAGGCGCCGGTTTCGATCGAGTCGAGGGCGAGGACTTTGGCACCCTTCGCCAGATTCTTGTCACCGCGCAAGACCTGAAGTTCTGCCAAGGCGAAGGCGAAGATGTTGCCTTTCTGTTGGCCTAGCCGGGTGACGGTCAAGCGGACGAAGCGAGCCGTGGTCAATGGGAAATGATAGATTGGCGCGTCGGTGCCCGGATTCGGCTCGTCGGCTGTTGTGTGATCTAGCAACAAGCGCGCGTCGGAGAAGTCGGCCTGCGAGGCGGCTTCGAGTTTGAAGCGCACTGGAAATTGGAAGCCCGGGGTGTCGGGCTGATAGTCGTAGGGTCTAGCGGGAAACAGGCGAACGGCATCGAAGTCGAGCGTTTGGCCCAGATCGACTACGACCCACTTGGCCGTGTCCTGAGACCCGGCGACCATGCTGTGATAGCCGTTGTGAGGAGACCTGGTGACGGGATCGGCCACGCTGATGGAGGGGAATGGCGCGGCGAATGTGTAGTGGCCGGATCCGACTTGATAGATCGCCGCGTCTTTTTCCACGCGCAGGAGCTTTACTCCCGCGGCTTTTCCCGCAGGAGTGCCTGATTCGGTGACCGCGTCAGGTTGCAGGGTCGGCACGCGGATCGTGGCGGTGGTATTCGCAGGAACTGTTACTTTGAGAGTGATCCGTTCGGCTTCCACGCGCCAGTCGGTGGCGATGGTGCCGCGCACGGATTGGTAGCTGGCTTTGGCCCGAGAGAAACCGGGACCGGGGCGCGGCGCGATGACGATTCGCTTGAATCCGGCGGCCGTTTCATCGGGCGCGATGCCGGCGATATGTTGCCAAATCCATTCGCATACGGAGCCGAGCGCAAAATGATTCTGCGAGGTGGTGCCCTGCCAGTTTTCCCAGATCGTGGTGGCTCCCTGATCCATCATGTATCCCCAGGACGGGGCGACGTGGAGGCCCATGATGCGACAAGCCGCGTCATGATACCCGTTGCGGGTCAGTTCGAGCATGACGCAGTGCGACGTCTGGATCCCGGTCGGCAGCGGTTTGCCCGCGATGGCGCTCACCAATTGTTGCGCGGCCTGGGCGCGTTGCGTTTCGGGGTAAAGGTCGAAATTCAGAGCCAGGGCTATTCCGGCGATCGGGTTGACACTCTTGATCGAGGCATCCGCGTTGATGAACGTCTGTTGGAATGCCAGGCGGATCTTTTCTAACAACACTGAATAGCGTCGCGCGTCCTCGGTCCGGCCGAGCGCCTGCGCCATCATGGCCACGCATTCCGTCGAGCGGGCGAAGAACGCGGTGGCGAAGAGGTCGCTTTCAAGCTTGGGACCGGCCGGCAGCCAATCGCCATATTCCTCGCCGCGGCCGTTGTGGAAAATCAAAGGATCGGCGTTGCAGTGATGGATATAGTCCACCCAGCGGCGGGCGGAGTTAAAATTCTCTTCGAGCACGCGGCGGTCGCCATGATAGATCCAATTCCAATACGGGATGATGGCCCCCGCATCGGACCACCCCGGTGCGGCGGCGAATGGACCGTAATATGAATTGACCACGGTGATAGGATCGTTCCAGGAACCGAGGAAATGGTAGGGACTGATGGCGGTGAAGGCCCCGTTGGTGAATTGGGCACCGCGGATGTCCGCCAGCCATTTGGCAAAGAAGGCGGACATGTCCATGTGATACATCGCCGTCGGCGCAAAGGCCTGGATGTCGCCCATCCAACCCAGCCGTTCGATGCGTTGCGGACAGTCGGTGGGAACCGATACCATGTTGCCCATCTGCGTCCACAGCGCCGCGTGCATCAACTTGTTAGCCAACTCGTGGTTCGACTCAAACCCGCCAGTCAGCGGCGCGTCGCTGCGCACGAGCCGGCCGACCAAGTCGCCCACCGCCGGTTCGTAGCCCAATCCCGAAACCTCGATATAGCGGAAGCCGTGATAGGTGAACTGCGGCTCGCAGACCTCACCTTGCAGCTCGCCGCAACAGATATAGTGCTCGGCGGCGCGAGCGCCGAAAAGTGTCGCGGGATTGTCGCGCCCTTGGGCATCCAGCGACTCAAAATGGCTCAGAATGATTTCCTGTCCCGGCTTGCCCCGCAAGCGCAGCCGACACCAACCGGCGATGTTCTGGCCAAGGTCGAATTGATAGACATCGGCCTCGACCCGGCGCATTGCCACCGGTGTGAGGGTTCGGGTGACCCGCATCGGTTCGAGGTTTTCGGCTTGGAGAGTGACCTTGTCCAGCGCCTGGCCCACCGCCTTCTGCCAGGCGCTGTCATCAAACCCGGGAGCGTCCCAACCGGGCATCTCCCGCCGGGCGTCATAGTCCTCACCGGCGTAGATTTCCGACATGCGGACCGGACCGTTCTGTGTCGCGCGCCAGGTGCCATCACTCGTGATTGTCTGGCGTGATCCATCTGTTAGCTCCAGCTCCAATTGCAGGAGCAATTGCGGCGCGGGGCCATAGAGCCGGCGGCCGAGCATGTGGAGTGGCCCGAGTTCCCCGGCATACCAGCCGACCCCGAGCATCGCGGCAAGGGCGTTGCGGCCGGGATGGAGGAGACCGGTCACGTCGAATGTCTGATAGAGAAGGCGCAGGTTATAATCCGTCCAGCCCGGAGCCAATTGCTGGTCACCGACCGGCTGGCCGTTGATGCGCAATTGGTAAAGCCCGCGGGCGGTCACATAAATGGTCGCGTGGCGAATGTCGCCCGTGACCTTGAACTCCTTGCGCAGCATAGGGGAAGGCTGGGATGGAATGGTGGCTTTGGTGACCGGATCGCGGGTGGGATAGTAGATGCCCTCCTTGTAGCGCTCAGCGGGAAGGTTGCGTGCGCTCGCCGCATCGGTGATCCACTGCGCCTGCCAGTCCGCCTTTTGCAGCAGCCCCATCGACCACTTCGCAGGCTTGCTCCAGTCCGAGGGCTGTCCGTTTTCATCCCAAACACGGATTTTCCACCAGCATTCCTGCCGTGAATCGAGCGGGCGGCCGCAGTATTCAATGCCAAGCGTTTCATCGGATGCGACCCGGCCCGAATCCCAAAGGCCACCCGTGCCGGACGCCAGTTCTTGCTGGCTGCCAGCCACCAGCACGCGGTAGGACGACTGACGTGCGCCGCGACGCTCCGATTCGACGATCCATGACAGGCGCGGTTGGAGCACATCAATGGCCGGTGGATCAACCAGGTTTTCGCAGCGCAGCCGGGCCGGTTCCAGAGTGGCTGCGCCCGCCAGCAGTGAGCCGAGAACCAGCACGAGGCCCGTGCCCAGAATCCGGCAGACCATGCCATCCGGCATCAGTGCGGAATTTTTTCTGCTAGCGAGGCTGCGCCTCAGACCCAAGACGCAAGTCTTCAAGACCCAAGACGAAGAATTTGACCTAACGACAACATCTTTCACTTTTCGAGCACCAGAACCCGCGCTGCGCTGGAGTGTGGAATCGGGAGTAACTTTTGTTTGGAGGCTCCGGGCAGGATACCCGGACCACGTGGCGCGGGCATCCTGCAGCTCGGCTGAGCTCGCCGAACGCCCGCCGCCTGTAACAGCCAAGTTTGTCGGGATGACTCTGGTTGGGTTCACGTAGGGTTGCTGTTTTCGGAAAATCTCACTTGCGGATCCACACCGCGGCGGTGTTTGACGGCATGGAGAGCAGGAAGCCATCGCCGGACGGCTCGATCTTCACGTTGGCGTCGGAACTCATCACAAGCGACCAGAGGCCCTTGGCGTCGGGCACTTTGACCCACTGTTGCTCCGGCCCTTCCATGCGGAAGGCATAAAGCACTTGCGCCTCGCCCGTGCCGTCGCCGAAACAGACGGCGTCCCAATCGCGCGGATTGCGGGGTTGTGGCAGCGGATAGAAAACGGGCTGCGACTGGAATTGCCGCACGGATTTGCAGGCGTCCACCAGTGCGCGCATTCGTTGGGTGGCCTCTGGGGACCACTGGGCAATGTCGCCGTTGAAGCTGAGCGCGCCGGGCATCCGGCTGATCAGGTTGTAGGCGGTGGCCTCGGTGTCGCCGGTCTTGCGGTGAACGCGCACCGCCAAGTTGAGCAAGTGGCTTGGCCAGAAATGCAGCGCCCCGGTCTGGTTGAAGCGGGAGACGTCGGCGTTGGCGGTGTGGTCGCTCAGCCAGGTGGAGGTGCAATAGCGGATCATGCCGAGGTCGAAACGCGTGCCACCTCCCAGGCAGCACTCGATGTTCAGATCGGGAAACTCATGGGTCAGCGCCGCCATGATTTCGTGATAGTGGTTGATGTAATTCAAATCCCCGCCACCGGCCATTTCCCAGCGCATCCAAGTGAGGTGGTATTCCTTGATCCAGTTCCGCATGGTTTCGAGCATGATACTGCGGTCACCTTCGACATTGAAGTCCAGATTGGGACCGGCACCGTTGCGTGTTTCCACTTGGTGCCAGATGCCGAAGCCCATCCCGAGGCCCCGGACGTAGTCACTCAACTTCTTGAAGTCCGCCTTGCCACCAGGGAACTTCACAGGGTCGGGTTGATCCCATTCGCCTTTGCCGGAAGCGCCGAAGGCACCCTTCCCGTACCATGAGGCGTCCACGCAGAAATACTCGCATCCCAACTCCGACGCACGCTTCGCCTGGCGCATCATGTCCGGCAGGTCAAACCCTGCGTGGATGCCGAACCAGTGGTCGTAGGTGACTTTATTGACGTGCGCTTTGCCGTCGGCGCGATAGGCCACCCGCTCGCTGATGTATCGGCGCGTGGCATTTTCCAGCGGCGTCCAGCCGTTTCCTTCAAAAAAGACGAGATGCACACGCGGCGCTGCCACCGTTTTTCCCGGCGCCACGGTGAAGGGGCCCAGTGCCATGCTGCCGTTGAGATGGAAGTCGCTCAACGGCTCGCCGGTGAACGAATAGGTATCCCAGCCTGCCTCATACTTGAACGGCCCGCTCCACTCAAAGGCGGCGGTGAACCCGGAAAGCGCGGTATCCGGTCCCACGGCGAACTGGATCATCGGCACATAATCAAACGGACTGCCCGCGATTTCCAATGGCTTGCTATGGTCATTGCCCATGAACACCCGTTCGACCTCCTGGAATGCCCGGGGCGGATAAGTGCCGTCGTAGTGAAAGGAACCCGTGAAATAGCGCACCCGTGGCCGAACCTCCGGTGGCGCTGTAACGAATCTCAATTGCAGCGGCTCCAAGGTGATCCCGGAGATCGGCGCGCTGCCGTTGTTAGTGAAAATCACCTGGTAGCGCAGCGCGTGCATGGACGCGTCGTATTCGTATTGGATTTCCGTGACCAAGTCGCCGGTCCGATTTTGGAGCACACCTGGTGCGGATTGCGTGAAGTCAAGGTTGCCACCGGCGTAGGTCACCGTGACCGGAATCCGCTTGCGGAGGGCCTGGGCCAGCGCCTTGGGCGCGTGCGCCGTCACCATATCCGCGCCCGCCGTGGCGAACAGCAGACGGGCCGCCTCGGGTGCCTTGGCTTCGCCTTCGGCATAGAGCGCCGCTATTTCTCCCGCGGTGAGGGCGCGATCATAGAGTCGCACGTCGTCGAGGAAACCACGGAAATGTTCGCTGTGGCCTGTGGTGACGCCGAGATACAGCGGCGCGTTGCCACCGGTCGCGATGGGCCCGCTGGCCGGCTGGAGTTGCACCGTCTGGCCATCGGCGATTTGCTGGCCGTCCCGGTAGATTTTCATGAACGCGCCGTCGTAGGTCGCGGTGACCAAGTGCCATTTTTCATCCAGAAAGGCGGCGGCGGCGATCTTGGCGTCAAACTCCACATACTTTCCGCCAAGGTTGAGACCGAGCGAGAGATGCGAGCCGCCGTCCTGAAACGCGAACAATGTCCGCTCCTCGCCGTCTTCCTTGCGATAGATCGTCCGGTTGCCGCTCAACTCCGTGGGCAGCACCCAAGCACTCAGGGTGATTTGCGCGGCGGGCCTGAGTGCCGCCACATGGGCGATCTCCACTCCTTGGGTCGCTCCATCGAGCCGGAGCGCTTTGCCCAGCACGCCGGCAACCCGGCTGGGATGGCCCAGCAAATGTCCGGGCGTGGGGCTGGTTCCGACGCCGTTGATCGCGTCGCCGGTGTCATCAAAGGTCCAGCACGCGACGGGGCCGGGCGCTGCGGTCGCTGCGATTCTGGAAATGGCGAAACTGGCCAGCAACAGCAGCAGAACGGGAGATTGTTTCATGGTAGGACGTTGGGTTGGGCGCGATGGATTTCCGGCTTCAGTTAGGGAGCTGGCTCGACCACGCAATTGATGGCCCAGGCGTGCGTGCTGCCGCTGCTCAGGCGGTTGTTGGTTTTGATCAGGAGTGGGTTGTCGCCCTGCTTGAGGACGATGGGAATTTTCGCCGTTTCAAACTCCTTGGCATGATCGAGCATCGTCACCTGCTTGCCGTTGAGGTAGATGATCGCCCAATCGTCCAGACAAAGGCGCAACACGGCCTGCCGCTCGGTGTCGCTGTGCAGGATCGCCCGGACATATACCGAATGCTCCGTCAACGGATAGGGCGTCCGCCTCTGGAAGGTGTTGTCGAGCCGCAGCCAGCCGTATTTGCTCGTGAGGTTGCATACGACGAACTCGCTGGTGCCGAGGGTGACTTTTTCCGGCAGCTGCGTCTGCGAAAGTTGCCGCACGATGTCGTCGGCCGGCAGCTTGAAGGCGGCGAGGTCGTTCCCGTCGGCAAACGGGCCGACGACCTGCCAGGCATCTGGACTGAGCACCTGCGGTGCCTTCGATCCGAGGACCTTGTAAAAATACGAGACCGCCTCGTAGTCGTCGGCCCTGGCGTTGGTCGTGAAGATCAGCGACGATTGGAACGGAATCGGGTCCGGGCCGAAGAACCTGTAAAAGACCCCATCCTGGTCGTTGCGCCCCCGGTTGTTGCGGTAGGGACAACCGACCCAACGGGTCTGATACTCGTTGAATCCCCAGGAAAATCCGAAGTCATCCTCGCCGTTGCAGCCGCCGATCACATGCGGGTCGGTCTGGCCGTCGATATACAAGCGCGTGCCGCTATTGTGGAAAACCATGTCGGCATGGTCCTTTTGCCGCAAGCCCTGGATGTAGCCGGCGAGAAAGCCAGTGCCTTCGGTTTCCGCGATCGGAAACGGTTGGCTCGGTGACGCCGGCAGGGCGATGTGGTGCTGGGCATGAAACCGCAGCGGCGTCAATTCGACGCCTGGCTGATACTGCTGCCAATCGATCATCGAGCCGCCATTCTTCGGGGACTCGCTGCGGAGGGTCATCCGGCAGCCCTTGGAGAATGGGATCGGCAGGTAGAGGTTCCAACCCGGCTGGGCCTTGGGTGAGATGGTGGGATCATTGGTGAGCGTAAAATTGGGGAAGTTTGCCAGCCCGGCACTGTCGATGTGATAGTCCTCGAAACCCAGCAACGCTCCAAAGAAGGAACGGAACGGCATCCGCACCTGCGGTTCAGGCGCGTCATCCACCGTGATCTCAATCTCAGCATCATCGAGATTCTTCTCGGCAAAGACAAACCAGACATGCCGCACGCAGCCCGCCCCCTTCGCGTTGAAGATCTCCACCGGCTTGCCCGCTGCCGCCGCGATGGCCACATTGGTCCGCCGGGCGCGAAACTTCGCGGGCAGTTGCAGCAGTGGTACCGCCGGATCCGCAAAAGTCGCCGGGAATGGATCAACCTTCTGCAGCTCCCCTCCTTTGTCGGCACCTTGGGCCGCTGCCTGGTCCATGAAGATGGAGCCGACCGCGACCAGGGCTGCCATCAGGGCCATCCTCGGCTTATTCAGGGTGGTGGCGGTTGCAGTCTCCCCTGTGGCAGCGAGCTTCGAGAGGAGACAGGCGGCAAGTCGGATGGGGGTGGATCGGCGGCAGGGCTCGGCGAAAGGAATATTGCGGTTGCGTTTTCTCATGGCGGGATGTTGGGAAAACGGGAGCATCAGAGCTGCACCAGCCAACGTCAATCCTATAATACAAGTTGACGAGAATCACCCTGGAATCTCCGGCAATCGGTATGATTAATGGCTAAATACGCGGTTTAATGGGACTATTCAGGGCGCTAAGGGATATGGCAATCACCGATATACCGTTTTGCCAAATGAATGGGGATTTCTTGATTCTAAAAAACTTTGCGCCTTTGCGCCTTTGCGCGAGAAAACTCTTAACCAGGATGAATGGATTGGCAGTGAGGCAGCCGTTGTGAAAGGTGCCGAGGTATATAGATTGCCTCGCGCAAAGGCGCAAAGGCGCAAAGGAAGATGGGATGAATGGTAAATTAGCAGATTCTTGATCCCAAAGGTGTTTTGTTTCCAATTCTCCACATCGGCGACTCTCACCCTATCCCGGAAGTCAGAAGGCAATGGAAAATTTGGGCAGTCACCAGGTTTTCTCATTTTTTCATACGCTGGGTAAAGTTAGCACTTATGGGGCTCCGCGCGTTCCCGCCGCACTCCATGCGGTGGCGGCGCATGGGCCGCGCATGTGTTGGCTCAGCGCATGAGGAGGGCGCGGCGCACTGAGATTTCCGGGTAATCGGCGGCGAGGCGGTGCAATTCCGTTAGGCCAGCGGTATTGGCGAGTTTGCCGGCGGCGATGGCGGCGGCGTAGCGGGTATCGGTGGCATTTTCGAGGTTGGTGAGGGTTTTGAGGAGGACGGGCCATGCCCGTGCATCACCGAGGCGACCCAGTGCCCAAGCCACCTCGGCCCGCCAGCATGGGGTCAGGTCGTTGTGCAAGAACAGCACGCCGGGGCCGAGGGGATCGGGGCGGCCACTGGCGGCTTCGGTTGGGGATTTCTCCAACAGTTCGACCAAGGTTTCCAGCGAGTGTGGGTCGCCCAGATTGCCGAGCGTGCGAGCGAGGAAGAATGCCACCCAATGGCGGGTTGGCAATTGGTTGACGACAGGAATACCGGTATCAAACACCCGCCGGATGTCCACCGGCTGGTTCCAGTAGCGTAGCAATGCCGCCCGCAAGCGCGGCTCGTAAGCGCGATCGCGACACACAAGCGAAAGGATTTGTGCGGCGCGGTTGAGCGGGTCGGGGGTGCCGGCCCAAGCGCCGTGGACCGTTGCAATGGCCTTGGCGACGTCCGGTTGTTGGGTTGCTTGGGCATCGCCAAGGATGGCGAGGCAGGTATCGATCACGGTGTTGGCTTGGCCACTGCGGCGGATGACCCGGCCCACCAAGGTTTCGTAATCATCGTTGCCGGGCAAGAGAGCGCGGTCCGGATCGGTCGGCACCGAGCGAATGAGAGCCGGCACAATGGTGGCGGTGTTTGTGGCACCCAGTGCGTCGAGCGCTTCAATGATATAGGCATGGACCGGCGACGAGTGGCAGGCGATCAGGGCATCGTGATCCCCATACCAACGGGTATAATCGGGGTAAGGCGGCAATTTGGCAAAGACATCGATCAAGGTGGCCACAGCCTCCGGCGTGCCAATGTGCCCAAGCGCCTCCACCGCCGCCTCCGCTAAAAACAAGTTCGCGCTTTGTGGGTCCAAGTTCCGGCGCAGCGTCTCGGCAAGCAGCGGCACGGCCTCTACGTCAGCCAGCCAGCCAAGGGCACGCACTGCCGCCTGCAGCGTGCGCGGATTCACGTCAGCGGGGGAATTGAAGCGTGCGCTGTCGCCACCGTGGCTGCTATGCCATTGTGGCAACGGATTATTCTCACGTTCGTGGGTCACATACTCACGCAGGGCGCGGCAGCCGGCGGCAGCGCCGACGTGCCCGAGCGCCACTGCCGCCTTGCGGACGTCATCGCGATCCTTGCCCGCCAAGCGTTTAAGCAATCCGGCTTCTAGCAAATCCCACGGATTCGCCTGCAACCAAGCTTGCCACGCATCGGCCTGGCATGTAGCCGCTTGCAACGAAGCTGGCGGCGGCGGGGTCCCGGTTAGATTTTCCAGAGCGAGTGCCGCAGCGCTGGCGACGGGTGGGTCTGGGTCCCGCAAGGCCTCAATGAGGGGTGGGCAGGACTCGCGAGTGCCGCAAGCGGCGAGGGCGATGGCGGCGGCGACGCGCAGTTCGCGGGGTTGACCGCGGAGGCATTTTGCCAAGGCCGGGGCGGCACTGCGGTTGCGGAACAAGCCGAGGCGCTGGATGGCCCCGAGCCTGAGGGCGGCATCGGGCTGCTGCAAGCGGGCGATGAGGGAAGCGACTTCCTGATTGCCGGTGGCTGAGGGATCGGAGGTGTCGCTGTGGCGGTTGATGCCTGCGACTTGCCGGTAGCGATCGAACTGCAACTCCATCATGCCGGTGACCGCCGCGTTGTTGCCGCGGAAAATCAGCGGGTCGCCCGTGCCTAGCAACGCCAGAGGCTTGACCCGCAACGCCTGCACGCTTTGCAATGGCACCGACGGTGCCAACTGCCGGGGTTGATGGCAGCCGACGCAGCTGCGGGTTTCCCCCGGGCGGACAAAGATCCAAGACATTTCATTGAGTTCGGAACGGCCTTCGCCATCGACCGCCTGAAAAGCAATCGGGGTGTCGGCGGGCACCTCCACGGCGAACGAACCGTCCGCCGCCAGCGGCACAGTGCCTAACTCGGTGACTTCACTGCCGGCGTGGACGATATACGAATGGGACGAGCGCAGGGTCAGGCCCTTGCTGGCGAGTACCCGGACGGCACGCACATGCGGCCAGCCGGCTGTGGTATTTTTGGTGAAGCGGGCGTTTTTGCAGACCAAGACACCGGTGGGATGAGGGGCGGCGGCGACGAGCGGGTCCACGTTGTCTGGCAGGATCGGCGGGCGTTGGCGGGCACCAAGGAACACCGGCGAGTGCAATGGCGCATCCGGCGAATCAAAGATGACCACCGGCTTGGCATCAGCCTTGGTTGGATCGACCACCGCCAGTCGGTGATAACTCGTCGCCGGAACGCTTGAACCCGCCACACGGCCCCGCTTGCCAAATTTTGCCCGGCCCGGCAGACTGCACAGCAAGCGCCCATCAGGCATTGCCGCCACATCACCGGCGGCCACTTGCAGGTGGAGCAACTCCCCGGTTCCCGATCCAGGGCGGCCCACCGCAATCCCGGATTCCGTTAGAAATGCAACCCGTCCATCGGCCATGGGAGCCGGGCTGCCGCAGTTGAAGGCCCGCAGGCGCTCGCCGTACTCCGGACCCAGATCCAAGCCAAACTCAGTGACCCCCGCAGTGCCGTCCGGATGGATCGCGTGCAACAGTGTCTCAACCTTGCCACGACCAAAAAAATTGTCAGATCGGATAAACAGAATGCGGCCGTCGGCGAGCACCTCGGGCTCGTTATCGAAGACGATGGTGTTGGTAAGGGCGGAGATATTGCGGCCGTCGGCATGCATGGTGAACAAAGCCCGCGACGGCGGATTGTGATATTCCTCGAAGGTGCCGATGCGCGTGGAGGTGAACACGATCCTGCCATCGGGCAATTCGCAGGGGTCAATATCGTGAAACGGTCCGTCAGTTAGTTTTTGCGGCACCCCGCCTGCGGCACTCAGTTTATAGATATGGAAAAACCCCTCGCCAGCGGGGGCCATGGATAGATAGATCCAACGACCGTCGAACGAGACGGATGGCGAGCCCAGCGCCCCGCGGCCGGCGTCGAGCAGCGGCTGCGGCACCGTTCCCGGCTTGGCGGGTTGCAAGAGATAGAGTTTGTGCCCGACCTTCATCGGAGAGGGCAGGTCGTGCTCGGGAAACGCCCGGGAATCACGCGGATTAAACACAGTCACCGACAAGCTGTCGTAGCTGTTGCCGGTCCCTCCAGTCGGCCGGTAAAGACTGCAATCATCCCCCACAAAGGCCACCGACTCAGGCCAAATAAAGTCGGCCGGAGGCGCGGGTTCGCCACCTCGCTCCCGGTTGCCAGCAGGCTCCAGTGGAGCATGGAACGCAAACTTGCCCCACGGTCCCGCTCCGATGGCCCCCAAGCTGATAGATGCTGCCCATGCTTGGTCATTGAGCGCAGGCTGCTGCCAGTTGGGCGGCTCCTCGGTGGCACATTTCCAGGTCGGGTTTGTTAGCAGCTCGGCAGTTCCACCGTCCATCAACTCGACGACGAGCCGCACCAGCAGACCGGCTGGCCCCGGCGCGGTGTTGACCGCCTCGATGGCGATGACGTTGTGACCGGCCGCCAGGAGAGGGGCGACGTCGAGCCGCTTGGGCCGGTTCCAGGCATTGGGATCCGCTTCGCTCTCGACGACATACTGGCCATTGAGGAAGACGGTGTAGAGGTTGTCCGCTGTGATGAGCAACTGCGCCGAACGAATCTGCGCCTTCTCAGACACGGTCACGCTGCTCCGAAACCACGCCGAGCCCGCTGGCTGGTTCAAGGCCGTGGACCCTGCCGGAGGTGGCGACCAAATCCACTCAGCAGCCCCAAAATCGACCACCTCACCCTGCGCTCTGGCCCCCACAGCAAGAGACATCAGCATGGATGTTAGGAAAACGGATCGTAGGTAGCCGCACATAATGTATAGGTGTGTTAGAATCTGGAGCGTCCGGTTTGGGCTCGCGTCCATCCGTTAAACGGCTCGGATCGGCCGGATCCATCAACAAAATTCGCCAGGGTTTGCGGGTGGCAGCGACACTTGCCAAATGGCGTGCGAAGGGGAGGGAATGCGAGTTGCCTCTGGCAACGGCTTCCGCCCCCGGCTTCTACTGCATCGCGGAGAGGGATTTTTTAAGTTCGAGCACATTGAGTGGCGGCACGTTGAACAAACAACGCTCGCTGCGCTTGAGGTCAAAAAGCTCGTGCTCGCAAAGCTGCAGAGAAAATTGATAGGTGATGAATACGCTCTCCGGTCCCATGGCACGGGCGATGCTGGCGAGCAATTGTTCTCGCAATTGGCGCTCCATGATGGTGAAGGGAATGCCTGAAACGATGTAATCGGGCTCGCAGCAGCTGAGCCGTTCCAGCGTCTCTGGCAGGTGCAACGCATCCCCATGCACCACCGTCACCCGGGGGTCCCCGGAAAATTGCTTCATCAAATGCTCAACAAAATGTTCGTCCAGCTCGACGAGAATAAGCTTGGAGGCCGGGCCCATCCGGCGGGCGATTTGCCGGGTGTGGCATCCTTCACCCGGCCCGAGCTCAACGACCACCCGGGGCTGGGAAAAATCCATGCGCTTGGCCGTTTTGCGGGTCAAAAACGGCGAACTCGGCACGAGGTAGCCCACCTGGATGGGGTTGGCCAGCAATCGTTTGAAAAACAGGAGACTCATGGGGATGTGCTGCCAAAGGATAGCGGGCTGAGCTGGGTGGTCGAGAAATAGTTCAGATTTCTTCGCAGTTTCCTTTGGGCATCTGCCAGCATTGACACGTGGGATGGGGCCACTAGGGTGGGTCCGGACATGACCATTGATCACTACGCCAACCGCTTTGTGTGCGATCTCGTGGCTTACGAGCCGGGAAAGCCAATCGACGAAACCGCCCGCGAATTGGGCCTCAATCCCGCCGACATCGTCAAGGTGGCATCCAACGAAAACCCGCTTGGTCCCTCGCCGAAGGCGAAGTTGGCGATGGCCGCAGCGCTCGATGAGGCGCACATTTACCCGGACGGGGTGGGTTACCGGCTGCGGCACGCGATTGCGCAGGGGCTTCATTTGGAGCTTGAGGAGGTGGTGCTGGGCAATGGAAGCAACGAGATCATTGAGTTGCTTTGTCACACATTTTTGAACCGGGAGGCGGAATTGATCGCCGCGGAGCACGCCTTCGTGGTGTACAAGCTGATGGCAACCCTGTTCGGAGCGACCTACGTGGAGGTGGCTGACCCGGGGTTTGTTCACGATTTGGAGGCAATGGCCGATGCAATCACGCCCAAAACCCGGCTGCTGTTCATTGCCAACCCGAATAACCCAACCGGCACGATGGTGGGCCAGGCAGCCATCGACCGCTTCATGGAGCGGGTGCCCGAGCACGTGGTGGTGGTGTTTGACGAGGCGTATTTTGAATTTCTCGATGTGCCGCTAGACACCTTGAAGTACGTCCGTGAAGGCCGCAACATCTGTGTGCTGCGCACCTGCTCGAAGATCCACGGCCTCGCCGCCTTGCGCGTCGGCTACGCCCTCGCCTCAAAACCTGTCGCCGCCTTGCTGCAAAAGGCCCGCCAGCCATTCAATGTCAACGCCATCGGCCAGGCCGGTGCTCTCGCCGCGCTGGCCGACACCGAGCACATCGAACGCACCCGGGCCGCAAACCGAGAAGGGCTTGCCTTCTATGAGGCAGCGCTGGACGCCCGTGCCATTCGCTACGTGCCAAGCGTGGCGAATTTCCTGCTCATCGAGGTAGGCGACGGCGACCGGGTATTTCGTGAGATGCTCCAGCAAGGGGTGATTGTGCGGGCCATGCGCAGCTACAAACTCCCGGGTTGGATCCGCATTTCCATAGGTACCCCCGCGCAGAATGCCCGCTGCCTGGCCGTATTGGACGCGGTGCTCGCCAGCCACTCCGCCTGACACCCAGCATGCATCCTCGCGCCAGCCAGCCCGGCAGCCCCCCCACCACGGTTGCCGCAGTCGCCACGGCACCTGGCGTCGGTGCGGTTTCCTTGGTGCGGCTTTCAGGGCCTGAGTCGCTCTCGGTGGCTGATCTGGCGACCGGCGGGCGGGCCTCTGGGATGAAGCCGCGGGCTTCACATTGTTGCCGGATATTGGATGACGCAGGCGAGGTCTTGGATGACGGTCTGATGGTGATTTTCCGTGCGCCGAACAGTTTCACCGGGGAGGACTCTGTCGAGTTCAGCGGGCACGGCGGAATGCTGGTAACCCGCGAAGTTCTGGCCCGTTTACTCGCCTGTGGGGCGCTGCCGGCAGGTCCGGGCGAATTCACTCAGCGGGCATTTCTCAATGGCAAACTGGAATTAACCCAGGCGGAAGGGGTGATGGACCTCATTTCCGCGCAAACCCGCCTCGCCCTGCGTGCGGCACGAAGCCAACTCGAAGGCACCCTTGGCCGCCGCACCACTGCGGCCCGCGATCAAGTGCTCGCCACCCTCGCCCATCTCGAAGCTTGGATCGACTTTCCCGACGAGGATATCCTGCCCGACACCGGCGTGAGCTTCGCAGGTTACCGCTTTGGCCAGCCGTTCTTCATTCCGGTTGCGGACCACGACACGCGCTTCCAGATCAATGAGAATCTTTCAATCATTCGCGGCGCGCACAACATCAAGCTCGGCTTCGAGTTCAACCGCACGTCCACCACCCAAACCTTCCTCGGATTTGCCAATGGCCGCTACATCTTCGATAGCGTCTCCGGTTTCATGGGCTACGTGAACAACGGGCCGAAGTTCGTGGAATGTTCTAACGGCACCACCAACAACAACGGAGTCTGCCCCACCGGCACAAGCATCACCGGTCCATTGTTGCTGTTCCTGCAGTTCGCTGGTGTGGGCGGAAAGTCCGTGAATGACGCAGGCACCCAAACCATCGTGCAGATGGAGCCGGCGTTTTTCATACAGGATAAGTGGCAGATCCGCCGTAACCTTACGCTAAGTTACGGTCTGCGTTGGGAAGGGCAGATTGAGCCCGCGCCGATCACTCCGCCATCGCAGGCTTTCTTTGCAAAATTCATTGGCAAGCCCGGCTTCCCGTCTGACGGCAACATCCCGTCCGATATGAAGCAATGGCAGCCGCGCCTTGGCCTGACCTGGGACCCCGCCGGACACGGCAAGACAGTAATCCGGCTCAGCGGCGGTATCTTCAATGCCCGCACTCCGGGGTTGGAACTGGCCAGTTCGCGTTCTACTAATGGCTCGGTCGGCCAATCCATTTACCGTGACTCCACCTTTAATGGATTCGGCCTCACACCTCCGGCGTACACCGCACTGATTCCCGATGCCGGCTCGGCGACTCCCGATCATCCGCAGGTCTTCGTGTTCGACAAGAACTATCGCAATCCACGG
>Ga0118677_10007959_pt1 | contig 17248 bp, 13 predicted proteins | sample AliMusrvi5mmetaG_FD_86154 | JGI IMG/M metagenome (GOLD analysis project Ga0118677, IMG submission 86154) | reverse complement strand
CAGGTGATCGTGTTTGCCGTCGCCCTGGCGGTCATCCAATACATTGATAAGGTTTGCATCTCGCAGGCCGCACCGTTCATCCAGAAAGACCTCCACTTAAGCGACGAACAAATGGGCTGGGTGTTCGGCGCCTTCACGCTGGCGTATGCGCTTTTCGAAATCCCCGCCGGTTACCTCGGCGACCGCTTCGGCCCGCGGCGGATACTGCTGCGAATCGTCATCTGGTGGTCCTTCTGCACCGCCGCCCTGGGCCGGATGTGGAGCTGCGGATCGCTCATCGTGATGCAACTCCTGTTTGGAGCAGGAGAGGCCGGCGCGTTTCCGAACCTGACCAAGACCTTCAATCGCTGGCTGCCCCAGCGCGAGCGCACCCGGGCGCAAGGGATCATGTGGATGAGCGCGCGGCTCGGTGGCGCGTTCACGCCGCTGCTGGTCTACCTATGCCTGCAACATGTCACCTGGCGCACCGCGTTCCTGCTCTTTGGCCTGCCCGGGGTAGTCTGGGCGATCCTCTTCTACCGGTGGTATCGCGATGACCCGCGCTTGCACCCGCGCGTTAATGAGGCGGAGGCAGCCCTGATGCCCATCGAGGCTAGCGCGGGCGAGCGTTTCCAAGCGCCGTGGAAGAAGCTGTTCACGTCGCGGACGGTCTGGTGCTTGTGCGGCCAGTATTTTGCATGCAGCTATTCCTTCTGGTTCTTCATCACCTGGTTCCCGACCTACCTGCTCAAGGCGCGCGGGTTCGATTTGAAGCACAGCGCACTCCTGGCCGGCACGCCGCTGTTCGTCGGCGCGGCGGGGTCGTTGTTCTCGGGGTGGATTGCGCCCATCCTCAGCCGGCGGGTGGGTAGCGTGGGCACCGTCCGGCGGGGCATCGGAGCGGTGGGGGCCTTCGGCGCGGCGGCGCTGCTCCTGGCGCCCACCTGGCTGACGCATCCATATCTGGCGGTGGCCGCCATCGCGCTGGTGGCGTTCTGCAACGACATCCAGTTGCCCGGCGCTTGGACAGCTTGCATGGACGTCGGCGGCAAATCAGTCGCCACCCTCTCCGGCACCATGAACATGATGGGCAACGTCGGCGGGTTCGTCTCACCCATTATCTGCGGCTACATCGTCAAGCACACCGGCAATTGGAATCTCGCCTTTTATGTGACTGCCGGTGCCTATGTGCTGGGCGCTTTCTGCTGGCTCGGGATGGATCCCGTCACGCCGCTGGAGGAGCAAGGCAAGCGCTAAACCTGAGCGGTTCACACCTGCCGCGGGCTTGCACAGAGGGACAATGACGGCCCCATTTTCTGCAGGAGCCGATTGGGTCTTGAGTCTCAGCAGGGATCAATTAGCTTCAGACCGAATGCGTTTCGCGGTTGTGCTGGTTCTGCCCTTGCTGCTTCTGCTTCAGGGGTGCGTTTACTTTCATCAAAGCTCCGGGACAGCGAATGCCAACGAGATCCGCCAGCACCTCGTCTTGCAACTTCACTGCCAGGCGCTTGAACTAGGTAAGATCGGCAGGAATCACTTTTCAGGCACCGGTAGGAACGCGCAGGGCGAATTCACGATTGAAGTGCAGAGGGAAGTTGACCAACTCAAGTTCCACGGGATCTACGTGGAGCCAGCCAAAGGAACGTTTAGCGGTTCGGCCTCCTGGAACAAGTCGGCCAGTGGATTCCTTGGGCAGCGCAAATCCAAGGTGGCGGAGGACAATTCAGTGGGCAATCCGTAATCCTGGACGGGAGCAGACCCTGGCAGGAGGTGTATGTGCACCAACCGGCTCCTCACCGCCCCCCGTTTCCCTGCGCTGCACACCACGAGTGACAGAAAAGCTCGTGCCGTTTACTCCTTTCTTGAACGACGGACTGTCTTGAACGGGCTTGCGCTTCGCAGAGTCATACGCATTATATGAGCGGACGGCTTGTTAATTATTCGTTCTCAGCTTTCGAGCCATGGGCAGACTGATATACATCGTTTTGGCGGCGGTGTTTCTTTCTTGCGCAGGGAGGCGAGCAATTACCCAACCGGGAGCCCACGACCAGCCTGCGGTTGCCACAAATGCGGTCAGTTTGGCGCGGCGGATTGTACTGGGGCACTTCGGGTGGACGAACTTTGACTTGGATGTTGAACGGCAGCGAGAGATTAATACCCTGGCCCTTGACCTAGCCAAAGAGGTGGCTCTCTGTGCCACACAAGGAGGGGAAGCCGTGCAAAGGGGAGTTAAAGCGGGCTCAGGCCTGGCTGCGTTGTGTCAGGACGGGTTGGTTACTGATCCTCAGGTTATCCCGTATCTCCTCACGGGACTTAAAGCCAAACCATACCCCAACTCATTTATTGCCTGGTACTCCCTTCGCTCGATCGTTTTAATGACTCGCCGCATGCGGGGGGAGCTTGACGGCAATCTCCTTGGGGGGATGACTGATCCCAAACGGCAGAGTGAAGTTGTCGCATGGTGGGAGCATTGGTGGAAGATCAATCAGAGTGAACATCCGGTTTACGACGCCGAGTTTGACAACAAGGTCAGATCAGCGTTTCTGAGCGTTGAACAAACGATCGAGGAGAAGATTAAGCCCGCACACCCGGAGCTATCTCTTTTCCACGCCCTGACAAACATGCCCCGCGTTCGGCCCTTGATGGCCCTGGCGCAGATCTACGAACACCAGTATGAGCCATACTATTACTCTGAGTTAATGCTTGGTAGCCGCTCCAGCGGAACGAACGCTTTGGTATATGCACTTCGACGGGAGGACTTACCTTGGCTGGAAGTAGCCTGTCGTTTTGCAGATCCAGAGATCCCGAACAATTGGAGATCCCCAAAAGCACATCAACCGCCGCTAAGATTGGCAACCTTATTGACAAGCGTTTACTCGAATCACATAGCTGGCACTTCGACCTATGTGGAGGTTAAGGTTGCGTCGCCTAACCCGGACTTGGTGAAAGATTTGAAAAAGGCGTTGAGCGGCGTCCGGTAGCCAAACTGCTCCTGGAGGTGCCATACGGCCGAAACCACTGGTCTCAAGCAGGAACAGGTTCGCCTGCGCAACTCATCAAGTTGGTCGCGGGGGATGCCAAGGGATCTTTCCACGGCCTCGGAGCGCTCGACAAATCACTGCGGTACGCGGCTAAGACGGGCCTGGAGCGACTGCCCGTGGTACAACGCAAGCCTTGTGAATTCGTGTATGCCCAAACAGGTAAGCCGTGCTCGGTGCAGGAGACCCTGTATCATTGTTTCGGCGTGCCCATTCACGTTATCGCGCAACCCAGCGGCTGGTATTCCTGCCACCGGACACCTCGCATAGTAGATTTTTCGGAAGACAGGAAACGCGTGCTGGTGCGTTTCACAGCCATGAGTTGGTCAGGCGAATCCTTTGGCGGGACGTGCCTGTATCTGAGGCGGGAAGAACGTTGGGGAGCCTACACCCTTAAACCAAACCAGAGTCAGGAGATCGCGACGGCTGAAGCTTGGCTGGCTAAACGGAACTGGACCTCGTGGCGTTGAAGACTTCCTGAGTCACCACTTCAAGGGGTGACGCCTAAGGCTAGTTTGTTGAATTTAACGCCCTTCCGCAAGGCGTGGTCAACCATTTCCGCAACGTACCGGCGGCGTTCAGCCAGCGGCAGGAAGTTGACCCTGGCCATCTCCTCACCAAACGCGCGGACATGGAAGTCGTAGGCCACGTGATGGAGGTGGTCGAGGACCTCAGCCGTAAGCCAGTCCGGCCTCTTGTTGACGTCGTTCATGCCACCAACAAACTAAAGCACCCTCCGGCGTCTGGCAACCAATCCAGCGCTCCAGACGAGAGAAACCGTCCGGCTTGGGCTTGGGCTTCCGCGATCAGCCTGTCGATTCCATACTGACGCAAGGGACTCGTTGGAAGCAATCGTTCAGCATGTTCGAGACGAACCGCATGTTGCACCGTGAGGGAAGGATCGCCAGCACGAGGGTCGCCTTTGACCGCGACCATGAAAGGCCGCACGGCGCGTTCATAAACTTTCATACGAAGTTGGTCGAGCCGATTCCAAAACTCGATTTCTCCCTTTACCGCCAACTCCAGGCGCTCGTCCGGGCCGGCGAGCAGGGCCAAAGCCGGCCGCAAAGCGACCATCGCCGCCGGGCAACGCACCGCTTCTGCTGTCCGGATCAGCACTTCGTAGTTAAACAGGTGCAGCCAACCCCGCGGGTCGCCCGCTTCGAGGAGTTTAACCCCCAAGGCCGTAGCGAACGGCCAGTCCCTTTCGCGGTTGGTGCGTTTCATCTCTGCGACGGTGTGTGGGCCTGCGTAGAAGCCGTCAACTTCCAACTCCCAGGGGACACTGCCGCGGGGCGCAATTCCGAAAACATCGAGATACGCATCGAGATGCGGCACATTCCACAGAAAGTGACTGGTCCAGCCGCCACGAAGCCAGCGCGCATCCAGTGGCGGTGTGAGATGGCCTCGGTACTGGGGCATCTGGCCGCTCAGGCTCGCCTCTCCCAGCAGCTTCAGAAACTCCCCGGCCGAATCGGGAACGCAAAGAAGGTCGCAGTCTTTCGTCGCTTGGGCCACGCCGAAGGCCACGCATGCCATGCCACTCGTGATGGCACACTGTATTCCCCGGCTGCGGGCACGGGCAACCAATCCCTCGTAGAATCGCTCCAATTCAGCATAAGCCAACGGCATGTCCTAGCTTTACTTCCTCTCCTCCGGCGCGTCCAGAACCAAGACAGCTCTCAACGAACCTGCCAGCCAGTCTTCTGACAGGCCTGCGCCAGCGTCTGCAGCAACCGCTCCCGGTCCGTGTCATCCTCGAAGATGGCCTCCCGCCGGTCGTCCGGATTCACCATATGTGAAATGGCCCGAGGATAGCGTGATCTCGCCCCTCGCGAACTTCGGCGACCAGACCGGTACGATGGCCACGTCGGGAGTCACCGGTGCGGCGATGGGCCTTCGGAAAGCTTCTTGAAACATGTATTGAAATGTAACCTAACAATAGGCCATTTTTGGAACCATGACAGTCGCTGAAATAGTCACCAAAGCCAGCAACGTTGGCATCGTGGTCCCGGCGTTCAATATTCCATATCTGCCGATGATGAGTGCCACCGTGCAGGCGCTCCGGGACACAAACAGTTTCGGCCTCATCATGGTGGCGCGGTTGGAATGGGTGAAGTTCGAGGCGCACAGCATCGAGGCGGTCGCGGCCGAATTCCGGCGAGTGGGCGATCCCCAGCACACCCGATTGCACTTGGATCATGTGCCCGCGATTGACGAGGACAATCTTCGCGTGGATTACGTCGCCGACATCACCCGGGCTTTGGCCGCGGGCTACGAATCAGTGATGGTGGATGGTTCGCGGCTATCGCTAGCGGAAAACATCGCGGCGACGAGGCAGATTGTGGGCCTGGCGCATGCGCGCGGCGTGTTGGTTGAAGGTGAATTGGGCGCGGTGATGGGACATGAGTCCGGTCCGCTGCCCCCGTACGAGGAACTCTTCGCTTCCGGCAAGGGATTTACGGACCCACAGGAAGCCGCCCGCTTCGTGCGCGAGACCGGTGTGGACTGGTTGTCGGTGGCGGTGGGAAGCATCCACGGCGCAATTTCCGCGGCCGCGCGGACTCAGAAGAAAGTCGAAGCGCGGTTGAACATCGAGCATTTGGAGAAACTGCGCCTGGCCACGGGGGTACCCCTGGTGCTGCACGGCGGCACAGGTATCCGCAAGGAATATGTCATGCAGGCGATCCGCCACGGCATCGCCAAAATCAACATCGCCACGGCGACCCGTCAGCCCTACGAGCGTCTCGTCAGTGAGTCCGTTGCCCGAGCGCAGCAGGCGGTCTATGACGCCGCCGTGAGAGTCATCCGCGAAGATTTAGAGGCCGAGGGTACGGTTCGGCTATTGAAGTAACTCATGCAATCCATCATGCAGAAAAGCACATTCGCATTGTTCTTTGGCAACCGGGGATTCTTTCCCGAAACGCTCATCGCCGACGCGCGCAAGGAAATGGAAGCGCGCCTGAAGCAGCTCGGTTATGACTCGATCCTGATGCCGGTTGACGCGACGCCGCACGGCGCGGTCGAATCCGCCGCTGAAGGCGAGAAGTACGCCGCGTGGCTGGCAGCGAAGCGCGGCCAGTTCGACGGCGTGATCCTCTGCCTGCCAAACTTCGGAGACGAGACCGGCGCGGTGGCGGCGTTGAAAGGCGCCGGGGTGCCGATTTGGATTCAGGCGTACCCGGACGAACTCGATCAGATGGGTTTCCAGAAACGCCGCGACGCGTTCTGCGGGAAGTTCTCGGTCATGGACGTGTTCTGCCAATACAGCGTGCCGTTCACGACGTTTCCACCGCACACGGTTCATCCGAAGAGCGAGGTATTTGCCGAACAGGCGCGTGAATTTGCCTGTGTCTGCCGTGTGGTCAAGGGCATGAAGAACCTCACCGTCGGCGCGATCGGCGCGCGCACCACGGCGTTCAAGACGGTCCGCTTCGACGAGTTGACGCTGCAACGCCACGGCATCACGTGCGAGACGCTGGACTTATCCAGCGTCATCAGCGCCGTGCGCCGCCTGCAGGACAACGACGAGCGCGTTGCGCAAAAGTCCGCACGGCTGCAAGATTACTCGAACTGCAGTTCGGTGCCGGCAACCAGCATGCTCACTTTGTCCAAGCTCGGCGTCGTGCTGGATGAACTGGTTGTTAACTTGAAGCTGGACGCGCTGGCGATCCGCTGCTGGCTTGAACTGGAACTGGAATTGAAGGTTGCGCCTTGCTTGCTGGTCAGCGAACTCAACGACCGCCTTATTCCCTGCGCGTGCGAAGTGGACGTCTGCAACGCGGTCGCCATGCACGCGCTACGGCTGGCTTCGGGCAAGGCGGCCACCTGTCTGGACTGGAACAACAACTACGGCGAGGAACCTGACAAGTGCATCTTGTTCCACTGCGGCCCGGTCCCGCAATCGTTGATGACCGCGAAGGGGGAAGTGGTTGACCACCCGATGTTCGCCAAGGCACTCGGCGGCGGCTGTGGTTGGGGGCCGAACATAGGACGGATCGCGCCGACGCCGATGACCTACGCGAGTTGCAAGACTGAGAATGGCAAGCTGACCTTCTATCTTGGCGAAGGCGAGATCACGAAGGACAAGATCGCCGACGACTTTTTCGGCTGTGCCGGCGTAGCGCAGATTGCCGGTCTGCAGGATAAGCTTCACGCCATCGGGCACGGCGGCTACCGGCATCACGTCAGCATTACGCCTACGCGCGTTGGACGCGCCGTGCGCGAGGCGTTCACCCGCTATCTGAAATACGAGTTGCAAGCCTGGTGAGATGCATTTTCTCGGCATTGATATCGGCACGAGCGGCTGCAAGGCGGTAGTGTTTGACGTCGATGGCCGTCAGGTCGCCAGCGCCCAACGCGAATACTCCCTACACCTCACCAGGGACGGCGGTGCGGAACTGGACTCGACGGAGGTCATGAACCACTGCCTCGCTATCATCGCCGAGACGGCGGAACAGGCGGGGCGCGGCACGGTCAAAGCCATCGGGATAGCGAGCCAGGGCGAAGCGTTTACACCGGTTGACCGGCACGGTCAGCCACTCGGCCCGGCAATGGTCTCCTCCGATATGCGCGCGGCAGCGCACGCGCAGCGCTGGCCGCAGGAGTTCGGCGCGGATCGGCTCTACCAGATCACCGGCCACACGGCGCATCCTTTGTTCACACTATTCAAGCTGCTTTGGCTGAGAGAACATCGGCCCGCGGTGTGGCAGGGCGCCGCGAAGTTTCTGTGCTTCGAGGATTTGCTGCAATCGCGGCTCGGGCTTGAGCCGGCCATGGGCTGGCCGCTCGCCGGACGCACGATGCTGTTCGACGTGCGGCGGCATGAATGGAGCGGCGAGATTCTCGACCGGATTGGGTTGTCGGCGGACAGGCTGGCCCGCCCGCTGCCATCCGGCACGATTGCCGGGACGGTAACGGTTGATCTTGGCTTGGCCAAGGATGCCGTCGTGGTGGCCGGCGGTCACGACCAACCTTGCGGCGCATTGGGCGCCGGCGCGATCGAACCGGGCACGGCGATGTATGCGACTGGCACGGTGGAGTGCATCACGCCAACTTTTGCGCAGCCGGTGTTCACGCCGACGTTGCAGCGCAACAATCTTTGCACCTACGACCACGCCGCACCGGGAAAATATACGTCAGTCGCCTACAGCCTTACGGGAGGGAATATTCTGAAGTGGTATCGCGATCAATTCGCGCCCGGCCAGGATTACGCGGAGGTTCTGAAGGCCGCCGCGCCCGAGCCGACCAAGTTGCTGGTGTTGCCCTACTGGACACCCTCCGGCACGCCGCACTTCGACCTGCACACGCCCGGCGCGATTCTCGGTCTTCGGCTCTCCACCACGCGGGGCGAAATCCTGCGTGCGTTACTCGAAGGCGTGGCGTTCGAAATGCGGTTGAATCTGGAGATTCTCCGGGAATCCGGCTGCGAAATCCGCGAACTCCGCGCCATCGGCGGCGGTGCAAATTCGGTGTTCTGGACGCAGTTGAAAGCCGATGTGATTGGCCGTCCGATTACCGCGCTGAACGTGACTGAGGCCGGTTGTCTCGGAGTCGCCATGATCGCCACCGCTGCTGCCACTGGCCAGGCGCTGCCCGATCTCGTCCACCGCTGGGTCAAACCCAAGGCTACCGTCATGCCGCGCGCGACTGGCTGTTATGCCGAGCAGTTTGCCCGCTACCGTGAACTTTACCCGGTCTTGCGCCGGTTCGCTGCATGAAGACAATTATACAGCGGACAGTTAATGAGATTATCGCTTTGGGCTAATAATCAAGGTGTCCTGGGCTAACCATCTGGAAGTAGGCCAGATCACTTGTTCCTTATGGCCGGCCAGTTGGTCAGCGGGTAAAGCGTGAGCTGATAATCGGGACTATTGCTGCCGCCCTGCGCAGCCGAAAGCCAACTCATTCGCTCATTAATGCCATTGACCTCGGAGGCATAGTTTGGGCCTCCCCCTGACGTCGCGTTACCTGATATTAAGACCAACTGATTGTTGATTAAGAATCGTTCCGGGTTGGAGGAATCCCCTTTTATGATCGTGCGGCTCCAATTGGTTCCGAGCCCGAAAGGGATCACTTGGGCGGGGTCCCATCCCACCGCATAGGGGGTACTAAGGTTCATCGGCTGACTGAATACACGCATTTCCTGATTCATCCCGATCCCCTGAATGTAGATGGAGGAGTCTGTCGAAAGATAGGTAGCGAAATCAGGGGAAAGGACAGGTACATATCCCACTGACGGCGGCAAGTCAGCGTTTAGTATCCCAATCGCCGTATCATTCGTAGCTGGATTATGCCAAATATCTAAATTGGTCCGTGCTGCAAGTGCCCGCCAGTAGACAACGTTGTTGGTGTCAAGAAATGCTAAGCTAGCGCCTCCAAGCCCCGGAAACGTATGCGCGGCGAACAGAAAATGGCGCGGCGAGACCATCGTGACCAAGCCCTGACCGTTAAACGCATTGCTGAACCCGATGCAGGTTGCGCTGAGTCCCTGCACTCCATGCAACCAGCAGTTTGTAGACCAAAGGGTATTGGTAGGCGGATAGGTATAACCGGATACCACAAGCATGGCACCGGGGATATTCGTATATCCAGCGGCATGGCCGACCGCATTGGTAGCCAAGTGGTAAGCGAGCGTGTCGTAGAGGACCGCTACTTGCCAGACGGCGTTGGCGCTGCCCGCGACGTTCGTCACCGTGACCGAATAAGTGCATATTGGGCCGACAGTGGCGGGGAAGCTGTAGGAAACTGAGGTCGCCCCAGCGATGTTCGCTCCGTTGAGGCGCCATTGGTAGGCGAGGGGAAATCCGTTTGTATCGCCCGGGGCCGTCGCCGTGACGCTCAAGGTCACGCTGCTTTGATAATGGATTGTCTGGTTGGTTGGCTGTGACATGGAGACAATCGCCGGGGCGGTCACCAGATGGAGACTCGCGTTCGAGCTGACAATCGCGCCCGCCTCGTTGCTTACCAGGACGCGGTAGGTGCCGTCATTCGTCGCCTGAACGCCGGTTAAGGGGAGAGCTGTACCCGTTGCGCCGGCAATATTCACGCTGCCAAATTGCCATTGGTAAGTTATGGGCGCCAGACCGGCAGCGCTAACGTCGAAGGTCACTGATCCGCCGTTGGTTTGGATCACGTCGGCCGGCCCCTGGACGATGACCGGAGGCAGGGCCACTGGACGAATGGCCAGCTCGTGGTTAAGGCCTGCGCCGATCCCCATCACCTGGTCCAATCCCTGCGGTGCGCGGCCTGGAATGTCGGGCTCCAGGCCGCCCCAGACGACAACCGAGCCGTCACTTTTCAACGCCGAATTGAAGCTGCCGCCCGCGGTAATGGCGACGACGTTGCCCAGGCTAGCCGGAACGTCGGTCTGGCCATCGGTATTGTCACCCCACGCGAACACCGTTCCGTCGAACCGCAAGGCGAGACTATGATTGCCGCCCGCTGCTATGGCGATGACGTTTGACAATCCCACTGGGACGTTGGTCGCTCCGTAGTCGTGCAAGCCCCAGGCTTTCACTGTGCCGTCAGCCAGCAGGGCCAAGCTGTGCCCCCAGCCGGCCGCAACCGCTCTGACTTGGGACAAACCGGGCGGCACGTTCGTCCACGGTCCGGAACTCCCCCAGGTGGCTACAGTGCCATTCGCGAGCAAGGCCAGCACATGCTCCGCCCCGGCGGAGATCGCCACGGCATTGGACAGATTGGGGATAGTTCCGTTGGTATCGCCCCAATTGGCCACCGTCCCATTTGCCAAGACTGCAGCAGACTGGTCCCAATTCGCAGAGATGCCGACCACGTTGCTCAAACCCGCAGGCACACTAGTCTGACCGAATAGGTTGTTCCCCCAGGCAACGACAGTGCCAGCATGCCGCAGCGCCAGCGAGTGCCCATTTCCGCCGGCCACTGCCACCACGTTGCTCAAGCCCGCGGGCACATCACATTGACCGTAGTTGTCTTGCCCCCAAGCGATCACCATGCCGTCCTGGGGCGGCACCATGCATTTTCCAGCTATGCCCTGGTCGTAGACGGTCCGGATTTGGCTGGCGGAAAGGGCGGTGTTGTAGATGCTGGGCTCGTCAATCAGGCCATTGAAGAATTGTCCGACTTGCGCGCAGGGGCCCGACGGGTCGTAGACCCCACCGATGTGGAAGGGGCAGCGGGAATCCCACGGGACGAGGTCCATCTTGGCCTGCTGGTCAAGGGCCCCGTTGACGTACAGGCTGAGGAAGGCTCCATCCCATGTCCCCACCAAATGGGTCCATTCGCCTATCGGGATCGCTCCGCTGCTATCTACTTCGTAGAACGTCAATGGGTCTCTTGAAATAATGAATGCAACGCTGAGCCCTTGCATCCCGGGGCGGACGACCAACTGCCTGCCGTACGTCTGGCCGAAGATGAACGCTTGGCCGCTGGCCTGAGACGATGGGTTGACCCAGGCCTCGACTGAAAAGGCGGTGGTCGCCAGGTTGTTTGAGTAAGGAACCTCCACGGCCTGCAAGTTGCCGTTAAACTTGAAGGCTTGACCGACCGTGCCATTATCGAAGGAGGCGCCGTTTTGCAACGTGCCGGGGTTATTGCCCAAAACGTCAGACGCATTCCCCTCTGCCGGCCACCACGATACGACGCTGGCAGGGCAGACGGCACACGGCTGCGGAGGCTTGCACTTGCCAGCAGAGCCGGCGAGGTAAATGGCGTTGATCTCACCGGGGAACAGGGCGCGGTTGTAGAGCGATACCTCGTCGATGAGTCCGGGGAAGTACTGTCCAGAATACCCGCAGGAATTGTTAATCCCCCCGATGCTGAACGGGCAACCCGAATCCCCAATCGCCGGTAACTGGAGCGCTGCACTTCGTGCCAGGACACCATTGGTATAGAGTTTGAGGTTCGCTCCGTCCCAAGTGCCGGCCAAGTGCGTCCACTGGCCAATGGGGACCACCCCGCTGCTGGACACTCCAGAGAAGGCGCCGTTCGTGTCGGTAACGAAGAAAGACACAATCAGCCCGCCAACCCCAGATTGCACAACCAACTGCCGGCCATAAACCTGACCGAAAACGAAGCCTTGCAGGCGGATTTGCCTAGTGGGCTTGACCCACGTCTCGATCGAAAAACCCGCCGGTGCCAACCCAGGGGAATACGGAATTTGGACCGACTGATTCGTTCCATTGAGGCTGAACGCCTGCCCGACCTGGCCGGCGACGAAGGTAGCGCCGTTGAATATTTGGCCGGGGTGGGGGCCGGTGCTGTCGCTGGCGTTGCCTTCGCCCTGCCACCAGTCGATCAGCCCGGAGCCGGGCCGGACACATCCCGGGACGAAAGTATCCATCGCCTGCGGAGACATGATGGGCTGGGCGGCGCCGAGCGCCATTCTGCTCGAAGCGGCTGCGGCGATAGGGCTGGTTTGATAGACGAATCTCACAATGCTCTGCCCGTTGCTGGTCGCTTCCAGGACGGTGAACTCGGCCGCTGACAGGCCGTTCGTCGTTGCGCTGCGTGCGCTCGGAGTAGTCGTTGGGTTGACCTTCGCCTGGGAACTAAGCCCGAGGAGAAAGAAACAAATGAAGGCACTCGAATGGATCATCTTCATGGGGTTGTTGAACCGGCTCTTTTGGGCCTTGGAGATGGACCAGGGAAGGTTTCAAGGTGCGAGGATCCAGTGCGGCTCCGCAACGCGTGTCGCCAAACAACGATAGGCTCCAATCCGCTGTCCTCATGGCTCTTTACGACCCCCGGAACCATACCTAATTCCAAAGGGTTACCATCCGACTCCTACTACTGTTTTATCTTACTATGATGCGGCCCCGTTTGCAAGAAGCCCGCGACAGAAGCCCGTGCTCCCCACGCTCCCCACAAATGGGCGAAGCTATGATCTGATTCCCTTTCCGTAAAGTCGGGAGTGCTACGCCTACACCAGCCCGTTCACCGGTAAAAGATCTAGTCGTGGGGGGGCCACAGTATCTTGCTTTCACATGTTTCTGGTGGGATAATCCCCTTATGACAGTCATAGCCGATGCCAAAAGACGTGTTGTTCTCTCGCCAGTCAAGCCGGGGGACAGGTTTGATGTCCAGCTTTCCGCTAATGGAAAGCTGGTTCTGACGCCTTTGATTCCCGACGAGAGGCCCAATCAGGTCAAGCTGGTCAGGAAGCATGGCTACCTCGTAGCGGTGAGCAGTCGACCAATCACCCAGGCACAGACCCGAGCTTACCTGGACGAGTTCCCATGAGCGAACGGGTCAATCAGCCTTACCTGCTGGACATCGCGCCCTTGCTGGCCATGCTTTGGGAGCGCCATGAGCACCACGAGCGCACAATGGCTTGGCTAAGCAAGGGCCGGCAGGCCATCTGTCCACTGACTGAGATCGGCTTCTTGCGGATTTCGACGCAGCCTGCCTACGGAGCGACCTTTCCCCAAGCCAAGCGGATGCTGCGCGAGTGGAAGGAAGCGGAGAAGCCCGAGTTTATTCCGTGTGACCTGGACGCGCTGGACATGGACGATCCGTCAACCGGCAAACACACCACGGATTTCTATCTCGCCAGCCTGGCTCAGAAGCACGGAATGCAACTGGCCACCCTGGACGAAGGCATCAAGCACAAGGCCACCTTCGTCATCCCCGCCTAAAACACCCGCCCGTCCAGCCTGGCCCGCGATAGTCGGTTCCAGGCCAAGAAACGAGTCAGCCATAGCTTGGGCCATTGCTGGCAGCTCGGACGCTACGGTTCACCGCACCCGCAACAAGCCCACCACAGTGCAGGCGATGGCGATGAGCGCGGCGATCAGCGATTCTCCCGCAATGAGGCCTGATGCAACTGGCACATTATAAAGGTCCGACCCTTTCTTATTCAGTCTATTCCACACCGCCACCAGCACCGCCCCAATGGCAAAGGAGAGGCTGTTCTGAAAGACCATCACCCACGAAAGGCCCAGGCCCATCGCGGATGGCAGATAAGGCTCGGCTTTGGGGAACAACCTACCGGTCACAGGCAGCGCGACACCTACCAGCGCCCCGATTACGATGGCCCAGATGGCGGTAGCCGGCAGCATGTGCAGACCCTGCGTGAGCAGGTCCGCCACCGCCTTCCACATATACGTGGCCGGCGGGTTGAAAGCTTCGAGCGCCGCCTTATTCGGCACCATCGCGTACCACGCGGGCACAATGGCCACCGTGCCAAAGAAGAGGCCAACAAACTGGGCAATGAACTGCTTGCGTGGGTTCGCTCCCAGGATGTAACCGCTCTTCAAATCAGTCAACAGGTCGGCTGCCGCGCTCCCAGCCGTGGCAGTCACTCCGGCGGCCATCAGGTTGATCGAGGCGATTCCCTTGGCCCCTGGCAGCGCGGCATAGAGCAACTGCGTTAGCTTGCCCATGGCGCCCATCGGCGTCGTATCCGTTTCGCCCGTGGCCCGGCAGCAAACCAGGGATACCACGAACGAAAGCGCTACGGCGATGAGCCCCAGGAAGATCGAGATGTGAAAGGCCATATACTGCACGATTATAAGGCCGAGGGTGATAGGGATCAGCCCCATGACCATCCATGAGGCCGGGACCTCGATGGCATCCATCGCCGCGCTGTGGGCAGGCCGATCGCTTTTCTTCAGAAGCGTGAAGGCACGCGCCAAGGTCCGCCATTGGAGCGCTACGGAAGCCAGACTGGAGAACACCATGATCGATGTGCCGCACCACAACGCCCAGCGAGTGGGGTTAAAGCTGCCGTCAGGTTGCAGCGCGAAGGTGGAGACGTATCCGCGCACATGGGCATGGGTCAGATCCATTAGAAGCAGCCGGGGAGCAACGACGAAGTAGAGCAACACGGACCCGAACAGCATGGACAGCGACACACGCAGGCCCGTGATCATGCCCGCGCCGATCAGCAGCACGCTGGGCTCGAATACCAGCCCGGTCATCTGGCCGTGCGGAATGGGGTTGAGCCAGTGCGGGAAGTTAATTTCCTCGGGGATAAACAGCAGGCGCTGCAGTTTCTCTAGCCAAACCTGGGGCCGGCCTGTCACACGAAACTGTTCCACGAGCGTGCCATAGGCTCGCAGAAATCCCACCGCTCCCCCCGCTGCCAGCGCGATGAGCAGCGCACGGGCCTTCTTCATCGCCTCCACGCCGTGGGAGTAAAGGCTGCGAAGGGTCTCAGCCGCGGCGATGCCGCTGGGGAATTTCAACTGCTCCTGGTTCACCATCTGGCGCTTCATCGGGATGGCCAGAAACACACCCAGGGCCGCCGTGAACACGGTATAGCCCGTCACGACCAGCCACGGCTGATGCACGCCTTCGATCAGCAGCAACGCGCCGAAGGCCGTGGCGATGGCGGCGCCGGTCGAGGACCCCGCTGCCGTGGCTGTGGACTGCATGCAGTTGTTTTCGAGAATGCTCATTTGGCTCAGCCGCCCCCCGCAGAGCGAGCGAATGGCATTCCAGATCACAAACGACAGCACGCATGAAGTGATAGCCACTCCGAACGACCAGCCGAGCTTGAGCGTGGTGTAGAGGTTGGAGATGGACATGAACATGCCCAACACGCCACCCATCAACACTGCGCGTAGGGTCAATTGCTTCTGGCGGTCGCCGCGGCCGGTATAGATCTTCTCAAACCACTGCCGCTCGATTTCCTCCGGCGTGCCCTTAAACCCTTGAATCGGCAAGTCGAGATCAGCGTCCGAGACAGCGCCCGCAGGCCCGTTAGGCGCCATCGTCGGTTCCTTCAAATCATGGCTCATTCGGCCAATTGTCGAGTGCCGCAAGCATCCCCGCTAGGTTTTTCTCGCCTCCGGCACTCGATGATACAGGCCTGTCCGCGCCCACCAGATGGCGGCGGGCATCCTGCCTGCCGTCGAGGGTGGCATCTTGCCACCCGGACCTAACGTGGATCGTTCACCGTCGCCTTGAAACGCCTACAGTCCGGAGCGCCGGTCTCCGACCCGGCGTTGGCCAAATGGCTGGGAGACGCCGGGTCGGAGACCGGCGCTCCGGACGGTGTGAAATGTTCGGGCTAAGTGGTCCCGGTCACAAATTTGGTGACGTATTATGAGCCAGCCCGCTTATAACGTGCGGTTTTACGTGCGGTATCGGCTTCTGGTAAGAAGTTTACGGCCACCCTGTACGGCAGGCAGGATGCCCGCCGCTACAGTGCAGGGCGGTGGTCGTGCCCAGATGCACCCGCGCCCTCAGGCGAGGACGCAATGTTTTTGCCTTGGCGGATGGTGGCGTGCTTAAATGCCTTATGCGGATGTCTCTTCGATTACTGTCGCCCGGCTTTGGTCTGGTCGTCGTGCTGGCGCTGCTGCCGTTGCTGGCTTCCGCCCAGTCCGACCCGGCGCACATGCAGGCAAATTCTGAAAAGCCGCAGCCGTGGCCAGGCGGCGTCATTCCTTATGACATTTCCTTTCTGACACCGGCACAGCAAACCAATGCTCTGCGAGCGATGCAGCGGTGGATGGACACCGGCGCGAGAATTGCGTTCGTTCCGCACGCAACGCAGGCGGAATACGTCAACTTCACCGGCAACACAAACTCCGGCAACAACACCAGTCTGGTCGGATTCAAGAAAGACGTTCGCACCGACATCAATATCACCGCCTTCTGGTGGCGCCAGGGGGAATGGATGCCGGTGCATGAACTCGGCCATGTCCTCGGTTTCTTCCACGAGCACCAGCGCTGGGACCGCGACCAGTGCGTCACTATTCATTACGAGAACATCAAACCCGGCCGCGCCTTTGATTATGATTGGATCTCGCAGACAAACTGGCTGGTCAGCAGCCTGTCCTATGATTACCGCTCGATCATGCACTACCGCATCTGCTGGGCTTCCAAGTGCGAATCCGAATGCAAGGACGGCGTCGGCAGCAGCCCCTGCGCGGTGATTGAACCCGTGGCCAAACAATACGACCGCATCATCGGCCAATGGACGGACAACGGCATCAGCGCGCTCGACGCGGAACGGGCGCGGCTGGCGTATGGTAAGAGATGATATGGAACTGCGCGAACAAAGGCCCCGCCTGACCTTGGCGCAGAAGCTGGGCGCTGTGACTCACGTTTCCCCGCTGTTGCGCAAGGTGCGGGGACTGAACGGCTGCACGGAGGACCAGGTTGGGGAGTGGTTGCTGAAGTGCGCGGTGGAGCGCGGGGCGACCCATTACGAGCGGGAGTTTTCGTCCGACCTTCCCGGCGACAATCCGTCCTTGACCAATACGGAACTTGGAGTCGCCCTGTGCCGGGGACATCTTCCT
>Ga0118677_10007958_pt1 | contig 17248 bp, 14 predicted proteins | sample AliMusrvi5mmetaG_FD_86154 | JGI IMG/M metagenome (GOLD analysis project Ga0118677, IMG submission 86154) | reverse complement strand
TGGGATTCCCCCGTAAATCATTGAAATATCAGACCGTTTCGTTATAAAAGTAGAAATAAGACTGGATCCGGAATTAATCTCTGACATCATTTCTTGTTCAAATCTTTATATAATCTTTATACTATGTCTATCATTCTTTACAATTGCCTTATGAAAAGACCCCTTTCTTTGCCTAAGTATCATGACCTAAGTAGAAAATGACTGAAGCAGAAGAAAGTTACCCCTTGTTAGGGAGATTTAAGAACATTTTTATCGGCCGGGCTAAGGAGATTCAAGACAAGTCCATTTTCCACAAACTATCCCTGGTTGCTTTTTTTGCATGGATTGGCTTGGGTGCAGATGGTATAACCTCTTCCTGTTACGGACCCGAGGAGGCCTTCCGAAATTTACAGGGACATTCGATGCTGGCCATTTTCGTAGGACTTGGCACCGTATTCACAATTTTCATCATCAGTACAAGCTATGGTCAGATCATCAAACTCTTTCCGCATGGAGGGGGTGGATACCTGGTTGGTAGCAAGCTCATATCTCCAACAGTCGGAATGATCTCGGGTTGTGCTTTGATCATCGATTATGTACTAACCATCACCATTTCGGTTTCCAGTGGATCAGATGCACTTTTCAGTTTTTTACCGGAATCCATGCATGTGTATAAACTGGGCGTTGCCATTGGCGGGGTTTGCCTGTTGATATTGCTCAACCTACGCGGTGTCAAGGAATCAGTCGTCTCGTTAACTCCAATATTTGTGGTGTTCATGGCTTCCCACATCTTCATAATAATCTATGCGATCGCCATCAAGGCCGGTGATTTTCAAACAGTGTCAATCGAAACCTCCAACCAGGTGCACTCTTCCATCAGTCAGTTGGGTCTCTGGGGTACCTTGTTCATCATATTGAAAGCATACAGCATGGGGGCTGGTACCTTTACCGGGATCGAAGCAGTCAGCAATGGAATGCCTATCCTTCGGGAACCGAAAGTAAAAACAGCCAATAAAACCATGGTTCTGATGGCCTTTTCACTTTCTTTTCTTGTCATGGGACTGATGGTTGCCTATGCCCTTTACAATGTACAGGTCAGTGAAACCAGGACCCTGAATGCGGTTCTGTTTGAAAATGTTACAGCCCATTGGGCACCTTTCTGGTCCAAAAGTTTTGTACTGACTACCCTGGTTTCGGAAGCTGCCTTGTTGTTTGTCGCCGCCCAAACAGGTTTTATAGACGGACCCCGTATCATGGCCAACATGGCAATCGACAAATGGTTCCCCAAGAAATTCGCCTCCCTGAGCGACCGGCTGGTCACTATGAACGGTGTGCTCCTGATGGGTATCTCTTCCATTTTACTGATGGCCCTTTCGAGGGGTTCAGTAGCTTTATTGGTCGTACTTTATAGTATCAACGTATTCATTACCTTTTCCATCTCACAACTTGGAATGGTGCGGCACTGGTGGATTGAACGCGGTAGACTTCCTCATTGGAGAAAGAAATTATCTATCAACGGAATTGGTTTTATCCTGACAACTTTTATCCTGATTTCAGTAACAATCATCAAATTTGGTGAGGGTGGCTGGATTACACTGGTAATTACCGGGGTATTTATCCTTGTCGCCATCAACATCAAGAAACACTACTTTAAAACAGCCGTACGTCTGCAGAAAGTACGTCAGCAAGCATTGTCCGAACTTCATGAATTTGTGGCTCATAATCCAACCTATGATCAGCACAACAATACAGAAAAGGTCAAATTCAATCCCGATTCAAAAACTGCCATTATTCTCGTTTCCGGATTTGGCGGAACCGGCCTGTATACCTTCCTGAGAATCAATGAAAATTTCAAGGGGATTTACCAAAACTACATTTTCATCCGGATTGGGGTCATCAATTCAAAAATCTACAGAGGATCAGAAGAGCTGGAACATTTCAAACACTCGGTGAAGGACGACGGCAGAAAGTACGAAAAGATTGCCAATCAGTTCGGATTCTATGGTAAAAGTATGTGGACAATCGGAACCGATCCGGTGAGCGAGGTTTACCAAATCACCAAGAAATTGACCCGCCTGCTTCCCAACTCGACCTTCTTCGGAGGACAGCTGGTATTTTCAAAGACATTCTTCATGTCCCAGTTGCTTCACAACCATACGATTTTCTCCATCCAGAAACGCTTCTTCAAATTCGGAATCCCAATTGTCATTTTCCCGATTAAGATTGAGTAAGGTCGCTTCATGCATTGAAAAATAGATTTTAAGTCAAATCGAGGTTAGGGAAAGTCAATCTTTACCAGATAAATGTCAATTTAAAGTAGGTAAATCGCCAACGCCGGCTACCTTAAATTACACATTTTCAATAATTCATAGACATATTGCTTATAAGTCCCCATACTTATAAATTCTTTACAGCGACCCGGCGATTCCTTTTAAAATCCTTATAAATAGCTGCGTACCTTTGTATAAGACAATTTATAAAAATTAAATACCATGAATTTTACGCTATTGATCGACACAAGCTCCACTGCAACTTCAGGAGGATACACCATTGGGGCATTGATTGCCTTGCTAATCCTGGTTTATCTTGTTTATGCACTGATTAAACCCGAAAAATTTTAAATCTGATACCAAATGGCTGAAATACTTTTTATGTTAAAATTTGTTGGCGGTGTAATTATGGTCCTGTTACTTGGGTGGTTTTATTCATCCACTTCTACGGCTGGTCAAGTACATTGAACAACAAAATCAACCCATAGAAAGGATCACGGCCACCAAGGAAATAATGAAATCATCAAAAAACAGTAACAAATGAAATTTAAACATCTCTTATGTTTGATATTTTCCACCCCGGCATTTTTGGCAAATACTCCAGCAAAGGCTCAGTCAAGTGAACCTGCTTCGCCATTTAAAATTAGTGCAGATATTGTAAGTAGCTATGTGTGGAGAGGTTCCCTGTCAACCAGTAGTCCAACTCCCAACTTCCAGCCAACATTGGCCTATGCAAAAGGAAACTTTGAAATTGGAGTCTGGGGATCCACAGACTTTGTCGGAAGCTATAAGGAAGTTGACCCCTATATTTCTTTAACTTCCGGGCAATTCAAATTATCAGTCACAGATTACAATTGGAATTTCGATAAAGCCAATTATTTCAATTACAAGAACAGTGAAACAGGTCATCGTTTTGAAGGTACGATTGGTTATACAGGTCCGATTGCCCTGCCAATCAGTGTGACATTGAACACAATATTTTACGGTTTGGATAAGAAATCCACCGATTCAACCAAACAAGCCTTCTCAACCTACATCGAGCTGGGTTATTCAAAGGGTCCGGCAAGCTTTTTCCTGGGATTTACTCCTTGGGCAAGTTATTATAACAATTATGGTGTTACTGCCTTTGATCCTGAAGCAGGTAAAAAGTCATTTTCCATTGTCAATATCGGTGGAAGCATTTCGAAAGGAATTAAAATCACCGAATTCTATTCGTTGCCTGTTAAGGTTACAGCGATAATAAATCCTTCCGCAACCTACTCCAGAAACGATTATTTCCATTTGACAGTTGGTATTACTATATAATTACAAACAATCAACTATATGACAACACAAGATTTTATTCAAATCATTCTGTATTTCGCCGTACTAATAAGTCTGACGCCCGTTCTGGGAAATTTTATGTACAAGGTTTTTACCGGAAAGAACCATCTGATGTTACCAGTTTTTGGATGGCTGGAAAAGCTGACCTACAAGCTTACTGGTATTGACGCGGAAGAAGAGACCAATTGGAAAACCTACACCTTTGGACTACTCATGTTTAATATGGTCGGTCTGGTTTTTGTTTTTCTCCTCCAGGTCTTTCAGAGATACCTGCCAATGAATCCGGCGCATCTCGAAAATGTTTCCTGGCATTCCGCCTTCAATACATCCGTCAGTTTTATGACCAATACCAATTGGCAGGGATATGCAGGGGAGACAACCCTCAGCTACTTCGTGCAGATGATTGGCTTAACTGTACAGAATTTTGTAAGTGCAGCCACCGGAATAGCTGTTTTAATTGCACTGATCAAGGGGTTATCCCGCAAAACCACTGACAAGCTCGGAAATTTTTGGTCCGACCTAACAAGATCAACGCTTTATATTTTGCTGCCTCTATCCATCCTTTTTGCAGTAGTATTGGTAGGCCAGGGTGTTGTGCAAAATTTTAAAACTTACGATACTGTTCAAACCATCCAGGGTGCCACTCAAGTCATTCCGCAAGGTCCGGCTGCATCGCAGATTGCGATCAAGCAGCTTGGAACCAACGGCGGGGGTTTTTTCAATGCCAATAGTTCACACCCTTTCGAAAATCCCTCCCCATTCAGTAACTTCCTTGAGATGCTGGCAATATTGCTTATACCCGCTTCATTAACTTTCACCTATGGTAAAATGGTGGGCTCAACGCGGCAAGGGTGGACAATTTTTATAGCAATGATGATTTTACTCCTTATCGGGTTGAGCATTTCCCTGTATGCGGAATATGCAACCAATCCGGTTTTTGGAAATCTGCATTTGATGGAAGGCAAGGAAACCCGATTCGGCATTACGAACAGTGTTCTTTGGTCGACTTCAACTTCGGCAGCATCCAACGGTTCTGTAAATGCGATGCATGATAGTTTGTCGCCACTGGCTGGCATGGTCGCCATGATCAATCTCATGCTTGGCGAGATTATTTTCGGGGGAGTAGGTGCCGGACTTTACGGAATGGTAATCTTTATCATCCTGACGGTTTTTATCGCCGGATTAATGGTTGGAAGAACTCCAGAATACCTGGGGAAAAAGATACAGAAATTTGAGGTGCAGATGGCAATCGTTGCAGTCCTTGCCCCCAATGTGGTGATACTTCTGTTTGCGGCTCTGGCTTCTGTAATAAATCCTGGACTTTCAAGCCTGAACAACTCAGGTCCGCATGGGCTTTCCGAAATCCTTTATGCCTATGCCTCCGCAGCAGGCAACAATGGGAGTGCTTTCGCAGGATTAAACGCAAATACCGTTTTTTACAATTTGACCATCGGATTTGGAATGCTGATTGGCCGTTTCGGAATTATTATCCCTGTTATGGCAATTGCCAACAGCATGGCAATAAAGAATATAACACCTTCCTCAGCCGGGACATTTCATACAGACAACTGGCTGTTTGTCGGTTTATTGATTGCAGTTATTCTTATAGTTGGCGGATTAACCCACTTCCCTGCATTGTCTCTTGGACCTATTGCAGAACATTTGCTTATGAACAATGGTGTCACCTTTTAACATTTAAATCAATGAGTACAAAAGAAAATATAAGCCTGTTCAACCGTAAGTTGGCCTTTCAGGCAGTAAAGGACAGTTTCATCAAACTAAATCCTGCATTACTTATTAAAAATCCCGTCATTTTCATTGTCGGGATAGGCGCACTTTTGACAACAATAGTTGTGATGATGGATGTTTATCAACATAATTTTTCACTCTTTAATCTGAACATTACCATTTGGCTATGGTTCACTGTATTGTTTGCCAATTTTTCCGAGGCCATCGCCGAAGGGAGGGGAAAGGCACAAGCAGACAGTTTGCGTAAAAACCGCAAGCAGACCATGGCACGAAAGCTGGATGGTAAGGTTGAAGTTTCCATCAATGCCACTGAACTTAAATTAGGCGATATCGTCGTTTGCGAAGCGGGTGATGTTATTCCCTCTGACGGTGAAGTGACGGAAGGAATTGCCAGTGTAGATGAATCGGCCATCACTGGCGAATCGGCACCGGTCATCCGGGAAAGCGGCGGAGACAGATCAGCCGTTACAGGCGGAACCAAAGTAATCAGCGATAGAGTCTTGATCCGGATAACTTCTGAACCGGGAAACACATTTATTGACCGAATGATTGCATTGGTTGAAGGTGCAAAACGCCAAAAAACCCCCAATGAAATTGCATTGTCCATTCTAATCTCAGGTTTGACCATCGTATTTCTTTTGGCTGTAGCCACCCTGCCGGCATTTTTTAGTTACAGTTTATCGGCTTCAGGGTTACCTGAATCGATGAATCTGACATTGCCGGTTTTGATTGCATTGCTTGTTTGTCTGATTCCTACAACCATTGGAGGTTTGTTGAGTGCCATCGGGATTAGTGGAATGGACAGGCTGTTGCAACGAAACGTGATAGCAACCAGTGGACGTGCCATTGAAGCCGCCGGTGACGTGGATGTACTTTTACTGGATAAAACGGGAACAATCACCCTGGGAAACCGAATGGCAACCAATTTTATTCCTGCCGATGGTGTAACGGTAGAGGAACTTGCCGATGCAGCTCAATTTTCATCCCTTTCTGATGAAACGCCGGAAGGGCGTTCAATCGTTGTTTTGGCAAAAGAGCAGTTCAATATCCGCGGACGGGAGGTACACCTGCTCAATGCTACATTTATCCCATTCACCGCACAATCCAGAATGAGTGGTGTTGATTTTAAATCCGATGATGGTGCTGTACATATGATCAGAAAAGGCTCATCAGAGGCTATCCGTTCCTTCGTGCAAAACAACAATGGTTTTTACACACAAAAAATTCAGGATATTGTCTCCGAATTGGCCCGCCAAGGTGCTACTCCCCTTGTCGTAGCTGAGGATAAAAGGGTACTTGGGGTCATTCATCTGAAGGATATTGTCAAAGGCGGTATAAAGCAGCGGTTTGCCGAACTCAGGAAGATGGGGATCCGAACTGTCATGATAACCGGTGACAACTCATTGACTGCCGCTGCCATTGCAGCCGAAGCAGGTGTTGATGATTTCATGGCTGAAGCTACTCCCGAAGATAAATTGCGTCGTATCCGTGAAGAACAGGCCAATGGTCATCTGGTCGGCATGATCGGTGACGGAACCAACGACGCCCCGGCTCTTGCCCAGGCTGATATAGGTATTGCAATGAATACAGGTACCCAGGCTGCCCGTGAAGCAGGGAATATGGTGGATCTTGACAGCAATCCGACTAAATTGATAGAGGTCGTCGAAGTCGGCAAGCAATTACTGATGACCAGGGGCTCCCTCACGACCTTTAGCATTGCCAACGATGTGGCGAAATATTTTGCCATTATTCCTGCCATAGCCATCTCTCTCTATTCTGGTAAAAGTGGCATAGGACCTCTTTCGGCCTTGAATATTATGAATCTTGGTTCGCCGCAGAGTGCTATTCTGAGCGCGGTAATATTCAATGCAATAATTATCGTAACGCTTATCCCATTGGCTTTAAAAGGTGTCCGTTACAAACCGGTCTCAGCAAATGCTGCATTGACCCGGAACCTGCTTATATTTGGTTTAGGCGGAATTCTTGCTCCGTTCATTGGCATCAAGCTTATTGATATTCTTATTAATATGTAATTCTAACATATATGAAAACAATTATCATTTCTTTAAAAATCTTCCTTTTCTTTACGGTATTGACCGGCATCATCTATCCGCTCTTCGTAACAGGAATTGTTCAACTTACCATGCCTGCAAAGGCAAACGGAAGTCTGATATTAAAAAACAACAAACTAATCGGCAGCGAATTAATTGGCCAGCGATTCGACAGTGTCATTTACTTCTCTTCCCGCCCATCGGCAGTATCATACAATCCACTGCCTTCAGGAGGTTCAAATTATGGTTTAACCAATGCTAAACTGAAACATTCTGTTGACTCGTTAAAAAATCAATTCATTGTCTTTAATCAATTGGATGGCAATACATCCATACCATCAGAAATGCTTTTCGCATCCGCAAGCGGACTTGATCCTCATATTTCCCCCAGAGCCGCCTTGTTGCAAGTGGAACGAATTGTGAAAGCCAGGCAATTTGATGAGAGTAAAAAGCAACTTCTGTTAAAGTCTATTACCGAATTGTCTCAATCGCCTCAATACTTAATCTTCGGCGAACAAAGAATCAATGTTTTGTTGTTAAATTTGAAATTGGATAAAATACAATAAAACGGTAAGCCATAAAGAAATGTTCTATCCAACCGAACATGAATAAATCGCTATTCCATTTGACGCTAAAAAAACTAAATTTAAACAAATGAAATTCTCAATTCGCTCAAAATTTTCCACCGGGATGGTTTTCTTGCTGATCATTCTGGCGTTATCTATCTACTCGGCCTATTACATGAATAAGGTTTCTAACGAATCAGGAATTATCCTGAAAGAAAACTATTTATCAGTGGTCTATGCCCGTGACATGGCAGAGGGGTTAACGAAAATCAATCAGGAGATCACCAGGAGTTTTATCTTGAATGGGAACCCGAATACCCTGATTCTTAAAAATGAACTTAAAGTTGTTGATAGCTCATTACAGGCTGAGAAAAATAACATCACAGAACCGGGCGAAGACAAATTGGCCAAAGGAATAGATACTGATTTTAAAGAATACAGTGATTCCGTAAGGAAATTCATGGAATCACCGCACGCGGTATCCAGTGTTCTTTTCCTGCAAAAAAAGTATGATTCCTTGTACCAACAGTTGATGCAACTTTCAGTGATGAATGGCAAAGCCATTGAAGTAAAAACGGACAATACCAAGATTTCGTCACAGGATGCCATGACACAGATGTCGATTATTGCGACTCTGTGTTTTATCATTGCACTCTTCTATTCTTATAGCTTCTCATCCTACTCCAGTGAACGATTTTCCCAATTATACAATGAAATAAAAAAATTAGAAGACGGTGATTATGCCAATCGGCTTGATTTTGATGGGACAGATAAGTTTTATGAAATTTCAACGGTCATCAACGACATGGCAGAGAAATTATATGAAAATGAGAAGAAAGTGCATGTAACCGCACCTTTTGAATCGGAAAAGAAATTAACTACAAGCGAAATTCAAGATTTAAAAAGTGTATTAACACGGATTAAAAAAATAGAAATAGAAGCTGAAGTACTGATTGTCAAGCTTGAAGAAAAGATATCTTAAATTGAAAGATCGTAACAACTCTTCTGTTCAAACGACAAGAAAAGCTATGAAATTAATTTCTTAATTAGAAAATAAAGATGGAATCAGTTGATCATCGTCCGGATCCGGATGAACTTCTGGCCACTATCATCCAGGATGAGGAGAAAAGTAAACGTGGTAAACTGAAGATTTTCTTTGGCATGTGTGCCGGAGTGGGCAAAACTTATACCATGCTTCAGGCAGCGAAAGTTGAAAAGGCCAAGGGTTGTGACATCATCATTGGGTATGTTGAGACACACAACCGCAAAGAGACAGCCAGCCTTGTCGAAGGATTTGAACTCGTTGAGCGGAAGAAACTTGATTACAAATCAACACAGGTTCAGGAAATGGATCTGGATGCCATCATTGCCCGGAAGCCGCAGATTGTACTGGTGGATGAACTTGCCCATACCAATGCCCCCGGTAGCAGGCATACCAAACGTTTTCAGGATGTTCTTGAAATTCTGGAACACGGGATCAATGTCTATACCACAGTTAATGTACAGCATTTGGAGAGTCGCTCCGAGACCGTGGCACAAATTACCGGTATCACCGTTAGAGAAACCCTTCCAGACGAAATCTTCGAAAATGCGGATGAGGTAGAACTGGTCGATTTAAGTCCGGATGAGTTGCTTCAAAGATTATCGGAAGGCAAGGTTTATGCCCCGGAACGATCCCGCGAAGCAATCATGAATTTCTTCCGGAAGGGCAATATTACAGCCCTTCGTGAGATGGCATTGCGCATTGTTGCAGACAGGGTAGACAGGCAGTTGCATGATTACATGCAGGAAAAAAGGATCAGGGGACCGTGGAAATCCGGATCACATCTTCTCGTCGCAATTGATTACAAGATACAATCGACCAGGTTATTGCGCTGGGCTAAAAACCTATCCTACTCCATGGGGGCCAACATCCAGGCAATTTATGTTGAAACATCGCACCAACTGACGGCCAAAGAGAATGACCAGCTGAATAAAAACATCAATCTGGCCAAACAATTGGGAATCAAAGTCCGGATCGTCACGAATTACGATGTGGTCAGCGCAATTGTCGATTTTGCTCAAAAAGAGAATGCAACCCACATCATAGTAGGAAAGCCGCGGGTTCGAAATTTGTTGGCCATGCTGAGGCTCGGCAGCTTTGTAAACAAGCTGATCAGGTACAGCGGTAACATAGATGTTTACATTCTTGGGGCTGATAATCAGGCAAAAGGTCGTTATCGGGAAAAGATTTTTGTTCCATCCTTTACTTCAAATCTAAAGGAATACCTGGCTGTAATACTTCTTGTGATTCTTTCATCGATCTCATGTTATCTGGCAAGAGACTTTGTAGGTTACCAGATAGTATCATTTGGATTGCTGTTTTTAGTCTCCATTCTCGCTATTTTTTTTGGTCCGGGACCTATTTTGCTTGCAGCTGCATCGAGTGCGCTAATCTGGGATTATTTCTTTATTCCTCCTCAATTTACCCTGCACATTGATAAACCCGAAGATGTGCTGATGCTCATCATGTTTTTCTTCATCGCCTTGCTGAATGGAATTCTTACCTCCAGGGTGCGTCGACAAGAACAGAAGATCAGGATCAGGGAAGAACGAACACAGGCATTGTACCAACTCACCAAAGAGTTAAACACGGCAGCAGGGATGGACGGAGTTTCCAAAATTGCTGTCAATTATGTTCAGAAATATTTCACGCTCGATTCGGCCATCATACTAAAAACTGAATTGGGCAAACTGGATGGCGTTGTTCAGGACGGTACAACCATCTCCTTGTCAGAAAATGATTTCAGTGTAGCGAACTGGGTATTCAAGCATTCTTCTATCGCAGGAAAATATACCGACACATTACCATCCGGAGCATACACCTTTTATCCTTTGACAGGGAATAGTGGAAATATGGGGGTGATAGCTGTCGAACTCCATCGCGTCTTCACGCAAGGAGAAGAACAATTCTGGGAGGCATTTTTGTCACAGATTTCGGGGAAATATGAGCGTGAATTCCTCCGTAACGCGGCAAAAAACACCTATATCCTGAGTGAATCCGAGAAATTGTACAAAACCCTTTTTAATTCAATTTCGCATGAGCTTAGAATTCCGGTAGCTACGATACTGGGAGCCTCAGACACGCTTATTTCTCAAACCTATCCTGAAGAGACCAGACAAAAGCTTTACCATGAAATCAGTATTGCTTCTGTACGACTCAACCGTTTGATTGAGAATTTGTTGAATATGTCAAGGCTTGAATCCGGTCACATTACGCCCCGTCCCGATTGGTGTGATGTACATGATATTGCCAACAATGTGGCAGAGACTTTGCATACAGAATTAAAACCCTTTAAATTGACAACTGTAATCCCGCAGGATATGCCTCTGGTCAAGGTAGATTTTGGCTTGATTGAACAGGTATTGCACAATCTGATTCTCAATGCGACTCAAAATGTGCCACCCGGAACCATTATCAGGTTGAAAATTTTTTATGACAATGCTTATCTTAACATGCAGGTGATGGATCGGGGACCCGGCTTTGCGGCTTCCGAATTAAATTTAGTTTTCGATAAATTTTACCGGGGCAAGGATGCAAAAACCGGTGGAACCGGGTTGGGATTGTCTATTGTCAAAGGATTTGTGGCGGCGCAGGGTGGATCTATCATCGCTGAAAACAGGGAAAACGGTGGGGCAAAATTTGTCATCAAGATTCCTGTAGAAATTGCTGATTTGAACCAACAAAAAAAACTTGTGCAATGATGAATAAATCAGAAACCATATTGATCATCGATGATGAAGTGCAGATTCGCAGGTTGCTTGAAATCACACTTTCAGCGAATGGATATAAAATTGCGGAAGCTTCCACGGGCAAGGAAGGTATCATACTTGCTGCAACAACTCATCCGGTTCTTATTATTCTTGATCTTGGACTTCCCGATGCGGATGGAATAGAGGTTCTCAAAAAACTTCGGGAGTGGTATCAAAAACCCATCCTTATACTTTCTGTCAGAAGTTCAGAAGAGGATATCATCCGTGCCCTGGATAATGGAGCCAATGATTATCTCACCAAACCATTCAGAACTGGCGAGTTGTTGGCACGCATCAGGGTTGCGATCCGGCAAAGCATGGGAACGGAAGAGGATCCAATCTTAACATTTGGTTCTTTGTCAATAGATCTGTCCAGTCACATCGTGAGAAAAAACAATGAAATAATCAAACTGACCTCAACGGAATTCTCTCTGCTTGCCCTCTTAGCCAAAAATGAAGGCAGGGTACTGACCCATCAGCTTATTTTAAAGGAGATCTGGGGAATGGGATACCTGGAACAAACTCAATATTTAAGGGTTTTCATGGCCCAGTTGCGCAAAAAAATCGAAGACAATCCGACGAAACCCAAATTACTCAATACAGAATCAGGCATCGGATACCGGTTTGGCGCATAAAAAGACTTGTTGCTTTTGATAAAAAAAGTGTAAGTTTGGTATCATATCCTGATTCATCTAACTATATCACGGCATGAGTTTTTCCAAAAAGATGTTGAATAGACTGCGAAATCTGAGATTCTCACATCTTTCAGAAAGGGAAAAATTGATTGTACTGAGTTTTGTCGTAGGATTGCTAAGCGGGTTTGCAGCCATCCTGCTTAAAAATATCATTCACATTTCCAGCAAGTTCTTAACAGATGATTTTAATGCGCTCCAGGAAAATTACCACTATTTCCTCTATCCGGGCATCGGTATCTTCCTGACTTACATCTATGTGAAATTTGTTGTCAAAGAGGATATCAGTCATGGAGTCACCAAAGTACTGGAATCCATCTCCAGAAAAAAAGGTTACCTGCGGGCACACAACATGTTCACTTCCATCATCTCCAGTACCATTACCATTGGTTTTGGAGGATCAGTTGGAGCCGAAGCACCGGTCGTTCTGACAGGCTCTTCGATTGGATCGACTATTGCACGCACCTTTAACCTCAATTATCGCACCATGACTCTCCTGATTGGTTGCGGTGCGGCAGGGGCCATCTCGGGCATTTTCAAAGCTCCCCTTGCAGGTATGCTCTTTGCCATCGAAGTTTTGATGCTCGACCTGACCATGGCCTCGCTGCTTCCATTGATGATTTCTTCTGCAACAGCCGCCTCGCTCGCCTATTTTTTGATGGGATCGGGTTACGAATTGAATTTCCAGATCGACAAGGCATTCAAGGTCACAAATATACACTGGTACATACTACTGGGTATTTTTTGCGGACTCTTTTCAGTCCTTTTTTCACGGGGAAACCTGCTGATCGAGCGCAGTTTCAAAAAGATAAAAAGCCCTCTGCTTCGGATCGCCGTGGGCGGAATTGCATTGGGTGGGATGATTTTTCTCTTTCCTTCGCTATGGGGAGAAGGTTATTTTACCATCAACCAGATCGTCAACGATCTTGGACATCACATTGTCAACAACTCCCTCTTCTTCGACTACAGGGATGACAAGCTGGTATTGATAGGTCTCGTTGCTACCATCATGTTGGTGAAAATTGCCGCAACAGCCACCACCAACGGTGCAGGAGGAAGCGGAGGTATCTTTGCCCCTACCCTTTTCCTGGGTAGCCTGGCAGGATTTTTAGTCTCTCTGATCCTAAATTACAACGGTGAGATGGTCCCTGCCAAGAATTTTGCACTGGCCGGAATGGCCGGTATGATGGCGGCGGTGATGCATGCGCCCATGACAGCAATATTCCTGATTGCCGAAATAACCGGAGGATTTGGGTTGTTGGTGCCTCTGATGATCACTTCTGCTGTTGCATATCTGACTGCCATGCCCATTGAACCACACTCCATCTACCACAAGCGGCTTGCTTTAAAAGGAGACCTGATAACCCATAACAAGGACAAAGCGGTTCTAACCCTTTTGAAATTGCACAATGTCATAGAAAAAGATCTATTGTCAGTCACTCCCGAGACCACACTAGGAGAATTGGTGAAAATTATTGCAAAATCCAGAAGAAATATTTTTCCGGTGTTAGATGAGCAGAACGTCTTTAAAGGGATCGTATTGCTGGATGATGTAAGGGAAATCATGTTTGAAAAAGAACTCTACCATACCAGAAAAGTCTCAGAATTGATGAGATTATCTCCTGAAATTATTTCCCACGATGAAAAAATGGATACGGTCATGAAGAAATTCAACGACAGCGGTGCCTGGAACCTACCTGTAGTTCACAATGGCAAATATGTAGGATTCATCTCCAAATCCAGGATCTTCAATGCCTACCGGGAAATGCTTGTCGATTTTTCTGAAGAATGACGGATGATGTGCTGATTTGCTGATTTGCTAATTAGAACATCAGCAAACTAGCACATTTTCTTATTTCCACATTCTTTGAAAAATACTATTTTTGACGTTTAATTCTAAAAGTCTTCCCCCTCATGCAAAAAGATACAGCCATATTTGACATCATCGCCAAAGAACATGCCCGTCAACTTCACGGAATAGAACTTATAGCCTCTGAAAATTTCGTTTCGCAACAGGTGATGGATGCCATGGGCTCCTGCCTGACCAATAAATATGCGGAAGGGTATCCCGGTCACCGTTATTATGGGGGATGCCAATTTGTCGATGAGGCTGAACAATTGGCCATCGACAGGCTTAAAGAGCTCTTTCAGGCAGAGTATGCCAATGTCCAGCCCCATTCCGGTGCACAGGCAAATATGGCTGTCCTGATGACAGTACTTCAGCCCGGCGACACATTCATGGGGTTGAATCTTTCACATGGTGGCCATCTTTCACACGGATCCCCGGTTAACTCTTCGGGTCTGCTGTATCGTCCGGTAGCATATGGAGTCAAGGAGGAAGATGGACTTGTGGATTATGACCAGATGGAAATCGTTGCATTACAAGAAAAACCCAAATTGATAATTGCCGGTGCTTCTGCTTATTCCAGAGAGTGGGATTATGCCCGTATCCGGAAGCTGGCGGACCGCATTGGTGCAATTTTCATGGTCGACATGGCCCATCCAGCCGGATTGATTGCCGCAGGCTTACTCGAGAACCCATTAAAACATGCACACATAGTTACTTCAACTACGCATAAAACCCTTCGCGGACCACGGGGTGGCATCATCCTGCTTGGTCAGGATTTTGAAAATCCATGGGGATTAGCAACTAAAAAAGGTGAAATAAAGTTGATGAGTAGCCTGCTGGATTCTGCTATTTTCCCGGGAATTCAAGGCGGACCGCTTGAACACGTTATCGCCGCAAAAGCTGTTTCCTTTGGCGAGGCACTTCAGCCGGAATACAAGACCTACCAGCGGCAGGTCCAGAAAAATGCGAAAGTGATGGCACAGGCATTTATGGACAAAGGATACAAAGTCATTTCAGGTGGAACCGACAATCACTCCATGCTGATCGACCTGCGCACCAAATTTCCGGATTTGACTGGAAAGAAAGCCGAGAATGTTCTTGTTCAGGCAGATATTACCATCAACAAGAACATGGTTCCTTTCGACAGCCGTTCGCCATTCCTCACCTCCGGATTGCGGGTAGGTACGCCGGCTATATCCACCAGAGGACTGAAAGAAGAACAGATGGGATTGATTGTAGAGATGATAGACAAAGTACTTGTAGATGCCGACAATGAGCAGAATATTCTTACAGTCCGTACCGAAGTGAACAAAATGATGGAAAACTATCCGATTTTTGCCTGGTAGGGGGAAAAGCTTTTAGCGATTAGCTTTTAGCAGTTAGCCTTTCCAGTTAACTTTAAGTATTGGTTTTGGCTAATAGCTAACAGCTAATAGCTTATAACATAGCCCAAATCTTTGGTAGAAATATCAAACCGGCAACTACCACAGAAACAATAGCAAATACCAGGACTGCAGCTGCGGATAGGTCTTTTACCTTTTTGATATTTTCGTGCTTCTCCGGAGAGAGATGGTCTGCCAAATTTTCCAGGGCTGAGTTGAAGAGTTCTGAAGCAAAAACTGCTCCGATTCCAATGGCAAGAAGGCTCCATTCGTATGGCGATATTTTCAAAAACCATCCGAGAACAAGGGCCACCATGGCTGCCAACAAGTGAATTCTGGAATTATGCTCTTCTGAAAACATCACTCTCAACCCATTAATCGCATATCCAAAGCTTTTCACCCTTTTTCTCAAGGAGAATTTTTCATTTTTCATGATAACAATTTTCCATAAATTTACTTTGTGTTCCTTTGCACAAATCCAGAATCGAAAATCGAAAATTCTCTTTAGCTTATTACTACCCGCGAGAATGGAACCGCATCCAAAGATGCAAAATCGCCTTTCAGAAATTTGTAATAACCGGTAATGGCAATCATCGCAGCATTGTCTGTTGTGAATTTAAAAGGAGGAATATACATTTTCCAACCCTGTTTGTCAGCCATTTCCAAAAGTGCAGTACGCAATCCCGAATTGGCCGAAACACCACCGGCAACTGCAATCTCTCTGATTCCTGTCTGTTTTGCAGCCTGTTGAAGTTTTGCCAACAGAATATCTATGATGGTATGTTGGAGCGATGCACAAATGTCAGCCTTGTTTCTGTCAATGAAATCCTCATCTTTGGCTACTTCATCACGGAGCAGGTAAAGGAAGGAGGTCTTTAATCCGCTGAAACTGTAATCCAATCCAGGAATTCTTGGTTTGGAAAAGACGAAGGCCTTTGGATTCCCATCCTTTGCCAATTTGTCGATTAGTGGCCCGCCTGGATAAGGTAAACCCATCACTTTTGCACATTTGTCGAAAGCTTCGCCAGCAGCATCATCGATGGTCTGCCCAATGACTTCCATGTCCAGATGATCCCTAACGACAATAATCTGTGAATTACCCCCTGATACCAGCAGACACAAAAATGGAAATTTTGGTTCATGCTGCTCATTTTCATGCTCATGGATAAAATGAGCCAATACATGCCCCTGAAGATGGTTCACCTCCAGTAACGGGATATTCCTGGCCAATGCAAAAGCCTTGGCAAAAGAGGTCCCAACAAGGAGTGAACCCAGCAATCCGGGACCGCGGGTAAAGGCAATGGCATGAATCTCATCCAATGAAACACCGGCTTTTTTGAGAGCCTGATCAACCACCGTAATGATATTCTGCTGGTGTGCCCTTGAGGCCAGTTCTGGGACAACTCCGCCATAGTCATTGTGAACCAGCTGTCCGGCAACTTCATTGCTCAGCATCAACTGGTTTCGCAGAACAGCCGCAGAAGTGTCATCACAGGAGGATTCAATGCCCAATATAACTATCTCTTTGTCGTTGTTCATTTTAATTTGATCTATACAAATTCCCTTTTAACTCGGTAAAAATTACTAATTTTATC
>Ga0118677_10007957_pt1 | contig 17248 bp, 19 predicted proteins | sample AliMusrvi5mmetaG_FD_86154 | JGI IMG/M metagenome (GOLD analysis project Ga0118677, IMG submission 86154) | reverse complement strand
GTCTTTCGGGTGTGGGCTCGTAAAACGGACCCGTTCGATACCCTCGACTGCCCCTACCCCAGCGAGCAACTCGGCAAACAATGGCCGTCGCTTTGTCAGGTCACGGCCGTAGGAGTTGACGTTTTGGCCCAGCAAGGTGATCTCAACGACTCCCTGCTCAACGAGCGCTCGTGCCTCGTTCAGGATGGCAGCTTTAGGGCGGTCCTTCTCGATACCTCGCAGTGATGGCACGATGCAGAAGGTGCAGGTGTTATTGCATCCAACTGAAATTGAAACCCAAGCGCTAAAGGCAGAGTGGCGACGCACTGGCAACGTCGACGGGAAGTGTTCTAACGATTCTTTAATCTCGACCTGCGAGGCCTCTTCAATGCGAGCTCGCTCCAAAAGTGCGGGCAACGAACCGATGTTATGAGTTCCAAAGACCACATCGACATAAGGGGCGCGTTTGATGATCGACTCTTGATCCTTCTGCGCCATACAGCCGCCGACTGCAATTTGGAAGTTGGGATTGGATTTCTTGAGCGGAGCCAAGAAACTGAGATTGCCGTAGAGCTTATTGTCTGCATTCTCGCGGACGGCACAGGTATTAAAGACGACCAGGTCTGGAGTGGAACCCTCGAGAGCCGCTTCGTACCCAGCGTCCAAGAGAAGCCCAGCTATACGCTCGGTATCGTGCACATTCATCTGACAGCCGTAGGTCTCTACGACGAAGGTGCGTGTGCTCATTGGCCAATCTTACGAGGCTAAAAGCTCCCGCATAATCCGCTCGGTGATCTGGTTGCTAAAGCCCTTACGCGCCAATAGAGAGTGCACGCGACGATAAATAACCATCTGATCGAGGTGAGCACAGGAGCGATATTTACGCTCCGCCATCTCAAAGGCCATCTGGTACTCAGCGTCCAGATCGGTGCCATGCATGACCTCTTCGATAATGTCAGGTGCCACGCCCTTGCTACGCAACTCCTGCGTAATCACGCTAGAACTCAACTTCTTCTGGCGACGGCGTGATTCGCTCCACAATTGCGCGAACTCAAGATCATTGAGTAGCCCCTGGAGTTCGAGTGAGTCGAGAACAGCGGAAGAGATCTCGGCCTCAACTCCCCTCTTAAGAAGTTGAGTATGCAGCTCAGCCCTACTCTTGGCGCGCGGTGCCAGCGCATAGAGCGCCAGCGTCATCGCATCGGAGTAGGGATCAGCCACTACATCTGTTTTATCGATCACTCTTTAGAAATCAACCTCAGAGGTTGCCTCATCGATTGCAGCAACAAGCTCTGGATCAATAACGACCGGGACATAATGTTCGCGGATCTTCCCTTCGATCTCGTTCGCAAGATCAGGATTATCAATCAGGAAGTTACGCGAGTTCTCTTTACCCTGTCCGAGTTGATCGCCCTCGTAGGTGTACCAAGCGCCAGACTTCTTCACGACGCCAACCTCTACGCCGAGATCAATGAGCGATCCCTCGCGAGAGATTCCAACACCGTAGATGATGTCGAACTCGGCCTGCTTAAATGGTGGGGCCATCTTGTTCTTAACAACTTTGACGCGGGTACGGTTGCCGACCGCCTCTTGGCCATCCTTGAGAGTTTCAATACGACGGACATCCATACGGATAGAGGCGTAGAACTTAAGCGCCTTACCACCAGTGGTTGTCTCGGGAGTTCCGAAGAAGACACCGATCTTCTCGCGAAGTTGGTTGATAAAGATTGCGGTGGTATTTGATTGGTGCAAAGCACCTGTGATTTTGCGGAGCGCCTGAGACATAAGACGAGCCTGCAGACCCATATGTGAGTCACCCATCTCGCCCTCAATTTCAGCGCGCGGAACGAGTGCGGCAACTGAGTCGACGACGATGATGTCGAGTGCGCCAGAGCGAATCAACATATCCATGATCTCAAGAGCTTGCTCACCGGTATCTGGTTGTGAAACCAAGAGAGCATCGATATCTACTCCGAGTTTCTTGGCATACTCGGGATCAAGGGCATGCTCAGCATCGATAAATGCTGCGATGCCGCCGTTCTTCTGCGCATTGGCGATTGCATGGAGCGCAACGGTGGTCTTACCCGAAGATTCTGGGCCATAAATTTCTACGATACGCCCGCGTGGCAAGCCGCCAATGCCGAGAGCGATATCAAGAGCGATAGATCCGGTTGGGATAACCTCTTGGACTACAGGGCCGCGATCGCCCATCTTCATTACTGAACCCTTACCGAACTGACGCTCAATCTGGGCTAGGGCGGTATCGAGGGCTTTGGTGCGATCTAGCGATTGCTTCTCAGATGCCTTATCGGCTTTATCTGCTGCCATTTTCTGCCTTTCTCTCTTAACTCAGATGAGTTCATCTGTACGGTCCAGAAGGTACGGAAGACCACCGACGGCGGGAGGCAAGCTCGCGCGGAAGTGTGGAACCGCTCTGGTTGGGTGTGGATATCGTACCGAACATCTGTTCGAATGGCTAGGACACGCCGTAGCCGCCGATTTTGGGTGCCGTCGGGTTGGGGCGTAGGCCGGAGAAGTTCGGAAGAGCCAACCCGCGAATTCTCCTGGCCTCGCCCCAACCCCTCCTTCAAACTAAAGCAGAGTTAAGCCCAACTTCAGTTCCTCATATTTTCGGTCAAGTTCGGCCGATGCATTGGAAATCAGCAGCCGCTTGTCGCGGGCGAGTTCCCCGTGGACGATGGTGAAGTCGCGCGGGCGAAGACCGAAGGCGGCGGCCAATTCTTTGATGACGGCGGCGTTGGCTTTGCCGTCAACTGCGGGTGCTTGGACGGCAACTACTAATCGAGGTGGATCGCCTGCGGTACCACCTACTTTGTTGCGAGAGGCATTGGGGCGAACTCGTATTTCAATCAGCAAGTCGGGCATCCGCTTACCGAAACTTTGCAGGCATTTCGGGGTTATGAGCGACGATCGCCTTCCAGATATCTCCCGGTTCAAATCCGCCAGCTAGCGCTTCATTCACGGTTTGTCCGCCGAGCTCTGAATGCACGATGTCGCGGGCATAAGTATCGGGATCGCTAAAGTAATCGAAGATTCGGGAGCGAAGTTCGGTGATGCGCATCGCCATTATTACAGGGCACGTACCAGTTGATCAGCCTGCTGTGCACTTTCTGGAGGTGTAAGCGGTGATGCGATTTGACCGATGAGCCAATGCAGAACAACTCCGGCAGACTCTCCGAAAAGAGACGTTAGGCCTTCGTTAATCACATGCCAGAGTGGGTGATCGCAGACTCGCACAAATTTAGCGATATCAAGCGGATCGGTCTCGACCATCTTGCGTAAGGCAGGATCTTTCGAGATCTCGACCGAGAGCGCATAGAGCGCATCGCGCTTGGATGGTGCTTTCTTGGCAAGATCTATTAAGCGCAGGATTTCAGATTCGAGGAGAGAGAGCATCATCTCTTCCTTATCGCTGAAGTGGTTATAAACCGTGGCGCGCGAGACTTCGGCACGAGCGGCAATGTCATTCATATTTGATTCGTAGGAGCCGACTTCGGTGATGACGATTTTGGCGCCCGAAAGAATTGCGGTACGCGAACGCTGATTGGTTGCCATGATCGAATTGAGCGTTTGGATTAGCTCGCGGTGCAGCTAATTACGCGGCGTCATCCACAACGGTCAAAGTTGGGGCTTCAGCAAGGCGAACTTGAGCCGAAACGCGGAGCAGGACCTCGCCGAGTGAGATATCAAGCGCGGCGCAGATTGAATTGAGAAGTTCGGAAGAGGCCTCTTTTTGACCGCGCTCGACCTCAGATAAATAGCCGAGGGAGACGCGAGCGCTCTTTGCGACATCGCGCAAGGTGCGGCCTTGGGCCACGCGCGAGGCGCGCAGTGCAGAGCCGATATGGGAGCGGAGGAGAATCACGGGATAAGGATACGGCTAAAGGTCGCAATTGCGCTCTCTAAAGTTGCGTGGCGAATTTCGGCGCGATCTCCCGTCAAGGCAAGCGCAACTGCGGAAGTTCCAGCGCGACTATCGATTGCAATCCAGACCGTGCCCGCCTTTTGATCGTATGCACGGCCAGGGCCGGCAACGCCCGTCGTAGAAATTGAATAATCCGTCTTGAATTGCGCCCGCACGCTCTGTGCCATTGCAATCGCGACTTCCTCCGATACTGCGGTGTATTTATTCAGCGTCTTCTTCAGCACCCCAAGAAACTTTGTCTTACTTACATCGCTGTAAGTAATAATTCCACCCTGGTAGACCGCCGAAGCGCCGGAGATAGAAGTGAAGAGCTCCCCCAATCCCCCGCCAGTGATCGACTCGGCTGTGGAAAGAGTTAAACCACGCCGCTTCATCACTCTGACAATTGTTGCGACATCTGGATTATTTGGCACTCTGTAAGACCTTCTTAAAGTAGTCGTAACCCGTAGTGATCGTTATGGCGATCGTCGCGCCCATGAAGGCATCGCGCGCAAGATGCAGCCAGTGCGGTAGCGGAAGAATGTAAAAGCCAATTCCAAATCCCTGCATCATCGTCTTTAGCTTGCCGCCCTTGCTGGCAGGAATAACTCCATCCTTGATCACCGCAAGGCGGAGAAGAGTTACTGCGATTTCACGGAACAAGATCACAATCGTGACCCACCACCACAACTTGCCTTGGATCGAGAGTCCGATCATCGCGGTTCCGATCGCGGCCTTATCTGCTACGGGATCTAAGAAAGTTCCAAAGCTTGTGACTTGATTGCGAGAGCGAGCTAAACGACCATCCATCAGATCTGTGACACCTACGAGGAAGAATCCGCACCACGCAATGACGCGCCAGAGCGAGGAATCTCCACCATCTTTAAAGAGCGCATATGCACAGAATGGGAGGGCGAGCAGACGCAATACCGTTAACGCGTTAGGAAGGTTCAGCGTCCTTGAGGATGAGGTGCTCATTGGTGACATCGTACCTGTCACCTTCGTTCGAATGTGCGAAGAGGGAGTCTTACCTCTTTATTACGACCAACGTACTAGCCTTGTGACGAGGCGCCGGGTCCAAATTGCAGGTGCAGGACTTCGCCCGTAGCACCTGGAGTTCCCGCATCTTTGCCATTCACGTTGAGATCAACGGCTCCGGCATTTCCAATGGTCACGTTGATCAGTTGGCTATCGTCGAATGATCGAGAAGCCCCATTTGTGAGCATGCCGCTGAAAAGCGCCGCGCCAGAGCTATCGGATACCGCTAACCATGTTGACCCAGCATTTGCTGTGACAACCACCGCGACAGGTGAGGTCTTCGTAGCGACTGCGGTTGTCCCCGAAGTTGTTCCAAGTGTCGAAGCTGTGCTGGCAGCGGCTAACGATTGCGTTGCGACCGAACTCGTGGTTGCTGCCTTCACGCTCTTCTTTGATGAATGAACAAAGGATGCCGCGGTAGGGATGGCAATGAGAAGAGCAACGATCACGGCTGCAGCCTTCGCCATCAATCCAAAGGAGACTCTTGTTCCCGTGCGCTCTGTTGGAGTGACGCTGTTTTCGCTGAGCAAGTCGATCATTGGACGGTCAAAATCTTGATGCATGGCGTTGAATTCTTCAACCAAGAGATCGGCATTGGCATGTAGAACTTTCGCGATGCTACGAATATGGCCACGGGCATATGCCAAGCCACCGGAAGATTGAAAATTATCGTTTTCAAGATCGCGCAGAACCGTGCGGCGGACAAATGTAAGTTCCGACAACTCTTCGATGGACATGCCGACTGATTCTCTTGCTTGGCGGAGAAGAATGCCTACTGACATCAAAGCCTCATTACTGAAATCTCGGCGCGGGGCGTGCCACGATCTGCGGGAAAGTGAGGAGTAAAGGGTAAACCCAGGCTTTAGCCGCTACCAAATCTTTTTCTGGAAAATAGCCCCGCTGAGGGGTTTTTGGGGGATTAATTCACCTAGATGTAACCTTGGATCTCCTCCAAGAGGTCAGGCATCTGCTCAGCGGTGATCAGGACCTCGCGGGCCTTGGATCCCTCAGATGGGCCAACCACTCCCCGGCTCTCCATGAGGTCCATCAGGCGACCGGCCTTGGCGAAGCCGACGCGGAGCTTGCGTTGCAACATCGAGGTCGAACCGAATTGAGTTCCGACGACTAACTGAATTGCTTGCAACAAGAGATCCATATCATCGCCGATATCGTTTTCAATCTGCTTGCTCACTGCTGGTGCATTGATATCAACCCGGAAGACTGGTTGAGCTTGTGACTTCACATGGTTAACGACCGCCTCAGATTCACGCTCTGATACGTAAGCGCCCTGAATACGCATCGCCTTACTTGCACCCATTGGAAGGAAGAGCCCGTCACCTTGTCCGACCAACTTTTCAGCGCCAGGCGTATCCAGAATGACTCGTGAATCAGCGAGGCTAGATGTTGCAAAAGATAAGCGTGATGGGACGTTTGCCTTAATCAACCCAGTCACAACATCCACGCTCGGACGCTGTGTGGCGATAACTAAGTGAATACCGGCTGCTCGCGCCAGCTGCGTGATCCGGACGATGCTCTCTTCGACTTCACGCGCCGCGACCATCATGAGGTCTGCTAACTCATCGATGATGACGAGCAGATATGGATATGGCTCTAGGACTCGTTCACTCCCTGCAGGGGCTGCGACTTTCTTTGCCTTAACAGCGCGATTGAAATCGTCGATATGTCTAAATCCAAAGTGAGATAAATCGTCGTAGCGCTGATCCATCTCACGAACCACCCAAGCCAACACATCTGCAGCCTTCTTCGGGTTAGTAATGATGGGAGCGATCAGATGAGGAATACCTTCATAACTCGTTAACTCAACGCGCTTAGGGTCAATCATGACGAGGCGCACTTCATCAGGAGTCGATCGCATCAAGATAGAAACGATCAACGAGTTAATCATCGAGGATTTTCCAGCACCTGTCGCGCCCGCGACTAGTAGGTGTGGCATCTTTGCGAGGTTGGCGCAGATGAAGTTACCTTCTACATCTTTGCCAAGCGCAATCACCATTGGGTGCGTCTCGTTCATCGCCACGCTAGATCGCAGCACATCACCGAGAGCGACGATCTCGCGGTCTGTATTTGGAATTTCAATTCCGACTGCAGATTTTCCAGGGATGGGAGAGAGAATTCGAACATCACCACTTGCAACTGCGTAAGAAATATTCTTAGAGAGCGCAGTTATCGCTTCGACCTTTACGCCCGCAGCAAGCTCAACTTCGTAGCGCGTAACGGTTGGTCCGCGCATAAAACCGGTGACGCGAGCATCCACTCCGAATTGTTCAAAGACTTGACCAAGCGCAGCAACGACGAGATCGTTGGCCTTGGACTTCGCCTTAGAGGCCGGCGCAGTCTTCAAAAGATCCATTGATGGCAGAACATAGGGAGCATCCGCGGCCAAAATCATCTGATGGGCAGGTGCGCTCTGCACCGTCTTGGTGCTAAATGTCGGAGCGGGTGTTGGAGTTCGATCAACCACAAGTGCGACAGTCTCTTCAGATTCCTCGTGAAAATCCTCTTCAGGCTCCGGCTCAGGAAATGCCTGAACGAGCGGGGTCTCAAAGGGAGGCGTATCGCTGATCTCGAACGCCTCTTCATTGCGCTCACGCGCTGCGCGACGCCGTCCAGCGAACCAGGCGAAGATACCTCGGACCTTGGCAAAGACTTGTGAAACCGGTGTCGCAGTAACAATCAGCACGCCAAAGAAGAGGAGAAGAAGCAAGATTGGGATGGCGAGGAGCGAGGTTCCGAGGTTGGAGAGGGGGCGGCCGACCCCGTATCCGATAACTCCCCCGGCGCTCTTCACAGAACTAAATTCAGAGTCCTTGAAGACTTGAGCTAATCCGGTGGTGCTGAGGACCAGAAGGATGGCTCCGATGGTGATACGTCCGTTGGCTCGACCCTCATCCGGAGCTTTAAATAATCTGAAGGCGAAGTAAATAAAGAGCAGTGGTGTGACGATTGCGATCTTGCCGAAGGTGCCAAGCAACAGGGTGTTCATTCCCCGACCGATGGGGTTGTTCATGTGGAACCAACTACCCGCGGCGCTGACGAGCGCAAAGATCAGGAGCAAGAAAGCCAGGCCGTCGCGGTGGTGAGCGCTGTCGAGCTCGCGCGCCTCCTTAAAGAGAAAACGAACGGTGCTTCCGATCGCCTTGGCTGTAAAACGCCAGATCGCAGCAATGCCACGCACCATCATCGCAATGATGGATGGGCGCTTTTTGACAGCCTTACTGGGTGCGGAACTTCGTTTTTTAGCCATAGCGCTCTAAGCCTAAAGAAAAGGGTACGGGCCAGCCTCTCGGCGCGCCGTCATACCTCAATAACAACAGGGATGATCATCGGTTTGCGACGGTGCTCTTCGCCAACCCAACTTCCGACAGTACGACGAACGACCTGTGCTAACTGATGGGTACCGTTGATTCCACCCGCAACAGAGGTGGCCATCGCCTTTTCGATCATGCCCTTAACCTCATCAAAGAGCGCTTTATCCTCGGTAAATCCGCGGGCGTGGATATCAGGGCCGGCGACAATTTTTCCACTCTGAGAATCAACGACAACGACCACGGAGATGAATCCTTCTTCACCCAAAATGCGACGATCCTTGAGCGAACTTTCGGTGATTTCGCCGATGCTCTGTCCATCGACATAAACAAATCCAACAGGAATCGCGCCCGAGATATCCGCATATCCATCGTGTACATCAACGACGATTCCATTGTCAACAACGATCGTGTTGGTACGTGGAACGCCTGTCTTGATGGCAAGTTCGGCATTTGCACGCAGGTGGCGCCATTCGCCGTGGATCGGCATCACGTTCTTTGGCTTGACGATGTTGTAGCAGTACAAAAGCTCTCCTGCGGCCGCGTGACCTGATACATGGACAAGCGCATTGCCCTTGTGTACGACGGTCGCACCAAAGCGAGTCAGCTCATTGATCACGCGGAAGACCGGATTCTCGTTTCCAGGAATCAAGGAGGAAGCAAGAACGACGGTATCGCCCTTACCGACGCGGATCTGGTGTTCACCATTTGCCATACGCGATAGCGCAGCAAGTGGTTCGCCTTGTGAACCGGTGCAGATCAGAACTACGCGATCTCCGGCATCTTCAACAGTCTTGGCATCAATGATCTCAAGTCCTTCAGGCACTTGAAGATAACCCAAGTCCTGAGCCAACTTCATATTGCGCACCATGCTGCGTCCGATGAAGGCAACCTTGCGGTCATGCTGTGCGGCGATCATCATGATCTGCTGCACGCGGTGAACATGCGATGCGAAGGATGCGACGATCACGCGACGTTCTGTCGCACGAAAGACGCGATCGAGTGTCGGCATGATGTCGCGCTCTGAGGTAGTAAAACCAGGTACATCAGCGTTGGTGGAGTCGACCATAAAGAGGTCAACACCCTCTTCACCCAAGCGGGCGAATGCAGCTAAGTCGGTAATACGTCCATCAAGTGGCAATTGATCCATCTTGAAATCACCGGTAGCGAGAACTAGCCCTGCCTCGGTACGAATTGCAATTGCAAGGGCATCAGGAATCGAGTGATTAACAGCCACAAATTCCAGTTCGAACGGACCGAAGGTCTGCTTCATTCCCGCTTTTACTTCAATCATAGGAGCGGTGATACGTCGCTCTTTCAATTTTGCCTCGGTAAATGCAAGAGTCAACTTTGAGCCAACTACGGGAATATCAGCGCGCTCTTTAAGCAAATATGGAACGGCACCGATGTGATCTTCATGGCCGTGCGTTAAAGCGATAGCAACGACATCATGAAGGCGATCGCGAATATAAGAGAAGTCAGGAAGGATCAGATCGATTCCGGGTTGGCTCTCTTCAGGGAAGAGAACTCCGCAGTCGACGATAAGTAATTTTCCAGCAATTTCATAGACGGTCATATTACGACCGATTTCACCTAGTCCACCAAGCGCCACAATGCGCAGGGTCTTAGGGGCTAACTTTGCGGGATAGGGTAAATCTGGATGTGGATGATTCATTAGTTAAGTACAACTCCGCCTTGTCGAAGGTCCTCCCGCAATTGCGCGATCTGCGCCTCGGTGGCATCGACAAGTGGTAAACGTGTATATCCACCAGGTAGGCCCATCATCGTAAGTGCGGCCTTAGTCAATATCGCACCTTGAGTGCGGAAGGTTCCGGTGAATACCGGTAATAATTCTTGATGTATTTCTAGAGCGCGCAGAGAATCACCGGCAAACCATGCATCGAGCATGGCCTTGAGTTGATTTCCAACGGTATGGCCACAGACTGAAACGAAACCAACCGCTCCAACGCTGAGCAAGGGGAGATTAAGAATGTCATCGCCTGAATAAACAGGTAGACCCGTTCTCTTGATAACCCATGAAGTAGATGCAGGATTTCCCTTGGCATCTTTGAGTGCAACGATATTTTTAACTTCGGCAAGTCGGCAGAGCGTGTCCTCTTCGATGGGGACGCCGGTGCGACCAGGAATGTCGTACATCATGATTGGGGTATCAGTTGCCGCAGCTACAGCTCTGAAGTGCGCCTCGATGCCCTCTTGTGGTGGCTTGTTGTAGTACGGGGTGACGATTAAGAGTCCGTCGACTCCAAGTTCAGCGCAACGCTTGGCCTGATCCACGGTGTACGCGGTTTCGTTATCGCCGGCGCCCGTCAAAACCTTGACGCGATCCCCCACGGTGCTCTTTACGACGCGGATGATCTCGAGCTTTTCTGAAGTCTTTGTGGTTGGAGCCTCGCCCGTTGTGCCGTTAACAGCAATTGCATCGTGTCCGGTATTTGCTAAGTGTTCTGCCAACTTCGCTACGCCGTCCCAGTCGATCGAACCATCCTTGAGGAATGGGGTCACCATTGCGGTGATCAAGCGGCCGAATGGCGCCTCGATCTGGGTCGTCTGTTTATGCGAACTGGACATAGGGCTAACCCTATCGCGCCTATGGGGCTACTCGCCCTGACTTCTCGAATGCGCCATGCGTAAGCGGCATCAACTCTGCAAAATAACGCTCCATTTTCTCGGCGACCATCTCAATTTCCCGCTGCGGATAGCTCGGGAAATGCGAGCCTTCTCGCGATGTCCGCAGCGACAAGAAGTTCATAAGTGCTCGCGCATTCATGGTCACATACATCGACGAATATAAACCGACGGGTAACACGGCACGCGCCACTTCTCGGGCGACTCCTGCATCGAGCATCTTTTTGTAATTCTCATACGCCAGGGTGCAGCTCTCTTTAATGGCATTGACCGTAATCTGGTACTGCTCATCGGTGCCATCAATAAAGGTGTAAGAGCCGGCCTTACCTATCTGTACCAATTTGCGCTCTTTACTTGGTACATAAAAGTTGGGACGTAACTCGCGATAACGACCCGACTCTTCGTTATACGAAGCGATGCGGTGGCGCATAAATTCGCGGAAGACAAAGATCGGGGCCGAAATAAAGAAGGTCATGGAAGTGTGTTCAAATGGTGAGCCATGGCGTTCGCGTGCCAAGTAATTGATGAGCCCCTCGGAGCGAGATGGATCGGCATTTACATCGTCGAGCGAATTCTCTCCGGCCGTAGATACGCGCGCCGCCCAGATAACATCCGAGTCGCTGGCATTGGCTTTTACTAATTCGACGGTTACATCGTCACGAAAGTTGATTTCAAAGTGCTGCTCGCTCATATAGCGACCTTATCTATCTGCGCCCAAGACCCTTGGGATTAAGGCAGAATATCGGCGTGTCAGTGCAGCGCGATTCCCTCAGTGTTGGCCTTGCGGTCGGAGCGGCCGGGGTCGCGTTCGGAGCGGTCGCAGTCGCCGACCACTTCACGGTCGCCCAAGCCTGTTTTCTCTCCTTCGTCCTCTTCTCGGGAGCTTCGCAATTCTCTTTGGTCGCGGTCATGAGCGCAGGTGGCAGCGCGCTCAGCGCAATCGTCACTGGAACCTTCCTTGGTAGTCGCAATGGTCTCTATGGCGTCCGGATGGCGCAGATCCTCAAACTTAAAGGCGCGAAGCGCGCCCTTGCGGCGCAGATCACCATTGATGAATCTACGGGCGTTGCTATCGCCCAAAGCAACCCAAAGGATCAGAGGACCGCTTTTTGGTACACCGGCTTCGGCGTCTTCTTTTTCTGGAATCTCTTCACACTTCTTGGTGCGATCGGAGCAAAGGCAATCGGTGACACCTCGGCATGGGGACTTGATGTCGCCTCCCCCGCAATCTTCTGTGCCGTTCTCTACCCGCGTCTCAAAGAGCGCAAACTCCTCTTAGCCAGCGCCCTCTCTTTTATCTGGGCGCTCTCAATCACCGAGTTTGTCCCAGCAGGCGTTCCCATTATTTCAACTGTTGTAATCGCCGCGATTGTCGGGTGGAAGTAAATGAACTCGCAATGGATCGCAGTAATTATCACCAGCGTGCTCTGCTATGCCCTTAAATATATTGGCCATGCCATTCCAGAGGTCTGGCTCGCCCATCCGCGCGTACAACGCATCACCAACTTAATTCCGATCGTTTTATTGAGCGGCCTAGTGGCGATGCAGGCCTTCACAACGAAGACCAAGTTTATGGTCGACCACCGGTTGGCAGGGATCACCGTTGCGATTGTCGCCCTAACAGCAAAATTGCCATTCCCCGTGGTTGTCGTCGGGGCAATGGCAACTTCTGCGATTGTGTATCGTCTTAAGATTTAGAGAATAGCTAACGCTTCCAACTTTGCTTCCAGATCTTTGTCGGAAGGCTCAGTCATATGAGTTCCATCCGGGAACAAAATCACTGGAATGGAACGCTGTCCACCGTTGATTTCAATTACCTTATCTGAAGCAGATTCATCTGCCTCAACATCGATGTAGTTGTACTCCACATTGTGTGAATCTAGGTAAGCCTTTGAGCGACGGCAATCTCCGCACCAAGCGGCGCCATACATTGTGATTTGAGCAGCCATGTTTTAACTCCTTTGTTGTAGCGAAATTCTATTTCAAGTCGAGAAAGTGTTCGAGTCCAAATGTGAGCCCTGGTGTTGAAACTACTTTGCGAATACCGAGTAGTACTCCTGGCATAAAACCTGTGCGATCAATGGAGTCATGGCGAATAGTCAGAGTTTCACCGAGATCTCCAAGAATTACCTCTTGATGAGCGACAAGTCCACGCAGACGCACGGAGTGGATAGGTACATCCCCCACTTTGGCGCCTCGAGCGCCATCTAGCGCAGATGAGGTGGCATCGGGCATTGGCTCCTTGTTGACGGAGTTGCGAGCTTCCGTAATGAGTTCTGCAGTGTGCGCAGCAGTTCCCGAAGGGGCGTCGGCCTTACCTGGGTGGTGGAGTTCAATGATTTCAACGGATTCAAAGTATTTAGAGGCTTGTGCGGCGAACTGCATCATCAACACTGCGCCCAAACCAAAGTTAGGGGCGATCAAGGCGCCAACTCCGGGGTTGGAATCAAGCCAGCCGATTACAGTCGCGAGTTTTTCGTTGTTGAATCCTGTTGTACCAACCACAACGTTAACGCCGTGATTGATAGCGAAATCCAGGTTACCCATCACTGAGTCAGGATGGGTAAAATCAACAACAACTTGAGCGCCGCTAGAGACCAGCATTTCCAAAGAGTCCCCAAGATCGATTGCAGCGACGAGTTCCAAATCCAAGGCGCTCTTGATTGCATCAAGAGTTGTCTGACCCATTCGGCCTTTTGCTCCGAGTACCGCTACCTTGATGGTCATGCGATCACCTTCTCAAACTTAGTGGCCGATTTGAAAGGCCCGACTAAGGCAAGGGTAGAAGGTCTAGGCAGAATCTTGCTGGCAATTGCCTTAATTTCATCAGGTGTAACTTGGGCAATCTTGTTTAGGATCTCGTCAAAACTCATGACCTCGCCGTAGACGAGCTCGCTCTTGCCGATGCGCATCATGCGAGAACCAGTGTCTTCTTGGCTGAGGACAAGCGAGCCGCTTACTGCACCCTTGGCCCGGGTGATCTCTTCGTCAGTCAGACCGTTCTGGGCGATATCAAAGGAGATATCCCTGATGATCTTGATGACCTCTTCCGTCTTATTGGGTTGGCAGCCGGCATAGAAAGAGATGGTGCCCGCGCCAGAAAATTGTTGAACGTAGGAGTAAACCGAATAAGCCAACCCACGCTTCTCGCGAATCTCCTGAAATAGTCGCGAGGACATTCCCCCACCCATCGCAGAGGCCAGGATGCTGAGTGCAAAGCGGCGGTCATCGCTGCGCTCGACTCCCTCAACGCCAAGGAGGAGGTGAGATTGTTCGGTCTTACGATCGATAATTCCGACAGTGCCGGTGCCACGGACCTTGACCTTAGGGCTATGACGAAGATTTGGAGTGTTATCCGGAAGATCAAGGAAGCCATCGCGGCTCATCGCTTCTTCAATCAACTTCACAACTTTCTTGTGAGAGATATTGCCAGCGACAGCAATCACCATATCTTCCGGGCGATAACGCTTCTTGTAATAGTTAAAGATCGAGTTACGCGACATTCCATTGATGGAGTCAGCGGTTCCTAGGATCGATCGGCCTAGCGGTGTATCGCCATAATAGGTCTCAAGGTAGAGATCGTGGATGAGATCCGATGGATCATCATCGCGCATAGACATCTCTTCGAGCACGACAGTGCGCTCGGCATCTACATCTGCAGCTTTGACTAACGACGAGGTAATTAGATCTGCAATGACATCAACGGCTAAGGGAAGATCAGTATCAATCACACGCGCGTAGAAGCAGGTGTACTCCTTGCCGGTAAAGGCATTCATCTCGCCGCCAACTGCCTCAATAGAAGATGAGATCGCCATGGCGTCGCGACGGGTGGTTCCTTTAAATAGTAAATGTTCTAGAAAGTGTGAAGCTCCCGCGACGGGTAACGTCTCATCGCGGGAGCCCACATTGATCCAGACACCAAATGTTGCAGAGCGAACGGTTGAAACCTCTTCGGTAACAATCCGTAGACCGCTAGGCAGAATGGTGCGTGGCATTAATTACTTATTCGGCAGGTGAATCAGAAGGAGTTGTTCCATCAGCGAGTACAGGAACCAAGGAGAACTTGCCCTTTGGATCGATCTCGTTGATCTCAACTTCAATCTTGTCGCCAACCTTCATAACCTCTTCGAGGTTCTCAATGCGCTTTCCACCATGCATCTTGCGGATCTGCGAGATGTGGAGCAGGCCATCTTTACCAGGCACGAGTGAGATAAATGCACCGAATGTCGCAAGCTTCACAACGCTGCCGTTGTAACGCTCTCCGACCTTAGGAACCACTGGGTTTGCGATCGCTTCGATCATTGCCTTAGCGGCCTCAGCTTGTGATCCTTCGATTGCGCCGATGTAGATAGTTCCATCATCTTCGATGGTGATATCTGCGCCAGTCTCATCTTGAATCTGGTTGATCATCTTGCCCTTAGGTCCGATGATTGCACCGATCAGATCTGTTGGGACCTTGATCGAGATGATGCGAGGAGCCAAGAGGCTCATCTCATCTGGCATATCAATCGCTTGGTTCATGATGTCGAGGATGAAGAGACGAGCTTCCTTAGCCTGCAACAGAGCTGCAGAGAGAACGGATGCTGGAATTCCATCAAGCTTGGTATCAAGTTGTAGCGCGGTAACAAATTCCTTTGTACCGGCGACCTTAAAGTCCATATCTCCAAATGCATCTTCCGCGCCCAAGATGTCGGTAAGTGCGACATATTCGGTCTTGCCGTCGACGAGATCAGAGATTAGACCCATTGCAATACCTGCAACTGGGGCCTTGAGTGGCACACCAGCGTTGAGTAGTGACATGGTCGATGCACAGACAGAACCCATAGATGTTGATCCATTGGAACCAAGAGCCTCTGAGACCTGACGAATGGCGTATGGGAACTCTTCACGAGTTGGAAGCACAGGGAGCAAGGCGCGCTCAGCGAGAGCACCGTGACCAATTTCGCGGCGCTTTGGTGAACCAACGCGACCGGTCTCTCCAACTGAATAAGGAGGGAAGTTGTAGTTGTGCATGTAACGCTTGTGGTTCTCAGGGCTCAAGGTGTCGAGCTGTTGCTCCATCTTTAGCATGTTGAGAGTGGTCACTCCGAGGATCTGGGTCTCTCCACGTTCGAAGATTGCAGAACCGTGAACCCGAGGAATTACCTCGACCTCAGCGGTGATCGCACGGATATCGCGGACTCCGCGACCATCGATGCGGATCTTGTCGCGCAATACACGTTGACGAACAGACTTCTTGGTGACTGAGCGAAGGGCGGCAGAAACTTCCTTCTCGCGACCTTCGAACTGTGCAGCGAGCTGCTCTTTAATAGCAGCATTAACCTCATCGAGCTTGTTCTCACGATCTTGCTTTCCAGCAATGGTGAGGGCCTCTGAGATTTGCGCTCCAGCGGCAGCTTCGACTGCTGCATAGACATCATCTTGGTAGTCAAGGTAGACAGGGAATTCGCCAGTTGGCTTTGCAGCAACCTTTGCGAGTTCATTCTGCGCATCGCAGAGTGCGCGGATAAATGGCTTTGCGGCCTCGAGGCCCTGACCAACAATCTCTTCGGTTGGTGCCTGAGCGCCAGCCTTGATGAGATCGAGAGTCTGTGTTGTTGCCTCTGCCTCAACCATGATGACTGCAATGTCATCACCGGCGATGGAGCCAGCAACGACCATGTCGAAGACAGCCTTCTCAAGATCAGAGTGGTTAGGGAATGCAACCCATTGGCCCTCAATCAAAGCGACGCGAACGCCACCGATTGGACCAGAGAATGGCAGACCTGCGAGTTGAGTCGACATAGACGCTGCATTGATCGCAAGAACGTCGTACATGTGATCAGGGTTCAGAGCCATCACCGTGACGACAACCTGAACTTCATTGCGCAGACCCTTGACGAATGCTGGGCGAAGTGGGCGGTCGATTAGGCGACAGGTGAGAATTGCATCTTCAGAAGGGCGACCTTCGCGACGGAAGAAAGATCCTGGGATCTTGCCCGCTGCATACATACGCTCTTCAACATCCACTGTGAGTGGGAAGAAATCGAATTGATCCTTTGGCTGCTTTGAGGCAGTTGTTGCTGAGAGCAACATTGAATCATCATCTAAATAGACAACTGCAGTTCCTGCAGCTTGACGTGCAAGGCGTCCGGTTTCAAAACGGATCTCGCGCTTTCCATACTTGCCGTTATCAATTGTGGCAACGGCGAACTTAACATCTGGACCCTCCATGGGTCATCTCCATTTCTCAGCTCTCTCGCATTAGGAAATGGATCTTCGATCGAAGTTCACGGAGTTTGTCCCGTAAACCACTACCGAGGACCGATTTACTAACCAGAGAGCTGATCTCTAA
>Ga0118677_10007955_pt1 | contig 17250 bp, 9 predicted proteins | sample AliMusrvi5mmetaG_FD_86154 | JGI IMG/M metagenome (GOLD analysis project Ga0118677, IMG submission 86154) | reverse complement strand
ATGCTTGCAGGAATTGGAACCTGGTCTGGAGGGGATCAGGCTCAGAACTGCTGGCACCGCGGAAACGGCGTGAGCTCAGCCCCCGCGCCATCCGCCCTCGGTCACTCCGGCGGCTGCGTTCGGGGCAGGAGACGCGATACGATGATCAACAGGACCACCACGACCAGACCCAGCACTCCCCAGAAGATAATACCGCCCTTGCCCGGGGTGTAGGATTCAGCCCATGACTTCTTAAGCGGTTGCTCCGCGCCCAGGCCTGCCTCAGCGTGATCCGCCGCCAGCAGTTGTCCGGCCACCAGGCTCAGGTCGTAATGCGGCACACCGGCCTGCGGGTTGCCGTAGTAAAGCAGAAGTTCGTCGCCGGGCTGGGCTTTGAACAGGACCCGCGTTGCGGGATAGAACACCTGGAACTTCACCAGGTCAATCGATGGGTTATCCGCATTGTGCGTTTCCAGGATCAAGTTGTCGCCAGCGGGTGAAGCCTCGAGTGTCAGGATGAGCTGCCGCCCGGCCAGGTCCGGAGTTTGGAACCACGACGCCCCGCCCAAGGGTCGGCGGTATTTGTCGCCGCGGTTATCGCTCAGCTCTTCGCACAGCGTTACCACGCGTTGGAACAGCGGGGTGTATGACTCGCAGCTCAGGCGGTTGATGGGCAGGCCAGCGCGTGGGAGCTTGAGGACCCAGCGGCTGATGGTCTGGTCCTGCTTGTCGCTGGCGGCGATGACCGTCGGCGTCAGCGGGCGCCCGATGGAGGTGGGTTCGAGGATGTAGGGCAACTGCTTCCCGGAGGAGACCAGGCGCAGGTCGGCCAGGCCCGGCTGCGCGTGGGATAGGACGTCGAGGTCCAGTTCAATGGACTGCGCGCCTGGGTTCTTCAAGCTGACTGCCTTGCGGAACTTCCATGCCGACACGTCCAGCGCAGCGGCGCCCTGCTGAATGCCGGCCAGCACCTCGGGGGCGCGATACGCCGGGTTGTCGGCCAGCGGCGAGGCCTTAATCGGCGACACTGCCACGGCCTTAAGGTTGGAGCCCAGCGCGGCCAGGTCGTAGCGCGGTGCGGCGCAGCGGCTATTGCCAGTCAGCAAATGGTATGGGCCGGCCGTCCGCGCCAGGAATACCAGATAAACCGGGCGCCGCTCAACGCGCACACCCGTGATCGGCAGGGGCGGGCTGTCTTTGTTTCCAATCAGCACCCGCAGTTCCCGCGAGGGAACCGGGTTTTCCACACTCACCGTCAGGTTACTGCACGCAGGCTGGTCCTCGACCGCGATGCGATAGATAAGCCCCTGCGCCAGAGACCGCTCACGAATCGTCCCGTCCGAGGCGTAGGGCACGGCCACAGTCACGAGCCGGGTGAACAGGGGCTCGCTGCTCACAATCTGAATGTCTGCCACATCCAGGTTCGCCGCCCCGAGATTCAGCGTCAGGCGCGTCTCGCCAGGACTTTCATCGCGGCCGGTGATGGTGATCGGCACCGCTTCGGCCGGAGCCGGCGCTACCGCCGCCGCGTGGACTCGCGCCCCCGTGAACGGTATTGGCTGCGAGCGCTGGTCAAAGACGGTAAGCTGTAGCCAAGGCCAAACGCCGGTGGGAACGGTGAGCCGCAGTTGGCTCGCGCCGCCCGGTTCGCGAAAGATCGGCTGGCCGTAGGAGAGCGTTTGCCCGGCCCCGGCTGTCCGGGAGCCCGAAATCTGCACGGCCTTGAGGAATGCGGTGGCTGGGGTTTCCAGGGTGATGCCGTCGATCGGTTGATCCAGGCCAGTTTCAACGGTGAGGACGGTAAAGGCTCCGCTCAGCGACGCATTGAATGACTTTACGGTCTGGGTGATCTTGCCCGCCGGCCTGGGGCGCTCGATCAGGTAGGGCACTTCGTGGCCAGCGTCGTCGTAGATCCGCAAGTCCTCGAGATCCGGCCGAGCGGCGTCCAGCGTAGCCGGGGGCAGGCTCAGCTTCAGGAGACCGCTCGCCGTCACCTCGAGCCGCTGCTCGTGCCGCCAGTCGGCAGGGAGCGGCGCCGACTGGCCAAAAGACCCGCACGCTGCCACAAGCGTGCAGCCCACGACTACCGAGAGGCAAAGACGACGGTAGAACAAGCTATGCGACACTTTATGGAGTTTGCCATTCATCACGTCAATCAAGGCTGCGGTTGCTTCTGAGTTTCGGCGGGCTCCTTACTGGTGGTCGCGTAGAAACGCTGGTAGGCGAAGGAGCCGAGCATGGCGATGACCGCCACGCCGACAAAGGCGCCGATTCGGTAAAGCTGGTCCAGCGACGCAAGGTCATGGAAGAACAGCTTGAGGATGGTCACCCCCAGCAGCCCCAGCCCCGCATAACGCGGCGTCCGAGCGCGCCGGGTAATGCCGACCACCAGCAACACCAGCGCGTACACTGCCCAGGCGATGGAGTAGGTCATATCGCGGGCGAAGTCGCCGCTGAACTGGAAGGTGAGGGTGCTGCCCGGCTGGCTGAAGTAATCGGCTATCTCAATGTTCACGAGCAGGAATGCCAGCACCGTGCCCAGGCCGCTTAGGATGGGTGGCGCGTTCACGTTCCGGATCTGATGCCGCGGCGGGGCCAGCAGCCAGGCGCCGGCGAACAAGCAGACGGTCGCGATGCCATAGGCATAGAGATACCAGTTGAAGACGGGAGTTTCGCTGCGCTGATGATACTCCAGCACGGCTGGGTTCAGCGCCAGCCGGACAAAGGCGGCGACTAGCAGACCCGCGCCCACCAGACGCAGCCCCGCGTGCGGCACGCGGTGAAAGAGCCAAAGCAGTGCCGCTCCTTCCAGCGCCCAGCCGATGGTAATCCACTGCCGCTCAAACTGTATGGGGAAGATAAGTGTTATGAAGAACAGGGCCACGCCGCCAAACCAGGCCAGTTGCGTCATGCGCGCCTTGTTCGTCGCAGGGATATTCTTCAGCACCAGCACCAGGCCGAGCAGCGGCAACAGTGCAAACGCCGCCGGGATCAGGCCCATCACCTGGTTGTCATACGCCGCCCGCATGAGCCGGTGCACCAGGAAGAACTGGAGCGGCCCGGCCACGGCAGCGGCGGCCCACGGCACCACCCGGTCGCTGAACTTCCGCAGGAACAGGAACGGATACAGCGAGAAGACCGCCAGAAAGACCAGATACCAGATAAGCGGCGGAACGGGATTCGCCGGATCAAAGCGGTTGAAGTGCCAGGAGGCTTCGAGCGCTGCAACGCAGCACACGGCTACCGCCGGCATCCAGTCGAGCGAGAAGAGCTTCGTCAACCCCAGCATCAGGACCACCAGCAGCAGCGCCAGGCCGAATACGGGCGAAGGATTGGTCAGCGGCAGACGCAGGGTGACCATAATCAGCAACAGGAAGGGCAGGACGGCCGAGAGGATGGGAAGCTGCGCCGCAATGTTGTCTGGCAGGAAGATGTCTTCGTTAAGCCCGAGCTTGCCGCTCACCGCGCCGGGCGCGAACTTGCGAGACAGCCAGACGCCCACACCCACAAAGAACACCGCAAAGGCACCAATGAGAAAGAGCGGCGTCGGCAAGCCCGTCAGGGTCTCAGGAATCTTGAATATCAAGGCCCCAGTCGCCACCAAGGTCAGGACCAGCACGGCCAGGACCGAGAGCATCGAAGCCATCATTACCGCCAGCCCGATCGCCAGCACGTCCACCAGCAGCACCACGGGCCAGACGGCGAACGATATCTCCGTCAACCGGAAAAGCGGTATGAGCACCAGCCCCAGCGCCAGCGGCGGGAAAAGCTGGCTTTGCCAGGCCGCGCCGCTCACGCCGCGCCTCCGTTGCAGCCACACCGGGAACACCGAATGCAGCACGGCCAGGACAAGGTAGAACGTCAGCCCGGCATTCAGCGTTTCCTTGGTCAGCGAGTCACCCGTCCATAGGGCAAGCAGGCCGGCCACCGCCAGCCCCGCCAGCGGCTGAGCCACGGCCGCCTTCGGATACAGCATCACAAATGCAGCGACGCATAGGTCTATCAGGAACACGAAGCTGAATAGCACCCACGGGCGCTGCGCCAGCGGCGGAAAGCTCAGGAACCAGGCTGCAAATATGAACGCCGTCGCAACGAGCCCGAGCTTGGCGCCGGCCAGCCACCAGTCCAGTTGGCGGCGTTGCTTTGACCACCAGGCCGCGGCGAGGTACAACAAGTTGAAGCCGAGCAATACCCCCAGCGCAATCAATATCTTGTCACCCTCGAAATACCGTTCCCGGCTGAAGAACTCGCCCGCCCACCCAATCTGCATGAGGACAGTCCCCGCCGCGGCCAGCGCGCTCAGAAACGGCCAGCGCCGGTTCACAGCCACGAGGATCAAGCCGGCATCGAGGATGGCGATATAGCCGAACAGTCCGAGCGGGTTATCCACCCCCGTCGAGAGCAGAACAGGGGTAAGGAATCCGCCGAGCATGCCGAGGATTGCGACCGCCATGGCGTTGAGGCGGACCGCCAGGAAGAAGGCGGTGGTGGTTATGAGCACCATCAGGAGGAAGGTGGGAATTGGCCCGAAGAACTCGAAATGGTACACCCCGCGGCAGGCGAACGTGACCGCGTATAGAATCACAACGCCGGTGCCGCAGAGCGTGTGCGCGAGCACGGCATACTGCTTCCGCGACAGCGCCACGCCGCCGATGAGAGCGCCGAGCCCCGCGACGAAGCCGATGGCCATCCGCACTTCAGGTGGAATCAGGTTGTTGTCGAACGAGTATTTGACGAAGAAGGCTACCGCGAGAAAGGCTGCCAGCCCTCCGACCCATGCCAACAGCTTCACGCCCATGAACTGCTCCCAGTTGATGGCCGGGACAAGTGGACGCGCCGCTTCGCGCGCCGGCTGCGGCTGCGGCCTGATGCCCGGCAACGACGGCGGCGCAGAAGCCGGCAGCACAGGTTCAATGATGGGCGGTGGAACGTGGGTGGGAGTAAATGCTGCGGGTGCGGGTTGCAAGGGTTTTGGTGATGCCGGCGCAGGAGCAAGGGGCGTTGTTGCAGGTTCCCCCGAAGTGCTTGCTGCGGTGATTGGCCGCTCGTGTGCGACAAGCACTGCCTTGGGGGCCGGTTCGCTCTCCCGCTTTAGCCGGAAGACTTCCACTTCCAGTGAGGCCAAGCGGCGGCGCAGCTCTTCGATGCTTTCCCTGGCACCGACCGCCCGCGCGACCAGCCACACTGCCAGGCCGACGACACCTCCGATGACCAGCAACAGAATTAGTATGGTGCCTTCCATAAATTTAAGTTACGCCCATCATACGCGCCCCCACCTGAGATCGCCTAATTGAAAAAACTGATGTCTGCATCGACCCAATCAATGAGAAAGGCCCGCTATAGACGCGAAGTGACCTTAAAGAAGACAGGCCGGAGAGCAAAGGGAAAAATGCAGCCGGGAGAGCTGGCGCAGGGCTGCTCTAAAGTCCGGCCAGTTGAGGGAAGATCATGTTCTGCAGCCCTGAAATCCGAAGACCGAAGGCCGAAACCCGAAAGAAGGCCGAGGCCGAAATCCGAATTCCGAAGGGCGGAAGCAGACACGGATTTCACGAATTATCCACGGATTCTGATCTAAAATCCGAATCAGTGATAATCAGAGAAATCCGTGTCTGCCTTCGGCCTTCGGGTCTCGGGTTTGGAATGGCCCGGACCGACTTTAGAGCAGCCCTGCCGCTGGCGGGCTACATGCCTTACACGCGACAGACCGAAGCCGTCCTGTGCTCCCAGTCGCGGGCGCGGTTGAGCGCTTCGGCCCAGCGGCTGCGACGATGCGCTACCTCGTCTGCGGTCTTCGCGGGCTCAAAAGTGCGGTCCGGCTGCCATGCTTTGGCGACTTCGACGCGGTCCTTCCAGAACCCGACTGCCAGACCCGCCAGGCAAGCCGCGCCGAAGGCAGTTGTCTCGGCCACTTTGGGCCGAACGACCGGCACCTGCAACAGGTCCGCCTGGAACTGCATGAGCAGGTTGTTGGCGGAAGCGCCGCCATCCACGCGTAACTCATGCACCGGAATGCCTGAATCCTTCCGCATGACTTCGAGCACATCGGCTACCTGGAAGGCGATGCCCTCCAGAGCGGCGCGGGCGATGTGTCCGGAGGTGGTGCCGCGCGTTAGACCAGTGATGGTGCCGCGGGCGTATTGGTCCCAGTGGGGAGCGCCCAACCCCGCGAATGCCGGCACCAAATACACGCCGCCGCAGTCCGAGACACTTGCGGCGAGCGCTTCCACGTCGCCGGAAGATTTGATCAGGCCCAGGCCATCGCGCAACCATTGGACGACTGCGCCGCCGATGAAGACGCTGCCCTCCAGCGCGTAATCCGTCTGCGTGCCCATCTTCCACGCGACCGTGGTGAGCAACTGGTGACGGGAGGCCACGGGCTGCGTCCCGGTGTTCATCAGCATGAAACACCCCGTGCCATATGTGTTCTTAGCCAGCCCGCGGCTAAAGCAGTTCTGGCCGAACAACGCGGCTTGCTGGTCCCCGGCGATGCCTGCGATCGGCACCGGGGCGCCAAAGAGGTCTGGGAACGTCTCGCCATAAACTTCGCTGGAGGAACGCACCTCGGGCAGTAACTCGCGCGGCACGTCCAACAGGCGGAGCAATTCGTCGTCCCATGCGCCGGTATGCAGATTGAAGAGCAGGGTGCGGGAAGCGTTGCTGGGATCGGTGAGGTGGAGCGCGCCGCCGGTAAGCTTCCACAGCAGCCAGGTATCAATCGTGCCGAAGGCCAGTTCGCCGCGCCGTGCTCGCTCTCGGGCACCCGGCACGTGGTCCAGCAGCCAGCGGATCTTGCTCCCCGAGAAGTAGGCGTCAAGGACCAGGCCCGTCTTGCTCGTGATCAGGTCAACATGCCCGTCGCGCTTGAGCTTGTCGCAGAACGTGGCGGTGCGGCGGTCTTGCCAGACGATGGCGTTATGGATGGGCTCGCCAGTCCGGCGGTCCCAGATGACGGTTGTCTCGCGCTGATTGGTGATGCCGATGGCCGCGACGTCTGCGGCTCGCAGCCCAGCACTGGTCATCGCCGTCCGGGCGACCTCGATCTGACTGGCCCAAATCTCCAGCGGGTCGTGCTCCACCCAGCCGGCCTGCGGAAAGAGCTGGGGAAACTCCTTCTGCGCGCTGGCGTGAACTGCGCCGGCGTGATCAAAGAGGATCGCGCGCGAACTCGTCGTGCCTTGATCTAATGCTAGGATGAAGGGCATGAATATCCCAGGAACGAAGAACAGTCAGTGCCAACCAGCGGATGTGCAAATGTAACAGGAGCGCACGAACTAAGGCCACGATTCCAATTCTGGACTCAAACGCTGCACCATGCCTGGACGTTGGCGCAGCACGCCGATACAGGTGTCGGTGTCGAGCAGATGGGTCATAGCGGTGAGCTATAATGGTTTCACGGGGGGCAATTGCCCTTGGTCGGGCCGGGAGAAGCCAGGGTCGGCGATGTGTATGGAATCAAAGAACCCATCTGGCCATGCCTTCGGTTTCATCGGCTCGAGCACAATGGACTCTCCCTCGTGACGAACCCGTACAGTGGAAGTGGAAATGTGGAAGCCTTTTGGCAGGCGCACGGTCTGCCACTCTCCTTCGTGGATGACGGTTGCTGTTTCCATAATGACATTCGCTCGGTAATGCTCTTACTGACGAAACTTACCAGCTTTCACGCGTTGGCGTAAAGCTCCGAACCCTTCCGCGCAGCAATTCTCACTATGGGACGAATGGGACAAATGGGACGGATGGCGGATGATCATACGTGGCCTGGAACACCCTAAAGGGTGGACACCGAACCTCCCAGCCCAGCCAAAATGAGAACTGCTGCGCAGTCCAAGACGCTGGCGTGCCCACTCATGCGTCAGATGACGCGGAACGTTTTGGACTGCGGTGGTCCGCTACCGTTCTTGATAGGCAGCAGAAGGCACTGGCGATTCTGAGACTCCTCACGGGCCTCAAAGCCTGTCCTGATCACCTTGGCCATCTGCGCAGTATCAGCATCTCCAATGGTGCGAAGAGTGTCTTCCACACCCCTTACGCTGGCACGTCCCTGGTGTTACTATGGAGGCACTCTGGGGGCACCCTGACGTGGATCGTGGAAGTGACTGATGTTGTGACACTTGTAGTGTTAACACTTTGGCTTTCGGTTGGCTTGCCCGCCCTTTGCTTTGACGGCGTGGGGGCGGAGCCGGCCCGGCGAGTCGCGCAGGTGGGTCGCGTAACTAATTGGAATTTAGGGACTTGCGAGCTAGTTGGTGTATTCTACTCTCCCGTGGTGGCTGATCACTGCGTGCCAATCAAACTTTCCGCGGCTGGCGCCGTGAATTGGCTTGCTACACGTCCGGAGAGGGGCGTATCGTAACACGCATGAACACCTTAGAACGGTTGTTTGCCAATCCCTCACTCGCGCTCAGGCAATACTGTCCGTAGGCGACTGTTCCACATGCCCGACATCCTCGAGCCGGAACCGAAGACACGCGCGTCAACTATCGGCAGCGCTCTGCTTACGGGGTTTCATGCTTTGGCTGTCCTGGGTGCGCTCCTGATTTGCGTCGCCGGGTATTTGTTCGGGGCGCTCTACAACATCCTGGCCTTACTGCTGTTTATGCTGCCCGTGGCAGGAGCGGTTTCCCGTTTAGCGGGTGCGTTGGTCAAGAGCCTTGAACTTGGCTTTGTTCGTCGTCCCTTCAATCGGGCATTCCGGAAGTACCTGCTCCAGTGTCTCAATCAATGGCTGTTCTTGATTCTGGCGTTGGTCACCTTGCGGCTGGCTATCCTTCCTATCCAATTCTCGCTGGCTGAATACCGAACCATCCAGGCCGCGCTCCTGGTGGCGGCGGCACTATCGATGATCTTCGCACTGATCCCGCACAGGAGGGTGCGAATTTCGGTGAATAGCTTCTTTGTGGTTGGATGGCTCTTCCTGGCAATCCAATTGGTGCGCATTTTTCTCCCGCCTCCAGCAGGCCGGTGCGTCGTGATGGACGCGCCATTTCGAGGGGAGTGGTATGTCGTTCAAGGGGGCCGGAGCTGTATGCTTAACCACCACTACCCGATTCGGGCGCAGCGGCACGCCTTGGACCTCATCAAGACGAAGGACAATAGGCAGGTCGAGGGGGAACACGCTGCGCTGGAATCGTATCCAGCCTATGGGCAGACGCTCGTTGCTCCCGCCGATGGTCGAATTGCCAAGGTGGTCAATGACCGGCCGGATATGCCCGTTGGAAAGACCGACCTGGATCAAATCGTCGGAAATCATGTGGTGGTGGACATTGGCCACGAACGGTTTGTGCTGCTGGCACACTTGAAGCGGGGTAGCGTTTGTGTCTCCAGCGGGCAGCAGGTGCGGCGAGGGCAGAAGCTTGCGGAATGCGGCAATTCGGGGAATACGAGCGAGCCGCATATACACCTTCAAGTGCAGAGCCGCGCTGATTTCGACGCCGGTGATTTGCGCACTTTCCCGATCCTGTTTCGTGACGTGGCGCGGGTGCGGTCAGGACAACGGAAGCAAATTCAGGAAGCTGATGTGCGTGCCAATGACCGTGTCATTGCACCTGACAACTGAGTAGAGCGTGGAGGTTTTCGGGCGGGGTCTCCACGGCGAGGGTGCAACCGGAGCTAAGCACGAAACGGCTATGGCTGGCCGCCTTAATTGCTTGCAGAGTTTCCAGCGCCTCGTGACGCACCGATTCAGGAGTGCCTTGGGCCAGCACTCTGACGGGATCGACGTTTCCCCACAGGGCAATATCGGGGCCGACGATACGACAGGCCGCAGCGATGCTCACGGCGTGATCCAGTTCGAGCACATCGGCTCCGGAGTCGGCCATTCGCGGCAGGATAGGCTTGGCATTGCCGCAGATGTGCAATGAGACGGGCTTGCGGGTGGTGGATTTGATTGATGCAATCAGCCGCCGTTCGGTTGGCAGAGCCAGTTGCCGGTAGAGATCGGGGCCGAGCAATCCGGCCGGCGAGTCGCCGCCGCTCAGCATATCTGCGCCCGCATGGCCGAGGGCGAGCGCGTAGGCCGCGGCGTATTCGGAACAGCGGTGCATGAGGGCCTCCACGAAGGGCCGGTCGTCGAACACCTTCAGCATGATCTCGTTGATGCCCATCAGCGCCGCCGCCAGTGAAAACGGGTATTGGTCGAAACAGGCGACCACAAAGACTTCCTTGCCGAGAGCCTCCACGACTCGTGAGAGCGCTTCGAGCATCAGCGGATAGCGGCCCTGTGCGCCGACGTCTGGAGCCGGTATGCGGTCAATATCAGCGGCGGTTTGGACGATGGGACCGCCTATGCCGCCGAACGGCTGGTTGTCATCTGTAGCGCCCACTCGTGCCCCCATCGCTTCCGCGCTGACCCAGGTGTCGGCTGATACCCATACCGCATCGGGCTTGAACCGCTCATAATAGCGGATGACCGAATCCGCGAGCGTCCGGGCGCTGGTAGTGTATTCGCGCAGGGTGTAACCTGCGGCACGAGCGCAGAAATGCACCGCCAGTGGGCCGACCGGGACACGGGGCACGGGCAAACCAGCCAGGGCTGGTGAACTCGGTGAGGCGTAGCCGCCAACGTCAGTTGGCGCTGACATGTGCTGCGAAGGAGAAATGCGCCAACTGACGTTGGCGGCTACGGTTGCATGGGCGCTTGGATCGGCCCTGTCCGCGAGAGTCGATGCCACGAGCTCTTTTGAGGTCATGTGTTGCTCGCTAGCGGTAACTCACAGCTCCCTGCTTGCGCCACGCATCGGCGCAGGAAGCCCAGGCTCTGCCGGATGAACTGTTCTGCGTCCGGACAGACGTTTTGGAAGATGCCGCGCGAATAACCAAAGCCGCCTGGCCCGGTATTGTAGGTCTCCAACATCAGCCGCACGCAGCCGGTCGCCCCGCCCAGCGCCTCAAACACCGCTGTCCACGGGACGAGGCCGCCGCCAGGCACGCCCCGGTCATTCTCGCAGGTATGGACGCCCCACAAGACCGGCAACGCGCAGCGAATCGCGGCGCCGTAGTCTCGCTCCTCAGTGATCATGTGGTAGGTATCCAGGTTGACCAACAGATTGGGGTGAGCCGCCAACCGCGCGAGATCCATAGCCTGCGCGGCGGTGTTGACCAAGTGGATGCGGAAGCGGCTCATCGGTTCGATCACCAACCGCACGCCCAGCTTTCCGGCGTGTTCGGCGAGCAAGTGCAGATTGTCTGCGGTGCGCGGCAGCTCGTCAGCCGGTGGGGGCCGCCGACAGACGTGGCCGGGCCGGCTGTAGATCGCGCCGCAATACGCCACCGCGCCGAGTTCCGCCGCTTGTTGGATCGTCTTCTTGTGCCACGCGAGGCCGAACTGGCGATGATGCGGGTCGTCGGAGGAGATGTTGCAGTCCTCCGGCCACAGGTTGCCGGGGCCGACCGTTAGCTCGATGCCCAACGACGCGGCGTGCCGGCCTACGCGGGCGCGGTCGAACTGCACGTCGTCACCGAGTGAAATCTCGAATAGCGTCAGCCCGAGCCCATGCGCCTGGTCCAGGATGGTCAGATCATCGTCAGTCCAGTAGCTTTTCCAGAGGAACTGGTGCGCCCCGAATTTGAATTTGGTCGTTATGCTGACCATGTTGGCCAGTACGATGGGCTTCCGCAAATCCATTCCTTCGAGGGGTTGCGCACTTTCGGCGGCGCACTTTCGGCGCATTGACTGGCCGAGTAGAGCAACACATGCTGGAGAGAACAGCGATGAACAAGATGTTGCAGATTACACTGGCGGCGGTGGCGTTGACACCGATCATGGCGGGCGGAGCCGAAGTCGGCCAATGGGAGGTGTTTGAGACTTCCTTCGAAACGAGCAAGCAATACGCGAATGCCTACACCGACGTTGAGGTCAATGTCGCTTTCGAGCAGGGCGAAAAGCGCTGGACCATGCCCGCCTTCTGGGCCGGTGGCGGCAAGTGGACGGTTCGCTTCGCCCCGCCGGTGGAGGGCGAATACAAGTACCGGGTGGAGTGTTCGGATAAAGCCAACTCCGATCTGGCCGGAAAGGAACAGACCTTTCGGGCGGTCGGATATAGCGGCGGCAATCCCCTGATGAAGCATGGCTTTCTGCGGGTGAGCGCGGATAAGCGCCATCTCGAACATGCCGACGGGACACCTTTCTTCTGGCTGGGTGACACCTGGTGGAAAGGGCTGGCAAAACGGCTGACCTGGGAAGGGTTTCAAGAGTTGACGGCCGACCGCCAAGCGAAGGGATTCAGCGTCGTCCAGATTGTGTGCGGGCGGTATCCGGATGAGGCAGGCTTCCAACCCGGCTGGGAAAACGAAGGCGGCAAGCCCTACACGACAAAGGACTTCGCACAGATCAATCTCTCCTATTTCGAATACGCGGACCGGCGGATCAAGCATTTGGTGGCTGCCGGCATCGTGCCGGCCATCGTGGGCGGCTGGGGGCGGCCGGACTGCAACAGCCTGGAGGCTGGGGTGGATGGCATCAAGCGGCACTGGCGCAACCTGGTGGCACGCTATGGCGCTTATCCCACGGTCTGGATTATCGGCGGTGAATCCGCTGGCCCTCAGTGGACCGGGATCGCCAGGTATGTGCAGCAGATTGATCCGTATGGGCGGCCTGCGACGATCCACCCGGGCGATTCAGCGCGCAAATCGGTGACCGACGAATCGGTGCTCAACTTTGACATGCTGCAGACCGGACATGGGGAATGGGACGCAGCGCGCGGCGCTATTCCGAAGCTCAAGGCCGCTTACGCGCGGACCCCGCCCATGCCCGTCATGATCGGCGAGTATTGCTATGAGGGACACATGCAAACGGCCTTCCAGGATGTGCAGCGCTACGTTTTCTGGGGCAGTATGCTCAGCGGCGCGGCCGGCCTTACCTACGGCGCGGCGGGTGTTTGGCACCTGAGCGTGGAAGGCGATCCGGGCATTACGCCGATCTACGACTGGACGACTTGGAAGGAGGGAATGAACTTCCCCGGCTCGACGCAACTGGGCTTGGGCAAGAAGCTGCTCGAACAATATCCGTGGGCGCGTTTCGAGCCGCATCCCGAATGGACGGAGGCAGGCGCCTTCTGCGCCGGGATTCCAGGCGAAGTGCGGTTCATTTACCAGCCTCGCCGTGGGGTTTACAACTGGAGCGGAGTGGTTGTGAAGAACCTGGAGCGCGATGTGCCTTACCGCGCCTTCTACTTCAACCCGGTCAACGCAAAGAAGTACGATCTGGGAACGTTCGTCAGTGCCGGCCAAGCTCCCAAGCCCTTTGAAGGTCATGCCCAGCCTTTGCTCTTTGCTGACCGCTTCGACGACACGGGGAGTTCGGCTTGGAAGGACTACGGCACGCCGACCCAGCGTAAGGAAGGACACCTTGTCGGCGGCAAAGGGATGGTGACTATTCTGGAGAAGATCAGCGAAACCAACTTGATGGCGAGCGTGGAGGCCCGAAGCGACGCCGAAGCGGGAATTATCCTGCGCTTTCATGATTTCGACCATTATTTGGTCGCGCTCTACACGCCCAAGCTGAAGGCTATGTATATCCACGACCGGAAGAACGGCGCTTGGGGTGAACCGCTCGGTCAGGTAGCGGTGCCGGAGATCGGGCCAAAGATCCGCCTGACTGCCGCCGCTTGCGGTGAATATGCAGCGATGGTCTTGACCGATGGCAAGAAGACTTATTCCACGCCCGCTGTGAAGGTCGCCAACCTCTCAAGCGGAAAAGCCGGGCTGTGGCTCTACCAGATTGGCGAACGGCAGGAATACGGTAACTTTGAATTGTCCCAAACCTCATTTACTCCGACGAAACTTGATACTGCGGGACAAGTCCTTCGTGTGGCATCCGACGAGTTCAAGGTGCCGGGAGTGCCGTCGCCTCAGGATTGGGTACTGGTGTTGGAGCGAGTGAAACCGTGAGCGGCGGGGCTGTCAGCAGTTGAAACCACGAAAGACACGAAATACACGAAATGGCAGGCTAATACCAACGCTGGGGCGTTCACTCGCAGGGTGAACACTCATTGCATTGCAAGTGGTTGATTTTTCGTGTGTTTCGTGTGTTTCGTGGTTTGAAACGCCTATCTCAATTCACTTGGCTGCGCTCAACCCGAAGCAGTGGATCGTTCCGCGATCCGTGCTCACAAACAGACGGCCATTGGCGACCACGAGTCCGTGGGCTTTTCCTGTCACGGGTGCTGACCAGAGCATCTTTCCGGTAGTGGTGTCAAACGCCGCCACGCGATCGTTACCCCCGGCGAACAGGGTCTTTCCGGCCAGGATCAATTCGTGGGGGCAGCCCGTATCCGTTTTCCAAAGGTAGCAGGCCTCCATTTTCGGAGCCAATGCGGTCAGCTCAGGCTCGATGAGATCGAGTTCGCCGAGGAGATTCTTGCGCTGCGCATCGTTCTCCTGGTTGCGGAGCTTCTTGAGCAGCTCTCGGATGGCCTTCTGCCGGGTCTGGAGCTGGGTTTTGCGCTTCGCAAGCTCAACGTATCGGGCGCGCGCAAAACCGGCCAGCTCCGCGCCGGTATTCAAATAGGCTACCTCCTCGGTTAGCACGATGCGCGTGGCCTTCGGGAACGTGACAAAGTAGTCGCGGCTGTTCGCATCGAACCCGCGGAGTTCGCCGTCTGTGCCGTGATTCTGTCCGCCGCCATGCACGAATTCGTCGGTTCGGGTCACCAGGGCAAAGACTCCGCCCTGGCCTGAATCCCCGATACCGCCGACAGAGCGGCCGGTCGCACGGTCGAACATTTCCGGCCGTTGGCGTCCCTGGGGCAGGTAGAGCTGGGTAGGCGTGGCGAGCATCGCTCCTTGCATTGTGAGATGTTCGAGCTTGATGCGATACCGTCCGGGGCCTTCATCGGCTCCCGTCTGGGCGTCTGCGGCACAGAGGTATGAGCTTTCCCAAGGCAAAAGGGATGCTCCGAAATAGGCGAGGTTGTCTTGCACCAGCACACCGGTTCGGCAGGGCCAATGGGATATAAGTTTGCCGTTGTTCAGGAGCAGCGTTTCCTTGCCGGATGGCTTGCGCTTCCACACCAGCGTGCCCTGGTCGGCGTCCAAACAGTAGGCGTAGCCGTCGTCTGAGCCGAAGTAAACCTTGCCCTGGTGCCAGGCTGGAGGCAACCGCACGGGGCCGTCTGCGTAGAACACCCATTTCTCCTTGCCGGTCTTCGCATCCAGACAATGAACACCGTCATCTACGGATGAACCGAAATAGACCGAATCAGCGACCACCACCACGAAGAAGGCGGGGTCGAAGTTCCGCATGGCCTCAAGTCCGCGAAGGTTGGCGTAGGAATCCCACTTCGCCGGACCGGTCCAGGCCATCTGGGGTGGTGTGGCTGAGATGTGGGTCCAGGCTGGAGCCAGCGGGAGTGGAATTGACTCCGGCGTAACGCCACTGCGCCGATTGTCGAAGCGGTAGGTCGGCCAGTCCGTGGCTGTCGCGTGCTCCAATGGCGCGGTAATCAGGGCGAGAAGGGGCAGCCCTGCTAGAAGGAAGCGACTTAGACTTAGACATCCTGAGCTACCCGCTTGGATTGACGTGGGTCCCCTCACCCCTGCCCTCTCCCCATCGGATGGGGAGAGGGTGCCCTTCAGGGCGGGTGAGGGGCTGCCGACAGACTTACCTCGCTTCCACGGATCAGGATTACTAAGACTCATGCAAGCTCCCTGGTCATTTGGCCGCTGAACGGAGCACCGGCGCAAAGCCGATGGAGGTCTCCAGCCAGTTTCCGCAACTGCAGCCGCCGCCGCCTTCGGGTGAGAGAACCATTCCGTTCGCAGGCACAGTGCTCAGCCAGCAGCTCGGCCGGAGATTATACCAACCGGAAACCTTCTTCTGAGAGATGTCCCACATTGAAATGTAGCCGCCGTCACCCCGGTAGATGAGCGCGTTCGTCGTGGCGGCATACGTGGCGCATCCTCCGTGGCGGCCGATCTCCTTCGTCAACAGCTTGCCCGTGGACACCTCGTAGCCGCACGGTTCAAGGTAAATAGTGTTGCGGACCACCACCGGGTGCTGCAGGTGCCCTCCGTGATTGTCATTCGTCCAATCGTGTACCGACTCCCAGAGGTTCTTTCCGTCCGCCGCGCTGAAGGCGTAGAGGTGATACTTGCCCGAGACCGATGACGCGAGGAAGACCTTGTCCTCCGCGGCGAGGAGATAAAAGACTACGATCCCGCGCGCTGTTTGGATCGGCTGTTCCCACAGTTTAGCACCCGTCTGCGCGTCGAGTGCGACGAGGTATTGGGCCTGCCACAGTTTTGGAGATCCGATCCGGCTGGTGGTGAGACTTGCGATTTCGGGATCGCGGCACTCGACGAACAGCACCTTGCCGCCGGCGATCCCGATGGTCGAATTGATCACCACCCCGCCGTGATAGCGCCATTTCACGTCACCACTCTCGCTCGCCAGGGCAAACAGATCGTCGCTGCAGACCTTCTCTGTGCCCTGCCCGATCGTCGCATCATACCAGCTCCCCCGGCCCCAGTAGTTGGTGTAGGCCGCGCCCTGTTTGACGCTGCTGCCGTAGAGCAGGTCACCCATGCGGGCGAGATAGCCCCATTCATGAGCGGTCCGCAAGTCGGGGGCCGCCAGCGGAAACGTGCGGAGCAATTCACCCGTGCCGGCTGCAATCACCCAGCAGCGGTCCTTGACAGCGACGAACAGGCGCTCGGGATCGGCGCACCAGTTAGCGGCGTCGCGCGGCATGTTCACACGGCGCAGTGCCGGGATTTCGAGCGACCACAGGACCGCGCCATTGTAAGAATCCAGGGCGATGATCCGGTTCATTCCCTGATGGAACAGCCGTCCGTTCACGGCGAGCGGCGCGGGCATTCGCGGATTACGATCAATCCCGAAGTCCGCACCTGGTCTTCCGAGCCATTGCACTTCGAGGCCATCGGTGCCGCCGACTCCCTGCAATCCCTCCTGGCTGTTAGCCGAGTTGCCGGCATCGCCGTACTGGTGGGTCCACGAGCCCGTGTTCGGCGGCAGATCGCGGTGAACGCGCACCCAACTCCCGGCCGCCGATCCCACCAAGTCCCACCTCGCCTTCAGCTCACCGAGCCATTGAGTGACGTTATTTGTGGCGTCGGCCGGGGTGGCGGCTCGCAACGGCCCGAGAAACGCCACGCCGGTTGCAGGTTGGAGGAACGGCAAGACCTGGGCAGCGGTCGCGGGTAAGTGCTCTGCAGCCAGCGACGCATCGGCGACGATCAAGTTCGCGAACGATTTGGGAAAGGGCAGATTGTCGAGTGAATCCGCCTGGTGCAACGTGATCCGCGCGCCATAAACAC
>Ga0118677_10007950_pt1 | contig 17258 bp, 11 predicted proteins | sample AliMusrvi5mmetaG_FD_86154 | JGI IMG/M metagenome (GOLD analysis project Ga0118677, IMG submission 86154) | reverse complement strand
CGGCCCCATGCTGCGCTGCAATATCAGCTATGGGTTGACCATATTCGAGTGACAGATTAAAAACACCCGAAAGCACGCCGGCAACGATCGTCAGAACTAACCCAATCGTCATATTAAATCCTGGTTTTTCGACTGTAAGTAATTTCAAATCCTTCTCCTTTTTAAATCCAGCCCAACCACATAATATTACTCCAACCATGGAAAGGATCATCCCTGTCAGAACAATATCGCCACCCGGTTTTGTAAAAAAACTCCCTAACCCTCCAAAAATCATCAACGGGAAAATGGTCCCAAGCACCGCAGAAATTCCAATTGCCAGGGTATAAGTCAAGGAGTACCCGATATAATTAATCGCCTTACCAAATGACATCCCGCCAAACCCATAGGCTCCGCCTAACAGAAACGCAGCCCAAAAAGGTTTTGAAGGGGCTTCGGATAGTATGGTAAAAAAGCCGGGAACGGTTAACCAACCGACAACAATAGGCATGATTACCCACGCGAAAAGCGACTGTACAAGCCAGAAAGTCCCCCATGACCACTTACGGGTCTGGGTATTGGGAAGATAACAGCTTGCTGCCGAGGCTCCGCCAATGGCATGAAGACCGGTCCCAAGCAAAGGATTGGATAGAATCATAGTGGTTTACCGAATTAAAGTTTGGTGACTCTCATTAATGAAAGTTGGAAAGCCGAAAATACGATTATATTTTCTATTCACCAGTGTCCGGGTAAAAATCATAGATTCTTCGCTACGCTCAGAATGACACCAAATTATGGTAATGGAGAGGGGAAGGGGGCTGCAAGTGGCGGAGCCACTTCCAATCCCCTCCTCCTTATTATCTAAGTATTTGTCTTTCTGAGTAAAACGAAGTGTAGCGAAGAATCTCTTAAGACTGATTGCCATTTTCCCGGAAATAGTGATTTACCTTTTTTTTTAGCTTCCCAAAGGCTGTTGATCATCGAACCCGAAGTCCTTGTTGCTTCCCATTCCGGTGATACGGACTTCCCTGGTGCTCCTTATGATGTTCTCCGGCATAATCCGTTGTCCTGCAGGATGGATCAGTCCCGGATCGTCGGCTCCCGGATTTTTAATGGTCGGGGCAATTGGATAGGCATTCATTAATTCAGCCGGGTAAGGGACTAAAAGCCGGGTCAATTCCGACAATGGCAATGTATTTGACAACCACGATTTTTCATCCTCACGGTGGAGAATAACCGGTGATCTGTGATGCTGAATTTTTTGGAGCACTCCGTTGGCTACGGTGGTGATAATGGCGAAGGAGTAGATCAGCTCGCTGGTTTCGGGATTTTTCCAGCAGTCCCAAATTCCGGCGAAGGCAAATGGCCGGACCTTGTCACGCAGGTAAACCAAAAAAGGTTTATTAAGTTTCTCTTTATCAGGGCCTTCGATAAAAGCATCGGCAGGAATCAGGCACCGCTGACTTCTTATTGGTTTCCTGAAAGCCGGCTTTGTTATTATCCCCTTGGATCCGGTGTACATTGGATCATTGTCAGGATTATGGTCCCCCTCTGAACGGGCATTAATAAAAAGACCCGATTTAGTCATCCACGAAGGTGTCAGACCAAAACGGAAAAGTTGTAGTTCATGGGGTCGGTCGTTGGTTATCACAGGGGCAAACTTACCGGGCGCGATGTTGTAGGATGGAATTAATTTGAGGGTAGCGGGAACGGTAATTCCAAAACGTTTTTCGAGAACTTCCGCTTTCTGAATAAGGATATATCTGCCGCACATTGAGATCTGTATTATTTTTATAAAGTTAAATAAAAACATTCATATTGCGATGTATTTAAACCTTTTGCCAAATAGCTGATCTACAAAAAAAGGAAAATTTCAAATAGAAGAACATTTTTGGTTTAATAGGTGTTTACAAAGAAATTATATTTTTCATAATGCAGATTATTTTTCAACTCTTAGGGAGTATTTTATTGAGCGCCGGGATCGCTGCGTTTCTGGTGCCTGTAATTGTTCGCACAGTCAGGAAATTAAAACTTATTGACCAGCCAAATATTCGCTCTTCAAATGTTAAGCCAATCCCTACTCTCGGTGGGCTTGCTATTTACTTCGGATTTTTATTTGCAACTGTGGTTTGCTCTTTTGGATATGAGTTGCCGGAACTGATTTACATAATAACAGCCTCGACCCTGATGCTTTTTATCGGTCTGAAAGACGATCTTGTAACATTATCTCCGGTTAAAAAAATTGTTGGTCAGGTAATTGCTGCCTCTATTTTAATTTTCCTTGCCAAGATCCGGTTTACTAATTTACACGGCTTATTTGGATTCGCTGAAATTGGACTGTTCCCCAGTGTTTTGATCACCGGTTTCGTAATCGTTCTTTTAATCAATGCAATTAATCTCATGGATGGTATCGACGGACTTGCTGCCGGATTAATCACGTATGCTGCCGCTCTGTTTGGCAGCTGGTTTTACATAAGCGGGCATATTGGACATGCTGTTATCTCCTTTTCCCTGGTTGGCGCTCTGATTGGATTCTTCTACTATAATGTTTACGGCAAGGCGAATAAAATATTTATGGGAGACACCGGATCGCTTTTTATCGGAACCGTTATTTCTGCAATTCTGATCATTTTTAACGAACTTAACATTGATCAGTCCCGGCCCTTCGCCGTGGAATCGGTCCCCGCGATTTCATTTGGAATCCTTGCCTACCCGCTTATTGACACGATCCGGGTTATGGCAATACGTATGCTGCAGCATAAATCACCTTTCAGTGCTGACAAAAATCACCTTCACCACCGCCTTCTCACCCTGGGTTTTTCGCATCGTAGTGCGACTTACACAATCATTGTATTAAATATACTCTTCGTTATCGCAGTGTTTGCGCTCCATCATCTGGGTGTCCTTCGTCTGATGGCCTATATCTTTATTTCAGGCGGGATTCTTTTTATGATCCCAGCCTACTTTATTCACAAGCGTAAACTGATCCATAAAAACGATCCGGTCCAGCAACTTCTTTTGCCAGGATCAACTGATGAAATATTTCGAAACAGAAGACACAATTTGAAAAAAAGAAAGCTGCGTAATACTGTTGATTTATAAATAAAAAACCCTTCACCCAATAATTCAATCAATCCTGTATCATTTTTAGTCTTACGGGCCCGATTAATCCTGATTTGATACTTCCCAGATACATCGTAGGAACAGTCGTATAATTATTAGCTATTGTATTATAAATCAATATTTCAATATTATTATCTCCTGCTTTTGCAAAGGGAGTGATATCAAACATCCATGGTGGTGAGACTCTTATTCCTGCACTTTTCCCGTTAATCAGAAGCTCTGCCGAGGAGACCAGATCTCCAAGATCAATCACAAGCTTGTTTTTCAAATCGTGGGGATCAATTTTGATCGTCTTCCGATACCATGCACCGCCGGAATAGGCCTTTAACCCATCCGATTTAGACCAGTCACCAAGCGCTATTGAACCTTCTGTGCATTGTTGGTTAATAAATTGCGGAATTGCCGCTCCTCCACAGAAACCTGGCTGATATTCAATTTTCAGAATAACCTGTGTACCTGTTAGTCCAGGACTTTTCACTTTTATAGTGTAATTGGTTTGCTTGTCGGGTTGCTGTTTTCCAGTAACTATTTCAGTTTGGATGCCGTTCAACCAGGCGGTCACTTTACCATAAGCTTCAAAAGATAACGATTGTAATCCAGGTGCAGATTCAAAAACAAAAAGGCCGGAATTATTCCTGGAAAGTGAGCAATCAAATGGTAAAATGCCATCATCCCCGAACCAACTCATGGCTACCTGTTGTTTTACAGGACGTGGCACCCCTGGGTTTCGTACCACCAGATAGGTTTCACAGGCTTTATCATAAAGTAAAACCATCGGATTGACCCCTTTTTTCAGTAGAAGTGTATTGCTATTAATCTCCTGTTTTTTATGATTTACAATAAGCAGATTGGGCTTTGTCTCACCCAAAAGTAAATCATAGGTTCCGTCAGATGGCGCGATCAAGGTTGTATAAAGTACATAGTAATTCCCGCCAGGTTCTGTAACCCGTTTATAGGACATGCGATCTTCCTGAAGCGCTCCAAGCCGGATAAAATTTTCATACATCTTTCCCTTTAATCCGTGATAACCCTGGTGTCCGGGTTCCCCCTCGACACCCTGCTTCCAGGAAAATCCGTAGGGTTGCCATTTTAGTTTTTTACCCGAAAGAATCACCTCGCCATTTTCATCCGATGGCGACAGGTTCAGGAGTTCCTCTACAGCCGGAGCTTCAGAAAGTGCTTCCAGTTTAAGAAATTGTTTACCAAAGGCGCAGGTAATCTGCTTCCACGAATTATCTGGAATAAGTTTTCCACCTGTATAATTTATGTTCTCTGTAAAATGCATCTGACGAACCTGGGCGCCCAGCATTTCAGGTTTAGCAGGAAGCTGGAAATCACCCCATTGATTGTCAAGTGAAGGTTTAAGTTCAAATTTCCAGGTCGTCCCAAGATCGGTTTCCCGGATTACTTTTCCAGGTTTAAGCTCATTTTTGCAAGCAGTATTATCGGGATCAAATACAATGATCTGGATATCATTCCCTGAAAGCGGCAGAGTTACCTCTGTACCTTCGGCAGTTTGAACAGCAAATCCGGCTATTGAGGTGGTCTCGCCGTTCCACGGATTCCAAAGCTGAACACTACCCTTCGCCTTAAAAAAACATTTAGTCCCTTCCGGAACTTTATAAACGGCATAAATATCGCGTTTCCCGATCACCCGGTGCATCACATAAGGTCTTTCGCTAACTTCCGCCAATATTTTAAAGTTTGAGGTATATTTTCCTGAGATTACCGATACGATTGATTTTGGATCGTTGCATTGAATCAGGTTTTGACTTTTCGCAAAAATAGCAGCGATAAGGTTCGATGTCTCACGATCATTAGCCCCGCTCTTTTCGGTTGCCTGAGGAAATTCACCCAGATTTACAATGATCCCCCCTCCCTTTTTAAATGCTTCGAGTTTTTGAAGTGAGGCATACCGGATTGCCTTCATCGAAGGGACTATCAACACTTTATATTTTTCTCCGGAAACGGACAATTCGCTGTTTATTACCTCACCGCGTGCTAATGATTCATAGTCAATAAAATCAAAATCTACCCCTTTATCATAAAGTTTTTCCCCCGCTTCAAAGGCAACTTCAACCGATTTATTCCCATCCATATCTGCAATTACAGGTTCGGTGGGATAAAGAATTGCAACATCGCAATTGTGAACCCCCTGAGAGAGGAGAAAGGAGAGCCGATTCACACAGTTCATCAACGGATCCATCTGTTTCCAGTATGGCATCCGGAAATGGTTGCATGGAGGTGCCCATTCCCACCATCCACCCATCGTGGAGTAGTACAATCCATGAAAGGAGAGAAGGTTGTAACCTGCCACAAAGTTCCCGAAGATGGCGTCGGTAACATCGGAAGACGAGGTGCTCCAGCCGCTGCTGTGAAACCCTTCGAGCCAAACCCTTGGCCGGTTATAAAGGTGAGAAATCGATGAAGCAACTTTGGCTTTGATGATATCTTTTGATATTCTTGGCTGATCAGATCCTGGACCCTGGTTCCACCGTTGGGTCCGGAAATAATCCCCAAACTCGGCGACCTCCCTTCCCCTGCCACCATGGTCGCAGCCAAAGATTAATCCGCGCTCCTGATGCCAGTCATAAACAGGCTTGAAGAAATTCTCCTCACTGAGGCTCACCATAACATCGTTGTAGTCGAGCTTTATTTTTGGGGTGATTGGGCCGATATTCAGAAAAAGGGCATCGAGGAAAGGAATGATTTCGTACCCTTTCCGCTTTTTAAATTCAGCTGCAAAATAGTTGTTCCAAAGGTTTCCTCCAACGCGGAAGTTCAGTTCATCCGAGAAAAAGAAATTTAGTGCTCCTGCGCCATTCTCCTTTAACGCTTTTTCAAATTTATCAAAGAAGAAGTGGTTATAAGATTTCCCGCTTTGCGGATTCATCGGATCATACGAAGGGACCAACCGTTCAGAGAATACGCTGATCACTTTCCATTGAGCATCTCCAAAATTATATTTTAATTTATTTCCTTTTACATCTGAGAGGAGTTCTTTTCGGGTCTCAATGATGATTGAACTATCCTTATTGATCCGATAGGCGGTGAGGGAAAGCAGATTGTCAGGCATCTCCAGGTTTCCGTTTCCGGTTAAAACCTTCTGTCCACATCTCAATTCCGAGCCGTTCAGGTCGGGGTTTTGACGAATTGCCTCATCGATTGCAAAACCCTGACCGATACCTAAGGTGTAGTCACTCAGACTTACTGTCATCCCCTGTTTTTGTGCCTCCCCTGCAAACCATTTAAAGAGCTTCCACCAGGCATCTGTGAAAAGTGCAGGCTTGCTTGGATTGGACCACCCATAAATCAGTCCGCCCGAATCCTGGTGGCTGTAATTGATTTGAAGACTGGAAATTCCTTTGTTTTTCAACTGGTCTAACTGCCAAAGCAACCGCTCATGGGTTAAAGTATCACCCTGCCACCAGAAAAATGGTACTTCGCCGTACCCTTTTGGAGGGTTAATGAACCCCGGCAACGGATCGAAACCGGGGCTTCTGTCGGGATATCCTGGTGGAAGAGCGTTTTGTGCAGTTGATTTATTAGTGGCCATAAAAACGAATGAAAGGAGAATTATGGTAAGGATCTTCATAATTTTAAATTTCAGGATTCTGTTTAATCAGTTTTAACAAATGTAGAATTTAAATTTTAATTTTGAGTAACCTTTGATCCGACTTATGACGTCCAAACAGTGGGAAGAACTTTTAGCAGTTATTGACGGAAAACAAATTTCCCGTCAACCGGTCGGGTTTATTATTGACAGCCCCTGGTTACCCGGATGGACGGGCGTTTCGACGCTTGATTATTATACCTCAGATGAGACCTGGTTTAATTCCAATTCACGGGTTTTAGCGAAATTTCCTGAGATCACCTTTTTACCCGGTTTCTGGTCCGAATACGGGATGTGTACCGAGCCATCGGCATTTGGTGCCCGTTCAGTCTGGTATCGCGATAATTTGCCACATGCAGAAAAGGTGATCCATACGTCCAAGGATATTTCGGAGCTACCCCAACCAAATGTTGAGTTTGACGGATTGCTCCCCTACATGATTAACCGTCTTAAAAATCTGGAAAGCAGAATTATTGATTCTGGACATTCTTTAAAATTTGCTGTTACAAGGGGTCCCCTAAATATTGCTACATTCCTGATGGGAACAACGGAGTTTATGTTGCTGCTGGCTTTGGAACCCGATAAGGCACATGAATTGCTCGAGAAAATTACAAGGTTTATCTGTGACTGGATAGCATATCAAAAAGCCTGTTTCCCTTCGATTGATGGAATTTTTTTGCTTGATGATATTGTTGGATTCGTTGGGGAAGAAGAGTGCCGCGAATTTGTAGTTCCTTATCTGAAAAAGGCGTTTGAGGCAATTCCTGCAAGGGTGAGGTTTTTTCATAATGATGCCTTCGGGTTAGTTTGCTCCCCCTTTCTCAGGGAGATTGGCGTTAACCTTTTCAACTTTGCGTTTGATCACCCTATCAATCAGATCAGAGAATTAGCCGGACCAGATATCGTATTGTTAGGAAACCTTCCACCACGGGATATCTTAGCCGCAGCGACTCCGGATGAAGTTTATTCAGCCACACTCCATATGATGAAGGGGGTTGCTGTTCACTCACGCATCATCTGGTCGTGTGGCGGAGGGGTCCCACAGAATGTGTCAACCGAAAATTTATCCGCATTTTTGTTTGCTGTGAACAGTTTTCATAAGATATTTATTCCCGAAACGTAGAAATCAGTATGATTAATGTTATGTCAATTCCATTTTACGCTGATTTCCCTGAACCAATGAGAGTTTGGCCGTTGAATTTCAACTGTGGTGGCGGTGATCTTTTTTCGGGTTTTATCTTGGATGGTTTTTTAAATTGATAGTTGAATATAAACGATCAAAATAATTCGAAATATGGAACGACGTGTTTTTTTAAAGAGATCATCCAATGTCTTAGCGGGTACAATTCTACTTCCATCGATTGTTCCATCAACAGTCTTTGGTAAAAGTGCCCCGAGCAATAAAATTAACGTTGCTCAGATAGGATTTGGGAGGATAGCTATGACCCATGATCTGGCAGAAACGCTGCAGTTTGATGAGGCGAGAATCATTGCAGTAGCCGACCTCGATTTGAACCGGGTTGCAAAAGGAAAACAGTTTATTGAGGATCACTACAATAAGCAGACCGGAAGTAAGAATGCGGTTGAGGTAAAGACCTATGGAGACTATCGGGAGATTCTTCTTCGAAAGGATATTGATGCGGTGATGATTTCAACACCAGACCACTGGCATGCACAACCTGCAATAGAGGCATCTCTTGCCGGGAAGGATGTTTACCTGCAGAAACCAACCTCCTTAACGATAGCCGAAGGTCGTATGCTGGCTGACGTAGTAAAAAAGAGAGGAACTATTCTACAGATGGGAACCCAGCAACGTGCAATGCCTCAGTTTCGTATTGCAGCCGAACTTGTTAGGAATGGCCGGATTGGTAAATTGCATACTGTAAAAATAGGTCTTCCAGGCGACCCGTCTGGTCCGGAAGCTTCCAAAATGGAGGTGCCCAAAAATCTGAATTACGATATGTGGCTGGGATCGACGCCCGAAGTTTATTATACAGAGATGCGTGTTCACCCGCAAAATGGTCTGACAGATCGACCAGGGTGGCTGCGCTGTGAGCAGTTTGGCTCCGGAATGATCACCGGGTGGGGTCAGCACCATTTCGATTCTGCAGCGTGGGGAATGGACACCGAGTATACCGGTCCAATTTCAATTAATGCCATGGCACAGTTTCCAAAATCGGGGCTCTGGAATGTACATGGTGATTTTATTGCTGTTGCTGAGTATCTGAATGGTGTTACGATGATTACCAGCGGAGGTTTCCCAAATGGAATCAGGTATGAAGGGAGCGAAGGATGGATCTTTGTCTCAAGAGGCGAATATTCCGCAACGGTCAGTGACCCAATTTCAAAAATAAAAAGCAGTAAAGCACTCGATGCCAGTGATCCCAATATACTGAATTCAATAATTAAGGAGAATGAAATCCATTTGTACCAGATCGTCAACCAGCACGGGAACTGGCTCGATTGCCTCAAAACACGAAAAACTCCAATTTCTCCGGTTGAAATTGGGCACAGGGCGTGTTCCGTTTGTCTGATTACCCATATTGCGATGAAATTGGGACGTAAACTCCAATGGAATCCAGAAACTGAACTGTTTACAAATGATGAGGAAGCAAACAAAATGCTCTCCCGTACACAACGATTCCCCTACGGAACAAGTTATATAAAAATGTAAAATATTGAATATGATCAATATGAAAGTTGTCAAAATCATTCTTATTTTAATGATTTGTTTTACTTCAGTGAAGGGTTCAAAGTTAACTGCAGTTAAGATAGGCTCGAAAATTAATGTGACTATTAATGGGAATTTTTTCACGAGTTACATTTTTTCATCAGACGAGAAATATCCCTTTTTTTATCCGGTGAATGGTCCGCTTTCGGGTGGGTCGGTCACCTCCATGCGGAATGGGGAATATCCTCATCACAGCTCGCTCTTTTTTGGGTGCGACCTGCTTAATGGGGGAAACTATTGGCAGGAGGGGCCCGATCGTGGTCGGATAATCTCTGTAAATGCTGAAATTCTTAAAGATGGAGCTGATACCGTAGTGATAAAAGATGAATGTATCTGGATCCGGCCCGGAGCTCTTTCCCCAATAAAGGACAGTCGCTTAATAACAATAACAGCCCCATCTTCCAGCATAAACCAGATTGATGAGGAGATCGCAATGGAGATGCTGATGGATGTCTCCATCTTTAAAACCAACCACTCTCTTTTTAGTGCAAGGATGGCCGCCGACCTTTCCGTCAAAAACGGTGGGACGATGATTAATGCAGAAGGTGACCGGAGCGAGAAAGAAACCTTTGGAAAGCGGTCACCATGGATGGATTACTATGGCAGGCGGGGAGACTTTACAGAAGGGTTAGCGATATTTCAGCATCCTTCCAACCCGGGTTTTCCTTCGCCATGGTTTACCCGCGATTATGGATTTATCTCCCCAACACCCATGTTCTGGCCCGAAAACGGTGTTGAGACCTTTTTTAAAAAGGGGGAAATCCTCAGGCTTAAATATCGTGTTCTGGTCCATGGCGGAAGTGTCAAAGAGGCTAAAATTAAAGAGTTATATGAAACTTACAAACAATTAAACGAATGAGAAGATCAATTCTGCCAATTATGTCATTTATAGTTATCGTTCTCTTAAATTCCTGCGGAGACAAAGGGAAAAGCACAAAAAAAAATGGTTTGGGACCCGAAAAATTTACCGGTGCGAAAGGGGAAGTAAAACTGATTACCCTTGATCCCGGACATTTTCATGCCGCGTTGGTTCAAAAAAATATGTATGATCAGATTAATCCCGAAGTCTTTGTCTATTCGCCAGGTGGAAATGATGTTGAGGAACATGTCAAGCGTATTTTAGGGTATAACTCAAGAGCTGAAAATCCGACAGTCTGGTTTGAGAAAGTTTATAAAGGGAAAGATTACCTTGAAAAGATGCTTTCTGAGAAACGGGGGAATGTGGTTGTGGTTTCGGGCAATAACGGGATTAAGACCGACTACCTGAAAAAATCGGTCGAAGCAGGATTTAATGTTTTGGCTGATAAGCCTATGGTAATTACCGCAGAGCAATTCCCTTTACTGGAAGAAGCTTTCGAAATTGCACAGAAGAATGGTGTTCTGCTTTATGATATTATGACAGAGCGTTTTTCGGTGACCACACAGTTGCAGCGCGAATTATCCATGGTGCCAGGGATCTTTGGTAATCTTTCAACAGGAACGGCAGAAAAACCTGCAGTTGAAATGGTAAGTGTTCACTACTTCTATAAAAATGTGTCGGGTAACGTTTTAGTCCGCCCGGCATGGTTTTTCGATGTAAATCAACAGGGTGAAGGGATTGTTGATGTGACTACTCATCTTGTGGACCTCGTCCAATGGGAATGTTTCCCCGATCAAATTTTGCAAAAGAAAGATATAGCGATTCTTAAAGCCAAAAGGTGGCCCACGTTACTCACTCAGGACGAATTTAAGCAGGTTACCCATTTGGATCGGTATCCTGAGTTTCTTAAATCCACAATAACAGATGATAAATTGAATGTTTATGCCAACGGGGAAATCCTGTACAAAATTAAAGGCGTGGTAGCAAAAGTGACAGCCATCTGGAATTTCAAAGCAGAGGAAGGTGCCGGCGATTCCCATTATTCAGTTTTGCGCGGATCACTTGCCAGTCTTGAAATCCGGCAGGGGGTTGAAGAGAAATTTGACCCGACACTGTATATTTATTGCAATAAAGGTGTCGATTTAACCCAGGTGGCTGCTAATCTGGAGAGGGTCTTAAAAACTCTTCCTCAGCAGGGTCTGATACTCGAAAAAGTTGGAAATACAGGCTGGAAAGTGGTCGTTCCGGCAATCCTAAAAGTTGGCCATGAGGCACATTTTGCACAGGTAACAGCCAAATACCTGGAGTACCTGAAATCGGGAAGACTTCCCGATTGGGAGGTTCCCAATATGATTACAAAATATTATACCACCACTGCCGCATTGAAACTTGCAAAAGAAGGAAAATAAGGATTTTTCAGTCTAACGTTTAAATGCCCGGATTATTCTTCCGGGCATTTTTTAGATATGGACTGTTCGGTTCGTCTCCTGCATTTTCTGTTTCAACTCCGGTTTTTTTCATTTCAGCGGAATTCATGCCTAAATGTATTGAAACCGGGACATTTTTGCATCATCAACCAAAAGCAAAAATGTATGAAACGAATAATGATGATTGTTACCCTTTTTCTTTACACTTCATTTATCCATGCCCAGCCCCTCCAGGTAGTCCGGGGTAGGATTATCGATAAAGAATCGAAAATACCCCTTCCCGGGGTTAATATACTTCTGTTAAATTCTGAACCACTTAAGGGGACTGTCACCGATACTGATGGCAATTTTAGAATGGAGAAGATTGTTGTAGGCAGACAAAGTTTCCAGATCAGCCTGATTGGGTATAAACCTTTACTGGTCGCTTCAATTCTGGTTAATTCGGTGAAAGAGATCGTTCTGGAGTTAGAACTAGAGGAAAATGTGATTGTGGGGTCTGAAGTTGTAATCAAAGGATCACCGGAAAAGGATCAGACCCGAAATCAGATGAGTTCAGTAAGCGCCCGGTCATTTACTGTTGAAGAGACTGAGAAATATGCCGGTAGCAGGGGAGATGTTGCCAGGATGGCGATGAATTATGCCGGAGTTTCGGCGGCCAATGATCAACGTAATGATATCATAATCCGTGGCAATTCCCCAAGTGGATTGTTGTGGCGACTTGAAGATATTGATATTCCAAACCCCAATCATTTTGCCGAGGGGGGCACCACGGGAGGACCAGTAGGAATGTTAAATAACAACCTCCTCCAAAACAGCGATTTTTTCACAGGAGCCTTTCCTGCCGAATATGGGAATGCCCTAAGCGGGGTCTTTGACCTGAATATGCGCAATGGAAATAATCAGAAACATGAAAATCTGTTCCAGGTAGGATTCAACGGATTTGAAGCCGGGTCAGAAGGGCCTCTGGGCAAAAACCATAAATCCTCCTACCTTGCCAATTTCCGTTATTCAACACTTCAACTGATGGACGGATTAATCAATCTTGGAACCAGCGGGATTCCAAAATATAAAGATTTCTCCTTTAAACTGAATTTCCCGCTAAAAAAAGGACGATTATCTGTTTTTGGTTTGACCGGAGATAGTCAGATTTCGATTGCTGCCAGTAAAAATGGGAATGGTCAGGATATGTATTCAGGCGAGGGGCAGAATCTTGCAAACCGTTCACGCATGAGTGCTGCAGGAATTTCCTATACCCATTTTGTAAATGAACATACCTGGTACAAAATTACGCTTTCGGGAGTTTATCAGGATGGCGGAACGCTTATTGATACGTTGGCAGCCAATGGTCGGTTTTATCCAAATATTGATCATAATTATGCCGAGTTTCGCACCTCACTAAGTGGATTTTTACATAAAAAGTACAACAGCCGCTTATCCGGTCGTATTGGTTTTGCTGTTGACAGGATGGGCTTTGACTTACTTTCTAAAACCTCAGGCAGTGACTATAGCGGTTTGCGTCCTCTGATTGATTATGGGAGAGGGTTGGCAAATGGTGTAACTTTATATCAGCCTTATATTCAGGCCACCTATCGTCTGAGTAGCACAGTCAGTTTTGTCCCCGGAATTCATTTTAGCTATTTCGATCTGAATGGTTCAGCTAGTCTGGAACCCCGGCTTGGTTTTAACTGGCAACTCTCTTCAAAGCAAAAACTAAGTTTTGGCTATGGACTTCATTCCCGGTCACAGACCTTGTCGACCTATTTCATCGGTTCTCAGATGCCTGACGGTTCTCTGGTTGAAACAAACAAGAAACTTGGATTCACAAAATCAAACCAGTTTGTAATTGGATATGACCTGTCAATTGCCGAAAATACGAGATTCAAGACTGAGGCTTATTATCAAAATATTTATCACGTACCCGTTGAACAGCGGAGTTCATCATTCAGTATGTTAAATACCGGTGCTGGATGGGGTGTAAACGCCGAGGACAGTTTAAAAAACAGTGGAAGGGGAAGCAATTATGGACTTGAATTTACAATGGAGCGCTTTTTCAGCAAGAACATCTACTACCTTGGTACACTTTCCCTTTTTGAATCAAAATACAGGGGAAGTGATGGGATTGAACGGAATACGGCATTTAATGGCAATTATGTTGTTAATTTATTGGTTGGCAAGGAATTTCGACTGAACCAGAAGTCCGCATTGAATATTGATTTTAAAATGAGTTATGCTGGAGGGAAACGCTATACCCCCGTTGATTTAAAAGCTTCACAAGCTGCCTATACAACGGAATACGACACTTCGAAGGCATATTCATTGCAGGCTGATCCGTTTCTAAAGGCAGATATTAAATTCGGATACAGGTTAAACGGGCGGAAAGTGTCGCAGGAATGGGTTTTTTATATCGAAAATTTCACCAACCATACCAATGTCTTAATGCAACTTTATAGCCCCTCAAAGAATGAGGTGAAAAGCGTAAATCAACTCGGATTTTTTCCAATGATGCAATATCGAATTCATTTTTAATTTATTAATATCCAGCAATATGAAGAAATTTTTAATTATTAATGGCCATCCTGACAAGCAAAGTCTTTGTTTTGAACTTGCTAAGCGTTATAGGGCTGGGGCCGATTCGGCCGGGGCTGAATGTCAATTGGTCAATTTGACGGAATTGAAGTTTAACCCTGTTCTGACCTCCGGATACCGGGAACGATCTGAATTGGAACCTGATTTATTAATGATGCAACGCTATATAATGGAGTGCGACCATCTTGTTTTAGTCTATCCGAATTGGTGGGGAACCTATCCGGCCTTGTTAAAAGGGTTTATCGATCGTGTATTTCTCCCTGGCTTTGCGTTTAGTTATCGCGAAAATTCAATATTTTGGGATAAATTGCTTAAGGGAAAATCAGCCAGATTAATCGTAACGATGGATACACCAGCATGGTACTATTCGCTGATTTATAAGAGCCCGGGGCATCATTCGATGAAAAAGGGGATTCTGGGATTCAGTGGAATTACTCCCGTAAAGATATCTTCCATTGGACCAATTAAAGCTTCGTCCCTGGAGAGTCGCATGGCATGGATGAGGAAAGTGGAAAAGTTAGGAATAGAGCTGAAATAAATTGATAATTTCGTCATTAATTTGCAATTAGACTGACTGAAACGATCCATTAGAGTTCCTCTCACACAGAAGAATGATTATCTATGGCGAGTTCCCCCGATGAATGGGGCAAGCTATCTGGCAATTAAAAAACAAATTATAAACAGATGAAAGAAATGGTACCGGATTATATCCATTGTATACCAGAGGCGGAATCGAAGCAAAACCGTAAATGGGAATATTTTATACGAATAGCAGGGATAATTATTATATCGGCCATTTCCGTTTTTGTTGATTACGGATATAGTCATAGTGAGGCAGGTTTTGTCAAATGTTTATTGGTATCAGTTATTCGCACAGCCCTTATCTGGAATGGAAGTATGGCAATTATTCAATACGGGATCAATCGTTTCTCAATGTTTAGAGAAACGCTTAAACTCATCGTATTTCAAGTCCTTTCCTTGTCTGTATTGGTTTTGCTTGTTGAAGCCGCAGAGATCTTTATGGTAGAAAACTATCTGAATGTGACACTTGGACACGCTTCAAGGGTTACCTTGATCATTGGGTCATTAATCATTACTTTTATGATTAGTTCACTTTATGCCTCAACCTCTTTTTTTATTGAGTGGAAAGAGAATTTATTAAGGACTCAGGCTTTGGAACAGGCAAATCTCGAAGCCCGTTACGACACACTGCGGAACCAGGTGAATCCCCATTTCCTGTTTAACAGCCTGAATACTTTACTTATGCTTGTTAGCGATAATCCGGTGGCATCGCGATACGTTGAAAGTATTTCTGAGATAATGCGGTATATGCTGCAGTCTCAGGACAAGGAGGTGGTTTCGCTTGAATCTGAACTTAAAATCGCCAGGGAATATGTCTATATCCAGCAAAGCCGCTTTGGAAATAAATTGAATGTCGATTTTAATGTCCCGGAAAAGTATTTTCATTATGCCATTCCTCCTCTGGCAATTCAAATGTTGCTCGAAAATTCAATAAAGCACAATATCGTTTCAAAGGAGGACCCCTTAACGATAAGGGTCTATGTTCTCGAAAAACATTCTATCATTGTCGAAAATACGATCAAGGCAAAAATAGATAAAGAACCTTCAACCGGAGTGGGGCTTGAGAATATCAGGAACCGCTATCTTCATTTGACTGGCAAGGATATTGTGATTAATCAGGAAGAGGGAAAATTTACTGTTATGCTTCCTTTGTTTGAAAAATCATCTGAGAAACCATGAAGATACTTATTGTAGAAGATGAGGAGTTGGCTGCCGATCGCCTGAACCAACTAATTCTCGAATTTGAACCGGAGGCACAGATTTTTGGTCCTCTGGATACGGTTTCAGCAACCATCGCTCACCTGAATTCAAATCCTGACTATGATCTGATTTTTATGGACATCCAATTGGCCGACGGGAAAAGCTTTTCAATATTTGAAGGTTGTGAGGTGCTAATCCCCATAATTTTCACAACAGCCTACGATGAATATGCTTTAAAGGCATTTGAAATTAACAGCATCGACTATTTGTTGAAACCTGTTAACAGGGAACGATTAAAGGCCGCGATAGACAAGTTCAGAAAATTTAAGGCATATTTTAGTGATAATAACCCCAATTCGTATCTTTACCAAATAATCAAAGAACTGCGAATTCCGAAATTGAATGTCTTCAAAAGCCGGTTTCTTATCAGTAAGGGGGACTCAATGATTCCAATTACAGTATCAGAAGTTGCCTGCTTTTTTGCTGAAGATAAAGAGGTCTTCCTGCTGACCCATGAAAATAAAAGACATATTATTCCCAACTCGGTTGAAGAATTGTCCTCAAAACTCGATCCAAAACTATTTTTCCGGGTAAACCGCCAGTTTATTATTTCGGCTGATGCCATCCGTAAGGTTCATAATTATTTCAATTTTAAACTTAAAGTTGAATTAAAATCAGACCCAAAACTCGACATCGTCGTAAGTCGATCGAAAACAGCTGCTTTTAAAAGCTGGATGAATGGGGAGGCGGGATGATTTTGTATAGTTTTTGTATTTCGGATAGTTCCCTGCTATCCTTTCTTTCACGATCTTCCGATAACTCTGGATGTTTCTTTTCGATCTGTTATCCCCTCTTAACTATGACATTTGTATAAACACAGCACACCATCTGCATGACCATTTAACTGAGGCTGGGAATATCCGTATACCACTCTTAACTTATTGTATTATTAATTTATAGCTTTTTTTATTAGTATTGAGGCGCTATATGATTGATATATAATGATGTAGAATTATAGGGTTCTATCGATTGGGAATGATTGTGACAGCTAATTATTTAAACTCCCTGGAATAATGGCGGGTTACCATGTTTTTGATATCTTCAATATGTATACGTTAAAAAAAGTTAAATAAAATTTTGTATATATCAGATATATAGGAA
>Ga0118677_10007949_pt1 | contig 17259 bp, 7 predicted proteins | sample AliMusrvi5mmetaG_FD_86154 | JGI IMG/M metagenome (GOLD analysis project Ga0118677, IMG submission 86154) | reverse complement strand
TAACTCCATTTATAGAATTAGAATATGAATTTTAGTATTAATGAAATTGAAGCGTTATTACCCGGTTATTTATCAGGTGATATTTCTGAAAAAGACCGTGAAATAATAGATGAATGGAGAGCAGAATCAATTGAAAATGAGGCGCTTTATGTTGAGAGTCGGAAAGCATGGGAAGCCATGGCGCTGTTGAATGAGATGGAACGGTTTAACTCCTTCGAAGCCCTGAAAAAAGTCAGTACCAGAATAGCTTACTCTTCACCTTCTAAATGGTGGTTTACCCTGCAGCGCGTGGCAGCCATATTGCTTCTCCCGTTGCTGCTGTATTCGGGTTATGTTTCATTCCAAAATTATGCATTAAATAATCTCCCTGAAGAGCAGGTGATGATGCAAACCGTCTCTTCCCGTCAGGGTATGGTTACACAGTTTGTTATGGCTGACGGGACAAAGGTTTGGCTTAATTCATGTTCCGAATTGCAATTTCCGATCCGTTTTACAGGTAAGTTCCGGCAGGTAAAACTCACTGGAGAAGCCTTTTTTGAGGTGACAAAAAATAAGAAACAACCATTCAAGGTGAATGCCAGAGATTTAAATGTTGAGGTTTTAGGGACTTCATTCAATGTAATCAACTACAAGGACGATAACCAGTCGGAAGTAATACTGGTAGAAGGTAAAGTCAGATTATCATCCGAAAAAGACAGGGTAAAAAACGAATATGGCGAGATACATCCAGGGCAACGAGCTATTTATGATCAGGGAATTCAAAAAGTCTTTACTGAGGATGTTGTAGTTGACAAATATATAGCATGGAGGGATGGCAATCTGATTTTTCGCGACGACAAAATGGAAGATGTTGTGAAACGGCTTAGTCGTTGGTTTAATGTGGAAATTGTGATCGTTGATCCTGAAATAAAGAGTTACATCTACAAAGCTACATTCAGAAATGAAAACCTCAAACAAGTAATGAGCCTTCTGAAGATCTCAGCTCCAATAGATTACAAAATTACTGAAAGTAAATCACTGCCTGGGAATGAATTTACAAAACAAAAAATTTACCTGATGAAGAAAAAAAGCTGAAAATAAAATACCGGGGAAAATGTTGGTCACATCAACCCCGGTAGAATAAGCGGCGCTCTTTTTGGTCGAAAGAAAGCCGCAGACAAATAGTAATATACTAAAATCACTTCAAAGTTATGGAAAAAACGTTACGTTTAATGAGGAGATGCCAAAAAAATGTTCATCTTCGAAAAATCTGGTTGATTATGAAACTAACTATGGTGTTGACCTTCCTTGCCATTACCAATTTATTGGCCTCGGAAGTGTACTCCCAGACTACTAAAATGACACTGCAGTTAAAAGATGCCACTGTCAAAGAAGTACTGAACCGAATCGAAGAAAAAAGTGAATTCTTTTTTCTCTACAACAGCAAACTCGTCGATGTTGACCGAAAAGTATCGGTGGATGTTAACGACGAAAAGATCAATGAAATATTAAATGATTTATTTAGGGACACCAATGTATTCTACACCGTTGTTGACCGGCAAATTGTATTGACCAACAAAGCCGACCAAAACAGTTTTGTACAATTGGGAAGTCAGCAGGTTGCACAGAAAGTTACCGGGAGAGTTACAGATGCAAACGGTTCACGTTTGCCAGGTGTTTCCGTTGTAATTAAAGGAACAACAAACGGTACTATCACTGACGGTGATGGAAATTATTCCATTACCAATCTTCCTGAAAATGCAACGCTACGCTTCTCCTTTGTGGGCATGCGCGCACAGGAAGTTGCTGTCGGCAGGAAAACTTCGATTGACATAATGTTGGCGGAAGAAACGATAGGGTTGAATGAAGTTGTCTCAATTGGATATGGAACACAAAGGAAATCAGACTTGACCGGGTCTATCGTTTCCGTGAAATCAAATGAGATCAAAACCTTACCTGTAAACTCCATTGCAGAAGCCCTTCAGGGTCGCGTTGCAGGAGTTATGGTTGACAAAAACAATGGAAAACCTGGAGCCACATCCGAAATCATCATCCGTGGTGTAGGTTCAATCAATGGATTAAGTCCTTTGTTCGTTATTGATGGGGTAGCCAGAGGTAACAATGCAAACTACAATCCAAAAGATGTTGAATCGATTGAAATTATCAAAGATGCAAGTGCCGCTGCCATTTATGGAGCTCAGGCTGCCGGTGGAGTTGTGCTGATTACGACCAAAAAAGGCAACTACAATGAAAAAACACAAATTGATTTCACTGCCTATACTGGTGTGCGTCAGATAACCAATTCGTACAAGATGCTTGAGACTCCCGATTACATCAGGGCAAAGCAAGCAATTGGTGAAAACTATGCCTCCTGGTCCAATCCATCTCTTCTTCCTAATACTAACTGGTTTAATGAACTATTCCAGTCAGGAAAGGAACAGTCTTATTTAATTTCTTTGCGTGGCGGGTCCAGCAAAATGAGCTACTATTTATCAGGTGGTTATGAACGTGAAGATGGTATACAGAAAAACAATTTCTGGGAACGGTATTCATTACGTTTTAACGCCGATTACAAGCTTAGTAATAAACTTACTTTTGGGCATCAACTTTACATGGTGAAAATCAGCGAAGATCCGGCAACAATGAATGTACCATGGAGAACTTTGCCATTCATGGCTGTTCGCAACGCAGATGGCAGCTTTGCCTCTGTTCCGGTAGAGTCTTCATCTTCGGGTGGTAATGATGTAGCCAACTTAGCATACAATCATTTTAAAAATGGTTCATTGATGCTTGATGCCAATTTATTTGCTGACTGGGCAATCATCAAAGGACTTAACTTCCGTGTTACAGGTGCCGGTGGTTTTGGTGGTGGATTCGTTGATCAGTTTACTGAAACTGATATTTTGAGGAAAGCTGCAAACACTGCCTCTTACACCAAATCATCGAGTTACTCCGAATCATATACCCTGACCACCTTACTTACTTATGCCAGATTATTCGGCAAACACGATTTCAAAGTGATGGGGGGTTATGAAATTAAGAAATCATTTTCATCTGGATTGTCTGCCAGTGCAAACACCTTTCCTATCCCTGTGGTAGAATCGTTTGCCCTATCAACAAATCCGGTTAAATCAGCCAGTGGAGCACTGGGTTACGGTCGCTTTCTTTCGCAATTCGGACGGTTAAATTACGCTTATGATAATAAGTATTTACTGACTGCCAATATCCGTCGAGACGGATCTCCTAAATTTGGTCCCAAAAACCGTTGGGGTGTTTTCCCGTCAATTTCTGCAGGATGGAAAGCGAATGAAGAAACTTTCTTTAAAAATCTGAACCTTGGATTTATTGACCTACTGAAACCACGTGTTAGCTGGGGTATCCTTGGTAGTGATGCAGCCATTGCAAATTTTGCATATGAGCCAGCATATCAGCAAGTTACGCTGCACAGCTTTGACGAAAAGACCAGTGTTGGAGGATTCAATTCAATCAAAGTTGTCAATGAAGCGATTAAATGGGAAGAGATCCATACGATGGATGTGGGACTTGATATCAGTATGTTCAACAACAAGCTTACCGCTTCGGGTGAATATTACAGCCGTCAGACCAAAGACATGCTCTATAATCTGACCATTCCTCTTTCATCGGGTATCGGAAATGTGAACAGCGCTCCAACTTCTATGCCTGTTAATATTGGTAGTATCTCAAATAAAGGATGGGAATTTAGTATCTCGTACCGCGACAAAGCAGGAGATTTTAGTTACGGTCTCACGGGTAATCTGTCACACAACGTAAACAAGGTGCTCAACCTTGGATTGCCTAATGCTTATATTTACAGTGGGAGCCTCGATTTTATGAGTGGAAACTCTCCTTTTAAGACATCCAATGGTCTTCCTGTTGGTCAAATTTATGGTTTGATCACAGATGGGCTGATCCAGACTAAGGCGGAAATCGATGCGCTTAATGCAAATGCCACTGCAAAAGCATTGGCTGCAGGAACAATTAAAGCGGGAGCAGTAGCATATTACAACAATATTTATACTGGTCCGGGCGACTGGAAATTCAAGGACCTGAACGGAGATGGTAAAATATCCGATGCTGACCGTACCAATATTGGAAACCCATGGCCCAAATTTCAGTATGGATTTGATCTTCAACTTGGCTATAAGGGATTCGATTTTTCAGCTCAGGTAGTTGGAGTTGCCGGACGCGACGTCATCAACGGAGTTAAAGCGTTTCAGCAAAATTTCCAGCAGGACTATCAGACAACTTCAGAAATATTTAATGCATCGTACTTCCTGAATAACGGATTAACCGATCAACCTCGCCTGGGACTTTGGGATCCTGCACATCCTACGAGTTATATCAGAGATCCAAGTAACAACTATCGCTTCTATTCAACATATTTCGTTGAAAACGGATCGTATCTGAAAGTCAAGAATATCTCTGTGGGATATAATATTCCTCAATTTTTACTGGAAAAAATTAAAATCTCAAAACTAAGGATATATGTAAGCGGTCAAAACCTGCTTACGTTCACTAAGTTTACAGGTTTGGATCCTGAATTCGGGAACGATGTGAAAAACCACGGTTTATATGGAATTAGCATGTATCCGCAAACGAAACTGTTTTCGTTTGGGGTTGAAGCGAGTTTTTAATGAAGAAATAGTATAACATCATTCAAAAAACAAATAGTCATGAAGATTTTAAATAATATAAAATTCAAGATTTTGATTTTTGTTTTATCCATCAGTATGTTTGGATGCAAGGATTCTTTTCTTGATTTAGTTAATAAAGACGCTATCTCGCCTGCGGTATTTCCAACAACTGTCGCTCAGCTTGACATTATCCTTGCATCGGTATATGGTGAACAACACGACTGGGGATTTTTGGGAGGCGCCTGGCATGGTTATGCAATGTATCCACTTGATCACACTTGTGATTTTCAATGGAGACAGGACGAAGGTTGGTTAGGTGAGAGCCTTGGACGTGCAATTTTAGGATGGGCTAGTGGTATAACCGAATGGAGGGACATCAGCCGTGGAGTTTATTATGCAAATAGTTGTCTTGAAGCAATTGAAACTTACAGAAAAACTGCACCTGCAACTGAAAAACAGCAAATTGATATCCGTCAGGGACAGGCCCTCTTCCTGCGTGCATTTTACTGGTGGCATCTTCAGGAAATGTACGGCCAGCCAAACCTCGACGGAATGGGTATCCCTATTATAAAGAGTGTCCCTAAAGACCTTGTCGCAATGAATGTACCAAGGTCTTCCACTCTAAATTCTTATCAGGCGATGATTAATGACTTCAAAAAAGCCGCTGATCTGCTTGTAGGTCAGACAGATGTACACAGAGCTACCGTTTGGTCGGCAAAAGCAGCCCTGGCAAGAACATACATGTTCGCCGCAAAGCTGGATAGTGCAAAAATCTATCTTGAAGATTGTATTAATAACAGTGGCAAAACATTGGTCCCATTTAGTTCATACAAAAATATGTTCAATGGCAATTCGACGTATGAATACAACTCCGAATCGTTTTATGAAGTTGGCAATAAAGCTGAACCGGATAAAACCAACGGCAATGGCGCTCGTCAGGCAAATACAGGGTCAACAATCACTTTGCTTTATACGCCTATTTATGTATATTCCGATGGTACTAGAAAAGCGATGGGATACAGCAATCTTTACATGCACGACCGGAACCTGACCCGTTTTGGATACAATGATCTCCCAATGCTAAAAGTAGTTGAACAAGTCAATGGCGTTTGGAAACTCAAGGATTCCTATGTTGCCCAACAAAAAGATCGACGTAATCTGGTAGGCACACAAGCCGATGGCCCTGATCCCCGTTTATACGTTTGTGGTCTGCAACCGATGGTCGACTCTGTGAAAATAGCCGGTGTCTATTATAAAGTGGGAATGACTGAGTTTGGTAATTGGTGGACCCTGGATCCGACAACCAATCTGGATCCCGCCACTTTTTACGGATGGGCACTCAAAAAGAACCAGTATCTTGACGGAACTTTGGCTGAGACAATGAATATTGCCGGGGCTAACTTTTATTTCATCCGCTTACCCGATATTTATCTGCTATATGCCGAAATAATAAAAAGCACAAATCCAACTCTGGCCCTTGAATACATCAATAAAGTTCACCGTCGCGCATACAGTTATGACCCAAATGCTGTGTCCCCAGTTGATTACAAAAGTCTGACCGACCGCACTAAAACAGCGGCTGACGACCATTTGGCCAATAATCCACTTTTATACGAACGTTGGGCTGAATTTTTCGGAGAAGGTAGATGGTGGGAAGATGTCCGCCGCTTTAAAATTGGTGGCAATGAGGCTTCATTCTATAAAACTGTCGCTGCAGGACGGGTTATTACTTGGAGAGACGAGAATTATGCAATGCCTCTTCCTCCGCTGGAATTCGAATCGAATGGTGATCCGGGTATGAAACAAAATCCCGGATATTGATAAGTCCCTAATCATTTTTATATATTCTGAATTTGGATCAGCCTCTTTTGTGGAGGCTGATCCTTAATTGGATTGTCTGCCCTAATTGGTATTATTATATTAAAACAATTAGGGTTTTGACCCAACAGGAGTCGCTGATACTAATAGTAAAATGAGACTCTCCAGAATTTCGGGAATACTTACCAGACAATAACAACACTAACCTGTTACCGATATTTCGCATATTCATTTATACATCTTTAATTCTACACTTACCAGTTACAATTTTAAACTAAACTAAGAACTAATCCCGGAAATGGTATCGTAATGACAGAACAACCTTTTAGGGAGGAGGGTGGCAATGGAATCAAATTTAATGGCACCAAAGGTTGGCTGAAAGTGACCAGAGGATATATATAATGTTCCGATCACTCACTGATTGCCAAAGAGGAGAAGAAAGTTGGAGAAGGGGAGTACGAGGTAAGTTCACCACATATGCAGAACTTTATCGATTCTGTCCGTTCACGCAAAAACCCTATTGCTCCGGTTGAAGTGGGATGAAGCACAAGCACACTTTGTTGTCTGAGCAATATCGCTACCGAACTGCAGCGACCTGTCAAATGGGATCCGGCCACCTTAAGTTTTGGAGATGATCAGGAAGCTGCTTCTTACCGGCTTTACAATTATCAATACAGAAGACCTTATTCGTTATAATAAATAATTACTTATAAATAAGACAAATGAAAAAACAAATTCTGGCCATATCGCAAACAGGAATCAAGGCATTTGCACTTCTGGTTCTTGCCACTCTAAGTATAAATTCAGTCACATCGGCTGCAGGAAAACAAGGTTCCAAATTCGGGGGAGTTCAGGTTGGTGCAATCACGTACAGTTACCGCAGTATGCCCGACCAGTCAGTTTCTGCTATACTGAATTATGCGCTCCAATCAGGTTTAAGCTCTGTGGAATTGATGGGAGGAGCTCCGGAACAATATGCCGGTATTCCTAATTCAAAGGATCCGCAGGTTATCCGGAAATGGCGCACAACGGTTTCGATGGAGAAATTCAAAGAGATCCGCAAAATGTACAATGCCAAAGGGGTAAAAATAAATATTCTTAAACTTGGCGACAGTAAATGGTCCGACGAAGAGATTGATTACGCATTCAATGCATGTAAAGCAGTAGGGGCAATTGGCATTTCCATGGAGATTTCGGAAGAGGCCGGAAAACGTATGGCTCCGTTTGCCGATAAACACAAACTCTTTGTGATTTTCCACAATCATGGACAACCGGGAGACCCGAAATTCAGTTTTGACAAAGCACTTGCCTTTGGCCCCAGGCTGATGCTGAACTTCGACGCAGGTCATTACTTCGGCGCTACAGGAGTAAATCCCTGCATCTTGATAGAGCGTCTTCACAATCGCATTGTCAGCATCCATATCAAGGACAAAACCGGTCCGAAAGCTTCGGATCCCAATAAAAACCAGCAATTCGGTAAAGGAGAAACACCTGTTAAAGAGATGCTTCAGCTGGTACAGAAGAACAAATGGCCCATCACCTGTGATATAGAGTTGGAATACGACGTTCCCGCGGGTTCGGATGCTGTAAAAGAAGTGGTAAAATGTGTTGAATATTGCCGGGCTGCCCTTGAGCCAAAAAATTGATTTCCTGGTATTCTAACGTTTTATATGATTGTAAAATACGCATTTATTAAACAGTGAAGAGCACCGTTGATATTTGTAACACAATGAAATAGTAAGCTTAACACGAGGCTGTATCAAAAGTAAAAAACTTAACCGCTGAGAACCGCTGAGGGAAACAGCAGAGAACCGCAAAGCATTAAAATACAGAAGAATATCTCTGCGTAGCTTTGCGCCTTCTCTGCGTATCTCCGCGGTAAAAAGACTTTTGATACAACACCGTAATATGGTGTGATATTACGGTGTGCTGACCTACCTTACCAGTTTCTGCTCAAATTTTTCAAAGTCAGGAAGCTTCCGTTGGAGTTAAAAAAACAATCGGTTTGAATAGGGGTTTATCACATTTGAGGATATTAAGTATTTGGAAAGGAATAGTCCCCTTAGGGGTACTAATAACAAATTAAACAATTATGAGATTAAAGATCGTGTTATTACTGTTTGCAGGGACGCTCTGCTCATGTTCACCAAAAGGGTATAATGATGGGTATGTTCAATACCAGCAAGTGCAATTGACTCCAGAAGATAAACAAATTCTTAACGAGTCATTACAATCTCAACACCCGAAGTACGATCCTCAAATAAAAATGGTGACCAACATAATAAATGGATGGAATTATCATACCGATGCTCAAACCGGCATTTTTCACAATGTCAGATCCTCACTCTCCTATGCCGTCTCACTTCTGGATCTGGGCGATAAAAAATATACCCAACAGGCGTTTGATGTGATTGAAAAAACCATCTCCTTACAGGATCAGGATCCCGAATCCAAATCGTGCGGTGTTTGGCCGTATTATATGGAAGAACCACTGGCTACCAAAAAATCACCGATCGATTTTAACTGGGCCGATTTTAACGCGGTGAGCCTCCTTGACGTGTGGATGGGACATCAGGATAGAATTCCGGAGAAGCTGAAAGACAAAATCAAACAATCGTTGATATTGGCTGCAAAGTCAATTCAAAAACGGAATGTGAGTCCTGGTTATACAAATATCGCCATAATGGGGACCAATGTAACCTATGTGGTTTCCCATCTTTTTGGTTTGAATGATATGAAAGTATATGCAAATAAACGACTGAAAGGGTTTTATGATTATACGCTCGACAAAGGGGGCTTTTCGGAATACAACAGTCCAACCTACACTTTTACAGCATTGGATGAACTCGACAGGATGAAACGTCATATTGTGGAGCCTGGTGCTGTACAAATCATTGACAAACTGTATTATACCGGCTGGGAAATCATTGCACGACACTATCATCAGCCATCAGGTCAATGGGCGGGACCTCATAGCAGATCGTACAGTACGCTGATAAAACCTTCATTTTATGCCATTCTGAAAGAGGGTTCAAACGGACAAATCGATATTGGCATTGCAGAAAAAAGGAGTGATGTAAAAATCAAACATCATATTCCGGAAGATCTGTTGCATTATTTTCAAACCCCTGTTTATCCGCGTACAGAAACTGATGTTTTTGAAAAGTTAAATCCACAGATCATCGGGACCACCTACCTTAGCGAAGAATATGCACTTTCAACAGCGACCCGTTCAAGTCTGTGGAATCAGCGCCGACCGTTCCTTGTTTACTGGGGAACCGTTCAATCGCCTAAATATTTACAGGTCCGTTTTTTACACGATGATTATGACTTTAGTTCAGCCAGTTTTTATAGCCAACAGAATGAAAATAAAGTCCTTACGGGGGTTAATTTCATTACCAACGGTGGCGATAAACACATTAGCATCGACCGGCTTAAAGATGGACAGTTCAGGGCTAAAGACCTTCGTCTTCGGTTTGAATTCGGGAATGTCATTAATTCGGATGAACTCCTCCTCCCAACAACCAGCTTTGAACCGTTTTCAATCAAACTTGATCAGCTAAAATTCAACCTTCAACTTTACTTTGCTGCATTCGAAAATCTTAAAGGACACTGGGAAAAAGGTGGCGACAGGAAAGTCTCCTGGATCGATTTCGTGATCTATACCGGTTCCGAAAAAGAATTTGATCTTTCAAAAATCAGCAAGGCTGCGATGGGCTTTACCCTCTCCCTTGAATCGTCTGGTAAAAAACCGGAACTCAAAAAACCTGAAGTTACAGAAAAAGAGGGTATGATGAAGGTTAACTGGAACGGGTTGTCACTGAAAATGCAGGTAAAACCTTCTCCCGGAAATATTAATCTCTGATCAATTTAATTTCATATTTCAGACTACATAATAAAACAGGTGATGAAAAAATTGGATAAAATTAACTGGAACAACTCCGTTTTTACGATTCTCCGTATGGCCATAGGGTGGCACTTCCTTTACGAGGGTACGTCCAAATTGTTTGCCGGAAACTGGACTTCTCTATCGTACCTGTCGAATACATCCGGGTTTTTATCTCCGTTTTATCATTGGATTGCCGCGTCCCCGATGCTTTTGAAGATGGTCGACCTGATGAATATTTACGGGTTGGTTCTTATCGGCCTTGCATTATTTATCGGCTTGTTTACCCGTTTGGCCGCACTGTCCGGAGTTATTTTGCTGACACTTTACTACTTCGCTTACCCCCCTTTTGGCGCTTCTCTGCTAAGTGTAGGCGACGGTCACCTGTACATTATTGACAAAATATTTATTGAAGCGCTAATCCTTATGTTCTTTCTTTTCTACAAACAGCAGGGGATTGGAATTGATACAGTCATCAGGCAATTCCAAAAATCAAGAAAATCGGATCCGGAAAAAGATGAACCGATGCCCGGGACAGCAAACAGCCGGCGTGAGGTCCTGAAAAACCTTGCAACATTACCCGTCCTTGGAGTAATGGGATTTGGAGCTTACAGTAGCAGTAAACAATACGATGTTGATGTTACCACAGGGGCTACAATCAGGATCAAACAGGTACCGCTGAGTGATTTAAAGGGAGCGCTCCCTAAAGGGAAAATTGGAAAACATGTGATGAGTCGTCTGATTTTAGGGGGAAACCTTATCGGAGGATGGTCACACGCCCGAGACCTGCTCTATACCGACACCTTGTTCAAAGCTTACAATACCGAAAAGAAAGTTTACGAAACACTGATGCTTGCCGAAAAAGCAGGAATTGACACAATCAATATTGGATTTCCGTCTAATGCAATGTTGCAAAAATACAAGAAAGCAACGGGAAGCAAAATCAAGGTAATCACTCAGGTGGCGTCAAGTCTGAAAGATGTGAATAATTTCGATGTGATTAATAAGGCCATCGATTACGGAGTTGACATCATTCAGGTTCAGGGAAACTGGTGCGACTGGATGGTCCGGGACAGGAAGATTGATGTAATCCGGAAAATGGTCGAAAAAATAAAGGAGCAGGGATATACAGCCGGTCTTGCGGCACATACGATTGATTCGCTGATCTATTGTGAAGAAAACGGAATTGCCCCCGATTACTATATGAAAACCATGCACCACGACCGGTACTGGTCGGCACATCCAAAGGAAAACCGCGTCCCATTTGAAGTTGACGGGACAAATTATCTCGATCACAATAAATTCCATAATAATATGTTCTGCCTTTTCCCTGAAAGAACTGCTGAATTTGTTGGGAAAGCAAAAATACCTGTGATGGGTTTTAAAGTTTTGGCCGCCGGAGCGCTTCAACCCGAGGATGGCTTTAAATGGGCTTTCGAAAACGGCGCCGATTTCATCTGTGTTGGGATGTTCGATTTTCAGATCGTCAACGATGTAAATATTTGTATTGATACCCTTACCAACCTGAAAAACCGGAAACGGGAATGGTTTGGATAGTCAGGTTTATTCTGGAAAAAATTCCGATCTGACTCCTTCATTGGACCAAATAGTTGGGGAAATATACTGTCTTAATTTTTTCTTGAATACGAGAGTAAGTAATCGAAAAGGATAATGTGCTATTTAAAATTCTTATTTTCTACTTTTTGACCCCTCTAAATCTCCCCGAGGGGAGACTTTTTGCCTGCAATCTTTTCCTTACTCCCCTCCTTGGGAGGGGTTGGGGGAGGTCGAAAGGGGGAATAAATTATTACGACAATATATTGTTCATATTACTTACATGAAATGACTCTATAAATAAAAATTGCATTAAATGAAATCATTCAATATGAAACAGGTATACCTCCTCTCCATTCTTCTCCTGGTTTCCAGCGGATTCAAATCCGCGAAACAGGTTCCAAAGATTGATGTTCAAAGGTTTCAAAAAATTGAAATGTTGTGGGACCTGGAATCATTGAGTTCCCCTCCTGCTTTTTCATGGATCGATTCAACCTCTGCCGTACGATCCCTGCTATTTGAAAGTGTACCATTTGATGGAAAATCCACGAAGGTATTTGCCTACTATTCCAATCCCGATCTGTTACAGGGTAGGAAAACCGGCAAACCTTTCCCCGGAGTTGTCCTCATTCATGGTGGAGGCGGAAAAGCCTTTAAGGAGTGGGTTGAAAAATGGGCTGCCGATGGTTATGCGGCAATTGCAATGGACCTGGGCGGGAAAGATGCATCGGGTAAGTCATTTGAAATGGCTGGTCCCGACCAGTCACACGAAATAAAATTTTCAATCATCAAAAATGGGAATTTAAAAAATGTGTGGAGCTACCATGCAGTAGCCAGTGTCATCCTGGCACACTCCCTTTTGCTGAATTTGCCGGAAGTTGATGCCGACAAAACCTGTGTGACGGGTATCAGTTGGGGAGGGTATTTGACATGTATGGTTGCGGGCCTCGACAATCGGTTTAAGGCAGCAGTACCGGTCTATGGGTGTGGATACTACAATGAATCAGATGCATTCGGCAAACCATTGTCAGAACTTACTCCACACTATAGTGAACAGTGGATGAAATATTTTGATCCCTCAGCTTACCTTCCGTATGCTACATCATCACTTTTTTTCATCAACGGGAATAAGGATTTTTTCTACAACATGATACCTTATTATAAAACTTTCAATCTGGCTGAAAAATCTGATAAAAATATTCGCATTGAGCCGGAGATGAAACATGGACATGTCGAAGGTTGGCAGCCCGAAGAGATCCGTTATTTCTTCGAATCGGTTGTGAATGGCGGGGTCCCGTTGCCAAAAATAGGAAAAATTGAACCCGGTGATTCGACCGTTGTGGCCAGTTTTTCATCCCATATTGGATTGCGTTCTGCCCGCTTTTATTATTCGTCAGATACCATTTCGACCAATGCAAAAAGGCAATGGTCGGATGTCGCCGCACAAATAGACCAGAACCAGAAAAAGATCAGCTGTAAAACTCCAATTGTGGATTTTAAATACGCTTTTTTTTATGTGACCGATAACCGCGAAGCTTCTGTCTCAAGCCCGATCTATATACAATCTCAGGTTTTGATGAACAATCGTTGATTATGCAACATACAATTTGCTTTAAGGAATCCCCGGGAAGGAACCCGCATTCGCTTAAGATTAAATTATTTATATTCTTCTTTTTGTGCACATTAACCATCATGGCACTTGAGAAGTTTCCTCAAAAGGGAGGAAAGCCATTGGTATGGTCAAATAATGGAGTTGACATCATCCTGAATGATTATCTGAATCTGCCGGGAATGTCATGGCCGCAAACCCTGTTGGAATACCCGGTAGATTTTACCCCGGAACCTGCCAATTTGAAGGATTTGGTACTTGTCGATCAGCTTTTGAAACAATCCATTCCCTTCCAACTGACCGATATAAAACTGGCAAATGGGAAAATCAAAACAGCTGTTCTCTGTTTTTTATCAGATCTACCATCCGGTGCGCATAAGGCATTTCGTCTCACACATAAAAAAAGCTTTCCGGAATTGATTACCCGAATTCCTTTAAATGGAATCTCGATCGTAATAAATGAGAATGAATGTCTGATAGGCAATGGCTTAGTAAGATTAACAATGCCTAAACCTGGTGAATATAACAACATGATTCCGCCAATTTTTCGGATTGGTGACAATACCCAATGGCTGGGTTATTCAAAAATGCCTGCCTCTCCCTTATTTATGAAATTGAAAGTTAGCGAATTGTCTGCCAGTCCGTTATTGGTCAATTACCTTTTCGACTACCAGTATATGGATGGGAAAAGCTTTCAGCTTAAAATCCGATTGGTGGCAGGAATGGAGTTTATTGAGACCGAAGAGAAAATCACAGGGTTTAGTGAAGCCGATTCGTTGGCATGGAAGATGGTCTGGAACGATTTTCAACCAGAGTACCGTTATTGCCCAAACCGTCCAGGAGCTCCGATCGATAAAAACAATAAAGGGTACACCAATTTTGCATGGGAAGCAATATCGGGAAGTGATGGTAATCCTTCAGCAGTGAAACATCCCGAATTGCCCTATGATCAAAAAAATCTATCAGACGGACTTTTGCCATTCAAGATCGCACCCTATCACAACTGGATGACCTGGTGGCGCTTACCCTCTGCCGCATTCTGGAACGAAAAACCGGGTCAGACTGTTGCCCTCTTTATCCATGATTTTGAGAAATGGGCTGATCCCGATTACCCGATATGGGGGAGTAAAGACAATTTATCGGTTCATTTTTATTACAAGGAGGGATTTTACTGGAGTTTTCCTTTGGTTACGGGAACCCGGTCGTTGGCTTTGGCGCTCTATCCTCACCAGAAAGATATTGAATCAGTAAACCATTTAAATTTACCTCAGGTTCATATCGATTATCTCAGACGATGGTATGGCTGGATTTCCCTGAATAAAATAAAAGATTGGGTATTGGATTACAAATCGGCGGGACCCGATCATCAGCCATTTTTTAAATCTCAGGCGCAGGAAGCGAAGTTTAATCCCAAAGATCTGTTGCCAAATCTCAAAAGTACAGTTGCCCGGATGGCTGAATCGGGTGAACGGTCAATTGGACCAAATCCTGTTGGTACGCGCACTTTTTATGATTATGTCACCCCTCTGTTTGAAAATGCTGAGTCAACATTAACTGAAAAGGAATATCGCCAGGCGCGTGCCTGTTATCTGTTTATGACCTATGTATTTATGGATGAAACGCTCATGCCGATGCGCAACATGCTAAGCGGACATCCCAATTTTCTGGCTGATATTAAAGGTGTTCCGGGAATGGCTGCATTTCTTTTTCCGGATCATCCGCAGGCCAGAGAGATGTCTGATCATTTTGAAAAGGCAATCGCTTTAAACTTAAGGTACCATACACGTCCCGAAGAACCTGCCTGGGAAGCAAAAGGGGGCCGCTGGACCGAAAATCTGGGATGCTATACCTGGGCATTTTTGAGACCAACGCTGAAGACCAGTTTTATGCTTCATCACTTTTACGATGGGAAAAACCGGATGTTGCAACCAAACATTTCCATCTATACCGACTGGCTTTTAAACGGACTTACCTCACCTTTGGATAGTGAAAACGGAAGACGTGTGAATCCGCCGCAGGGCGCTCATTCAAAAGGACTCTCACCTTCGAACCTGATGTACACGCTGGGTCAGGAACTATTCTATTACGATCCGTTATTAGCCGAGCACCTTTTTTGGGTGACTTCACCTGATGACAAAGGGTTTGAATTCAAAATCGGAAGGCCTGATCCCTGGGACGGACCCGCAAAAGCAGTTTTTAAACACCCCGGAGGGACGAATCCACACCTGAAATCGGAAAAATATACCGGTTATGGATTTAATCTGCGTAAAAACTTCGGACAGCCGGATGAGATGTACATTCATTTGCAGCAGATTGACGATGGTCCAAACTACCGTTGGGGACGGGCTGCCAAAGGTGGTAACGGGATTATTTATTATTATGCTTCCGGGAAACGTTACAGCCATAACGGGATGGAAGATGTGGGAGACGCTCCGTTTGGTGATACTGAACGTTGTACCAATTTTGGGGTGAAAAAAGAGAAGAGCTACCGTTGTATCGGTGATTACCGGAGTGTGGGTCGTAATGACCTCACCGAACCTTTGTATGATTTTGGATTTGCCCAGTTTGCCTCCATTCGGGCAAATAGTGAAGCAGCACCCGAATATAAATCTCGCAGTGTGCTGATGTCAGGAAACGATTATATCCTTATTTCTGATGATGTAAAAGATAATTCAGTCGAAGGACGGTTGTCTTGGTTTGTGGGGAAAGAGGACAATTTTCCGTTTATCCATCAGCTGAAACCCGGGGTGAAGGGACAGGATGCGAATATTCAACCATCAGTCAGCACCTACCATAAGGATGAGGGAGAGCTGACAACCAAAGGCCGATATTACGAAGGGAAGGGTGATTTTCTGACCCTGGTAACCCATAAAGATGGAATTAAGGCAAAATTGGAATCCGGTATATGCCGGATCGAAAAACCGGATGGCGCTGTAGAATGTGTTTTTAATGATGACTATGCCCTGGTATATAACCATGATGGACAGGTTTTTGAAGGATCTGCAGGAATTATCAGGCAATCGTCCGACAAAAAGAGTTTTGAGGCAGCCCTGTTCAAAGGAAATAAAATTGGCATTCCCGGAATCGTGGCACAATTTTTAGCCGTTCCAGAATATGGAGGAATGAGCCTGAAAAACACAGCTATGGGATTTGCCGGAATCATCCAGTTAAGGGAAAAAACCACCATCAGGTTTACTTTAAATGAAGTCCCGAAAGGGTTGATTTTCTACCTCGACGGTACTGCAGTTTCTCTCAGTAAGGAGGGAGGATTTAATTATTCACTCCGGGTTGTGGCAGGAAAACACGACTTCCAATGGAGCAATGGCGGAGTAATTCCTGCTGCTCCTGTCTTTCAACTTTCCGTTAGCGGAAAAAACTGGTGTGAGCTTGAATGGCTGGCAGTCCCGGGAGCAACCTCCTATGCGCTTCAAATGAGCACAAATGGAGGGATCAGCTGGAATACAGTTACTGAAAATATCCAAAGCACACATTACAAACTTACAGATTTAACCGATGGTAAAAAGCTGCATGTAAGGATAATGGCTATTGGAAAGGGAGGGATAAGCGAGCCATCAGGTGATTATCCGATCTATCCGGTAAGCATAAAGCCTCATGCTCCTGAAGGTTTAAATGCCTTAAAAAAAGAAAATCACGTCACTTTAACCTGGGGACAGGTTTTGGGTGCCGATCAGTATAAATTGTATCAACGTGAAAAAGGCACGTCTGAATTTAAAACAATCTATTCCGGAACCAATCGG
>Ga0118677_10007947_pt1 | contig 17262 bp, 9 predicted proteins | sample AliMusrvi5mmetaG_FD_86154 | JGI IMG/M metagenome (GOLD analysis project Ga0118677, IMG submission 86154) | reverse complement strand
GGATCGAATCCGCCGAAATCGTGTTCCAGCGAGAAGAACGGCGCCCCGCGCTATCCCGCGGGCAAGGTGTGCGCGGTCAGCCTCCCCGGCGTGGAGACCGGCAGCGTCATCCGCACCACTGTCCACCGCACCCAGCGCGGGGCGCCGTTCTTCTCGCTGGAACACGATTTCGGCGGATTCGATCCCGTGCAAGCCTCGTCGCTGGTGCTTGATGCGCCCCGAGGTGTTGGCTTGCGTGTCGATGCCCGCAACGCGGATACCCTGCACGCCGTCTGCGCCACCAACGGCGATCGAGTGGTCCGCCGCTGGCAAGCCGGGCCGATGCCTGCGGTCGTCCGCGAGGACAGCCTTCCGCCGTGGTACGCGTTCCGCCCTTCCGTCTTCGTCTCGGCGGGCGAATGGTCCGACTACGCCCACCGTTTGGAGCGGGCCTTCGAGGCTGCCGCGCGGCGCCAGCCCGCCGCGCGTGACAGGGCTCGTGCGCTGGTGAAGGGACTGCGTGATAAGGATGCACGGCTCGCGGCTATCCGCGACGATGTTGCCCGCGCGATCCGGGACGATGGGCCGTCCTTTCTTGATCTGCCGCTCGCCTACTTGACTCCGGCCGACACGACGCTGGCCGACGGCTACGGGCACGATGCCGACCGCGCGATCCTGCTGGTCGCCATGCTGCGCGCCGCCGGCTTTGACGCCGAATTCGTACTCGCTTCGGGCGCTCCCCGCCTCGCTCAAGGGCTTTTCGATCCACTTTACGACACGCCGCAACCGGCACTCTACGACGACGTGCTCGTGAGCGTGGAGCAGGGGAGCCGAACGACTTATCTCAACGATAGCGACCAGTACGACGCACTCGGCGCCACGCCTCATGACCGCCACCCGTATCTGGAGCTCGACGGTGAAACAGGCCGCGTGGCCGTTGCCGAGGCCTATCGCGATCGCAGCAGTGAGGACTGGACGGTTACGCTGGAGGCCGACGGCCATGCCACGATTTCGGTCACCAACTGGTTCTTCGGTGCGGCCTGCGGGGCCTTTCGAAAGCAGTACGAGGAGATGCCGCCGGAAGAGCGCAGTCGTCATTTCCAGCATCTTGTTGCTGAAGTCTCCCAATCGGCCGAGGCTGTGGGCGGGCTCGCCACCGACACGCACGGGTATCCCGGGTGCCGTTCGTTTACGGTCCGCGCCGACCGCTATGCTGTTCGCGAAGGGAGAACACTCACCCTTTTGTTGCCGGGCGCTGCCCATCCGGCGCTCGGTCTGCGAGGCGACGAGCGCACGAATCCGCTGTTCGTTGCCGCGCCGTCCGACTCGGAATGGCGCTGCCGCGTGATCCTGCCGTCCGGTGTGCGCGACATCCCGGTGATGCCCGATTCGTTCGCCTGGCCGCTGCCCGAGGGGTTGGGGCGGGTTGCCGCCGACGTAACCCGCACGACCTTACCCGACGGCCGTCTCTGCCTTACTTTTCGCCGCGTCACCAAGATCGAATCGGCTGTCCTGGAGTCCGATCTTTATCCCGCGTTGCTGGAAATTAACCGCCGCCTGACCCATCCCTCCATGCGTACCGTCATGGCGGAGATGGAATAGCGCCGAGCGGGGGCCCGGTGTTCGGGAAGCAGGACGGATTGGTTCACGCGGAGACGCGGAGTGCGCGGCGAAGAGAATCAGAAATGAATATTGCTCCGCGCCTCCGCGTGATGCTCTAAACGAAATCGAGTAAGATGAAGCTTGGCCCGAACCGAGACTGACCGTCTCTCCAGGCCAATGGCGGCCCCTCAAGCCTTGTACGGCCGGTGAGAATATGCAACCCTCGGCGTCAATTAGCACGCCATGACGGCCAACGAACAGAGCGAATTCGAGTGGCAAACCCGCAAGGCGAGAATTGACCCGAAACTTGTGGCCTTGGGCTGGACCGTCATCCGCTGGACCCCTGGCCTCGCTCTCGACACGCTGACCGCCTGCGCCGTAACCGAATACCCCACGGCCAACGGTCCTGCCGACTACGCCCTGTTTGTGGACGGCCACCTCCTTGGCATCATCGAGGCAAAGAAGGTCACCCTCGGCCCTCAGAATGTCCTCACCCAGTCGGAACGCTACTCCAGGGGTGCCGACACCCCCCTTGACTTCCATGGCTTCCACGTTCCGTTCCTCTATTCCACGAACGGCGAGGTCATCTGGTTTCACGATGTCCGCCACGAATTCAGCCGGTCGCGACGCATTGCCGATTTCCACACGCCCGCCGCCCTGCGCGAACTGATGGCCCGCCATCTTGAGGATGCGGCCGCAACCCTCGCCGGTATCGCCCAGTGGCATCCTCGCCTCCGGCCCTATCAGATCGAGGCGTGTCAGGCCATGGAGCAGGCCATCTGCAACCGCAAGCGACAGATGCTTGTGGCCATGGCCACCGGCTCGGGCAAGACCTTCACCCTGGTGAATGAGGTCTATCGCCTCATGAAGTCCGGCGCCGGCCGGCGGATCCTCTTCTTGGTGGATCGCCGTGCGCTGGCCGCTCAGGCCGTGCGCGCCTTCTCCGCCTTTGAGCCCGAGCCGGGACTCAAGTTCGATCAGATCTACGAGGTCTACAGCCAGCGATTCCAAAGCGAGGATTTCGACGAAAACGAGCCCTTCGGCGCCGCTCAGGGCAGGAAATTTGACCCCAAAGTCCTGCCGGCCTCCTATCTCATGGCCCCCAAACCCGGCCATGCCTTCGTTTACGTCTGCACGATCCAGCGCATGACGATCAACCTCTTCGGTCGGCTAGTCGCCTTGGGATCGGGCGACGAGGATGCCGATGATGATGCCGAACGCATTCCCATTCCCATCCACGCCTTCGACGTGGTCATCGCCGATGAATGCCACCGGGGCTACAGCACGGCCGAGATTTCCGTCTGGCGCGACGCGTTAGACCATTTCGATGCCGTGAAGATTGGCCTCACCGCCACACCCGCCGCCCACACCAAGGCCTATTTCCGGGATGTGGTCTACCGTTACGAATACGAACGTGCCGTCCGCGAAGGTTTCCTCGTGGATTACGATGCCGTGCGCGTCAAATCCACCGTGCGCATCAAAGGCGTCTTCCTTCAGGAAGGCGAACAGGTCGGCGTCATCGACACGCGCACGGGCCTGGAGAAGATGGACGAATTGGAGGATGAACGGGAGTTTCCATCCTCTGAGATCGAGGAGAAGATCACGTCCCCCGACTCGAACCGGAAGATCATCGAGGAACTGCGCAAGTACTGCGATCAACACGAGCAGGAGCACCAACGGTTTCCCAAAACCCTCATCTTTGCCGTGAACGATCTGCCGCACACGTCCCACGCCGACCAACTGGTGGAGATCTGCCGCGATGTGTTCGGCCGCGGCGACGCCTTTGTGCAGAAGATCACGGGCCGCGTGGATCGGCCCCTGCAGCGGATCCGCGAGTTTCGCAACCGCCCCACACCCGGCGTCGTGGTTACCGTGGACATGCTTTCCACGGGTGTGGACATCCCCGACCTGGAGTTCATCGTCATGTTGCGCCCGGTCAAATCGCGCATCCTGTTCGAGCAGATGCTCGGCCGGGGCACGCGCAAAGGCGAGCGCTTCCCGGACAAATCGCACTTCACGGTGTTCGACTGTTTCGATGGCACGCTCCTGGAGTACTTCCGTAAGTCCACCGCGATCACGGCCGAACCGCCGGACAAACCGGCCCGTTCGATCGCGGAGATCATCAACGATATCTGGACCAATCGGGACCGCGCCTACAATATCCGCTGCCTCGTCAAACGCCTCCAGCGGATTGACAAGGAAATGGCGGCCGAAGCCCGGGAGCTGTTCGCCCGATTCATTCCCGATGGCGATATGGCGCGCTACGCGCGCGACCTGACCGGGCGCCTGTCGGCCGAATTCGCCGGGACCATGAAACTCCTCCGGGACAAGGCGTTCCAGGACCTGCTCCGCAACTATCCCCGCAAACCGCGCGCTTTCTATGTCACCTATGACACCGAGGACGAGGTGGAGTCGGAACGGTTGGTCCGAGACGGGTCCGGTGTGGAATGGAAACCGGCAGACTACCTGACGCAGTTCGCGCATTTCGTTCAGGACAACTCCGCCAAAATTGAGGCCATCCGCATTCTTCTCAACCGCCCGCAGCAATGGGGTACGGACGCGCTGGTCGAACTCCGCCAGACGCTGGCCACGGCGCCGCAGCGGTTCACGATCGAGAATCTGCAGCGGGTACACGCTGTTCGCTATCATAAGGCCCTTGTGGATCTCATCTCCATGGTCAAACATGCCGCGCGCGATCAGGAGCCGTTACTCACAGCCGCCGAACGCGCGGACCGCGCCATGGCCGCCATCACGGCCGGCCGGACCTTCAAGCCGGAGCAACAGCGCTGGCTCGACCGCATTCGCGAGCATCTGATCACCAACCTGACCATCGACCGCGCGGATTTTGACGCCCTGCCCATTTTCAGCCGCGATGGCGGGTGGGGTGTGGCCAACCGTATCTTTGGGAACAACCTGCAGGACCTGCTCCTGCGTATCAATGAGGCCATTGCAGCATGAGCGACGTCGTCCAAAAACTCTGGGGCTTCTGCCACACACTCCGCCATGACGGGATCGGTTACACCGAGTACGTCGAGCAACTCACCTACCTGCTCTTCCTCAAAATGGCCAACGAGAAGGGGATCGACCTCAGCAAACTGGAGTTTGAGGAAGACCGCAAGAAGAAGACCGTGGACTGCTCGTGGCCCGCGCTCCTGGCCCGGACCGGCACCGATAGCCTTGACGGTTACGTGGAAATCCTCCGTGTCCTCGGCAAGCAACCTGGCATCCTGGGCGACATCTTTGCCGGCGCCCAATCGCGTTTCACCAAACCGGTCAGTCTGAAAACCCTGATCAACCAGATCGACCTAACCGAGTGGACCGCGCTGAACGTGGATGTGAAGGCCGATGCCTACGAGGGATTGCTGGAAAAGGCGGCGAGCGAGGGCAAGAAGGGCGCGGGGCAGATGTTCACCCCGCGCGTCCTGATCCAGTCCATCGTCCGCTGCATGCAGCCCGACCCCCGCGCCCACAAGGAATTCACGATCTGCGACCCCGCCTGCGGCACCGGCGGTTTCCTCGTCGTGGCCTACGAGTGGTTGGTAAAGGAGACTAAGGGCGGCGCACTGGACCGCGACACGGCCAAGCGCGTGCGTGCGAAGACCTACTTCGGTCAGGATATTGACCGCACACCGCGGCGACTGGCGCTGATGAACCTGTTCCTCCATCAGATCGAGCCGCACATCAAACTCGGCGACACGATCTATGAGCCTTTTGACGGTCAGCACCATGACGTGATCCTGACCAACCCGCCCTTTGGCACCCGAGGTGCGAACCAGGCGCCGGACCGCGACGACTTCACGGTCTCCACCTCGAACAAGCAGCTCAATTTCCTTCAGCACGTCATGACCATCCTCAAACCCGGCGGCCGCGCCGCCGTGGTTTTGCCGGACAACTGTCTCTTCGCCGATCAGGCCGGCGAGGTGTTCAAACTCCTCACCGAGGACTGCATGTTGCATACGGTCCTGCGCCTGCCGCGCGGCACCTTCACGCCCTACAGCACGGGCGTGAAGGCCAACGTTGTGTTCTTCACCAAGGGCTACCCAACCGAGACCGTCTGGATCTTCGACGCTCGCACGAACGTGCCCGGTATTACCAAGAAGGATCGCCCGCTCACCTCGGAGCATTTTGCCGAGTTCGAGCAATGCTTTGGCGCCGATCCCAACGGTCGGGCCAAGCGTAAGGAATGCGAGCGCTTCCACAAGTTCTCAATCGCCGAGGTCAAGGCCAAGGACTTCAAACTCGATGGGTTCAAGTGGCTCAAAGACGATGACATTGAGGACAGCGACGAACTCCCCGAACCTGAGGAACTCGCCACCGACGCTATTGCCGCGTTGGAGGGAGCGGTGGAGGAACTCAACGCTGTCCTGGTGGCCCTGGAGAATGGGGCGCCGAAATGACGCGCAAAGCCAAGCCACCTGAATTGCCGCAGTCCGGTTCCGTGCCCGACGGTGAACGTCGGGCGTTGGGCCGAACTCGTGAGGAGGCCCGCTTCACGGCGCCGCCGCCCGCCGGAGAGTTGCCGGCGGACTATGGCGAGATTCTGGGGCACCTGAAGGAACTGGTCCGACAGACGCGCCTCAAGGCCGTCCTGGCCGCCAACGAAACCACGGTCATGGCTTACTGGCAGATAGGCCAGACCATTCTCCAACGGCAGGCCTCCGCGGGGTGGGGCGCCAAGGTGATCGATCGCCTGTCCGCCGACCTCCGCCGGGAGTTCCCGGATATGCAGGGACTTTCCCCGCGCAATCTTCTCTTCATGCGGTCTTTCGCCGCCGCCTATCCGGAGCCTGCAATAGTGAAACAGCTTGTTTCACAATTGCCGTGGGGGCACATCATCAGGCTTCTGCAACAGGTCAAGGATCCCGATGTGCGCCATTGGTATGTCAGGGCGAGCATCGAGTATGGCTGGTCACGGAACATCCTTGCGCTACAGATTGACGGCCGGGCTCACGCACGCCAGGGCAAGGCTCTCAACAACTTTCCGGCCACACTGCCGCCGGCGGACTCGGACATGGCCGCGCAAGTCTTCAAAGACCCATACCCCTTTGATTTCCTGGGCACGGCCGACCCGCGGCGTGAACGCGAGGTTGAGCAGGCCTTGGTGGACCACATTCAGCGCTTTCTCCTCGAATTGGGCGCAGGCTTCGCGTTCGTCGGGCGACAAGTGCATCTGGAAGTCGGCTCAAAGGATTTCTACCTCGATCTACTCTTCTACCACCTGAAGTTACGTCGTTTTGTGGTGGTTGAACTGAAGGCCGTGCCGTTCGATCCCGGCTTCGCCGGCAAGATGAACCTCTATCTATCCGCCGTGGATGACCTGCTGCGCCATCCTGATGACCTACCGGCCATCGGTCTACTCCTGTGCCGGTCCAAAGACAAGTTGGTGGTCGAATACGCCTTGCGGGATATCAAGAAGCCGATTGGCGTGGCCGATTGGGAAACGACCCTCGTCAAGTCCCTGCCAAAGGACCTAAAGAGTAGTCTTCCCAGCATCAAGGAAATCGAATCATCCCTCGCCCCGTTCACTCACGACAAAGGAGCTAAGGCGTGAACAAAGGTTCCGCCATTCCGGTTGCCGTGATTTCTGATCCAGCCAGCGACGATGTGCCGGAGGGGTGGCGGCTCGCGCCCATCAAAGACACTGCTGACGTCAACCCAAGGCATCCCAAAGGGGTGGACGATTCCATGCCCGTCTCCTTCGCGCCCATGGCGGCGCTCAGTGAAGACGGACCGGCGTTCGTTGATCTACAGGAGCGGCTTTACGGCGAGGTGCGGAAGGGATTCACGCACTTCGGCGAAGGCGATGTGCTGTTTGCCAAGATCACGCCATGCATGGAGAACGGCAAAGGGGCCGTTGCGACGGGCCTTCGTAACAACATCGGTTGCGGTACAACAGAACTTCACGTCCTTCGCCCGCATGCCGAACTCGAAGCGTTGTACTTGTACCGTTTTCTTTCGCAGCAGTGTATTCGGCGTGACGCGAAAGAAACGTTCACGAGCAGCGCCGGCCAAGCCCGCGTGCCGGCCCAGTTCATAAAAGACCTTGAAATTCCGCTCCCGCCCATTGCCGAGCAGAAGCGCATTGTGGCGAAGGTGGAGGAGTTGCTGGCGCGGGTGAATGCGGCGCGCAAGGGCCTGGCCAAGGTCCCCGCCATCCTCAAGCGCTTCCGCCAATCCGTCCTCGCCGCCGCCTGCTCCGGTCGGTTGACGGAGGAGTGGAGGGGAAGTAACGATTCAGTTAACTGGCGGGACATTTCTTTTCAAGATCTGGTCGTGAGTTCTTTCTACGGTCCAAGGTTTGCTGCTGACGACTATTCAGACTTCGGCATCCCGACAATCCGCACAACGGACATGGACTACCGGGGACGCATCGATCTTTCTGGATCGCCGCGGATACGACTAGCGGCCGAAGAATTGGTGAAACTGGGTTTGCAGGATGGCGACTTGTTGGTTACACGGACTGGGGCGACAATCGGCAAGTGCGCCGTTTACGCAGAGTCGCTGGGGCCGGCCTTGCCTAGTGCCTACCTGATTCGGTTTCGATTGAAGAAGGAACTAGTCGACCCCCGATACGGACTAATGTTACTTATGGCTCCCGAAGGTCAGTCGTTGTTGCGAGGTGGCAGCACAGCCGTGGCGCAGCCGAACGTGAATGCCAAGTCTATCGGATCCTTCGAGTTCTCGCTGCCGCCTCTCCCAGAACAGTGTGAAATCATCCGCCAAGTCGATCGCCTCTTCGCGCTTGCCGACTCCATCGAGAAGCAGGTGGCGGCGGGGACGGCGCGAGGGGAGAAGTTGACGCAGGCGATCCTGGCCAAAGCCTTCCGCGGGGAACTGGTTCCCACCGAAGCCGAACTGGCTCGGCGGGAGGGGCATGAGGTCGAGCCCGTAGACGGCGCGGCGATCAGACTTGGACTTTGAAACAATGGAGAAAGTTTTCAGGAAATGCTACGTTCGGTCAGGTGAATTATGAGATTTGACCTCAAAGAACTGTCGCAGCGCGAAAGCGAGCAAGTGGAATGGAAGGAGAATGTCGCTGATGTCGATGACGTCATCAAGACAGCCGTTGCTTTTGCGAATGATTTCTCCAATCTGGGCGGCGGCTACATTGTCTGTGGCGCGTGTGAGCAAAAGGACGAGCACGGTTTCCAGCGAATCATGTTGAGCGGGCTGACGGCGGATCGGTGCAAGGAACTGGAAAACAAGGTGTTGAGCGATTGCCGAACCAAAGTAGACCCACCGGTCGTGCCGATCATTGAGGAGCAGCAAACCGAGTTCCCGGACCGCCGTATTCTCGTTTTTGTTGTGCCTGCCAGCGGCTCGGCGCACAGTTATCGGGCAGGGGGCAAGGATGCATCTACTTACTACATCCGCATTGGGCGAGAGACACGGGAAGCGCGTAATGGGCTTCTGCGCGAACTCTTGGTCAGAAAGGGGGCGCTTGAACCGTGGGATCGCCGAGTCAATCAGGTTGCACAAGTGGCTGATATCGATCCTCTGTTGTTGCGTGATACACTCAATCAGATAGGCCTTTGGGATCCGAATCGGGCTTTCGACGACTATCTTTCCTCTGATTTCCGCTTGTCGACATTTACACCGCCTTTGGCCGGGCGCGTGCCGTTGACAGACCGCGTACACCCGCGAAATTTCACTTTGCTCATGTTTGGCAAAGAACCGACGCGGTTCTTTCCGGGAGCCTATGTTGCCTTTTCGATCTATCGGGGCAAAGACCGCAGTGAACCCACGGCCGAACGAAATACGATAATGGGGACTATCGGAAATCAGGCACGGAAACTTATCGACCTGCTCAATGCAGAAGCTTATGTGGCGTTCGACAAGACGGACGAGATGCCGAACCAAGTGAAGTATCCATTGCGGGCACTTCAGGAAGCGGTTGTCAACTCCTTGGTGCACCGCGACTATGAGTCGGACCAGCCCACCCGCGTGACGGTGTTTTCCGATCGGATCGAAATCAACTCGCCCGGGACACTCCCGCGCACGATGACACCCGACCAGTTTCGGCAGGGAAAAGCATCTCCATTCTGGAGGAACCAAGCCTTGGCCTACTTTTTTAACAAATTGCAGTTGGCCCAGGCCGAGGGACAAGGTATTCCGACCATCCTGCGTGCGATGCGTGAAGAGGGGTGCCCGGAACCCGTTTTCGAAATCAATCCCGAAAGTGTCATTTGCATTCTGCCGGCCCACCCTCGCCACGAAGCGATTCGTGAACTTGCGCGGATTGAGAATAAACTGATCCTCGGACAGCATGAGGAGGCACTGCGCGATATCGAGGCCTTACTGGATCATGACCCGCTGAACTTTAGGAGTTTGGAGTTGTTCTGTGAGATCGTCAACATGCTCAAGCGACCGCGACTCGTGTTTGACTTCATCCAGAAACACGGGTTACGACCAGCCCAGATCAATACCGGCACCGTGATCGTCGTCGCCAGTACCCTGAGCAAGGTGGACGGTGATCATGCGGTTCGGAATGTGGCGGAGGAGTGGTTGAGCCATGTATCACACGCCCAACTCGAGCTGGCTGAGGTCAAACGTATTGCCCTCAGTTACCGCAAGGTCGGCAACGACGATGAGGCTATTAAACTAATCGATGATTTCATGGGGCGTTCGCCTGCAGCCGCACAGCACTCGTCTTTGCTGGATATCCGGGGCCGTGCTCGAATCGACTTGGCGAAGAGGTGCATTGAAACTGCGAGGAGTTCAGAGCTGTCACCCACCCTCAGGGGGAAGGCTTGGGACCGGTGCAGGGAGTACTTGGCTCAGGCGGAGAGTGATCTGAGGAAGGCGCTCGAGTACGTCAAGAACCAGACGGACAAGGACTACATCGAAAAAGATTTGGAATTCCTGAGCACGATGAAGTCCTTTGCCCAGCGTCCCCCCATGCGCCCGAAGGGGACGGCGTGGCGTGGACACCGTGGGTCACGATAAGGCACTGTAAACGATTCGCCCCTTCGGAGATCCTCGGGCCATCACGGGTGACATCCGCAACGCGGTTCGCACCCAGGAAGGTAGTGCTTTGTCAGCCGAGCGGGTCAGACCTAGAAAGTAGAAAGCAGCATCAACTGCCTCGCGACCCATTGAAGGAATGAGCGGCATGAAACATCACTCACCCCGTATGCGCGCGTACTTGGCGAGGCAGGCCGCCGAATCCAAGGCGCTCAGGGCTCGCAATATCACCATCGTCAAGGAACTCAAGAATGGAACCAGAACGGCAAAAGAACTATCCGTGCGTCACCGACTTACGGTGGGGGCTATCCGTTCTCTATTCGCCGCCGCCGTCGGCTACCCTGCACCTTACAGTCCGCGCGCCGCTCAGTCCCAGTCCGACTATCAACGGCGAAGCACGACCTATCTGGTGAAGCGTGCGCGAGCCATTGTTGCGGCCCGGAAGAAGGGGCAGACTTTCGGGTCATTGGCCATCCGGTTCGGAGTGACTCCTGCACGGATTCGGATGATCCATGTGGTTGCTACACGGCGCCATTATGTTGCCAGACTCCTCAAACAACGGGAGAAACTGGTGTGGGCCAAGTAGCACCATTGAAAGAGTCAAACTGTGAATTACAACTTGGGCGCATTATTCGCTGACCGTTCCATGTTGCGATGCGGAGACCGGATGTGACGTGAACGATTTGCTGTCGAACTGGTAACGTGATGGTGATCAGATGAAAACCCTTGAACTCATTCAGGACCGGCGGCTCCAGATCCCCATGTCGGTTTCCTGGTATCTCTCGGATATCGGTCGTGCCCAGGGCCTACAGGAGTTATTCACGCGGCAGTCGCCCCAGAAACTCAAGGTGCTGAGGGAGCACGCCATTGCGCAGAGCACCGTGTCGTCAAACCGCATCGAGGGCGTTGAAATCGACCAGGCGCGAATCGGGACGGTTGTCTTTGGCCATCCGGCACTGAAAGACCGGGACGAGGAGGAGGTCGCGGGCTACCGCGATGCACTCAACCTCATACACACCCAGGGCGCCGCGCTGCCGGTAACGGAAGCGACCATCCTCCGGTTGCACAAACTGTCGCGTGGGAATGTATGGGATGCCGGCCAGTACAAGGATAAGCCGGTTGATATTATCGAGAAACTCCCCGGTGGCAGCGAGCGCCTGCGCTTCCGCAGCGTTTCACCCGCCAAGACGCCCGAGTTCACGCGGGCCTTGACGTCTCTATGGCAGGACCAGAGCCGAGACCATGATATCTCGCCGCTCATCGTTATGGCAGCCTTCAACCTGGACTTCCTCTGTATTCACCCGTTCCGTGACGGCAATGGCCGCGTCTCCCGGCTCCTGTTGTTGTTGACGGCCTACCACCTCGGCCTGGAGGTCGGACGTTACATCAGCCTGGAACGGATCATCGAGGAGAACAAGGAACGGTACTACGAGACGCTTCAGCAAAGCTCGCAGGGCTGGCATGAGGGGAAGCACAATCCCTGGCCCTATATCGGCTACCTGCTGTTCGTCATCAAGAAGGCTTATGAGGAATTCGAGGAGCGAGCGGGGAAGACCGGTACGCCACGCGGAGAGAAGACTGCCCTTGTCGAAGCCGCGATTGCACGGCAGGACGGCCTGTTCAGCGTGTCGGATCTCCGGAAAGCCTGTCCGGGCGTGGGCATCGATCTGATCCGTAAGGTGCTGGGCCGTCTGAAAGGCAAGGAGATCGAATGCCTTGGACGCGGCCAGTCAGCCAATTGGAGACGGATGAAATAGGTAATACCTAATGAAATGGGTATTGAATTAGGTATCGGAGCGTTTTGCGATGTGCTTCCGACTATCGACCGGGGGTCGCATTCGTCGGCTCGTTTTGCGTGAACACGAACAGGATCATCTTCCGTTCGACCGCCACGGTGGCATAGGGGCGGAGTTGCCCATAGGTGAGAGTGCTCGGCGCAAAGACGAGCAACACGGCTGGTGCATCCTTCTGGCTGAACGGTGCGGTCAGATCCTGGGGTGACGCCACCGGCCAACTGGTATCGTGATACGTCGGCGTCGTCGCGCTGTCCTTCCACTCCTCGGTTGCCAGAGTCAAAACGCCGGTCGCACCGGCGCCTGCGGCGGCCAGATTTAACTCGAACGGCTGAATGGGGCGATTGGCCCGGTCGCGATGTTTTTCGTCCGGCAGAAACGCCTTATAATACGGCTGCCCGGGCGCGGGCGGTTCGACGCGCAGGCCTGCGGTGCCTTCAAGGGCGTCGAGCGACGCGCAGGCCGTTCGCAGGCTCGCCAAGTCGATGGTCTCGTCCGGGACGATCGAGGCATAGATATCCCGCCCTGAGCCAACGGTCTTACTGACGCTCAGCGCCAACGCGGCGGACGTTTTACGGTCAACGAGCGTCTGTCCTGAGGCGTCCGTTACCGTGAACAGTGGCATTCCATTGGTGGCGCCGTTCACGCGGATCGTCCAGTCCGCGAGGCGCGTAGCGCCGTCGGGGAACTCCGGTGTGAAGGTGAACTGCACGAGACCGGCGGCCGGCAGGCGCCGCTCGGGATTCGGGACTTGGAACGTATAGACGTCTCCCTGGGCTGCCCGGCGCGGCACGTCCAGCACGGTATTGCCTTCATTGTAGACCGAGACGATCGAGTTCGGGCTGAAGACGTCGGCCGCGTAAACACGATTTGTCGAAGGGGCGGCATCATCCGTCCCGGTGGTCCAGCGACCGCCGCAGAAGACGAAGCCCGTTTCGGGCAGTGGTTGATTCGTCCGCGTATCGAGAACCGTGGACTCGACTCGTCCGAACGCGGATGCGTTTCCGTTGGTTGTCAGCGATTCGATGGTGGCCCGAACGCGGTCTCCGCGAGGCCAGAAACGCAGCGCCGTCGCGTCCACGGGAGCCCCGGGCTTGAGACCGATGAACTCCAGTGCCTGGCAAACGTCGCTGGGCAACGCGAACGACACGGCTTGCGATTCGTAGTCCTTGCCGCTGTTCTCGCCGATCAACATGAATTCGACCGGATCGCCCAGTCCCAAGCGGGTAGACTCGCCATAGACTCGTACCGAGCGTGTGGCGCGGTCCGCCACCAGGCCGGGCCTGACGAACAGCGCCTTGTTGGTGCGGGCTAGCGCCAGGTCCCGCTCGTGCCATGCCACCACGATGCGTTTGTTCGCTTCGCGCGGAGTGGGCGGGGTGTTGGTCTGGGCTATGGCAAGGCCGGCGGTCAGCGCGATTGCAAGACCGACCCGGAGGGAACTGGTGTTCACTGTTGACTGTTGACTGTTCACTTCTTCACCTTCCGCTTATCATCCGTCCTTCGCCGGCCGGTGCGGCTCGAATACCGGAGGCCGGTTGCTCGTGGCGTCAGCGTCTCGTTTGCGGGCCGCTTCGTAGAGAATTTCCTGACTCCGCAGCGAATTGCGTCCACTCGTTTCGGGGCGCGCGTACGAGCCATCGGGTTGCAGCCATCGCCCTTTGACCGTGTCAGCCAGGCAGGTTGTCAGCAGTTCAATGAGGCGGGTCTTGCAGGCCTCGTCCTCGATGGGCACCAGCAGTTCGATCCGTTTGTCGAGGTTACGCGGCATCCAGTCGGCGCTGGAAATGAAGACTCGAGGCTCGCCTCCGTGCCGGAAATAGAGGACGCGGCTGTGTTCCAGGAAGCGGTCGACCGTGCTGATCACGCGGATGTTCTCGCTCAGGCCGGGTACGCCGGGCTTCAGGCAACACACGCCGCGCACGATCAGGTCGACGCGTACGCCCGCCTTGGAAGCCGCATACAGGGCCTCGATCAGGCGGGGGTCGGCGAGGGCGTTGCATTTGGCCATGATGTGTCCCGCCTGGCCCTGCGTGGCGCGGGCGGTCTCGCCCTCGATCAACTCCAGCAGCCGGTCCCGTAATCCGATGGGGGCCGCCTCCAGCTTGCGGTATTTTACCGGTTGCGAGTAGCCGGTGATCGTGTTGAAGAACAGGGAGGCGTCCGCGGCCAGGTCCGGATTGGACGTCATCAGGCTCACGTCGGTGTACAGCCGCGCGGTGATCTCGTTGTAGTTGCCGGTGCCGGCATGCAGATAGCGGCGGATGCCGTTCGCCTCGCGGCGGATGATGAGGCACAGCTTGGCGTGGGTTTTTAAGCCCTTGATGCCGTAGATGACCTGTACGCCGGAGCGCTCGAGCGATTCGGCCCATCCGATGTTGCGGGCTTCGTCGAAGCGCGCTTTGAGTTCGACGATGACCGTCACCTGTTTGCCGCGCTCGGCGGCACGCGCCAGGGCTGCAACCAGCGTGCTATTGGGGCTCGTACGGTAGAGAATCTGTTTGATGGCCAGCACATCCGGGTCGTCGGCCGCTTGCTGCACAAGCCGCTGGACCGGCTCGAACGACTCGAACGGATGCAACAGCAGAACGTCCCGGGTCGCCAGAACATCGAAGAGCGAGGCATTGGCCGGGATCTCCGGCGAGGGGCAGGGTGGCCAGTTTCGGGCGCGCAGGGTTTCGTCCCCTGCCGCGACCCCCAGCGTGAAGAACGACGAGAGCGCGAGGGGACCGGTTGTCTCGTAGATGTCGCGTGCCACGACCCCCAGCCGCGATTTCAGAAACCGCATGCACTCGGCGGAAGTGCGGGCCTGGATTTCGAGGCGGACGCAGGCGCTTTCACGGCGCTGCGTCAACACCCGGCGCATCTGGCTCAACAGGTCGCCGGCGAGATCCTCGCGCACGGCCATGTCGGCGTTGCGCGTGATTCGAAAAGCCACGGCTTCGCGGATCTGCTCGCCCGGAAAGAACAGGTCCAGGTGCATGCGCACGGCATCTTCAATGAGCAGAAACGGCGAACCCTTCTCGGCCTCGAGCCCGATGACGCGGCTGACGTTGCGCGGAATGGGCACAATCGCGAAGCGCGTCGACTTGCGGCCCGCCTTCTGAAGGCGCACAGCCAGGCACAGGGTCAACGCGGGAATTACCGGGAACGGCGCCTCGCCCGAGGCCGCCAGCGGTGTCAGCAAGGGGAAAATCTCGTGGTAGAACACCGTCTGGACGTGCTGCGACTGCTCCGGGCTGAGTTGCTCGGGCGACAGGCGGCGGACGCCGCGTTCCGTGAGCCACTGTTCGATTTCAGTCCAGCAGCCCTGCTGGACCTCCGTCATGCGGTGAACGCGCCAACTGGTCTGGCCGAGCTGGTCTTCGGGCGTAAGACCGGCGGGGTCAGGGTCTGTGCCGCCCTGATCGAGTACCTGCTGCAGGCCACCCACGCGCACCATGAAGAACTCGTCGAGGTTGGAGGCCGTAATGGCGAGAAACTTCAACCGCTCCAGGGGCGGGTTACCTGCATCAAGCGCCTCGTCGAGGACACGCTGGTTGAACTCAAGCCAGCTCAGTTCGCGGTTGAAGAACAGGGGACGTGTGGTCTCAGGCATCGTACATCGATCCCTTCACGGTTTGCGCGGTGCGCAGCACGATCTGCAGGCCGAACATGCTTTCGAACAGGTTGCCTTTTTCTTTGATGGCCACCCGCTCCAGCGTGACGTCTTCGACATCCGCCAGCGTGATGATAAACCGTTGCTCCTCGCGGGAGAACGTGACGGCCCTGGCGTGTTGCAGGTGGCTGCGGTCCAGAGCGTCGGCCACGCGCAGCAAGGCGGCCAGTTTGGATACGATCATCCGCGTATTGCGGTCGAGCGCCATGTATTCCGGATGGGCGGGTCGGGGCACGGATCGGCGGTGGTAGCGGGCGACCAGGGCCACGATCGTGTTATCACGGCGGGTCAGTCCGAAGAGTTCGCTGTTGAGGATCAGGTACATCGCGTGCTTGTGGTGGCCCGAGTTGCCGACAAAGGCGCCAATGTCGTGCAGGATCGCCGCTGTCCGCAGCAACACCTCGTAGTGCGGTCCGAGGCCATGTTCGGCCTGAAGCTCGCGGAACAGTTGAAGCGCCAGATCGGCCACTTGGAGGGAGTGGCGCTCGTCAAAACGATATTTGCGGCCCAGCGTGACGGCGGAGTGCGCGAGCTGGTCGGCCAACCGCGTGGTGGCCCCGGGAATGCCCGCCATCTTCATCAGCAGGCCGCGCCGCATGCTGCAGGTGGTCACGAGCATGTCCTTGACCCCGAACGCCCGGGCTATACGGTCATAGATCAGCAGGGCCTGGCCGGCCGTCTCCGCGTCCTGCGGCGGGAGGCGATGCTTCTGCATCAGCTTTTCCGGCGGCGTGCCGACCAGTTTTTCGGCCAGCGTGAAACGCGCCATCTTCACCCGCGCCACATCGTCGGGCCCCCAGCCGGGGACCAGGCGGCGCATGGCGGTTTCCATGTCGCCCGCCAGCGCCAGCAGGGTCGGCGCCTGTTTGGTCGGCACGGACTCGCGCATCTGGTTGACGGTGCGGAGAATGTGCTGGTCCAGCAGGCTGCAGAGCCGGTCAGCCGGCATCCGGTCGGTATCCAGGGTTTCGCGGATGCGCAGGGAGCCCAGTTTGAAGGCGCCTGAGTACACGACATAGCCATCCTGGGTCAGGATGACGCGGGTGCTGCCGCCGCCGACCTCAACCAGCAGGACGGGCCCTTGCATGAGCGCGGGCTCCCGTTCGCACAGGTCGTGGATGGCGAGATGAATGAGGTGTTCGACTTCGGCATCTTCGAGCACGTCCACCGTCAGGCCGGTGGCAACATAGATCCGGTCCAGGAACGCATCCCGGTTGGCGGCTTCGCGGACCGAGCTGGTGGCCACCGCACGGATCTGTTCGGTCG
>Ga0118677_10007945_pt1 | contig 17263 bp, 19 predicted proteins | sample AliMusrvi5mmetaG_FD_86154 | JGI IMG/M metagenome (GOLD analysis project Ga0118677, IMG submission 86154) | reverse complement strand
CTCCTCGATCGTTATAACCCGATTATGAAAGGGGACCGCACTTACTAAGGCGTTTAAGAGCGTCGTCTTTCCAGCTTGAGTTGATCCACTCACCAAAATGTTGAGCCCGGCGCGTACCGACTGAACTAGGTACTCGGCAATCTCTGCGCTCATCACCCCAAGGTCTGAGAGATTTGCTAGGGATTTACCCCTGATGAGGTGTTTACGAATATTTACCGCCCAGTGAGTTGCGGTCACATCTGGTATCGCTACGTGTAGGCGACTTCCATCTGGAAGACGGGCATCAACAAATGGATGAGATAGATCAAGCCGCCTTCCGCCCCACATAAGCAGTCGTTCTACTAAATCGTGAATATCTTCTTGTTGAAGAACTAGATTGGTGAGTTGACTTACCCCCGCACGCGCGATGAAGATCCGATGTGGCGAGTTAATCCAAATCTCTTCCACGGTCGGATCTGCCATCAAGGCGGCAAGGGGGCCAAATTCACTCTTTATTTCGCTCACAAGCAGAGGAAACTCCAGGAGCAAGTCATTCACCTCAACCTTAAAACGTACTGGGGATAACTTTCTCCTGTGGAAAGCGAGTTTGGGTTTACTATCGTCAGGTGGCTAAAAGAACTCGTACTCTGATTGGTGTCAGCGCAATATTGAGCGCCGTACTTCTTCTATCGGGTTGTGGAGTTCAATCAGGTGATCAACGGCCGGACAACAGCAATTTGATTGCAGGAATTAACCTCTTGGTTTCAAGTTTCAACGCCAATCATCCAAAGTTGGCAACCTGGAAGAACGAGGCCGTGAAAGCTCAACTTGCTCGCAAACTTCCCGTTGGTCTTGATACCGAAGCGGGCTGGCTCCTGCAATGGCCAAATGCGACTCAAGGAGAACTTTCACAGGTGGTTGTCCCTTGGACCTTGCTGGGGCAGTACCCGAACTCTCCGCTTCCATATTTTAATCACTATAAAGGTGGCGCGCTTGTCCCTCAAGCCACCAGTACAGATCTCGTAGCTAACGTTATTAATACAGAGATGCAAGGTGACAAGTATTTCGCTGCCGTCGTTGACATTCGTAGCTCAAAGATCAATCCACAGTGGATTATTTTCACCACAGTTCCTTATCTACCAGTTACCGACAACGCCTACGGTTTCGCTACAGTAGAAAATAAGAAGTGGAGCGTCGTTGATTTCGGAACGGCTCTCGTGGGGTGTGGCAAGGTGCCTACAAATGTGGAGAGTGAGTTCGGTTATCAATGTCCTTAATTTCAAAGGCGAGTAATTCTTCCGGCATCAATTCGTCAGAAGTGATTAACCGGGGACATAAAAGTCTTTGGGAATCGGAACTTTTTCGACGCACCTCTCGAAACTCAGCTCTCGTTGTAACGAGCCTTATGTTGGCAGCAACACTCGGCCTCTCGGCATGTGGAGCTGCTACTTACTCCGAAAGTTCTGGACTTCCCAATGTAAAATTGACTCCAGGATTAACAAATCCCGCGGTTACTCAAGCGAATATACGCACCAATATATGTGTGGTGGGTTGGACGGCAACGGTACGCCCACCGGTTAGTTACACCAATCAATTGAAGTACAACCAACTTCACTCGGGCTATAACTTAGATGGTGACCTCAACATGAAAGATTATGAAGAGGACCATATAGTTCCTCTAGAAGTTGGTGGAAACCCCAGCAGTCCTCTCAATCTCTTTCCAGAGCCCCACAACATCAAATTCAGCTCATATGTAAAAGACCAGCTCGAAAATCAGATTCACCGCCTCGTATGCTCCGGAAGACTCTCTCTCAAAGCGGGACAGGCTGTTTTCCTTACGAATTGGGAGAAGGGTTACCAGAAATATATTGGTCCGCTACCTTAATAAGGCAGAATATTGATTCCAATAGACAGGACACAGATTCCAATAAGAAGACTGCTGATTCCAATAAGCAGCGCACCGAGCCAAAAATGGATCGTTAAATCAATTAAATCTTGAAGCCGAATACCTCCGCGAGAGCAAGAAGACTTTCGCGCCCATCATGCCACTCACGCACATAGTCGATACCCGCTTGGGGATGTGGTCTTGTGCTTGCAACTCTGCGGATCTCAGATTCCAGAGTATCGGGAGTGATATTGATGATAGGAACTTCCCCAGCCTCCTCGGGAACATAACTCATCACCAAACGTCCAGCAGCGAGCGCTTCAAGTGGGAAGACTCCGATAACTCCGAGGAACTGATCTATCACTAGATCCGCTTGGGCGATCGCTCCTGGAACTTCTTCATGGGTGAGACTTTCTTCCCCAGCAAGGTAACTGTGGTAACTAATTACACCTTCATCGCGAAGTTTCAATAGCACGGGTTCAATCAAATCAGCAGATTTCAGCCAGGAACGGCTTGGCAGGAAGAGCACGCGCAGCGGAGCATCTGCCTCCGGATAGATTGGCGACTCGAGAGCAACTTTATGGAAACGTTCAAAATCAATTGCGACAGGAAGCCAGTGCGCGTCAGGGACATCTAGTAACAGGTCTTTGGTTGTAACGAAGATTGGGATATTTCTCTCTCGAATTTCTGGAAGAAGCGCCGCGTTCTCTGCAGTCCGAGATCGCAATTTTTCTAACTCTGGGCTCTCTTTGTGGAAGGGTGAAAAAGGATTTCGCGCCGCATGTGCCTTAGTGTCTCGAATATCGCTACCGTGAAATACAACGCCACTCTTCTTGCCAAGCAACTTCATGAGTTCAAAATCTTCAAGAATTGGATTCCTGCCATCTTTTGCATTTTGAAGACGAAAGATAGGCCGCAATGATTCAAAGAGAACAACCTCCTTTGTGGAAGCGACCACGTCTGCAAGTTCTTGGCGTCTAGAAAAATCTGTCCATTGCTCCCGTGTCAGTGCGAAATCGGTTGTAAACCACTCCTTGGCCAGCTCTCCAGAAATTCGAAGAGATTGAGAAGGTAGACCGGCTTTTGTTAAAGCCTTAGCCCAAAGGGTCCCCTGGTTGGCCGAGTTCGTTGGTCCAATAAGGAAGTTAGGTTTTGACCTGAACGGTGATCCGAAAAATCTCTTGACTCCACGCTTCCATGAAAGGAGGCGGAGTTTCGTTTCTCGATCGAAGCGAACTCGCCAAGCAAGATAGGTCGCCTTCTTGCGAAGAAAAAATCGTCGTACTGCCTTCAAGGCGTTGATGATCCGCTTCATGGATTAAGTATCTCACCACGCTTCATTACTTTCGGGGCATTGTCACATTGACTACAACAACTGTGCCACAACTGAGGACGAAGCCACTATTCAATGCTTGCCTGTACTTGCGCTGCTGAAAGCGGAAAAAAGCTTTGGCGAAGTGGTTTTAACCCTTTGCTTCACGCAGCGATTGATGCCCGTAATCCTTAAGGCGTTCATGCGTCTTGCGCAATTGCAATTCAATGCTCTTAACCGCTTGATCAAAGGCAGCTAGATCATTAAATGCTTGGCCCTCTCCGCGAACAAATGGCCCACTGCCGTGAGAAGAGAGAGTTACGACATGAGAGGTTTTTCCAAAACGAGGATTTGATTCGTGAATTATCTCTACTTTAATTCCATCCAAGACAACACCGAACCGTTGCAGCGTTTGAAGCTTCTCTGAAGCGATGGAACGAAAATCTTCTGCTAAAACTGCATTGCGTGTATGAAAGATGATCTCCATGAAAAGAAGTTACTCCCTATCCATTGCCCCCACAAGGGGAACCCCACCTCGGTTGCTGTTAATTTCCTGTCCATTTCCCCTAAAAGGGCCCAAAATTGCAAGGGTCAAGATGCATTTGATATCAGATGGCTTGCAGGTTTGCCATCGGACTCCTTGATTCATAAAAATAAACTTGATTGATATGAATCTTAAAAAGTTAAGCACATTGACCCGTTGCAATTTCGATCAATTTAAGGCTCTACATGCAAGCGACGCATCCGCATCTTCTTCATAGGTTTGGCAGCACTTGCCTTGCTGGTCTTTTTCGGCTTCGAAGCTACAGATGTCTCTGCGCTCTTTGCAGGTTCACTCTTGATATTGGATTCCGCAGGCGTGCTTGCCTCTGCTGGCTTGGAGGTTACGGCTGATGCGGATTCAGGAGTAACTGAAGTTTTATCACTCGCTAATTTATGAGAGAGATTTTTGGAGACTGCAACCCCGGCTGCCGTTCCCGCAGCAACTGCTGCGCCCTGAGCCCCGATCTTGGCAACCTTATGAAGAGATGAGGTTGACTTTGCCGTCGCGCTCTTCTTTACGCCGGTTGATCGACCTGCCACCTTCTTTACAGTTCTGCTACCTGTGCTCTTCTTGACAGGAGCCTTCTTGAGAGAGGTTCTCTTTGCTGCCGCCTTTTTGACTGGTGCTTTCTTGACTGGTGCTTTCTTGACTGGTGCTTTCTTGACTGGTGCTTTCTTGGCTACCGCTTTCTTTACAGGAGTGGATTGCCGGACCGTCCTTGACTTAGCAGCGGTAGCTGCATAAGCCCCTTCGCTCTGAACAATGGCAGGAACTGCGATTGCACCAATCATGGCTACCGCAAGTGTCCGAGCCAGCCAACTCTTTTTGACCCCGCCAGGGATCTCCTTCTTCTGGAATACATCCATCTGGATTTTCACCTTTCATAGTTATAGGCAGTGGAAGACCGCCCGAATGCCGGGATTCTGCTGGCTTGGGCGTAGGCGCGTGCAGGCTCACACTTGGGCCTGTGCATAGACGGTGCCTTGGGATGGCACACTTACCCCTATGCCCGTGAACGAAAATTTCGTCCCCAAGATCCAGGTTTTCGAGCCGCACCGCGCCTCTCTCCCACCTCTCATTCCTTACATCAAGGAATTTTGGACTCGCCGCGCCTTCGCAACAGAGCTGGCTAGGTTCAACGACAAGGCGGAGTACTTAGATTCACGCCTTGGAAAAGTTTGGTTGGTTCTCAACCCACTGCTATTGGGCTTCGTTTATTACTTGGTTGTCACGATTATTCGCCCCGGCGGCACACTTCCCGGCCTCACTCGACTAGATCACCTCTTGATCGGTCTCTTTACCTTCTACTTCGCCCAGAACTGTGTGACCGCGGGAGCCCTCTCCATCACTATGGGTGGACGCCTAATTTTGAATCAAGCCTTTCCCCGCGCGCTCTTGCCATTCTCATGTGCAATTCAAGCCTTCCAACAATTTCTCCCCACTATTCCTGTTTATATCTTCGTTCTTGTGGTTGGAAAATGGGCATATCCAACGACGATCGTGCCAGGATGGACATGGCACTTCCTTTGGATTCCATTCATCTTGGTCTGCACCGGTTTAACCGGATTTGGGCTGGCACTCGTATTTGCAACTCTCAATGTTTATTTCCGCGACACAAACAAGCTCTTGACTTACATCACCAGAATTTGGATGTACCTCTCCCCTGTGCTCTGGCTGCCAAATAGCTTGCGCGGAAATATGAAAATTCTACTTTGGATCAATCCACTGGGTCCGGTCTTGAACGCAACTTCAAGAGTGTGGGTAAGTGGAGAAACTCTTAACAAACAAACCTTAGCTGGCTGCATCTTTTGGGCAGTCGCGTCGATCATGATCGGCGGATACTTCTTCATTTCAAGGGAGCGCGATTTTGCCATCCGTATCTAAGTCACCGATCGTGATGCCAGAGGACCTGGCCATTCGTATTGAGGACCTTTCAATTACGTACAAGGTAAGCCTTGAAGCAAAGCGCACCCTCAAGAACGCCGTTATGCGCGCAAGTCTCAAGCAGAAGCAGCGCACCCGCACAATCGAAGCGATAAAGCACCTCACTTTGGATGTCCCACATGGTTCTGTACTCGGGATCGTTGGATCAAACGGCGCCGGAAAATCAACTCTGATGAGATGTATAGCTGGCATCCTTTCGCCCACAGAAGGCAGAGTGGTCGTCAACGGCAAGATCTCTACCTTGTTGGCGCTAGGTGTTGGCTTTAACCCTGCACTTTCAGGTCGTGACAACATTATTTTGGGTGGTCTGGCATCTGGTCTCAACATGGATGAGATCAGCAACAAGACCGATGAGATCGCAGATTTTGCTGCGCTACCAGATGGATTTATTGATCTGCCAGTGCGTACCTATTCGAGCGGTATGTATGGGCGCCTCTCCTTTGCAGTCGCAGTCAGCATGACTCCAGATATCTTGTTGCTTGACGAGGCACTCTCTGCGGGCGATGCTGCTTTCAAAGAGAAATCATTTGAGCGGATGCGCCAACTCTGCGCTGAGGCACGCACAATTCTTATCGTTTCGCATGCTCTTGCAACTGTCACCGATCTCTGCGACACCGCAATCTGGATGCACAAAGGCCAGCTGCTGGCAAAGGGCAAACCTGAAGAGATCGTCGATGATTACCTGAAATTCTTAAATGTTGGATCATTGCCTTCCAATTACGAAGATATGTAAGGCGCTGATCAGATGTCGCAGAAAATCGATATCTCGATCATCTCATCGGGAGCCAGTCTTGCCGATGCTCGGTTACACCGATTAACTAGAGCGCTGCTTAGGGCAGGACTTAGCGTTGAAATATTTGCCCCTGGAAATTCCAAAGATGCGCCGTCTCCGACCAGCAAACTATTTATACGCAAACCATTTCTGAGCAATCATTGGAAGATACGTTCTCTCGGCCCGCGTTATTTCCGCTCTCGCTACTTTGTATTTCGTTCCAAAGGCCGCGTCATATACGCAATATCTCCTGAAGCGATCGCTCCAAGCTTTGCCATCGCAAAGTTATTGCGAAAAAAGTTAGCAGTTGATTTCTTTGAGGATTATCTACGGCTACTTAATGATCGCGCGTGGACTAAGCGTTATTTAGGAATTGTTGGTTGGATTGCCAAGAGCGATACCAAATCAGCGCTCTGGTTTGCTAAACGCGCCGATCTCACAACAGTTGCAGATATTCAGGTTCCGCCCTTTGATGCAAGAAATCGCCTCGTTGTTCGCAACCTGCCAGATGCATCGCTCTTGACGAATAGTGGCGAGCGCAGCTCCACTCCACGAGCGATCTATATAGGGGACTTGCGTAAGAGTCGAGGGTTGTACGACATGTTACGAGTGGCTGAACTTGCACCAAACTGGGAATTTGATTTTGTCGGTGCAGTTGCGAGTAGTGATCAAGAATTTGTGAATCAATGGTTACGGGCTCATGATCCAAACCAATCTCGGATCCATTTTCACGGAAGACTGGCACCACAAGATTCTTGGAAGTTTGCCGCGGGCGCTTGGGTTGGACTCTCGCTCTTAGAAAGCACGCCAGCATTTGTGGAGGCGGTGCCCTCCAAGCTCTATGAATATATGGAAGTTGGCTTGGCAACAATCTCCACGCCGCTTCCCCGCTGCGTCGAACTTATCGAGAGGAGCAGATCAGGAGCTATCGAATCGACACCGGAGGGGGTTGCAGCAAGGCTGAAAAACTGGCAGGAAAATCCGGCGGAACTGGATTCGCTTCGAAACCAAGGCAAGAAATGGGCCTCCGATAACCTCGATAGTGAGCGGGAATACGCGATTTTTGCCGCCGAGATGATGAAGTTGACCCGCTAGACTTCCATTTATGGCTGTAAGGATCCTTCCAAGCGCGGATGTTGATGCTTCTGCAACTCTCGGGGATGGCAGTTCTATCTGGCACTTAGCCCAAATACGTGATGGAGTCGTCCTCGGCACGAACTGCATTATTGGCCGCGGCGCCTACATTGGAAGCGGCGTCACTCTCGGCAACAACTGCAAAGTCCAAAATTATGCGCTGGTCTATGAACCGGCCGTGCTCGGTGATGGCGTCTTTATCGGTCCAGCAGCTGTATTGACCAATGACCAATTCCCTCGGGCCGTTAACACCGATCTCTCCCTTAAAAGTGGGAGCGATTGGGATGCCGTGGGTGTGACGATCCAGGATGGCGCCAGCATTGGTGCTCGCGCGGTCTGCATCGCTCCCGTCACAATCGGCAAATGGGCTTTAGTGGCGGCCGGTGCGGTAGTCACAAAGGATGTACCTGACTTTGCTCTTGTGGCTGGAGTCCCAGCCAAGAGAATCCGTTGGGTTGGAAAGGCAGGTCTTCCCCTCAATGATCTTGGTGGTGGACGGTTCCAGTGTCCGCAAGATCAAAGTTATTACAGAGAGGTTTCTGAAGATCAGTTAGTGGCGGAGTAAGGGGTCGGCGTTAAATAGAAAAACTAAATGTAGGTAATAAGAAGAGCTGTAGGTAATAGGAAGAGCTGTAAGTAAGAAGAGATTTAAGTAAGAAGAGATGGCATTCAACGATCAACGTAAGCACCTAGTGGAGAAGAGAGTCAATTGATTCCAGCAGCCCGTCCAATCATCGGAGACGAAGAGCGCGCAGCAGTAGATCGCGTCCTACGCAGTGGAATGATGGCGCAAGGTCCAGAAGTAAAAGCCTTTGAAGAAGAGTTCTCCCGCTTTGTAGGTGGACGTCGTTGCATCGCTGTGAACTCTGGTACATCCGCGCTTCACTTGGGATTCTTGGCAGCGGGAATTAAGCCAGGCGATGAGGTCATCGTTCCTTCATTCTCATTTGCTGCAACCGCTAACTCTGTCGCACTCGCTGGTGGTATCCCGGTCTTTGGCGATATTGATCCAAGGACATTTAATCTTGATCCTGACCACGTGGAGTCACTTATCACCCCACGCACCAAAGCCATCATGCCTGTGCACCTCTATGGACATATCGCAGATATGGATCGATTCGAAGCGATCGGTCAGAAGCATGGTTTGACCATCTTTGAAGATGCCGCTCAGGCGCACCTCGCCTCCCTCAACGGTCGGATGGCCGGTGAATGGGGAATTGTGGCCTCGTTCTCCTTTTACCCCACCAAGAACATGACCTCCGGTGAAGGCGGCATGATCGTGACAAACGATGCCAACGTGGAACATCAGAGCAGAATGTTACGTAACCAGGGTGGTGTTGTTCGCTACCAAAACGAGATTGTTGGCTTTAACAACCGTATGACCGATATCCATGCTGCGATCGGCCGCGTGCAGGTTACAAAGGTCGAAGCTTGGACGGCTACCCGTCGTAAGAACGCTGCCTATTTAGATGCCAACCTCAAAGGAGTAGTTACACCTTACGTTCGCCCAGGTAGCGAACACTCGTACCACCAATACACAATCCGTTTAGCAGGTGCCACAAGTGAGGCCCGCGACAAGGCAATCGAACTCATTAAAGCAGGCGGAGTTGGTTGCGATGTCTACTACCCAACTCCAATTCATCGCCTGCCTTCCTTCAACTCTGTTCACGATCTTCCAGTGACTGAGGAATTGGTAAAAGAAGTTATCTCAATTCCGGTTCACCCATCACTTTCCCAATCCGAACTCGAACAAATTGTTAGCGTCGTCAATGACGTTGTAACCCGAATCTAAGCGAGCAGATCACATGAGTGAGAAGAAATTGCGTGCTGGTCTAGTAGGACTCGGCATGATGGGTCGCCACCATGCTCGAGTACTTGGTTCTCTAGACGGCGTTGAGCTTGTGGGAGTCTGCGATCCAATGGGCGATCCACACGGAGTTGCTGGCAGTCGTCCGCTTGTAGCCCAGGTTGAAGAGTTAATTGCTCTCGGTATTGATTATGCGATGGTCGCAGCTCCAACAGCTTTTCACGAAGACCTGGCGCTGGCGCTAGCGGATGCAGGAGTGCATGCTCTGATTGAAAAACCTCTCGCCGTTGATAACGAATCAGCACAGAGAATTACCGATGCATTTGCCGCAAAAGGCTTAGTCGGAGCGGTTGGTCATATCGAACGCTACAACCCGGCACTACAACAGCTGCGCGCAAAACTAGATGCCGGCGATTTAGGAAACGTTTATCAAATAGCTACACGCCGCCAGGGACCATTCCCTGCCCGGATCGCAGATGTTGGCGTAATTAAAGATCTTGCAACTCACGATATTGATCTGACCGCTTGGGTCGCCCGTTCGCCATTCATCAATGTTTCGGCAAAGACCGCCCTCAAGTCCGGCCGACCACACGAAGATATGGTGGCTGCAGTCGGTGAACTTGAGAATGGAATCATCACCAACCATTTGGTTAACTGGTTAACTCCGTTTAAAGAGCGCCTCACCATTGTCACCGGAGAGCGCGGTACTTTTGTTGCGGATACTCTGACCGCTGACCTCACCTTCTATGCCAATGCTTCGGTGGATACACAATGGGATGCGGTCGCATCCTTCCGTGGCGTGAGCGAGGGCGATGTAATCCGCTACGCATTTGCTAAGCCAGAGCCGCTCAAGATGGAGCATGAGGCATTCCGCGACGCGGTACTTGGATTGCCAGGAGCAGTGGAACGCATTGTCACGATGGAGCAAGGTTTGGCAACGGTGCGCGTAGCAAGCGCCATGATCGAGAGCGCAAATACACGTTCGGTAGTAACAATTTCGAAAGGTCGCTAACGCAGATGAAGATCGCCGTAGTCGCACTCGGAAAGATTGGCCTTCCGCTAGCTGTCCAATTCGCTAAAAAAGGACATCACGTTATCGGTTGCGACGTTAATCAGAAGACCGTTGACCTGATCAACGCGGGTCAAGAGCCATTTCCAGGCGAGAATTTTTTGGCGCAATACCTTGCCGAAGTTGTCACCTCTGGACACCTCGTAGCCACTGTAGATACGACCGCCGCGGTTCGTGAGTCTGATGCAGTTGTAATTGTTGTTCCGCTCTTCGTAAATCACGAGGGAATTCCTGATTTTGGTTGGATGGATGCAGCGACCGAGAAAATTGCGGCAGGACTTAAGCCTGGAACTTTGGTCTCCTACGAGACCACTCTCCCGGTCGGCACAACTCGTAATCGCTTCGCTCCCGCTTTAGAGCTGGGATCGGGACTCAAAGCCGGAGTTGACTTCCATCTTGTCTTCTCGCCAGAGCGCGTTCTTACCGGTCGCGTCTTTGCCGACCTTCGCAAGTATCCAAAGTTGGTTGGCGGAATCAACGAAGCTAGTACCGCCGCAGGTATCAAATTTTACGAAGCGGTCCTTGATTTTGATAATCGCCCCGATCTCGCCGAGAAAAATGGAGTTTGGAATTTAGGAACTTCAGAGGCGAGCGAGATGGCAAAGTTGGCTGAGACGACATACCGCGATGTAAATATTGCACTAGCTAACCAGTTTGCGATCTTTGCGGAGGGTGCAAATATCGATATCGCTAAAGTGATCGCCGCTTCCAATTCACAGCCTTATAGCCACATTCACCAACCCGGTATCGCCGTCGGTGGACACTGTATTCCCATCTACCCACGCTTCTACCTGTGGAATGATCCCGAAGCCACTGTCGTGCGATCAGCACGTGAGGCAAATGCTGCTATGCCAGAACATGCGGTAAAACTTTTAGCAGATAACTTTGGTGATCTATCTGGAAAGACCGTTGCCGCTCTTGGTATTTCATACCGCGGTGGAGTTAAAGAGTCCGCCTTCTCTGGAATATTCGGGGTTGTAACGGCTCTCAAAGCACGCGGTGCAAATGTTGTTGTAAATGATCCTATGTATACCGATGAGGAAATCATCGGGCTTGGATTTGCTCCATACTCAATTGGACAGGCCGTTGATGCTGTTATCTTGCAAGCCGATCACAAGGAATATAAGACACTGACTAAGTCGGACTTTCCTGGAGTACAAGCGGTTGTAGATGGTCGTCGCACCATGGACCGTAATAACTTCGAGGGAGTTACTTTCAGAGTTATTGGAGCTGGGGCCTAAGCATTATCACTGCTGGCTCTCTAGAACCACTGGTTCAGTGACCACAAATGGCATGTGGGTTCGTGCAATGGGAGTGGCTTTCGCGATTGTGTTATAGGTAGCAAGAAGTATCTCCGCTTGCCGCTCCCATGAGCGCTCTGACAACACTTCATCGGTGTAGGCGGCACGGTATTTCGCAGGATCAGCGAGTACTAACTTTGCAGCGCGGACAAAATCAGGTACGTCTTCTGCAATAAAAACTTCTCCGTTGCCAAGGCGAACTACCTCAGCTGACATGGTTTTTACATCGCTCACGATGATCGGTAGGTGAGCCTGCATATACTCGCCAAACTTTGTGATGAGCGAGATCTCGTGGTTAAGACGGTGCAAGATAGGAATCAAACCAATATCAGCTGTTGAAAGATACGAGACCAACTCAGAATTTGGTACGTAAGGCACTACATGGAAACGATCGCTTAACTCGGGTGCGCTAGCAACCAAATCTTGTACCGACTTGTTCTTCGGGTTGGCAATCAGCGCTAAATGCACGCCCGGTAGATCATGAAGTGCTGTAAGCGCGGTTTGAATTCCTCGCTGAGGCGCTACCGCTCCGGAGTAGACCATGAGTGGAACGTCGGCCGCTACACCGATATCTGCGCGAAGATTTCGGACAGATGGTTCTTGTCCATCGACCAAGGGATCATTCGCAACAATTGTCGGACGAGTTGATACTTGTAACTGCTCAAGCAATAGGTCATTCATAGGTTCGCTCACCGAGAGAATAGCTTTAGCTTTCTTGGAATATTGACGCTCGATCTTTGTATAAAGCGCCGCCATAGGTTTGGTGAGATGAGCGACTCCGGGGACATACTCGTGCGCGTCGTAGACCAGAGCAGCCGGTTTTCCAGCGGCACGTAATTTCTCCACAATCGCACCTGCGATAGGCAACGCTGTGTAATCATGGGCGTGAACTACGTCGGGTGCAAATTCCAGAGCAACTGGGGTGATGACCTTCACCGATCGATTGAGATTAGGAACCACCACTTCTTCCTTGACTTTCAATTTTTCAAATAATTTACGGCGGTATTTACGTAAACGACGCAAAGATCCTAAGACCAACCACTCCAATGTTTCACCGCGCATCAAGAAGCGTAGCCCCCGTGGAATTTGGCTCTTGGTAATTACGATCTTGAGAGGCAAGCGCAAAATACGCGCATAACCAATGCTTAGTTCATCGGAGTAATTTTGGGCGGTCGCTCCAATAACGAGCACATCCCAACCGGCATTTCCCAGCGACCAGGCACATTTCAGCACTCTGGAATCTTCAGTAACTCCATTCAACACAATGTGAAGTGTCTTTGGAATTGAGCTCATAGCGGTATCTTATCTATATCGTCATCGATCCTAGATCTATCCCTAAAAGTAGTTAGTGGAGAAAAGTGGAGCTTAGGTAGACGCTCTTCGCTTACTTGGAACTTGGAAGCAGAAATACGAAGGCAGTGACTGCAGCAGCTAGCAGCGTTGCTTGAACGAAAAGTTTGATCGCTGCATCTCTATCAATTTTGCGATCTGTCTCAGAGATAACTCGCTTGGTATTTCCTAAAGTTCCAAAATTAAACAATCCGGAAAGTCCAAAGGCGAGACAGAACTTCTTTCGAGCTTGCAAATATCCGATGGACATCACTAGCGCAGGCAAAAAAGTTCCAAGTCTGGCTAAATGCGAAGAGTGCTGATGATAAAAACCAAAGACCGTTGAGATAGTAAGGAATAAACCGATTCCGCCTACAAGTTGGCGACGACGGATCTCTCGTATTCCGATATTGCAGACACCTGGGATGTACTCAACCTCATCAGGCGTGCCTTCACTTAAAAAGTTATCAGTCATATGTATTGGTCAGTTTAGAACTGACGTTCAGATTCTTCTTCGTCTGCAAAGAGTTCGTGCGTTCCATGTTCGCTATCAGCGAGCCATGCAAAGACGGACTTCAAGGCGCCAAGGATCACCACCAGAACCGTGACAAATCCAACTGCGCGACGAATCTTCTTCAACATGGGATAAATCTACTCTCTCAACCTTGTTACTCGCTGGAAGGAACCTTAGAGCGTGCCGAGTGCGGCATGAACAACCGGTTAACTTTGAAGGGAGGCCAGCAGCGCCGAGTCGATATCGCGCCACAAATCCTCAAGATCTTCTATACCTATTGAGAGGCGAATGAGATTCGTTGGAATTGTTGGGCTTTCAGTACTCCAACGGTGACGACGCTCCCATAGCGATTCCACTCCACCGAGAGAGGTGGCATGGGCCACTAACTGTGAGTCAGCACATGCTCTATCTGCCGCCTCCGCCCCACCTCGGTGATCAAAGGCAATTACTGCGCCAAAGCCCTTCATGAAACTCTTTGCCGTGGCGTGATGTGGATCGGTGGGAAGACCTGGGTAGCGAACGCGCTCAACTGCTGGATGCAAGGAGAGGCGGACCGCAATCTCCAGAGCGTTTCTCTGAGCTCTTTCGAGTCGAACGCCCAAGGTGCGAATTCCGCGCAGAGCTAGCCAGACCTCAAATGGGCCGGGAATAGAACCATTGATCTTTCGGACATCTGCAAGGCGTTGATAAAGCGCAGGATCTTTCGTTGAGATTGAACCTAGGACCACGTCGCTATGACCCGCGATGTATTTTGAGAGCGAGTGGATGACCACATCAGCTCCAAGGTCGAGCGGTTGTTGAAGAAGTGGTGTAGCAAAAGTGTTATCAACCCCTACGCCGATATTTTGAGCCTTAGCAGCGGCAATGATCTTGGGAAGATCGGCTACCTCAAGCGCCGGATTGGTTGGAGACTCTAACCAAAGCAAAGTTGTTCCAGGCAGCGCCCCCAGCACCTCATCGGTATTTGAGACGTCGACATAACGAACTTCTGCGGCGCCGGATGCCTCGGCCTGACGCAGCAAGACCATTGTTCCTGAGTATCCATTTCGCGATGCTGTAATAACAGCACCGCGCGGCAAGATTGAGAAGAGCGCGGTTATTGCGGCTACTCCGCTAGATAAGACCAAAGTTGGCCCGTTCTCTAAAGATGCGATGGCATCCTCTAAAGCGCTCCACGTGCTATTTCCAAATCTGCCATAGCCTGCAGAACCAGGAGCGAGAAAAGTGGAATTTAAATCGATGCCGACATTAACTCCTGCATCGCTCACTCGCGCTGGTCGCCCGGCGGCGACGACTCGGCTCTCCAAACTCAATCCATCGTGAGATGCAAAGGGGGAATCTGGCGATTGCGAGGAGGTCGACATGGGTGAAGCCTAACCTAGGAGGGAAAAGGCTTGTCGGACGAAAACTTCGAAGGTAGCGCAAGCAGTTGGGTACTTAACGAACTTAAGGCGTCTCGGGTTCCTTAGGCGACTTAAGCACGCTCAGAAGCGCCGTTAAAGCCAGCGTTCCAATAACAAAACCGAGCGATACCGCCAGTGAAATATTGGGAACTTTAATCCCTGCGACCTTAGTGTGACCTTCAGCAATCGTCGCCTCAAAGATAAGTTTTAGACCGATAAAGGCCAGGATGATTGAGAGTCCTTCGCTGAGGTAGATCAGCCTGCTCATGAGATCGCCGATCAAGAAATAAAGTTGACGGAGACCCATTGAGGCGAAGATTGTGGCAGTCACAATTACGTAAGGATTACGAGTCAATCCAAAAATGGCAGGAATTGAATCGAAAGCAAAGAGCAGATTGGTGAGTGCTATGGCGACCAAGGCCACAGCTCCTACAGATGCGCCCCGTCGGATAAGGAATTTCGTTACTCGACCCTCTTCCCACTCTTCAGATTCGCTCTCCCGAAAGAGTTGGAGCGCCGTATAAATCAAGAAACCGCCGAAGAAGAAGAAGATCCATTCGTATCTATTGACGAGGGCTGCTCCCCCGGCGATGAAGATTCCACGAAGTAAGAGTGATGAGAGGATGCCCCAAAAGAGAATGATCTCTTCGCGCTCTTTTGCCACCTTGAGTTTTGCCATAATCAATAGGAGCACAAAGAGATTATCGAAGGAGAGTGAGTACTCGGTTATCCAACCGGCAAAGAACTCACCTCGACTCTGACCGGTCGACCAAATTCCCAGCGAGAAACCAAATGCGATCGCGGCGGCTATATAGAAGAGAGTCCATAGTCCCACATTGCGTAGGGAGGTGAGTTTTGCCCGATTTCGATAAGCAAAGAAAAAATCTACGACGAGTACTAAAGCTAGACCACCCAGCGTTAGCGCCCAAGCAAGTGCGCTGGTGCTATTTGTGATCACGAGGCTAGCCTACTCACTAGGCTATCGCCGTGGCGCTAACGACCGGTGAAGAGATGCGTAAACACGTTCGTGCAATTGCAAAAATAGACCCTGCATTCGCTCCCATCATCAAAGCCAGCCCTTTATGCACAATTAATCAGAAGCGCCCTCGTCAGGGTCACTATGAAACCCTCGTTACATCGATCATCTCTCAGCAGCTTGCAGTGAAGGCAGCAGACACAATTCGTGATCGAGTTCGAACACTTGCAGGCGGCTCACTAAAGCCGGAGGCACTCGTTAATTTATCAGCAGCTGATCTCAGAACCGCAGGAGTTAGTGGCGCTAAAGCACGTGCAATTGATGAACTGACACAGGCAACGCTTTCTGGCGCGGTCGAGTTTAAGAAATTTTCCAAGTTGAGTAATGAAGAGATTTCTGCAGAGTTAACCGCGCTCTGGGGAATTGGTCGTTGGACCGTCGAGATGTTCCTGATGTTCCACTTAGGACGTCTTGATTTATGGCCAGTTGGAGATTTAGCGATGCGTCGGGGTTGGGAGAAAATCCATAAGTTGGATTATGAGATTACACCAAAGGAACTCGACTTGGTTGGAGATAAATTTACAGGACGGCAGAGCATAGTTGCGTGGTATTGCTGGCGCGCTACTGAGGGTGAATCGTCTAGTTGGTAGTGCGACTACCCAATCGTCAGCTGGTCGGGATATGGGACTCCTGTCGAAGAGTGACAGTCATAGCCATTGGGATTCTTTTCTAGATAGCGTTGGTGATACTCCTCTGCTGGCCAATAAACCATTCCATGAGCGCTCTTGATCTCGGTACAAATTTCATCGAGTCCATTCTGCAAAAGAACGTCGTTGTAAATTTCACGAGTCGCTAGTGCCTCTTCAAGTTGGCGTTCGGTACTGGCATAAATTGCACTGCGATATTGGGTCCCGATATCTCCCCCTTGTCGGTTGAGCGATGTTGGGTCATGCATCGTCCAAAACTCTTGAAGCAAACGGTGATAAGAAATTTGAGTTGGGTCAAAGACGACCTCGACCATCTCGGCATGGCCGGTCTTGCCGGTGCAGACCTCTTTGTAAGAAGGCTGGCTCGTATGACCGCCCATATATCCGACGGAGGTGGAGATCACTCCAGGAAGGTTCCAGAAACGGCGCTCCGCGCCCCAGAAACATCCAGTGGCAAGGTAAGCCTTTTCGATTAGACCGGTCATCAGATCTACCTCATCCCTAATTCGTTCTCAAAGATTTACACTTCTAAGAGCCAGATTCTTTCACTGATACCCTAAGGGGGCTTGTTGAAATCAGCCCTTGTC